>UEXV01000022.1_pt1 | contig 106033 bp, 73 predicted proteins | sample 4301181 | NCBI WGS metagenome assembly UEXV01 (sample SAMEA4773175, study PRJEB27434) | metagenome | biome: 2259; feature: agricultural soil; material: soil | place: USA | collected 2014-09 | depth 0.25 m | reverse complement strand
TTCGAACCTACGTAGGGCAGTGAAGCCCGCCGGGTTTACAGCCCGGTGCCATTAACCACTCGACCACCCCTGCCTGTGTTCAAGTTAATGCGAAACGAACCGGTGAGAAAACATAAGATAGCCTCATCAGCGCGCACTCCGGCCCCAGTCGCAAACTCGTCACTTTAACTGAGGAAGATACGCTTTTGCAAGTTGCGAACGAGACGTTAGCCTGACGAGAGTTAATCTTCTTAATTCTGAACTCGCCGTAGCGAGTACCATGAACTAACTGGAGCCGGCGAAGGGACTTGAACCCCCGACCTACTGATTACAAATCAGTTGCTCTACCAACTGAGCTACGCCGGCCAAAGTGCAGCGGCGTCATACTATCAGGATGAAAATTCAAAGTGAAGCGAAACATTATGATCGGCACGTCGTTCGCCTGGCAAACGACAGGAGGCTAACTTGACAATGGTTTAGTCGGTTTTCTATTCTAGCCGTTCGCGTTTTAGGCGCTTTATCCAGAGGGACTTATCTATGTCAACTTACTTTCCCAGCGGCCGGGGTTTGGCTGAAGCTCGCAAGTGGCACGTCGTCGATGCCACCGATAAACATGTGGGCCACCTGGCTTCTGAAGTCGCGGCAATTCTTTCGGGTAAACGAAACCCGCGGTGGACTCCTTTTATGGACATGGGCGATCACGTGATCGTCGTTAACGCTCGCAAGGCGATGTTTACGGGATCGAAGGCAACGGACAAAGTTTACCGCCGGCACACGCTTTATCCCGGCGGCCTGCGCGAGACTTCAGTGACCGTGATGTTTGAAAAACATCCGGAACGCGTAATCGAATTCGCGGTTAAAGGCATGCTGCCCAAAACAAAGTTGGGTCGCGCGATGGCGAAGAAACTAAAAGTCTATGCTGACGCCGAGCATCCTCACACGGCGCAGCGACCGCAAGCCCTCGAGTTCCCTTCCAAGAATCAAAAATAGAAATCAAAAAGGATTTTAAGACGTGGCAGATATTGAATATTACGGAACCGGGCGACGCAAGACAGCAACTGCTCGAGTTTATTTGCGACCGGGCGGCGGAAACGTCGTGGTGAATCGGAAAGAATTCGAGTCGTACTTCCCCAACGAAACTTTGCGAATGATTATTCGTCAGCCTTTGAATCTGACCGAGACCGCGAACAAGTTCGACATCCTGGCGAACGTAGCCGGCGGCGGACCGGCGGGCCAGGCGGGAGCGATTCGCCACGGAATCACTCGGGCGCTGATGGAGTACAACGCTGATTTGCGGCCGACCTTGAAGCAAGCCGGCCTGGTTACCCGCGATCCTCGTATCAAGGAACGAAAGAAGTACGGACAGAAGGGTGCGCGCAAGCGCTTCCAGTTCTCGAAACGGTAGTCCTTTGCATCTGCGGAGTAATTCTCGATCGAGTTTGTTCGAGTATTTGAAATTTCAAATTTGAGATCTGAGATCTCAGAGTCCATTGTCGCGATCGATCATTGGCTGTCTCGAATGTCGGGACTAAGGTTGCGGCGAGCACATAAACCAATTAACAAGGAGAAGTAGTTTGGTAACGGTTACGATGAAAGAATTGCTGGAGGCCGGTGTTCACTTCGGCCACCAGGTACGTCGTTGGAACCCGAAAATGAAGGAATACATTTTCGGCGAGCGCAACGGCATTTACATTATCGATCTGCAAAAAACGCAGAAAATGTTTCGCGACGCGCTGCAATACGTCACCAACATGGTGGCCGAAGATCGCGGCAAGACAGTTTTGTTTGTCGGCACGAAACGACAGGCCCAGGACGCGGTACGGGAAGAAGCCGAGCGCGCCGGCCAGTATTACGTGAATCAACGTTGGCTCGGCGGTTTGCTGACGAACTTTCAGACGGTGCAAAAATCGATCAAGCGCCTGAAAGATCTCGAAGCGATGCAGACTGATGGTCGCTATGAAAAGCTGACCAAGAAAGAACGCATCAAACTCGATCGCGAACGCCTCAGCCTGGACAAGACTTTGTCCGGCATCAAGTCAATGAACCGTTTGCCGGATTCAGTTTTTGTAATCGACGTGCGCAAGGAAGAGATCGCGGTTGCGGAAGCCAACAAGCTCGGCATACCGGTGATCGCGGTCGTCGATACGAACTGTTCGCCCGAGGGAGTAGATTACGTTATTCCCGGCAACGATGACGCGTTGCGCGCCGTGCGACTGTTTGCTTCGCGGATTGCCGATGCGGTGCTGGAGGGCCAGCAAATGTTGACCGAAGGCGGAGCGACTGCGGAAGAGCCGGCGGTGGCAGAAGCAACGGCGGCTGAAACTCCGGCCGCGGACAGCGAGATCGAGAGCCCCGCGAGTCCTGAGGAGTTTGTTAACCCGGACATCACCGATTCGATTACGCAAGTGAACACGAAGGTGCTCGGCGACGCTCCAACTTTGCCGGGCGAAAAGGTGTTCGAGGCCCAAACCGAACACGAAGACGAGAACGCGGAGGTCGTCGCGGCCAGTTAATCTTTAACGAACCGAACAATCGGCGAGCGCAGCCTTCAAAGCGGAACCTCCGCCGGGCTGCGTTTTTCATGGAGTGGCACAGACTTCAGTCTGTGTTCAAATTCAAAGCAAATCACAGACTGAAGTCTGTGCCACTATTTTTAGGGAGAACATAAGTAATCATGGCAGAAATAAGTGCAGCCGCGGTCAAGGCCCTCCGAGAAAAGACGGGCGCCGGAATGATGGAGTGCAAGAAGGCCCTCATCGAAGCCGAGGGCAATGAAGACCGGGCGAACGAGATCTTGCGTGAGCGCGGTTTGGCGTCGGCGAAAAAGAAAGAAGGCCGCGTCGCCGCCGAAGGCGTCGTCGGCTCCTACATTCACATGGGCGGAAAAGTCGGCGTACTGGTCGAAGTGAATTGTGAAACTGACTTTGCGGCGCGCAGCGAGGAATTTCAACAACTCGTTAAGGATATCGCCATGCACGTGGCCGCGGCCGAACCGCGGTACGTCTCACGCGCCGAAGTCAGCTCGGATACATTCGACAAAGAGCGCGAAATAGCCCGCGCTCAGGCGAAGAACGATCCGAAGAACGCCAACAAACCGGATCAAGTCATCGATAAGATCGTCGAAGGCCGCCTCAATAAATTCTACGAAGAGTTTGTCTTACTCGATCAGCCGTTCATCAAAGCCCCGGAGAAAACGGTCGGAGAGTTAGTGACTGAGAAAGTCGCCACTATTCGTGAATCAATCAGCATTCGCCGCTTTACTCGATACAAAATGGGCGAAGGCCTGACCAAGCGCGAAGACGACTTTGGCGACGAAGTAGCGAAACTCACCGGCAACCAGGGTTGATGAGGTCACCTGGAGTGGCACAGACTTCAGTCTGTGATTGCTCTCAACGTGCGATCAAGTGAATGGAATCACAGACTGAAGTCTGTGCCACCCTATCCGATGGAAACCAGCCAAAACACATCCGCGTACCATCGTGTCCTCCTGAAAATTTCCGGCGAGGCGCTGATTGGTGAACAGACGTTCGGCATTGATGTGAACGTCTCTCAGGCGGTCGCCGAAGAGATCAAGCAGGTGCACGCACTCGGCGTCCAGGTTGCCGTTGTCGTCGGAGGCGGAAACATCTTTCGCGGTATCTCGAAGAGCGCCGGCAAGATGGATCGTTCGTCTGCCGACTACATCGGCATGCTGGCGACGGTGATGAATGCCGTTGTTTTGCAGGATGCGCTGGAGAATTTAGGCGTCAACACGCGCGTGATGTCGGCGATTGATATTCCCCAACTCGCTGAGCCTTTCATCCGCCGTCGCGCCATTAGGCATCTCGAAAAGGGCCGCATCGTAATTTTCGCTGCGGGCACCGGCAATCCTTTCTTCTCAACTGACTCAGCGGCGGCCCTGCGCGCGCTCGAGATAAAGGCCGACGTAATTCTCAAGGCCACCAAAGTTGACGGCGTCTATTCCGCCGATCCTGTGAAAGATCCGACCGCCACGCGCTTCGACTGCATTACTTATCTCGAAGTCCTCGAAAAGCAGTTGAAGGTGATGGATTCGTCGGCGATTTCTCTCTGCATGGACAACAACCTCCCCATCATCGTTTTCAATATGAAGACGCCCGGCAACATCGCGCGCGTGCTTACTACCGGTTCCGGAATCGGCACACGGGTCTGCCTTGAAAGGCCGTAAATCGTAAAAGAGTGCACAGACTTTAGTCTGTGACTGCTTTTAACGTGCGATCAGGTGAAAGGAATCACAGACTGAAGTCTGTGCCACTCCAAGGCGAACCGAAACGCCTGCCGCGATTTGTCTAATAACGATTTACGATTTACCATTCACGACCGTTATGACTGAAAAGGACGTCATCAAAGAAACCAAGCCGCGTATGGATTCGGCGATCGAAGACTTCCGTCGCAAGCTGGCGACGGTGCGCACTGGTCGCGCGTCAGTGAGCTTGCTCGACTCGGTAATGATCGACTATTACGGCACGCCCACGCCGCTCAACCAGATGGCCTCGGTGCACGCTCCCGAGCCGCAGACACTGACTGTGCAGCCGTGGGACCCCACGCAGTTGGGTAATGTCGAGAAAGCAATTCGCGCCGCCGACCTCGGCCTTAATCCGTCGAATGATGGCAAGCTGGTGCGGATTCCGATTCCGCCGCTGACTGAGGAAAGGCGCAAACAGCTCGCCAAACAGATTCATGAAATTGCGGAAGAGCATCGCACCGCCGTTCGCAACATCCGTCGCGATGAAAACGACAAACTGAAAAAGATGCTGAAAGAAAAATCCATCTCGGAGGATGCCGAACGCGACGGCCTCGAGCAGGTTCAAAAGCTCACCGACACTTACATCTCTAAAATTGACGAATTGTCCAAGACCAAGGAACACGAAATCATGAGTGTGTAGGGTGGCACAGACTTTAGTCTGTGTTTGCAGGGGACGAATCACAGACTGAAGTCTGTGCCACAATGATCACCTCTCTCGCCTTATCCCTAATCGCCATCACGAGCGGCACGCTTCTCACGTACACCTATGACGAGGACGCGCCGCTCGTTTCGCGTCTGTGCGACGGCGCCTGCATCGGATTCTCGCTGATGGCGCTCGCCGGTTTTGTGCTCGCGCTTCTCTTCGGACTTAATCCCACCACGATCGCGGCGACTGCCGTGCTGCTGTTATTCCCGCTGCTGCTGCTCAAAAGTAAATCTACGCGCGATCAAATCAACGCCGACATCGATCGCGGTTTGAAAGCCATCAGCCGCGCCAGTTCAAAACCTGATCGTTGGGCTTTCATCTATTTTTTCTTTTATGCCGGCGCGATGATCGTTATGTGGCTGGTATTTGACCGCGCGCTGCTGGACAAGCCGGACGGCATTTACACGGGCGTGCTCAATAACTATGGCGATTTGCCTTTTCACCTGAGCGTCATCACGCGTTTCGCTTTCGGCCAAAACTATCCGCCCGAAGATCCGACCTTCGCCGGCGCCCGGTTTACTTACCCGTTTTTAACTGACTTTGTCTCAGCCATATTTGTCCGCGCCGGCGCGTCGTTGCGCAATTCTTTATTCATCGAGAATTGGATCATCGGCGTCGCTTTGGTCGGCGTGTTGCATCGCTTTGGTTTGCAGCTTCTGCGTAATCGCACCGCGGCGATCCTGGTGCCCGTGATCGTGATTCTTAACGGCGGGCTTGGCTGGTGGATGCTCTTTGGCGACGTCAACAAATCAGACGCCGGAGTGTTTCATGTGCTGATGAACATCCAGCACTCCTACACAATTCTGCCGGACGTGACGCAGGGATGGCGTTGGGGGAATGCGGTGACCAGTTTGCTGGTGACGCAGAGAGGATTTTTGCTGGGCATGCCTTTGGCCGTGATGGTGATGACGCAGTGGTGGGCGGCCCAGAGCAAAGAGCAAGGGGCAAAGAGCAAAGAGACGGGAACGAAGAGCAAAGGGCGAAGCGCCAAGAGCAAAGAGCAAAGCGCCAAGGGAAAAGCCATCCTCAAAGAAGCCGAACGCGAAGCTTCGCCCTTTGCTCTTAGCTCTTTGCCCTTCGCCCTTCGCTCTTTGCTCTCCCGGCGAATGCTCGCCGCGGGATTCATCGCCGGGCTGCTGCCGCTCGTGCACGCGCACAGCTTCATCGCAATCATGGGCGTCGGCGCCGTCCTCGCGCTAATCAACATCAGGAGGTGGCGCGAGTGGCTGGCCTTCTTCATCGTCGCCTCGGTCATCGCCGGGCCGCAGCTGCTCTGGTCAACCCATGGCAGCGCCGTCAACACGCGCGCTTTTATCGGCTGGGAATTTGGCTGGGGTCATGGCGAGGAAAACATTGTCTGGTTCTGGCTGAAGAACACCGGCGTTTTCATTCCGCTTTTGATTGCGGCGCTGCTTTGGAAAACTAACAGCTATCTGGTTTCGCGGAGGCTCTTGCTCTTCTATGTTCCATTTACGCTTTGCTTCATCATTCCAAACATGGTGAAGCTGGCGCCCTGGATTTGGGACAACGTCAAAATCCTTTTCTACTGGTGGATTGCGTCAGCGCCCATCGTGGCGTTGCTGCTCGCGCGCCTTTGGGAAGGATCGATCGAACACCGAATCTTTGCCGCGGTCCTCCTGGTGATGCTGACGCTGGCCGGCGGCCTGGATGTCTTCGCGTTGGTAACCCGGCAAGGCGAGTATCAGGAATTTGATCGCGACGGAGTCAGCTTTGCCGAGCTGGTGAAACAGCAGACACCGCCCCGGGCTACGATCCTGCACGCGCCGATTCATAACACGCCGATCTTTCTGACCGGAAGAAGATCGGTTATGGGTTATCCGGGCCATATCTGGACCCACGGCATCGATTCCGGTCCACGTGAAGCTGAGATTAGGCGAATCTATTCGGGAGCGGCGGACGCTCCGGCCTTGCTGCGAAAATACGGAGTCGATTATGTTGTAGTCGATCCGCAGGAACGTTCGGTGACGCCGGTGAACGACGCGTTTTTTACTCGTTACCCGGAAGTCATAACATTAGGTGAGTACCATCTCTACAAAGTCGCACAATAGAAAGAACGCCAAAAGCAAACCGAAGTCTGGCAACGTTATGAGGCGTTGTCCGCAGTGCAATCGCACGTATGAGGATGCGAATTTGGTTTTCTGTTTAGAAGACGGCGCGCCACTCTCGAGCATCAGCGCGACTTCTTCTAACGAAAAGACTTCTTACGAAAAGAAGACAAAATCTTCGACCGCAAAAGTCCAAAGCGCGAGAGAATCGGTCCTTACCTGGCGAATTTCAGCCGCCGCGATTCTCTTAGTCGGCGCCTTTCTGCGGCTGGTAAAACTTTCGCTGGTACCGCTGCATCACGACGAAGGCGTTAACGGAAATTTTCTGGTAACGCTGGTCCGTGACGGAAAATACTTTTACGATCCGCAAAATTATCACGGCCCCACCCTCTACTATTTTTCGGCCATAATTCCCTGGGTGGTTCGCTTCTTCGGTGGGAAAGTTACCGGAGACAAATACGGCCTGACGACTTTCAACATTCGTTTGGTGACGGTCGTTTTTGGGATTGCGACGATCTGGTTGGCGCTGATGCTGCGAAAACGCATAGGCACGATTGGCGCGCTGTCGGCCGCCGGTCTGATCGCGATTTCACCCGGCGCAATTTATCTTTCGCGTTATTTCATACACGAATCGCTGTTTGTGTTTTTCACCCTCGCGATCGTGGTTGCGGCGCTGAAGTACTACGACACCGGGCGAAGCGCGTATTTAGTCCTGTGTTCCATCTCAGTCGCTTTGATGGTCGCCACGAAAGAGACCTGGATTATCAACGGGCCGGTGCTCTTGATCGCGCTAATCACCACGGGACTTTATTTTCGACTGCGAGCGACCATGGACGGCACTGGAGCCGGAGAACCTTCTTTCGTTGACCGCTGGCGCGAAACGATCGATCGCCTCGGTGGTCCCATTCCCATTTTGACCGTTGCCCTGGTGGTTTTCGCGACGTTCATAGTCGTCGCCGTTCTCTTCTATTCATCGTTTTTCACCAATTATCCGAAAGGCGTTAACGATGCTTTCAAGACGCTGAATCTTTGGCGGCAGCGCACGCATGAACACGAGCATCCCTGGTGGCAATACGTCTTTTGGTTGATATGGGAGGAAGGCGCCGTCGTGGTGCTCGCGGGGTTCGGCGCGCTCATCGCCTTGTGGCGCGTAAACAATCGGTTGGCGTTGTTTCTCGCGCTGTGGTCGTTCGGCTTGCTCGCGGCTTATTCGCTCGTCGGCTACAAGACGCCGTGGATTAGCTTGAACTTCGTCGTGCCGCTGGCACTCACGTCCGGCTACACGCTGGAAGTTATTTACCAGAAGCTGCGCGAATTTCAACAGCCGTTATTCTTTATTCTAATTCCAGTTTTGATCGTCGGTCTTTGCGGTTATCAGTTGTATCAACTCAACTTTGTTCACTACGACGACGACCAGTTGCCTTACGTTTATGCTCACACCAAGCGGCCGATGCTGGCGATGATCGACGAAATTGATCGCATTGCGCAAAAGAATGGGACCGGCACGGACACGGGCATCGCGATTGTGTCGCCGGACTACTGGCCGCTGCCCTGGTACTTTCGCGACTACAAGCGCATAGGCTATTACCAGCAAATCGTGCCGACTAACGAACCCATCATCATCGGCTCAGAAGCACAGGCAGAACAATTGAAAGCAACCTACGGCGATCGCTACGATCTACTGACCTCACAATTCGATGAAGGCGCTTATCCACTGCGACCGGGAGTCGATTTGGTTTTGTATGTGAGAAGAGACGTGAAGAGGTAAAATTGTTTGACGACGTGACCTGCCGAACGAACGGAAGGATAATGTGAAATTCGAATGGGATTCTCGCAAGGCATGGATCAACCTTCGCAAGCACGGCGTCACGTTTGAGGAAGCTGCGAGCGTGTTTGACGATCCATTAGCCTCATACTATGGAGATCCCGATCATTCGATTGCAGAGCGATGTTATCTCACGATTGGGAGGTCAGCCAAAGACCGATTAATTCATGTCTCCTTCGCAGATCGAGCGGGGCGAATTAGAATAATCCAGGCTCGAAAGCTGACAAGGAACGAAAGACAACAATATGAAGAAGAAACTCGATGAAGATCTCGACGAGATGCGGCCGGAATACGACCTCAGCAAGCTGAAGTTTATCGGTCGAGGTATTTATTCTAAGGCCTATCGTTCAGGGACAAATCTGGTGTTGTTAGATCGCGACGTTCGAAAGGCTTTTCCTGACGACAAATCAGTAAATGAAACGCTGCGTGCTGTTGCAAAGGCACAACGGCGTGCCCAGCGCGCGAAGAAGTCTCAACCTCGCAAGTCGGCCGCGCGTTCGCGAAGAGTGGCTTAATAGTATGATGAACAAGGGCAACCAGACGTCTCATCCACCGCGTGATGAAGCTGAATTAGTCGTCACACAAGAGGATTACGAAGCCGGTCTCGCGCGCGGGTGGGCAGACGATGACATGCTAACCTGGTCGTTATAGGTTTAGACGAGGCGGCTTCCTTGCGCGTCCGTTTGTCTTAGCGGCAAGTAGGGTAAGACTTGGCCCGCCGCTTTAGCTCAATGACCCACTAGGCTACCCCAATTACCGCTATGATGCGTCTTCCCAAATTCGTCTATCGCACTCCGCGCACCATCGCGGAGGCGGTGAAGATTGTCGCCGACACAGGCCCGGAGGCCCAGTTTGTGGCGGGCGGAACTGATCTCTATCCCAACATGAAACGCCGGCAGCAGATGCCGAAGACCGTTATCTCCGTGATGCGTCTGCCGGAACTAAACACCGTGTCGGGCGATGGGACAAAGGGATTGGTGATTGGCGGGTCGGTGACGCTGACAGACATCGTTGAGAATCCGATCATCAAGCGCGACTATCCGGTAATCGCAAGCGCGGCGCGGACAATCTCGACACCGATCCTGCGCAACATGGGAACGATTGGCGGAAACCTCTTACTCGACACGCGCTGCAATTACTACGATCAAAATTACGAGTGGCGAAAGGCAATCAACTTCTGTCTGAAGAAAGACGGCGACGTTTGCTGGGTTGCGCCGGGAAGTTCGAAATGCTGGGCCGTGCAATCTTCGGATTTGGTTCCGGTGATGGTGGCGATTGGCGCAAAGCTGCGGCTGGTTTCAACGCTCGGCGAACGGATGATTGATGCAGCCGGATTCTATAACGACGACGGCATCGATTATTTGAAGAAGCGGCCGGATGAATTGCTCGTGGATATTCATCTGCCTCCGACAAACGGCTGGCGCGCTTCTTATGAAAAGCTGCGACGACGCGGGGCGTTCGATTTTCCAGTGCTCGGGGTTGCGGCGTATGTCAGGTACGAGGATTCCAAGGGAGCCCTCCCTAACGGTCGGGCTTCTGACACGGTCGTCGCGGACGCAAAGATAGTTCTGGGCGGCATCGCTCCCTCGCCGGTTCAAGTTAGCGAGGCGGCGCAGGCGCTAATCGGTAATCCGCTTAACGAAGAAAAAATCGCCGCGGCTGCGGAAGCTGCTTACATCAAAGCGCGGCCGCTCGACAACACTGACTTCGTCTATCAATGGCGAAAGCAGATGGCGCGTCAATACACTCTGCGCGCGTTGCGGGAATTAATGTAGCGGGCCGGCTCGTCCCGTCCTGCTGAAGATTCCCATTGACTTCGTTTAGATAGCGGACTTGTCCGCCTCATCGTCGCGGCACAAGTGCCGCGTCTAAACGATGATCCAAATTTCGGATCGGGCTGATCACACAGGGAGAAGGGCCCTGCACCTTACGATAAATCATGAAACGAGTCACAGGCATCGGCGGAGTCTTCTTCAAGGCAAAAGATCCTGAGAAGCTGAAAGCGTGGTATCGAACTCACCTGGGTATTGAATCGGAAAGCTGGGGCGCGACGTTTAATTGGCGCGACGATCCTCGGTCCGCCGATGGTTCGACGGCCTTCTCTGTCTTTACCGAAGAAACGAAATACTTCGAACCCGGCAAGAAGCCTTTCATGATCAATTTCCGCGTCGCTGATCTCAATTGGCTAAAGGATCAGCTTCGCGCTGAAGGCGTCGAAGTCGATCCCAAGGTGGAAGAATCTGAGTTCGGCAAGTTCGGTTGGGTCATGGATCCGGAGGGTAACCGGATCGAACTTTGGGAGCCGCCGGGCCCAGCCGAGTAGATAATCCTTCCGGCGAACCGCGTTCTTCTTCGGAGTTCCGCCTTCAGGCGGCGCGATTCCTCGAATGAGGAGCGGCCTCAAGGCGGAACTCCAAACTTCTTATGACCGAAGTTGTCGCAATTCTTCTGGCCGCGGGCCGCTCACGCCGAATGGGCAAATTCAAACCGCTGCTTCCTTTTGGCGATACCACCGTAATTGAATCTTGTATCAACAGTCTGCGCGGGGCCGCGATTAACGAGATTGTCGTCGTTATCGGTCATCGCGCTGATGACATGCGCGCATGCCTCAAAGACATTGGCGTGACCTTCGCGCTCAATCCCGATCCGGAAAGCGAAATGGGTGTGTCGATCGCGCGCGGCGTCGAGCAGGTCAGCGAAACCGCGAAAGCACTTTTAATTGCGCTCGTGGATTATCCGGCTGTTGACAGCGCGACCATTAGCGCCATCGTCGATGAATGGAAACGAGGATCGAAACTGATTCAGCCGGAGCACAATGGCCGTGGCGGCCATCCCGTCCTGATTGATCTCGCTTATCGTGATGAACTGCTTCATCTCGATCCCGACGGCGGGTTGCGTTTATTCTTCGAAACGCACCGCGACCAGGTCCGCCGGCTGCAGGTTGATTCACCGGGCGTTGCGCGCGACATAGACACGTGGGAAGATTACCTACGTTTGCACCAGGACGTTTTTGGACGGCCACCGAACGTTGAAACCCTGCGGTTTTCCTGACCTTTTCGCGGATGTCTGAAACTTTTACGAGTTGGCCCTTTTTTAGCATCTAAGCATTTGTCGCGGGCTCGCCCGGCACGGATTTGGGCGAGCAACAGAAGGAGTTTCAATGCTAAGCAGGATTTGCAAAGTCTCAATCTTCGGCGCTCTTTTGATTGCCTTGATGAGCGCCCCTTCGTTCGCCCAACCCCAGGCGCCTGAATTTTCTCTCCGCGCCGTTGATGGCCCCGCTGTAACCTCTGAGAGTCTGCGCGGCGAAGTTGTCGTGTTGGCCTTCGGTGCGTCGTGGCTGCCGTTGACGCGTATTCAGATGGAAGGATTGAAGAAGTTAGCCGACCAATACGCGAGTCGCGGTGTGGCCGTGTACTGGGTCAGCACGGAATCTGAGTCAGCGAAATCGAAAAACTTCGTCGCCGATGATGAGCTTCAGCAGTTGGCGCGAAAGTATAAGATTTCCGTGCTCCGCGATCCCGAGGGGACGATTTCTAAAAGGCTCGGCGTGGACCAGTTGCCGGCAACCGTGATTATTAATAAGCAGGGACAGGTGGCGACGACGTTTGGAGGTCTCGACCCCAGCGCAGACTTCGCCAAGCAAGTGGCCGAACGCCTGGATAAGATTCTCTGACGCTATCGAGTAAAGAGTTCGAAGACTAGACGCACTGGCAAACCCACCACGTTAAAGTAGTCTCCCCTAATTCTCTCGATAAAGCGGGCACCCAATCCCTGTATGGCGTAAGCGCCCGCCTTGTCCATCGGCTCGCCGGTCGAAACATACCAACCGATCTCATCATCACTCATCGGCGCAAACTTTACTTCGGTCTCTTCATAAGCAACTTTCGTTTCGGCCGTCAACGGATTGACGACAGCCACTCCGGTAAGCACGCGATGCCAGCGATCATTCAATAAGCGAAGCATCCGGCCCGCGTCAGACGAGTCCAAAGGTTTCTCAAGAATGTGATCGTCAATGGCCACGGTTGTGTCAGCGCCCACCACAATCATCTCTGGCGCTTGAGCGGCCGCGGCTGCGGACTTTTCGCGCGCCAGGCGCTGAACGTAAGCGGCCGGATCTTCGCTGGGGCGTCGCGACTCGTCGATGTGCACCGGCATCGCTTCGAACGGCCAGCCAACGGTACGTAAAATCTCTGCGCGGCGCGGACTGGCAGAAGCAAGGACAATTTTGGGCAGCTCGATCATGTTTTAGCGATGAGGGCAGTACCGGGAGCGGTAGCGCCCGGGGTAACTCTACATTCTGATGGCACCATATCTGCGACCCGGTCGCTACCGCTCCCGGTACTGACTCCATGACCCCGCTCGCTTGGTAACCCCGGTCGTGTTCCATTAAACTTCAAACTCGATTTCATTTTGGAAGTTTTTGCGCGCAAGTTCAATTGGTATCGATGATTGATCTGACTCGCCTGCTACCGAAACTCTTACGGGCCAATCCCGAATTGGCGGCCAAGCTCGCCTGGGGCCGCGCGGCCGGAGAAGGTTTGCGCCGTCAGGCAATCCCGTTTCGACTCGAAGGACGCACCTTGATCATTTCAGTTGCCGACGCCATCTGGCAGAGGCAGCTGCAGTCGATGAGCGCTGAACTAATTTACCGCCTCAATAATTTACTGGGACAGAGCACCGTGAACGAGCTTGTTTTTAGGATCAACCCGACGGCTGTGTCTCAGGCCCAAGCCGACGAGGCGAAGCCAGCGTCCAAAGCCAAGCCGGCGCCGGTTCCAACCGAGCTGCTGTTCGCCGCAAGCTCGATCATTGATCAGGATTTGCGCGCTCGATTTATTCGAGCCGCTGAGAATTGCATTGCCCGCCGTGATTCATTGACCCACAATGATTGATTCAGACCCAACACCTTCATGCCTATCACCGAATCTGACATTGAGAAAATCGCGCAGCTCGCGCATCTGGACATAACTGACGACGAGCGCAGAATGTTCGCGCCGCAGATTTCTGAAATCGTCAGCTACGTCGAGCAACTGAACGCGATCGACACGAGCGCGGTTGAGCCCGCCCTTGGCGGCCTGACCGCTGAAGGAGAACAAACCGAAAGCTCTCGCGCCGATGTAGTGCAGCCGTCGCTTGGCCAAAAAGCCGCGTTGGATCAGGCGCCAGACGCCGCGTCAGGGCACTTTCGCGTGCCCAAGGTTCTGGGTTAATCGCCCAACGTTTAGACAGGGTCATTGAATTGCTACCGCTCAAGCCATTACATCCTGACAGTTCACTGAACCCGGTGAAGCTGGAACAATTTGGCAAGTTAACCAGCGAAGAACTTTTGGATTCACTTAAGCCAGGTCAGGACTGTTCACTCAAAACAAGAGAGGATGGTACCCTTATCGAGGGGCATCATCGGATCAAAGTATTGCGCGAAAGAGGTATTGATGTTGATTCGCTTCCCCGCGAAATCGTCGTGAAGCATTAATTGAAGATGAAGAATTATCGAATAAAAGGTCCGTGGGCAGGCGAGCTTGCTATCATCCCGCGTCCGCGTGGGGGTGACTGGCTTGAAGATGAAATGCGGGCGCTGAAGGACCAGGGCTTCAACACAATAGTGTCGCTGCTCACGCCGGACGAGGTTGAGGAACTGGGTTTGATGAGGGCGCCCAAGCTCGCAAAGGAGCAAGGGTTGGAGTTTTGTAACTATCCAATTCCCGATTTAGGGGTTCCCGCTTCGCGTGAATCGGCCAGGAAATTGCTTGAAACACTGCACCAGGATCTATTGTCAGGTCGGAAAATTGCGGTTCATTGCCGTGGAAGTATTGGACGATCCGGCCTTATCGCTACAAGCCTTTTAGTCCTTTGCGGAACCGACCCTTCGCGCGCCTTTCGGGAAGTCAGCGACGTCCGCGGCTTTGATGCACCTGAGACGCAGGAACAGAGGGATTGGGTTGCGATGTTGTCCACTGAACTTGCAGAGTCTATCGCTTAGAACTGTCCCACAAAAGCGTTCCGCAATGACCCCAACAGCTGCCAGCCTTCGGGAGAACATCCTGCGCGGTGAGACAACAGCCCGCGCCGCGGTTGAAACTGCGCTCAATTCAGCTGAGAAATTGAATGACGAGTTGAATGCCTTTCTCGAAATCGATCGTGACGGCGCGATGACGCGTGCTGAGGCCTTAGATTCGGAAATTAGCGCCCGCAAAAAAACAGGTGAGACGACTGGACTCGCCGGTGTTCCCATCGCCATCAAAGACAACATCTGCGTGACTGGAATGCAGACTTCCTGCGGTTCCAGGATTCTTGGACCCTATCATCCACCTTACAACGCGACGGTCATCGAACGTCTGCTCGCCGCCGGCGCGATAGTCATCGGTAAAACCAACTGCGATGAATTCGCCATGGGTTCGTCGAACGAGAATTCAGCGTTCGGCCCCGTGAAGAATCCCTGGGACACTTCGCGCGTGCCGGGTGGCTCTTCGGGAGGATCGGCTGCCGCCGTTGCGGCGGGAATAGTTCCGGTGGCGCTGGGTTCCGACACCGGCGGCTCGGTCCGCCAGCCCGCGGCGCTGTGCGGAGTAATCGGCGTGAAACCGACGTACGGACGCGTTTCACGGTATGGCCTGGTGGCCTTCGGCTCATCTCTGGATCAAGTCGGCGTGTTTGCGCGCGCCGCAAGCGACGCCGCCCTGGTTTTGCAAGTCATCGCCGGCCGCGACACTCATGATGCGACCACTGCTGACGTGCCGGTTTCTGATTATCCTGCCGAGATAAATCAGGAAATTAAGGGGATGCGCCTGGGCGTGTCGCGCACCTTGCTCGGTGAAGGTCTGGATGAAGAAGTTCGCAACGCTATCGAGAAAGCGATCGACGCCTACCAAGACCTGGGCGCGGAAATTGTGGACATCGATTTGCCGCACGCGAAGTACGCGATCGCTGTTTACTACATCATCGCTACTGCCGAGGCTTCTTCCAACCTCGCGCGCTTCGACGGCGTGCGTTATGGCTTTCGCGCGGAAGACGCGCCGGCCTTGCGCGACATGTATCGCAAGACGCGCGACGAAGGCTTCGGCCCGGAAGTAAAGCGGCGGATTATGTTGGGCACTTATGTGCTGTCGGCCGGCTATTACGACGCCTACTATCTCAAGGCGCAAAAAGTGCGCACGCTTCTGCGCCAGGATTTCGCCAACGCCTTTGCCACCTGCGATGCTGTTTTGACACCGACGACGCCGACGCCCGCATTCAAGTTTGGAGACAAAGTTGACGATCCGTTGGCCATGTATCTGAACGACATCTACACGGTAACGGCAAATCTGGCGGGTGTCCCGGGGATTAGCGTGCCTTGCGGAAACTCAACCGAGGGCCTGCCTATCGGCATGCAGTTGCTTGGTCCGAATTGGAGCGAATCAAACCTGCTTCGTTTGGCCCACGCATACCAAACCGCTCACCCGATCTCAGCGAAACCGCGCGTCCATGCCGGCTAATCCTGTCCCGAGAATCTCTCTCTGAAATCCGGCGAAGACTTTCGCAGCTCGAGCCATTGCGTAAATAAATTCGGAGTCTGTAGCCAGATCCCAAACCATTCCGCGATTTCCATTTGCTCGACGCGTTCCGCTTCAGCCAGCACTTTGCTCTCGCTTCTCGACCTTGCTGCCTGCCTGGCGCTAATTGCATCAGTCCTAATTTGCCTTAATGTTTCATCGTCTCCGGTTCGTTCGAGGCGCGCGCGCAATTTCTCCAGTTTTTTGATCAACGCCTCGGCTTGCTTGAGCCGCAATTGATCTTCGGGTGACCAGCCGCTGAGACTCCTTAACTTCCGACCTTCGCGTTCAATTTGTGATTCGCGCCAGCTCGCGTCGAGTTCAATGATGTCAGGGTGCCTTAGCTCGGCGTCTTCGTCGGCGAGTATTCGAGCGATCGCCGCCGGGCTCAACACGCCGTCCGGGCCGAAAGCTTCCGCCATCGCCTTCTGCATCTCGCGCAGCTCGAGTTCTCCGACCCGCGGCTCGCCCAGCCGCCGCCAAGTCGAAATTACCAACTCACGTTTGTTCGATTGAGCGTTTCCTCTGGACATGCCCGCCCTTCCCTGGCCAAACAGTTCAAGTTAGAATCTGAATTATCCCAGGAACAAAGCGACACGATGCTTCACCATTGCATCCAAGTCAAATATGCGCGTTCGCACACTTATGACCAACTATCAGGCTTTAATCGCCGGAATAATCCTGGCCCTGGTTTGCTCGCCTGCGATCCTGGCCCAGGAGCGAATGACGCTTGACGGAATTGAGTTCATTGGACAGAAACGTCTCAGCGTCAGTCAGCTAACTTCTTTGAGTGAACTCAAAATTGGACAGGTCGTCGATAGCACTATCTTTGACGCCGCCGCCGCTAAGCTTCTGCAATCAGGCCTGCTGAGAAGGCTGAGCTATCGCGTGCGGAGTGCCAAAGGCCGCGCGACCATCACTTTTCAGGTTGAGGAAGCGGCCGCAAGTCTGCCGATTGTCTTCGAGAATTTTGTCTGGTTCACCGAGGAAGAATTGGCTGCCGCAATTCGCAAAGAGGTTCCGTTTTTCAACGGCACCGCGCCGGCCGCCGGCGAGACTCTCGATAAGATTACGGCGGCCTTGCAGCGACTGCTGACGCAAAGAAACATCAATGGCCGCGTGGAAGCGTTACCTTCGTTGACTGGCGAGAATTATAAAATGATCTTCACCGTGAAGGGCGCGAAGGTCCCGGTCTGTGCTCTGCACTTTCCCGGCGCCAAAGCAATTTCTGAAGCTGAGCTCATCAAGGCGTCGCAAACAATACTCAAAGCTGAATACTCGCAGAAAGACGTCGCCGATTTTGCGCCCGCTTCGCTAATTCCTCTCTATCGACACATTGGATATTTGCGCGCGCAGTTTCAAACGCCAACCAGCGTGTTTGAGAGTTCCGCCAATTGTCCGAGTGGAGTTGTGATCACAATCCCCGTCGAGGAAGGCGCGGCTTACACCTGGGGCCGCTCAGAATGGAACGGCAACGAGAAATTGACTGTTGATGATTTGGCGACCGCGCTGGGAATGAATCCCGGCGAACTGGCCGACGGTCTTAAGATTGACAAAGGCCTGAAGCAAGTGCGCCTGGCCTATGCTCGTCGCGGCCACATCACGGCACAAGTGAAAGAGACTTTCGAAGTCGAGTCTGTTTCGTCGCAGGTAAACTACAAGTTCGTCATCAACGAAGGGCCGCGTTATTTCATGGGCAGCTTCATCGTGAACGGCGTGTCGCCTACGGACGCCGACTCGTTGAAGGCGAAATGGAAACTGGGATTGAACACCGTCTTTGACGAAACTTACATCGACGAATTTCGTCAGACGGTGTTGCCGGATTTCATTCGGGGTTTGATGCAGCGCTCTCCAGTACGCGCCCGCGTGAAAGCTGAATTCGAAACGCGGCCTGATGCCCGGACAAATACGGTCGATGTCGTGATCACTTTCAAATAATCCCAAACCTTGGCCTGGGAGAGTTCACTGCCACTCTCAAAGGATTTACTTCTTAAAAACCGCGATTAGACAATTGACTCACCCAGCCCGCGAAGCGGGCGAAAGTTCTGTAGCCCACGGCGTAAGCCGTGGGCGTCGGTAGATAAGAGAAAAAAGCCGCAGCGCGGCGAAACTAATCGAAGCGTCCGCCGCGCTGCGGCTCATTCGTTTCAAAAAGGCGATCCCATGGCTTACGCCATGGGCTACAGATCTTTTGCCGCTCCGCGGCTGAATTTGGGCAAGATCATCCTTAAGTAAACAAATGTGTTCCCAGGCCAGGTGAGTTAACCATGTAATTTACCCCGAAAAACCTGGCCGTTTGGAGTAGCCACGCTAACGGCGTACCCTCAAGGTAATGTACTACGAGAAAACCTCACTCAAGATCCTCCGCGAACGGTTAGCTCAAAACCTGACATCGCAGGCCTTCGTTCCGCATCGCGTCTTTCAGCGCGGCGATACGCAAACACTCGCCGCCTACATGTGGCCGCGACGAACGCAAGATCGCACGCGCGACGAAGAGCGTTTGTTTCAAGTTGAGCCTGGCAGCCAGGTCATGGCCCGTTGTCGCTGGCAATCAAATCGCGCGGAACATCCGACACTGGTTATGTGGCACGGAATGGAGGGCTCGACCGCGTCGGCTTACATGGTTTCGACTGCTGACAAGGCTTTCCGCGCCGGCTTCAACGTGGTGCGAGTGAATGTCCGCAATTGTGGAGGGACCGAACATCTGACGCCGACGCTTTATCATGGAGGGTTGACGCATGATGCGCGAAGAGTGATTGAAGAACTGATCGAAACCGATCACTTGCCGCGGCTCTTCATTGCCGGATTCTCTTTAGGCGGCAATATGGTGCTTAAGCTCGCGGGTGAGTACGGAGACGATCCGCCGCCTGAAGTACTGGGCATCTGCGCAGTTTCAGCGTCGGTTGATCTGCGCGCCAGCACGCTCCACATGAACTTGCGTCGCAATTGGATTTATCAGCAGGATTTTCTCAGGCGCATAAAGAACCGCCTCAGGAGGAAGCAGAAACTCTTCCCCGACCTCTACGATATATCCGCCTTAAGCAGCATCCACAGCATTGAAGAGTTTGATGATCATTTCATCGCGCCGGCGTTCGGTTTTGCCGACGCGCGGGATTACTACGCGAAGGCGAGTTCCCTACCATTCATCAAGCTCATTCGCATTCCCACATTGATAATTCACGCCGAAGACGATCCCTTCATCCCGTTCGCGCCGCTGCGCGATCCGTCGATCGCCGCCAATCCCTACGTCCTTTTGGCAGCACCCGAGCGCGGCGGTCACGTGGCGTTTCTCTCAGCGAACCCCGGCGAGGATCGCTTCTGGGCCGAGAATCGTTTGGTTGAGTTTTGTAAGTTGATCGCCTCAAAGGCGTACCATTTCTTCACGCTAAGAGCATAAATAACATGCCGAATCCACAATTCAGCGAGAGAACTCAATCGCCTCTGCCATCCCTGAAGCGATGTTGCACACCGACGTCAATCGGTCTACGCCTGAACGCGTCTTGATTGTCTCAAATCTTCCTGCATACGTGTTTGGAAGAACATTGCGGAAATTGCTTGATTTCTTGTGACGAAGGAATATACTCCGCGCCGTAAGCCTCGCCAGCTTCTGGTCCTCAGGTAACATCCCACGCCAGGAGGTGACAAATTGGTCGCTCGGTCGTTGACTCTTAAAACCACGAGCAGTTCAAACTCAATCGATAACGCCAGCACAAGATTTCGGCGCAATCTAAACTCGGCGTTCGAGCGGAGATTCCGTTAATCGAACTCACGTTCAGCGCCCCGACTCTCACTACAGAGAAAGGATTTAGTTATATGGAAATATTCAAACGCGCATGGGCACAGATTCTCCTCGCGCTGGCTTTCGGAATTTTGCTCAGCTCGTACAGAGAGCAATGGAGATTTGCAAATCTGATTCACCACGTAGGCACGGCATTTATTGTCGCGGCCATAGTATCGGCCTTTTGGCACTTGCGCGAAGTATCTGAAGTAATCCACAAATATGTGACGTCTATACTTTTGGACCACTCGTATCTTAAAAAACTGAAGCTGCCGGCTCTTTTAGAACTGCGATCAAAGGCCGCAAAAGCTATTTTAGAAAACACGGCCAACAATCCAAAATACAAATTAGAAGAGTTAGAATCCTGGATTGACGACTTCTTTTATAATCGATTACTTCCAGGAGAAGATCCGTCCTCTGGATTGTATCGCGAGAATTATGTAGATCACATAACTGTCGAATATCTAACTCTAGAACAAGCGTTGCAGAAGGAAGGATTGTCGATAGTTGATATTCCCCGTCCAGAACTCGATGCAAACGTACTGAAGGTCACGTCCACAACGCACTTCCACGTCATATCACCACGCATCGCAACCGGTGAGGACTCCGGCTATCCATTCTATTACAGCGCCTCGGGATGCGGTCTTAGGCACTTTCCGACTGAGAAAATGCAAACACTCTTTGTAGGCAATGATCAAAATAGTGCTACCCAACTCGAATTGTCGACTAGTCGCGATGAGGAAGGGAAAATTCTATACAGAGCGGAACCAAGAACCTTCAAGTTCGATAAGGGAATATGCAAGATTTGGATGCGACTTGTTGAGTATAAATCCGTACGCGAATCCTTTTCCCTCAATACAATGAGTCATCTGACGCGAAATCTTCGCTCTTCGATTTATCAAGTAGGCCAAGGACCCAGACTGGTATTTGTTGGCCATCTGATTGCGACACCCTCAGAAGAAAATCAAGCCGAGGGTCAAGAGCCGCACGGAGCATGGTTAGAATATGACGGCTGGCTTTTTGAAGATCATGGATATCACTTCTTTTGGTTCCCCGCTGAAGAAGACAGCAACCAACTTATTGACGCACTTGCGTCAAGCTGCGGATAATCGGCCGAAATAAGCTTGCATACTTCGCTAACCATGCTACTGCCCAATCCTTTTCAAAATCCGATCAGCATGATTGCGGGCGATCAGTGGAATATGTTCGTCGGTGCGCAGCTCGGTCAGGAGCGGCACGAGTTGTTGCGGGTCGGACAGGCCGTCGCGTTTTAGCAATATGTCCATCTCGTTCAAAAGCGACGGCGCGTTCAGCGGTTGCATCTCGCGCGCGAGCTTTATGTTGAAGATGAGAATCGCCTGATCGGCGACGCGCCGATATTCATTCGCCAGCGACCAGGCCGTTTTATTATCGCTCCAATTGAACTCGGCCTTGCGTTCGCGCTTCCCGTCATTCATTCCGATTTTGTAGGTCCCAAGATGCGCAAAGTTCTTGGCGGCCTGGTAATTCTCGCTGGAATCAAGAAATCGCAACTCGCTCCACAAGCCGAACACGCGCCCCAGCGCCGCGGCTGACAATTCCACCGGTTCGACGATTGGCGCCTGTTCGCCCTTCCGTTCAAAACTGACCTTGCCGCGTCCGAGGGCATCGTGCGTGATCACAATGTGATTGACGATGAAGTCCTTTTGAGAAAACTCATAGGAATAAGTGGTCGCATCCGGCGGCTTCTTATCTTCGCGGCGTTGTGCGGGCGCCGGGCTTGCAGATTCCTGGGGACGATCGTTGCGCTTGGGTGATTCCTGAGCAAAAGCGTTTAGCGAAACGCCCGGAACCAGAACCATCAGGAACAGCAAACGTGAAATCTTCGTCATCATAGGTCTGTCGAGTATTTTGTAGATGAAGGGAAGATATTGCAAGGATGCCAGTACGGATGCACATTGAACGAAATCGCGAAACCTTAACCTGGGGTGCGCGGAAGTCCGAGTTCGTGAGGTTCACGCGCAAGTGCGCGAGTCACTTGCCGACTTGAGCGCAAGCGTCCTCGCTTGCTTCTTACTTTCGGAGGGGAAAGCAACCGGGACGGTTGCGCTCCAGTCATTCGAATTTGACGGAGACGAGTTTGGACACGCCGACTTCTTCCATGGTCACGCCGTAAAGCGCGCGCGCCGTTTCCATCGTGCGTTTGTTGTGGGTAATAACGATGAATTGTGTGTTGCTCGACATCGAAACGACCTTGTTGGTGAAGCGTCCAATGTTCGCTTCGTCCAGCGGTGCATCAACTTCGTCAAGCAAACAGAAAGGCGACGGGCGATAATGAAAAATTCCCAGCACCAGGGCGAGCGCGGCCATCGCTTTTTCGCCACCGGAAAGTAGCAGAACGTTTTGCAGCCGCTTGCCTGGCGGTTGCGCGATGATGTCGATGCCCGAGTCCAGCTCATCATCGGCTTCGATCATACTCATTTCGCCGCGGCCGCCACCGAACAATTCCTGGAACAACTCGCTGAAGTTTTGATTGATCTTCTCGAACGCGTCGCGGAAACGCTCGCGCGAACGGCGCTTGATTTCACGCAGCGCTTCTTCAGTCGCAGCGATTCCCTTCGTAATGTCTTCGCGTTGCGTGGTCAGGAAGATCAGGCGCTCGTCGGCTTCTGAGAGTTCTTCCAGCGCCATCATGTTGACCGCGCCAAAGTTTTCCAGGCGATTGCGCAAATCTTCGACGTTAGTGCGTTGCGACTCTAAATCGAACTCCGGACCCAGATTTACCTCGCGGGCAATTTCCTCGAGGGTTTGATTCAGTTCATTGGCGCACGATTCGCGCACGAAGTTCACTCGCGCCAAAGCTTCTGCGCGTTGCACTTCAATCGCGGCCCGGGCGTCACGCGAAGCGGCGGCCTTACGGTTCAATTCCGCCAGTTCATTTGAAAGCAAATCAGCTTCAGCCCGCGCCCGCTCAAGACGAGCCGATGCCTCGGTGATTTGCGATTCCTCGCGCGTCTTCTCTTCGTCGATCGTTATTGTCAGATGATCAATTTCAGTAATCGAATCGATTAGCTCATCGATTCGCGTCGACGCCTCAGTCAATTCCAGATGATAGCGAGCAACTCGCTCGTTCACCTCGTCACGTTCAGTTTCGAGGCGGCGCAAGTCCGCGCTCGTGGACCGGCGACGCTCAGCCGCGGCTGCAGCTTCGGCGCGCTGCTGATTGAGGGTTTCGTTCTCAGCCTCGGCATCGCGACGGAAGCCACCCAAAACGCCGAGTGTATTTTCGATGCGCTCCTGCGTGGCGCGCCGCATATCGTCCGCCAGTTGGGCTTCAGTCAGGGTTTTGGTTTGGCTCGCTTCCAGCTCTTGCCGTTCCTGCTCCAGGCGCTGCGTATCGTCGGCAACCACGCGCAAGTGTCGCTCGGCGCGCTCAACATCCTGTCGCAGGGTCTCGGCCGTCATCTCGCGCGCCATGACTTCACGCTCTTCCCGCGCAATCGAGGCGTTGAGCAACACCACTGATTCTTCGAGACCGGTCAGGCGCGAACGTGCATCGGTTACCGCGACTTCGGCTACTGCCAATTGTGCTGCCAAATCGCTCACGCGCGACTCCAGTTCGCGCAACTCGCGCTTGAAGGTAAGGAGGCCGGCTCCTTCTTCGAGCGCTCGCCCGTTGCCGGCATTAACAAATTGCCCGCCGGCCACCCAGTCGCCATCGGTCGTCGCGAACATGTCGCCGGTGGCCAGCGACAATGCCGTCGCATCATCGAGCGTATCGACGATCCGCGCGTTCATTCGCTCTGCCATCGTTCGCTCGAGAATCAATAACAACTCACGCGGCGCGCGAATGATGTCTCCGATCCGGGGTCCGTCGATGCCGACCGGCACATGCTGACGCTGCGGCGAGGTCGTCTCAACCTCGTGCGCAAAGGTCATAACGTCAACTTCATCGCTGCCACCGTGAAGCCCGGTCACCAGAAAATTAGCGCGACCCGCGTGATTATTCTTGAGCCAGGCCGCAGCCTGAATCGCATCATCAGGCGTCGGCACCAGGATTGATTGCAGCGAAGATCCGAACACCCCTTCGACCGCGTGCTCCCATTCGGCGTCAACCTGAATCGCATCAGCAAGCGTTCCGATCAAATGAAAGCGCTGGTTCTGATTCGCCGAGAAAGCCTCCTGCACAGCCAACGAATAGTGCGCGCGCCGGTCGTCGAGCTCTTTGAAACTTTCGAGCCGGTGAAGCGCACGCGAGTAATCGTCTCGCACACGGTTCTGTTCGGCGTCGGTATCGGACACGCGCTCGTGGCCTTCGACCACGGCCCTGATCGCCGCTTCGCGTTCCGCCGTCAGGCCCGCGAGTTTCTTCCGGGCCGTGGTGATTTGCTCGTTAAGATTTTCGGCCTGCGAATTACGTTCGGCATGAGCGGCTGCAGCTCGTTCACCTTCGCGCGCCAAACCTTCCGCCTGCTGGGCCAATTTCTCCAGACTGTTTTCCAGTTGTCGCGCTAATTCGTGCAGGCGCTCAGCCGCGGCCGTATGCCTGAGCAGCTCGGCGCGCGCCGATTCAATCTCACTCTCGGCCTGAAAAACGAGCGCAAGCTTCTGGGCGTGTGCATCTTCGGCCGTTCGCAACGCGGCAATCGTCTGGTCATTTTCCAAACGCAGTTGAGTTTCGATTGCGCCCAAACGCTCAAGCTCGGAATCGATAACCACAAATCGCGAGCTGAGTGCTTCTGCTTCTTTTTCGATTTCCGTGTGGCGCTTGGTCAGACTCTCGATCTGTTCCTGCTGATACACGCGCTCACGAATGCGACGGTCGCGTTGCAACGCCGCATCGGCAACCGCGGCGCGCACCTGGCTCAATTGATCTTCAAGCGTGCGGGCATTTTGCGTGGCGGAACGACTGGCTTCTTCGCGCGTCGTCAATTCGCCTGTCAGCCGCTGCTCTTCTTCGTTCGCCACGTCCAACTGCGTCTGGCTTTGTTCCAGCAGCGTTGTGAGACTCTGCTCCTCGGCGACATAAACCTGACGCAATAGCTCGCGCAGCTCTTCGCGCAGAATGCGATAGCGACGAGCCTTCGCGGCCTGACGTCGGAGGCTGTTCACCTGACGTTCAATTTCAGAAATGATGTCGGAAACGCGACTGAGGTTTGAGCGCGCAGATTCCAGACGAGCTTCGGCGGCGCGTTGGCGCACGCGAAACTTGGTTATGCCGGCGGCCTCTTCGATGATCGTGCGACGATCCATCGGCTTCGCCGAAAGAATCTGGCCGATGCGGCCCTGCTCGATAATCGCGTAGTGGCCTCCCGACAAGCCTGTGCCCGAAAAAAGATCCTGAATGTCGCGGAGACGACAAGGACGATCGTTGAGCAAATACTCACTCTCGCCCGAGCGATAGAGACGCCGGGTTACCGACACCGCCTCGCCCGGCGCGAACTCGAGGGCCAGGTTCCGGCGTTGTCGCCAATGTCGATGATGATGTGTTTTTGCTTTAACCGGCGCAGGGACCGTGTCATTAACGGGAGCGCTAGCGCCGGCGTCGGCAACGAGGTCAGTACCCTGAGCGATAGCGACGGGGTCGGTGACTGAATACGCTGACCCGGTCGCTACCGCTCCCGGTACTGACTCCGTCTCAACTGGCGCGGCGAGAACTTCTTCAAAAACTTCGTTGTGCTCGTCTATCTGCTCCAGCGTCGAATCGATGTCTTCGATGTCCGGCTCGGACTCGACATACTCGTCGCGCACGAGGTGCAGAATCACCTCGGCCATGCCGCTCGGCGGGCGATTGCGCGAGCCCTGAAAGATTACGTCTTTCATCTCGGCGCCGCGCAGATGCTTCACGCGCTGCTCGCCCAGAACCCAGGCGATTGCGTCGGCAACGTTGCTTTTGCCGCAACCGTTCGGCCCGACAACTCCGGTTATGCCATCACCAGTGAAGATGAGGTCAGTGTGGTCAGCAAAGGACTTAAAGCCCGTGATTTCGAGGCGTCTTAGCTTGAACATCGGCAATCCGTCGATTTGATGCGGGGGGTGGCGCCGAAGCTGGCATCAAAGACGACCTACGGGAAAGTCACTATAAAGAGATGCGTACGACATGTCAACAAGAACCTTAGCTGATCCAGTTTAAGTGGCGGGAATAAGCAAGTTTACGAATTTCGCACGGAAATCTGGTCAGGAGCCTGCCTTGCGCTCCAACAGGATATTTATGCCGCGCCGCAGACCTTCGGTGTTCGTCGCTTCGTAGTTCAGCCGGTGAGAATCAAGAAAAACCGTGGGCGTGCCGGTCACTCCCAAAGACGTGCCGCGCTGGATGTCGGCGCTGATTCGCTGTTGGACTTGATTGCTTTGAAGATCGCTCTGGAAGCGATCGAGGTTGAGACTTAGCTGCTTGGCGTACGACTCAAAAATCGATTTCGCATCCTCGCTTAGTTCCCAACTCTTCTGGTTTTTGTACAGCAGATCGTGCATTTCCCAAAACTTGTTTTGGTTGCGCGCCGCCTCAGCCGTCTGCGCCGCGAGCAAAGCATTCTTGTGCATCTTCATCAACGGAAAATGTCGAAAGACGATCTGAACCTGGTTGCCGTACTCGTGTTCGATTTGCTTCAGCTCGGGATAAAGCTGGCCACACGGCGGGCATTGATAATCGCCGTACTCTTCGATTACGACCGGCGAACTTACTTTTACATTAGGTCTCGTTGCACCCGGCGCGTCGGTGCCTGTTTGGCTGGCAGCAGAATTCGCAGCCGGACTCGGCAGTGCCGTCGCGAAGGTCGAGTCCGATTTTGGAGCCGAGCCGCCGCGATTCTTCCAGAGCATCAACGCGCCGCAGGTGGCGGCGACAAGGACGACAAGAATTATCACAAAGGGTAAATATTTTTTCATGATTTAAGAATGCACGGCGACGCGCGGCATCTCTCTTCCATCACCCCCCTCCGCCGGTGTGAGCACACGCAACGGTTCTGGCATTTCCACAGACGGTATTGAATCGGGACCGAAACGCGGAGCGCGTCCTCTGGATTTATCGCGTAGAGCTTTCAACACTTTCTCAGGTGTGATGGGGACTTCGTCGATGCGCACACCGACTGCATTGTAAACGGCATTAGCCACGGCCGGCGGCACCGGCAGCAGCGGTCCCTGTCCAACTTCTTTCGCACCGAAAGGACCGTTGGGATCGGGATCTTCGATCAGGTAAGTCTTGACGTCGCACATTTCCATCGTCGTCGGACTCTTGTACTCGAGCATCGAAGGAAATTTGTGCACGACGTTGCGGTTCGCCCGGTAAGACATCTCTTCCATCAGGATTTCGCCCAGACCCATGTACACGCTGCCTTCGACCTGGCCCATCACCAGCACGGGATTGATCGATTTGCCAATGTCGTGCGCAATCCAGACGCGCTCGACGGTGACAATGCCGGTATCCGGATCCACATCGACTTCCGCCACGGCCGCGGAATAGCTGTACGCCGGAGATGGCCCGACGCCCGCGCCTTTGTATTTTCCCGGCGAGCGTGGCGGACTGTAAGAACCAACGGTTCCGATCGTGCCAAACTTCGATTCCGCCAACACCACGGCCTCGGCGAACGGCACGCCGACTTCCGGATTCTCAACATCAAATGCGCGACGTTCAGCGAATGAAATATTCTCGATCGGAACGCCTAGCTTTTCCGCCACCGCAATCGTCAACAATTCGCGCGCGCGTTCGGCAGCTTGAATCGCGGCATTGCCGGTCATCAAAGTGACGCGGCTGGAATAGCTGCCGAGATCGACCGGCGTTAGATCGGTATCAGCGGTGATTACCCGAATGTCGAACGGATCGATGCCTAGAATTTCCGCCACGATGTAGGCCAGAATCGAGTCCGACCCCTGGCCAATATCGGTCGAGCCGCACATCACGCACACGCCGCCTTGCCGATCGAGCCGAAGCTGAACGCCGGATTGCGGCATGTTGTTCCAGTAGATTGGCAGGCCGGCACCGCAGATATAAGACGAGCACGCGATCCCGATGCCCTTGCCGAAAGGCAACTTGCGCGTGTCAGAACCGGGAGCGGTAACGACCGGATCAACCACAACCATCGGATCAATTGATCCCGTCGTTAGCGCTCCGGGTTCTGATACCCATGAGAATCTATTCTTCCAATCTGATCCTGCGACGACCTTATCGATGCAGGCGCCCAGGCCCATGCTGCCAATCCGCAAATAATTCGCCGTCACCGAATTAGCCGGCACCAGATGGCGCAAGCGCATCTCCGCCGGATCGAGATTCAACTCTTCAGCGATCTTGTCGATATGGACTTCGAGACCGTAACGCGGCTGCGGCGTGCCGTGACCTCGCTTCGGCCCGCACGGCGGTTTGTTGGTAAAGACGCGCACGCCTTCGAATTTGTAGCGCGGCACTTCATACGTCACGGTTTGCAGCGCGCCCGTGTAGAACGTGCTGGCCACGCCATAGCTTCCGTACGCGCCGCCATCAAGAAACGTTTTGAAATGCATCGCCGTGATCGCGCCGTCGCGCTTCACGCCGGTCTTTACGTGCATTAACACCGGATGGCGGCCGCGATGACAATAGAAAACTTCTTCGCGCGTGAGCGTGCATTTGACCGGCCGGCCGGTAATCATCGCCAGCTTGCTCACAACAACTTCGTGATTGAAGGGATCGCTTTTGCCGCCAAAGCCACCGCCGTTTGGCGTCGCAATTACGCGAATGTGGCTGGCCGGAATTTCGAGAACTTTGGTTAAGGCGCGATGGACATAGTGCGGTGTCTGGGTTGAGCTCCACAGCGTCAGCTTCTGATCTGGATCGAAATGAGCGACCGCGGCATGCTGCTCCATCGGCAAGTGGGTGTTGCCTTCATAGAAGAAAGTATCTTCGCGAACGAGATCGGCTTCTGCAAATCCTTCATCCATGTCGCCGAACTCGAGCGAAACTTTCTTGTGCACATTGCCGCCATCGCCGTATTCATGAATCCGCGGCTCGTCAATCATCAAGCCTTCTTCAATCGAAGTGATTGACTGCAATGGTTCGTATTCAACTTCGATTAGATTCATCGCATCGAAAGCGACGTCTTCATCAATTGCCGCAACTGCGGCGACCGGATCGCCGATGAAGCGCACCTTGTCGATGCACAGCGCGTGCTCGTCCTGACTGACAGGAAGAATGCCGTAGGAAATGGGCAGGTCCTTTCCGGTGATGACGGCAAACACACCAGGCATCGCCAGGGCTTTGGAAGCATCGATGTTCTTGATCAGTGCATGCGGTAGATGACTGCGGAGGATTTTGCAATAGAGCATGCGCGGCAGAAAAATATCGTCGGCAAACTTCGTCTGGCCCGTGCATTTCGCGCGGGCATCGACCTTGCGAAAAGGTTTGCCGACTACGTTTAGTTTTCCGTTCGTGTTCATCGATCAAAAAGTCACAAAAGTCAGTATCATCCGCGTGAGCGGATGGGTTAAGGAGACCTGATTCGGCTTATCGCGCATCTTTATCCCATCTGCTCACGCAGATGGTACTGACCGTGCTGACGCGGATGGTACTGACCTGCAATCTATTCCAACCCATACAAACTCTCGCGCGGCAATTCCATTGGCTCGCCCCGCATCCGCGCCGCCGCCAACTCCACCGCTTCGTAAATCTTGATGTAGCCGGTGCAGCGACAGAGGTTTCCCGAAAGTGCTTCTTTAATTTCGTCGCGCGAGGGCTTAGGTGATTTATCGATCAACTCTTTCGCGGCCAGCAGGAATCCCGGCGAACAATAACCGCATTGCGCTGCCCCGAGATCGGCAAACGTGTCCTGCAACGGATGCAGTTCGCTGCCGTCCGCCATGCCTTCGATCGTTTCGACCTCGCGCCCTTCGGCATCGAGTCCCAACATCAGGCACGAAAGAATCGATCGCCCATCAACCAGAACCGTGCACGTGCCGCATTCACCCAACTCGCACCCATGCTTGGTGCCGATCAATCCAAGATCTTCGCGCAAGACTTCGAGCAGAGTCTTGTGCGGAGCAAAGGCGACTTCGGCCGCTTCGCCGTTAAGCGTGAATGAAATGTGGGCCTTTTGATTCGTCATTAAGGGAATCTCTTCAAAACCCGCGTAGCGGGTGCAAGCATAAAGCCTGGGGTGGAGCGAAGCGAAACCCCAGGATGACGAAAGTTTAACCGAATCGAGCGCGCGAAGCGTGCGTCAGCTCAAAAGGCAGAAGCTTGTCTGGTGAAGGCTGTCGCCCACTTCGCGGGCCCTTCTTTTTGTACTCCAACGATCCTGGGGTTCCGCTTCGCTCCACCCAGGCTTTATGCTGCCGCCGCACTTCGCGGGCTGGACGAAAATTCTTCAGCAACCCTCATAACAAACTTGCGTCACCCTTCACAAACTTGCTTGCTGACGCACTCAGACGTCAACCACCCACCCCTGCCGCATCGCGCTTCTGCGTCCTTCCCAGCACCAGGTTATCAATCAAACGTGTCTTGCCGATAAAGACTGCGAGCGAGAGCAGGGCCGGCCGGTCATCAAGCTTTTCTACTTTCTCCAACGACACCGCGTCATTAACGCTAACGTAATCAATTCGCGCCAGCGGCTGCGCTTCGATCGCCGCGCGCACAAGTTCGATCAAACGCGGCGCGCTACGCTCGCCTTCATCATACGCGGAACGCGCCTGTTTCAAAGCTCGATTCAATACGTTCGCGGCCTCGCGTTGCGGCTTGTCGAGGTAAGCGTTGCGCGAAGACATCGCGAGCCCGGATTCTTCGCGCACAGTCGGCAGCACAACGACTTCGGTATCGAACGCCAGGTCGCGCACCATCTGTTTGATAATGATTGATTGCTGAGCGTCCTTTTGGCCAAAGAAAGCAAAGTTCGGCCGCACTGCGTTGAGCAGGATCGCCACCACAGTCGTCACGCCGCGAAAGTGTCCCGGGCGCGACGCGCCCTCCAACTCCGCGGACAATCCTTCGACGGTTACGTAAGTCGAAAAGCCCTGCGGGTAAATCTCTTCGACGGTCGGCGCGAAAACATAATCGACGTTGTATTCCGCCAGTGTCCCGGCATCGGCGGTCAGATCGCGAGGATAGGATTCAAAGTCTTCGCCCGGACCAAACTGTGCCGGGTTCACGAAGACGGAAACCACGACGACGTCGCAAAGCGCCCGGGCCTCGTGAATCAGGCTGAGATGCCCTTCGTGCAATGCGCCCATGGTGGGAACCAGACCAATAGTCCGATTCTCTTCACGGCGCAGCTTGCGCGCGAGAGACATTATGCGCTTGCGTCGGTTTATTATTTCCATAAAAGATGGTCAGTCGGCAGTGGTTAGTAGTCAGTGGCTTCCGAACCTGCGAGCTACTGACCACTAACTACTGACAACTGACCTCATCAGATCTACTTTGTCGTTTCTTTCTTGATCTCGATTTTTAGTTCTTCCGCGGCCGCAGACGGCAGGCCATAGGATTCTTCATCCGAAGGATAACTTCCATTGCGCACGTCTTCGGCCCAGCGCGTGACGGCATCGGTGATCGTTTCGCGCAGGTTCGCGTATTCGCGCACAAAGCGCGGCAGCTTGCCAAAGGCCATGCCCAGCAGATCGTGAAACACCAGGACCTGAATGTCGCAGTGAACGCCGGCGCCGATGCCGATCGTGGGAACGCGTATGTTCTCAGTGATCATCTGCGCAATTTCGCGTGGCACTAACTCGAGCACGATTGAGAACGCGCCGGCATCTTCCAAAGCGTAGGCATCGTCGAGCAATTGTTTGGCCGCGTCTGCCGTCTTGCCCTGAACGCGATACGCGCCGAGTTGATTTATCGACTGCGGCGTCAGCCCGATGTGACCCATCACCGCGATCTCTTCATTTACCAAACGCCGGACCAGCTTAACCCGCTTCTGGCCGCCTTCGAGTTTGACCGCTTCCGCTTCGCCTTCTTTCACCAAACGCAGCGCCGCGCGCACGGTGTCGTCGGCGCCGGTGTGAAACGAGCCGTAGGGCATGTCAGCGACCAGCAACGCCCGCTGCACGCCGCGTCGCACGGCTTTGACGTGCACCAGAATCTCTTCGAGGGTGACGGGCACGGTGTTGCCGTAACCCAGCACGACGTTGCCGAGACTGTCGCCCACCAGAATGATGTCGATGCCGGCCTCATCGACAATCCGCGCCGTCGGATAATCGTAAGCCGTCAGACAAACCAGACGCTCACCCCGTTCTTTACTCGCTCTTAACGAAGGCGCGCTCACCTTTTCCGGTCGTTCGGGTTTTAGATATGGCATAAGGTCTTCTCGAGAATTCGGAACAGACGTTTCGTCAAATTATAGGTGAGCGAATCAGCGGTCGCAACTGAGTATTTCCGGTGGTGGTGTCATATTTTGTTCTCTGAGCATCCTCTGTGGGTCTCTGTGTCTCTGTGGTGTTATTTGCCTAGGATAATCTCACCACAGAGACACAGAGTCCCACAGAGATTCTAAAATTGATCACGACCTTTTCCGTCCGTCATTTTATACGTATCACAGAATTGCTTTAGCGCAGCCTCAATGACTAAAATGGCAAGCCACGTAAACAATTATGTCAATCAATTTGAATGGTGTGCTGCTGCCACTCACGACGCCGTTTGGCAGCGATGAAAACCTCGACCTTCAAGGTCTAACCGCAAACATTCAGCGCTGGACCCAGACGGGAATCCAGGGCTTCGTCGTTCTCGGCTCAACCGGCGAGCGCGTCAACCTGGACGAGCGCGAATATCTCCAGGCAATTGAAGCGACGCGTCGCGCCACACCTGAGACTCTAACCTTCATTGTCGGCGCGGGACAGCAAAGCACGCGCGGCACGATCCATGAAGCCAGGGTGGCGGCCGACGCCGGCGCGCAAGCCGTTTTGGTCATCACGCCGAATTACTATCGGTCGGCGATCACGCAGGACGCGCTGGTTGATCACTATCGAGCAATCGCCGACGCTTCGCCGATTCCTATCATCCTTTACAGCATGCCCGATCTGACCGGCATTAAGATCGAACCGGAGACTGCAGCCCGCCTCAGCGAGCACGCAAACATCATCGGCATGAAAGACAGTTCCAACGACGTCGAAAAATTTTCCCAGACTGTGCGATTGGTGACCGGCGATTTTGCGATGATGATTGGCAACGGAACCGTGTTTTCTGAAGCGTTGCAAGCCGGCGCTCGCGGCGGGATTCTGGCTGTTGGTTGTGTCGTGCCCGATCTTTGTTTGGAAATCTTCCGCGCAGTTGCAGCCGGCGAAATTGATCGCGCCGCGACTTTGCAGCAAAAGCTGACGCCCCTGGCACGAGCCGTGACGAAAACTTACGGCATCGGCGGACTGAAAGCCGCAATGGACATGACGGGTTATGTCGGTGGCGCCGTGCGCAGACCTCTGCGACACCCTAACGACCAAGCCTGCGCCGAGATCGAGAGTTTGCTCCGGGAAGCAAACGACGCCCTGAAATCCCAGGAAACAGCTCTTCGGCAAAGCTCCTGACCGCGAACAAGTATTGCGGCTTTGCCGCAGCACAGTGCGGAAAGGCTCGGCCTTTCCGTCCCCACACTAATTGATCGTCGAGGCTATGCCTCGACCAGCCAGCAGAGGCGTAGCCTCCTAAAAAAACAAAACGTAAACGGTGAGGCAAGCCGCACCGCACTGTGCGGCGGCGAGCCGCAAGTTCCTCCGGTGGTAGACCAATTTGTTTTCTACGCACCCGCGCGTAGAATGCTCTTTAGGAGCAACCCCTAAATTGAGTACCGCTGAAACTGCCTGTCACAGCACACCGGAGCAAGCCGGACTTCGAGTCGAAACGATTTCCTTCGATCAGATTCCCCAGCAATCGCGGCTGTTTCTCGATTATCTTCGCGACCCGACCACGCTGCGCGCATTTTATCCTGAAGCTGTAAAACGCCACTTCGATCTTCCGGAACGCCGCGAACGCGTCCTGACAAATTATTCGACGAATCGAAATGCGCTTTGTGATGCTTTGGAGAAATTGAATCGTGGCTGGGGCGCGGGCCCAAAGACCATTGACAACATTCGCTTGTTGCGCGACTCGGATTGCATCGCAATCGTCTCCGGCCAACAGGCCGGTCTGTTCACCGGACCGCTCTATACGATCTACAAAGCGCTTTCGGCGGTGAAGCTCTCCGAATGTCTGGCGCAACGAGGCGTCAAAACTGTGCCGGTATTTTGGATGGCGACCGAAGACCATGACTTTGAAGAGGTCTCCAAAGCTGAGTTCATCAATCGAGACTGCACATTTAGCAGTGTCGAAGCGGCATCCGGCATTCATCAGGAAGGACTTCCGGTTGGCCAGGTCACTCTCGATGAATCGATCGAAGCGGCGGTGCAAGCTTTGCTCGCTGCACTGCCGCGAACGGAATTCACGGACGATGTTGAAACGCTTTTGCACGATTGCTATCAGCCCGGCAGAAAGTTCGGCGATGCGTTTGCGCAAATGCTTTCGGCGCTCCTGGGCGACAAGGGTTTGATTCTGTTCGATCCACTTGACTCTGAATTGAAGAAACTTGCGGCGCCGCTGTACGCCGAAGCTGCGCGTAACGCTCATGAAATTGCGCTCGCAATCGTCGAACGCAGCAAGGCGCTGGAAGCAGCCGGCTATCACGCGCAGGTCACGCCGTCCGAGAATGCCTTTCCGCTGTTTTTGCATGATGAGACTGGCGCCCGACGCGCTCTGACGCGCAACGCTAACGGCAAGTATCAGGCGAAGACCAATCAAGAGGATTATTCAGCCGACGAACTTGCTGATTGGGCGCGGCGCGACCCTGACAGGTTCAGTCCCAACGTCACGTTGCGCGCCGTGATTCAGGATTTCCTGCTGCCAACGCTCGCTTATTACGGCGGCGCCGCAGAGATTGCTTACTTCGCGCAGACTTCTGAGGTTTATCGAATCCTGAATCGTCCGGCGACACCAATCCTGCCGCGCGCAAGTCTGACATTTGTGGAGAGACCGACCGGGCGCGCGTTGGAACGCTATGAGATTCGGCTGCAGGATTTCTTCGAAGGTTCGGACCATGTGATTTCGCGAGTTGTCGCCGGATATCTCGGCAAAGAAACTTCCGCTGCGTTTGAGCACACGACTGAGACCTTCAATCAGGAACTCGACGGACTGCAGACGCAGCTCGCGCGAGTTGATCCCACTCTGGCAGACGCTCTGGAAAAAGGCCGGCGAAAGATCAACTATCAGATTGATGGTTTGCGGACTCGCTTTAATCGTGCCCAAATGTCCCGCGATGAAGCCGTGCAGCGTCAATTAGAGCACGCGGCTGATTTGCTCTATCCCGGCAAGACGCTGCAAGAGCGGCGGATTAATATTACTTCCCTGCTCGCGCGCCATGGCCGCTACGTTGTGGACTGGACTTTTGATGCGATCAACCTGGAATCGAACGAGCATGAGATAGTTTTTCTGTAACAATGTCATTGGTCAATAGTCAGTTGTCCGTGGCTCTTGACTACAAATGCAACTGACAACTGACTCCTGACTACTGACCACTGACGTTTTATGTCTAAAATTCGCGTCCTCCCCGATCACATTTCAAATCTAATCGCCGCCGGTGAAGTCGTCGAACGGCCCGCGTCGGTGGCCAAGGAACTCGTCGAAAACGCGATCGACGCCGGCGCCAACCGCATCGTCATCGACGTCGAATCGGGCGGCCGCCGTCTGCTGAAAATCACGGATGACGGCGAAGGCATGACGCGCGACGACGCGGTGCTGTCATTTGAAAGACACGCCACTTCCAAGATAAGCAAGGCCGATGATTTGAATGCGATCGCCACGCTTGGCTTTCGCGGCGAAGCCCTGGCTTCAATTGCTTCAGTGGCGCGGGTGGAATTGATTTCACATGCGAATGATCGAGCGGAAGGAACCCGCGTCGTCATCGAGGGCGGCCGCATGCGCGACGTAAAAGATGCCGCCCATCCGCGCGGCACCACGATTAGCGTGCGCGATCTCTTTTTCAATACGCCGGCGCGGCGAAAGTTTCTGCGCTCCGAAGCGACCGAAAGCTATCATCTCACCAACCTGGTTACGCACTACGCTTTGGCCCATCCGGAAATTGCTTTCACTCTGACCAACAACGGTCGCGAGACTCTGCGCGTAGCACCGGCAAAAGATCTGCGCGAACGGGCGTATCAAGTCTTTGGCGCGCAATTTCTCGACGGCTTACTGGAAGTTAATAACTCGGTGAGCGAACCGACCGAGACGAGTTTTTCTTTACCTCAGATTGCGAAGGTGCGGGGATTTGTGTCGGCCCCGCGCGATCGACGCACGTCACGCGACGCTCAATTTCTGTTTGTGAATGGCAGGTTCGTGCGCGATCGACTGATTGGCCGGGCGCTTTCGGAAGGTTACCGCTCGATTCTGCCGCACGGTGTCTATCCCGTTGCCCTGCTTTTTATCGACGTGCCGTTGGAAGAAGTCGACGTCAACGTGCATCCCGCGAAAACGGAAGTGCGATTTCGGCGCGCCGCCGCCGTGGCCGATTCGGTCCGCGAAGCGGTGCGCTCGGCGCTGGCAAGCGCGGGTTTTGCTCCGGCGGTAGACGTTCGCGAGGCGGCGGTTGCCGTTGGCGACGAAGTTGACGCGAACGACTATCAATCAGAAGCAGCGGCCGCCGCCACAGTTGAATCTCAACTTGCGAGTCAGCCGGCGTCGCGCAATTTTGAATTGCGAACGCCACCCGAGCAGCCACGCATCGGATTCGCGCCTGCCGCGAACGAATCGTCCGAAGCAACTTCAGCGGATTGGCCAAAGGCACAACCTGCACCAGCGTTTTCAGCACCGGCTGAAATTCAAAATGAATCAAATGAATTGCGAACGGCGATTGAATTTCCGCGCAGCGCGGAAGAGGTGAAGGCTTTTCCGGATTTGCCGCCACTCGATTCCGCGATCAAATTAGTGCGAGAGGTTCCGGTTGAATCCGTCAGCAGCAACATCCGACCGCTGGGCCAACTCGATGAAAGTTTCATCATCGCCACTGATGATGAAGGTTTACTTTTGATCGATCAGCACGTAGCGCATGAACGAATTCTGTTTGATAAGTATCGCGCGCTCGAAGCGTCGCGCCGCTCTGAGTCACAACAGATGTTGATCCCTGAAACTTTCGATCTCACGCCCGCACAAGCGGGCGCCTTCGATCATGTGGCTGAGGAACTCGAGACCTACGGCTTTGAATTGATGCGGCTTTCTGGTCGCACCGTCGCGATTAAATCAACGCCGGCGGATTTGCCTGCGAGTGAAGCGCGGAATGTTTTGGCTGAGGTGCTGGATACCGTGGACTCAGAAAAGCGGGGCGCCGCGCGTGCGACTCTGCGTGATGAGATTGCCGCTTCCCTTGCCTGTCATGCAGCGATCAAAGTGAACATGCCACTCGCCCCCGAGAAGATGCGCTGGCTGATCGATCGACTCTTGACGACTTCATCTCCAACCACCTGTCCACACGGACGCCCGGTGATCTTGCGCCTCGCGACGCAGGATATTTTGAAGGGCTTTCATCGGATATAAGCCGCGGATTAACGCGGCAGTGTCCCTTTCAATGCGCCCAAGGTAGACTCTTCAAAGTCCATTCATCCCCTGAAAATTCTTCAGCCAGCTGTGTCGCAACTTCGCCGAGGACGGTGTGATCATTCGTGGCTTTGTAGTGACACACTCCGCGCCAATAGATTGCTTCGGCGACAACCGCGGTGTCGCCGTGCTGTTCGATCACGGCAGCATAACTCTTTTCGGCGTCAGCAAACTTCTTGTGCATGAACTCAACGCGCGCCAGCCCCATCTCCAGACGCGCGCGAAACCACTTCTTCGGCAGATAGCCTTCGATGCGATAACGTTCGACTCCTGCGGAATCCATCACTAGAATCGTCGGCGTCCAGACGGCGTCGAAGCGTTTGAACCAAGCGGGATGTTCTTTGATGTGAGCTTCGAGCGGGATGAATTTCTGATTGATGAAGTTGGCAATTTCCTGATCTGAGTATGATTCGGCTTCCAGCCGAACGCATGCGCCTCAAGCCGGCGCGGCAGAGAAATCGATCAGCATCGGTTTATTTTCAGCTTTGGCCTGCGCGAGAGCTGCGTCGGCATCTTTGATCCAATTGACGAGCATGGTTCACCTTCCTTTTGAGAATCGCTTGTCTCGACGAATGTTAAGTCGGCGGGGGTTGCGTCGCTATTATCGCGCGCCTGTGCAAAGTGTCCTAGCCGTGAGTGGTGACCTAATTCGATTTTCTCTGCGGTCCTCTGTGAAATCCTCCGCGCTCCTCTGCGGTTAAGATAATGTTTGGGCAATTAACCGCAGAGGAAAATCCGAGGTCTTCGCAGAGGACGCAGAGAAAAATTGAATTCGTGCATTACCTAATCTGGGTTACTCACAGATGCGCGCTAAAGCGTGTCGAGCGTTCCCGTCACCAACTCCGGATCCAGCAAATCATTCAGCAAAGCATCCGGTTCGTAGGCTTGCAAGTCTTCGGCGGAATGCATGCGGCCTGTGGCCACGGCCAGCACTCGCGCGCCAAAGTGCCGCGCGCAAGCGATGTCATTTGGAGTATCGCCAATCACGATGAACTGTTCGGGAGTCAGCTCGGCGTTAAGGTGTTTGTTGATTCGTTGCGCGGCCAGCGCCGGCAAATCGTTTCGATCGAAAGATTCGTTGCCAAAGGCGCCGGGCAGCGTGAAGAACCTGGCCAATCCCGTGAGTTCAACTTTCAAGTAAGCCGCCGGTTCGATGTTTCCGGTCAGCAACGCCGAGAGATAGCGTGGATGTCGATCGACCGCTTCGAGAGCTTCAAGCGCGCCCGGCATTGCGCTAATCACGTGATCGCCGTTGCCCGTCGCCCGCTTCATTTCTTTGATGTAACAACTGAGCAGCTCTTCTTTGCGCGCGAGGATGTGTTCGCGGGTGATGCCTTCGGGGCGCAGAGCTTCCTCGACAATCTGCAAATCCGTCATCCCGGAAACCATCATGTCGTTAAGGCAACCGGAAGTTCCGAAAACCGACTCAAGCATCGGCACGGTGTAGTCCTTGAAGATGCCATAGCGCGCGCCGCGCACGAGCGTGCCGTCGAGATCCCAGAGAAGGATGCGAAGGTCTGTTTGGTCTAACGCTGTCGAATTAGAGCTATTTGACATTGGTCATTGGACATTTGTCATTTGTCATTTGTGATTTGTGATTTGTGATTTCCGGACTCGATTTTCACCAACTGAGTCGAATGATCGCTTGCGGATCGATGACCCTTCTCCGTATCAAATGGCAAATGAGACATGTCAAATGACAAATGGAAAATGATCTTCCTTGTTCGCATCGCTAACAGGCTATTCAACAATCGCCAGTACATCGCCGCCATTCACAGTCGCGCCCACTTCAACATTCATCGTCACGACCTTTCCGGCTTTCGGAGATTTCATTTCGTTCTGCATCTTCATCGCTTCCACGACTACAATACCGTCGCCCGGTTCGACTTCGGCGCCGACTTCAACCAGTTGGCGCACTACGCGTCCGGGCATGGGCGCGATGATGAGCGCAGCGCCGCCGGCGTGCATGCCGGTGGCGGCCGTGCTGCGCAAACGCTTCGGATCAGTTAATGTCACCGCATAGCTCGCGGCGCCGACCGTGACGTCAACCGCTGAACCAGAACCGGGCCGTCCATCGACGCGACACTCAAAGACCTGACCCTCGGCCTCGGACATCAGCAACATTTGACCATTTCCCAGACGGGCTAAATCGAGTTTGTAGCGCCGTCCAGCGACTTCGGCCAGTACACGTCCATCCTCGATTTGAATATCGAGAACGCCTTCGTAATCAGCGATGACGGCGTTAAGTTTCATTCGTCAAAGTGGCGCGCGCTTTTGTGCGGCAGGCGATTCAGAGTTAGTGCGCGTCCGGCGATTTTCCATTTGCTGACTGATTGCGGCTGATGATTCGTCGACACCGTTCGCTGGCCGTCAACGTAGGCGACCGCCGCGGCGATAATCGCGATGTCCTGCGCCAGGCTGGAAGCCTGCGCACCGGCGCGCCGTTCATTGAATCGCGGGATAAAACCCGTATCGAGCCGGCCGGCGATAAACTCTTCGTCGCGCATGATCTCGCGAAAGAACGGCAATGTAGTCTTGATCCCGCCGACTGCGTATTCATCCAGAGCCCGGCGCAACCTGTCGATTGCCTCGCCCCGGGTCCGGCCCCACGCCGCGAGTTTCGAGATCATTGGATCGTAGTAAATAGAAACTTCGTCACCAGCGCTCACGCCGCTGTCATCGCGGATTCCCGGTCCCGCGGGCACCCGCAGAAAAGTAATCTTCCCCGGCGAGGGAAAGAAATTATTTTCGGGATCTTCCGCATAAACTCTGCATTCGATTGCGTGTCCGTGCCAACGCACGTCTTCCTGCTTGAACGATAACTCGCCCCCGGACGCCACGCGGATCTGCTCGCGCACCAGATCGAAGCCGGTAACTAATTCAGTGACCGGATGCTCGACTTGCAAGCGCGTGTTCATCTCCAGGAAATAGAATTCGCGGCTTGCGTCGGAAAAAAGAAACTCGACCGTGCCGGCGCCGACATAGTTGACGCTGCGGGCAATGCTCAAGGCGGCGGCGCCCATCCGTTGCCGCAAGTCAGCATCGTCAATTGGCGAAGGACATTCTTCGATGACCTTTTGATGACGCCGCTGAATCGAACACTCACGCTCGCCGAGGTGGACCGAGTTCCCATGCTGATCGGCAAAAATCTGAATCTCGATATGACGCGGTCGTTCGACCACCTTTTCGAGATAGACGTCTGAATTTCCAAAAGCCGAAGCCGCTTCGGATTGCGCTGCTTCCAGCGATGAACGCAGATCGCTTTCGGAAGCCACTTGCCGCATGCCCTTGCCGCCACCGCCGGCGGCGGCCTTCAGCATAACCGGATAGCCGAATTCTTCGGCACGGGCGCGCGCTTCTTCGAAATTTTTCAAAGCCTCGGTGGTCCCGGGAACGACGGGTGCGCCGGCTTTGATCGCGGCGCGCCGCGCGCTTGTTTTTGAACCCATCACTTCCATCGCGTCAGGCGACGGGCCGATGAAAACCAATCCGGCGGCGGTCACGGCGCCGGCGAACTCTGAGTTCTCAGCGAGAAAACCATAGCCGGGATGAATTGCTTCAGCGCCGGCCTTTTTTGCAACGGCGATAATTCTCGGAATGTTGAGATAACTCTCGGTCGAAGCGGCCGGGCCGATCAAGTGCGCTTCGTCAGCCATCCGGACGTGCAGCGCCGCGACGTCGGGTTCGGAATAGACTGCCACCGGCGAAATGTTGAGATCACGACAAGCGCGAATGATGCGGACCGCAATCTCACCGCGGTTTGCGATTAGGATTTTGCGAAACATCTTGGTTGTGCTTGGTACTTTGTGCTTTGACTGCCGTTTCTAATTGCTTAATGCTTCGAACGGTTCGTTAGCTACCCGAACAAAGTACAAAGTACCAAGCACAAAGTACAGGCCGAAACGAACTCCAGGGGAATTTTGAATTTCAGACTTTCAGACCACTACCGAATTCGCAGGACGGCGGGGATCGTAACGGAGATCAACTCGGGAGCCCGGGAGATAATAATCTTTGCGACGCAGTTGCTCGTCATTGAGCAGCTGTACAGTTTCATAATCGACACCGGCAATCGTGTAGCAGTACGAGAGCATCTCGTTGCCCTCGCCGTCGGTGTCGGTAGCGAGCACGGTCGCCTCGCCGATGCGTCCACTGCGCAGGAGCAGAGCCCGACGCGCAATTTCCGGATCTTCTTTTTTCGGTCGGAACCTACCCAGAATTGACATAGCTGCTACGGTTTGCGCGGTGAGGTGGATGAAGAGGAAATCTCAGAGGCTTTCTTGATCACGCCATCGATCAGAATGTAATCATCGTCAGAACCCAGGAAACGGTGTTCGCTCGGCAGACGCAATTTGTAACTCGTAAAGGAAACGCCGGCCGGTTCAGGATTCGCAGAAGTGCTCACGTTGCGGAGCGCTCCGCCACGCGCCAACAGCGGCTTGGACTTGGCCGGCGCCGCTGCCAACTTGGTACTGGCTTCATAGCCGCTTGGATCGACGAAGCGTAGTGCTTCAGCTATCGAACCATCAGGATCGGGCAAAGTGCGCAAGGCCTCAACATATTTGTCAGGATCGGCGGGAAGAGTTCCGTGCAAATCCTGATACTCGAGCATGGCTCGATGGAGCGTGTAACCGCGAGCCATGACCGCGGCTTCAATTCCGTCCTGTCTTTGCCGCAGTCTTTCCGGAACCGTGATGCCGATCAAACCCGCGACCAAAACGGTGGCCACAAACGACGCCGTCAATCCGATTCGCGCCGCGCGCAAACCAATAAAGCGCGTCGGGTTTCGTTTGATACTGCGAACAATCCGCGTACTGCTCCAGAGAATTAGAATGCCGACCGGAATGCTTACCCACTTAACCCGCCAGGCGACAATCTCGCCCGCGGTCATTAACGTCCAAAAACCGAGTGGGCCAGGCTTTTCGATGAAGGTGGCGATTAGTAATCCGAGAAACGTTCCGGAGGCCGCGATGCCGGAGGCAAACGCAACTCCCGCCCGTCCGAAGGAAGGCAATTCGTGTTCGGCTTTCGCTAACGGTGGGCCAACCGCGCGCGCGCCACACGAGGGACAACCAAGACAAAGGTCGTCTTGGACACAGGAACCGCACGAGGGGCAGACAATCAAAACTTTTTTACCTCTGGAAAACTGAAAAAGCGGAACTAAATTAGAACTGACAGGCCGCTCAAGTCAAGAAATTCTGACACTATTTTCGCTACGCGTAATTTTTCAGGCTAATCAACCGGCTTTATGGGCCAGGCTCGGCTCGCGCCTCACATCCGGCGCCTGGGCTTCGGCATCGATTTTGGCATTCGCGAGATCGGTCTTATTCAGTTCGGTCCACGTGTGATGCATCCGATGCGCGAACGTCCAATAAGATCCGATTGCCAAAACCCACAACACCGCGGGCATCCGATTAGCAAAAAAATTATTCGAACCGGGGACCGTCGAAAGCGCGCCGATGATGAACAGCACGACGCGTTCAGGCCGCCGCAGGAACCCCACATCACATTTGGGAATCAAGCTCTCGGCGCGGGCACTCGCATAGCTAATCATCACCGATCCCATCAATCCGGCGCCGGCCAAAAACACGTTCAGCGTCGAATGGTCTGGAGTAGCGCGCGCATAGAAGACCATCAACCCAACGAAAACCACCATGTCCGACAAGCGATCCAGCGATGAATCGAGAAAGCCGCCGAAGCTGGTCACCCGACCCGAGAGCCGCGCAACCTGGCCGTCCAGCATGTCGAACAAATTCGCCACGATCAGCACGATACCCGCCCAGAAAAACTTTCCGAAGCCGAACAGGAGACCTGAGCCAACGTTGATCGCCACGCCCACGAAAGTGAGAATGTTTGGATTAATATGCCCGCGCGCCAGCCAACGGACCATCGCATCGATGATTCGCTGTCCGGCCCTGCCTATGCTTGCTCCAAACATTCCTTAAACCCTTCGCGCGAAAAAAGTTAACCACCGATCATAAGAACGGTCATACGGCGTGTCAAGACGCTATTCTAGCACGTAAACAAAAAGCGCAAGCAGCCATGACGTTGTACGCCGGGCTGTTGCGCTTTTGTTCCCGTTGACGGCTCATCCTAAATCACGGTCCAAAGCGGGCCCGGTATTCAAGCGAGTTAAGGAAAGCCTTAACCATTTCAGCCTGCAGGAAGTCGCCGTTGAACTGGTTCAGCTTGTTGACCCAGAAGTTGTATCCATTGAAATTGCCATCCGGCAGATCGTTCGGATTCCTTCTCAGGTAGCCAAAGTATTCGATCTGAACGAACGTGCGAGCGTACTCGCGCGCCTGGAACGCCGCGTTCTGCGTGATGCGCAGGAGCGCGCGGCCGCGGGCGCCGGCGTTGGCCGCCGTCGGTGCGCCGCCAAACTCGGCAATCGCATCGAGGCGTTCCTGAGCATTGCCCGGAACCACGTTCGCATGCAGATACAACTTATCGACGTACTGCGTCGGCGTGTCGGTGGTCGGGTAGAGACCCACGAACTCGGGCCGCAGCACGAACTCGTTCATGAAGGCGGTGCGATTGGCATCGAGCACTTGTTGCCAATTGCCCTGGCCAACCACGACGCCGCGCTGAATTGTCTGTGTGTCGCGCATGAACTCGGTGTAGTTCGGCATGTTGTTCGTTGCCGGACGATCGAGCGCCGCCACATAGAATTCACGGACCATTCCGCCTGTCTGTTTGAATTCGATCGACAGGAAGAAGGCCGCCGAAGTAACGATGCGCTGTACCTCGATGCACTGGGCCACCGTCTGTCCGGCAGGCCGTCGCAACGGGTCATTGCACTTGTCGATGTTGTCCGTCCAGAACGCCAGACCTGCCGGATCGGCTTCACGATTCAGGAAGTCGCGATACTGCTGGCGCACAAAGTTAGTCGTATCGTCGATCGCATTGGGCGTCGGCGAGGCCGAGTCGTTAATGGTCACAATCGCCGTAGCCGGAACTCCCAGAATGGCCCCGCCGGTGGGATTCGAAAGCGTCACGGTGAATGTTTCCGGCCCTTCCGCATAAGCATCCAGGTTGATCGGAATACTCACAGTCTTCTGCGTTTCGTTGGCGGCAAACTTCAACGTACCCAGAGAGGTTGTGAAGTCGCACCGCTGCGAAGCCAGCCCTGTCAGGAGCGCTGCACAGTTCGTGGAGGCGCCGGTGTCGTCTGTAGCGTAGTCAACATTGACCGGCTGAGAAACGTCATTGGTGCGAACCACCGTAAGGGTCACGATACCGGTACTCTCGCTGACGTTGGTGTTCACCTGGCTGAAGTTGATGATCCCGCCAGAGAAGTCGTCGTTTTGGATCGTGCCGGTGCCATTTGCCTTGCTGACCGTCGCGTTCGTGGCGGCGGACATACTGACGGTGAATGTCTCATTCGGTTCAAAGCCAATGTCCCCATTGATCGTCACCGGAATGGTCTTGGTCGTCTCGCCAGGATTGAATGTCAACGTGCCGTTGGTGAACACGTAGTCCGAAGGCGTGACGGCAGTGCCATTCGAGGTGATGAAGCCGATCGTCACCGTCAGGCTGCTGACCGCCGACAACGTGACCGTGAAGGTCATCGTCTTCGTTCCGGCATTGCCTTCAGTGATCGAAACGTCATCGATTGAAAGCGATGGCTGAGGTTTCACCACTTGCCCGCCGGAAAGCGTGCCCGTGCTGGTCAGGAAGTTCGAGTCACCGCTGTAGACGGCGGTGATCGTGTGCGTGCCGATTGACAACGACGAGGTCGAGAATTGCGCCACGCCACTGCCATTGAGGGCAACCGGCGCTCCCAGGTTCGCGGCGCCGTCCTTAAATTGCACCGTGCCCGTGGGCGTACCCGCCCCGGACATGACCGTCGCCGTGAAGGTCACGCTTTGACCAAAGTCGGATGGATTGGCTGACGACGACACTGCCGTACTGGAAGCAGCCTTCGCGATACTAAACGACTGCTGAACATTGGGCGCGGCATTGAAATTAGCATTGCCTGCCTGTGATGCAGTGATTGTGCATGCGCCCGCGGCCGTAATATGAACGGTTCCGGGTGACGGGCTGGTGACCGTGCAATTGCCGGTGGCGCCAAAGCTTACCGCCAGGTTTGAGCTGGCAGTGGCGCTCACTGCGAAGTCAGCATCACCAAACGTCTTGTTTGGAATCGCGGCAAAATTGATCGTCTGAGCAGCCTTACCGATCGTGAAGCTCTGCTGCACGTCGGGCGCTGGATTGTAAGTGCCGTTCCCACCCTGCGAGGCTGTGATCGTACACGAACCAGCTGCCGTGATGTGAACCGTTCCCGGCGAAGGACTGGTGACTGTGCATTGTCCGCTCGCCGACAGGCTTACCGGCAATCCGGAGGTCGCGGTCGGGCTCACCATGAAATCAGCATCCCCAAACGTCTTGTTTGGAATAGCTGCGAAATTGATCGTCTGGTTGGCCTTCTGATTTGTCAGCGCAAAGTTTGCCGTGCCGCTGACGCCGATTCCGGTCGAGGTCACGTTGTATGGACCACCGACAATCGCGTTTGCGGTTGCCGAAACACTGGCCTGACCGCTGGCGTTAACGGCGGCGCTAATCGTGGTGACGCCACCCGTGAAGGTTGCGCTCGCGCCGGCGCCCGGAGCCGTGAAGGTAATCTGGCCACCGCTCACCGGTTCACCGAAAGCACTGCTGACAGTCGCCACCAAAGGCGCGCCGAACGCCGTATTGACAATCGTGGTCTGCGGCGTGCCGCTGGTTGCCGAGATAGAAAATTGCCGAGATTCAAACGCACCGATGTCCACGACGCTGCCGAACAGTCGCCCTGAGCCTCGCTGGTCTGTGGTGATGGACTGGCCGAGCGCGGGCACACAGCTATCGTCAACGACGCAGTTGTTTGCCGCATCGATCGCCGGCGAGCCTGGCAAGAGCGCGTGTGTTTGCGTTGGCCCGCCATAATTGCCGAGCGCCGCAAGTACGGCATTAAGCGGCGAGGCTATGGTGCCGACCTTGTCGTTGTTGACGCCGTTGGTGAAACCGGTGCTGCCGTCACTCTTGCCCACCAGATTGTTGCCTTTTGAGGTAAACGTGCCGCCGAGATCCGGACCGGTACCCGCACTATTGCCGGCGATGATGGTATTCCTGACCTCCGACGTGCCGCCTGTCCTATCGACACCACCGCCCTCACTGGTAGCGCCGGCGCCGGCTGAATTAGCCGACAGCGTACTGTTCACGATGGTCAAAGTACCGGCACCAACGTAAATACCACCGCCGCGATTAGTGCTGGCGGCGCTGCCACTCACCGAGTTGCCCGAGATCGTACAGTTCACGAGAGTCGCGGTCCCGTTATTGGCTAGCCCGCCGCCAAACTGCGTCGTGTTGGTATTACTGATTGCCAGGTTTCCAGAGAGCGTTGTGTTCGTGAGAGTCAACGTGCCGGTATTGAAAATACCGCCACCCTGGTTGCTGGTCCCGCCGGCAACTCTGCTGCCCGAAATCGCGCTATCGATAATCGTCAAGGCGGCATTGTTGAAGATGGCGCCGCCGTGATTCGTGCCGCCGCTCTGGACCCTGGCGTCGGACAGCGTCAATCCGCTAATCGTGTTCGTCGTACCACCGGACAGATTGAAAATGCGACTTGCGTTGTTACCGGAAATCGTCAACAGATTTGCACCCGGTCCCTGAATGGTCAGGTTCTTAGTAATCAACAACTCGCCAGTGGTCAGCGTAATTGGACCAACCAGGCTCGGGTCAAAGACGATAATCGAGCCATCGCACGCGTCAGCAATCGCCTGGCGCAAAGTGCCGGCGCCGCTATCAGCGTTGGAGGTCACGATCGGATTCGTGAGACAAGTCACGACGTCCGTGTCGGCCGGAGAGCTGTTATTAGTGTTGTTCGGATCGGCGGTGACCGTGGTGATAGTGGCTATGTTGTGGTAGTTGGTGCCGCCCGGCGTGCCGGATGGAATATGCACGGTCAGGGTAAACACAACGTTGGTGCCCGAGACGACATTCGGGTTAGTGCAGTTGACCGTGCCGCCCGCACCAGCACTCGGCGTAGTGCATGACCAGCCGCCCGGAGCTGACAATGAAACAAACGTCAGATTTCCTGGCAACGTGTCGTTCAACGCGACAGTTGCGGCCGTGTCGGGCCCGGCATTGAATACGTTGATCGTGTAAATGATGTCCCGATCGGCAAGCGATTCGGTGACGTTCGCGAGCTTGCTTACGCCGATATCCGCGCTGGGTGGCGGTGGCGGCGGTGGCGTTGTTTCAACCGCGCCGATATCCACGGTTCCGTTGAGGATGCGTGGGAAGCCCGCTCCTCGTTGATCCGTCGTCAGCGCGACGCTGTTGTGATCAGTCGCCAGAGCATTGCTGCCCATGTCAATGGCCGGACTGAACTGCGCCGGCAGATAAGTAGCCGTAGGCCCGCCGTTGTTTGTCAGCGGTCCGAATAAAGGATCGCCCGTTTGGTTCCCATTACTGCCGGGGGTAATCCCACTCAGGCCGTTCATCACGCCTATCAAGTTAAAGGAACTCGACGAGTCGACTGTGCCTCCACCGTCGCTGTCATTATCCTGCGCGTTCGTCCCCGGAGCACCAACGTTGTGCGAGAAGAAGGTCGTTAGGTTCCCCGCAATGATCGTGTTCCGCAGAATTGCCGTAGTGGTGGTAGTGAATACACCGCCGCCCTGGCCTGGAGTACCCAGGTCGACGTTGGTGTCATCGCCATTAACGTTGAGACCGTTGCGGCCGGCGCGATTCTGGCTGATGCTGTCGTTAATAAGCAGCAGCGTCCCGCCGTTGTAGATACCACCGCCGTTGCCGCCATTGCCGCCAACGCCCACGCCGATGCCGCCGGTTGCGTTGCCGCCGTTGCCGGCGTTGTTACCGCTGATGGTGCTGTTGATGACGTTCAGCGTGCCGCTGTTATAAATGCCGCCGCCGTCGCCGCCGTTCGCGCCGTTCCCAGCGCCGTTGTCAGCGCCGTTTGCGCTCACATTGCCGTTGATGGTGCTGGCAATGATGGTCAGCGTCCCCTGGTTGTAAATACCCGCGCCAAAGGCAGCCCGGCCATTGTTCACTGTCAAACTGGTGATGGTCCCCGTCTTCCCGGCATTGACGTTGAATACACGACTGCTCAGGTTGCCGCTGATCGTCAAGCTCTTGGCGGTTGGGCCATTGATGGTCAGGCTCTTGTCGATGACCAATTCGCCGCTTGTCAGCGTGATGGTGTCAGGACCGCCGCCAGGAATATTGAAGCTGATCGTCCCGCCATCACAGAGGCCGGTAATTGCCTGCCGCAAGGTGCCGTTGCCGTTGTCGGCAGTGCTGGTAACGGCAATGCTGTTGCCGCAACCGGTCGTGATGTTGAAGGTGGTTGTTCCGATCGTACCGCCCGCACCGTCTGAGACAGTGAAGGTAAAGCTGTCGACGATCGAAGCCAGGTTCGTGTGTTGATAAGTGATCTGGTTGGTATTGATATCGTCCTGCGTGAACGAGTTGCCGGCCGCGAGAACGGTGACGCCCTTCTTCAAGATGCCGTTCGCGGGGGCCGTGCCAATCGTGAAGGCGATTTGGGCCGCGGTGTTGTCAACGTCGTCCACCTTCAACTTGGTGTTGTCGATCGTTCCTGTGCCGCCATTGACCACAGCCAGCGTGGAGTTGGTCGTCAGCGTCGGGTTGTCGTTCTGCGCATTGACCGTGATGGTGAATGACACCGGCGCGCTCTGATTTACGTTGGACCCGCCGCTGGGGCCGTTGTCAGTCGCGACGATATCGTAGGTCGCCGTGCCGTTCTTGTCTGGCGCCGGCTGGAAGGTCAATACACCGGAAGTGTCGATGGCCGGCGCGGTTGTGAAAGTCAAGCCGCCGGTCGTGCCCGTCTGCGTGAGCGTGTAACCAACTAACGTCTGAGTACCCTCGTCGGTTGCCGTCACCGGTCCTGGCTGGAAGCTCGAGGCAAAGCCGGGAACGGTTTGCAGCGCGGCGTCTTCGTTGACCGTCGGGTCCGCTCCCTTAATGAATGTCGGCGCGTCGTTCACGGCGTTGACTGTGATCGTAAACGTCTGGACGCCGCTGGTGTTCACGTTGGATCCGCCAGTGGGGCCGCTGTCAGTCAAGGTCACGTCGAAGGTCGCCGTGCCGTTCGTATCCGCGTTAGTCGTGTAGGTCAGCGTACCAGTCGTCGAGTTGATAGCCGGGCCGCTCGCGAACGAGATGTTGCCGGTCGTACCATTCGGACTAATGTTAAAGGTCAGAGGGGTCTGCCCCGTCTCGCCGCCCGCACCCTGCGAGATGGCCGTGGCCCAGCCGACTACAGTCTGCGCGCCGGCATCCTCATTGACTGTTGGATCCGCGCCCTTGGTAAACGAAGGCGCGTCGTTAATCGCGTTCACGGTGAAGCTGGCTGTCGCGGTGTCGGACTTCGCGTCAAGTACGGTGTTAGTCGTGCCGTTGTCCGTAATCGTATAGTCAAAGCTGGCCGTGCCAGAGAAGTTGGCGTTCGGCGTGAACAGAACCTGACTGTTCGGCGTGTCGAGCGTGGCTGTACCACCCACAAAATTGCTCACGCCGGTGACGGTCACGCTTTGTCCCGCTTCGTTAGCCGCTCCCTTGTTTGTGTCGTTGCCAAGCAGATCCGCAAACGGAATGGTGCGTTGCCCTGAGTCTTCATCGACTGCGCTCAACCCGTCATTAATTGCATCGGGCACGTCGTTCACTTCGGTTACGATCAAGGCAAAATCATCCTGAGCGATTTGACCGTTCGTGGCCGTCACGGTCACGGTTATGGTCACCGCACCGTCAGCCACGGTATTGGCGTTGGTTGCCGGCGTAATGCTGAGCGTGCGGGTCGCTCCCGGCCCCGCCGAGACGCTGAGGTGCGCGAGATCATTCGGCACTACGGTGGTGTTATTGGACACCGCCGTGACCGAAGTAATCAGCGCTCCCGTGCCATCGCCGATGTTGAAGACGAAAGGCGTCAGTGCCGTGTCTTCCGCAGTCGTCTTGTCTGCAATGTCTTCGATTGTCGGATGCGCTTCGTACGCGCCGACGTCGACTGTCGCCGTCGTGTCCACGTCGGCTGAATCCGCAATGCGCGGATAGCCCGTGCCGCGGTTGTCGGTAATTGGAGTTACGTTAAGGAATGGCGGCGCAACGACGTAAGCATTATTGCCAGCCTCAAGCGCAATGCTGCCGGACAGTAATGAGTGGGTTTGCACCGGACCGCCGTTCGGGTTCAGCGTGCCGAGTTTCAGCGTTGTCCCCGGGACATTCAACTTATTGTTATCGACATTATCGGTCAGGCCGCAAGAGGTGCAGCTACCGATAATGTTGTGGGTGCTGGCGCCTCCCGCAATGACTGCTCCCGTAATATCGTCCGCCGTGGTGCTGGGACTGCCACCAAACCAGTTCAGATCGACAATCGAGTTGCGCAGTGTCACGGCGCTGCCGCCAAGGATCGCCAAACCGCCGCCGGAGCCCACGGTGTTCGTGTCGTTATCAGCGCGGTTTTGCGCGATCGTACAGTTCGTGATCGCAATCGGTGCGACACCTCCGGTGCCGTCAGTAAAGACGCCGCCGCCACTGAAGTTCGCGTTGTTCGTGCTGAGGGTGCTGTTGGTGATGCTCAGCGTGGCGCTGCCGTTGAGACCGGAGTTGTGGATTGCACCGCCGTCGCTGGTAGCCGTGTTGCCGCTGAAAGTGCTGTCGATGATTGTCAGGCTGGCGCTGCCGCTGGTCCGGCCGTTGTTACAGGCGCCGCCGCCGTTGTCTGCGGTACTGCCGGTCACCGCCAATCCGATAAGTGTAAGGGTGGCGTGATCGTTATAGATCGCGCCGCCACAATTGGCCGGGAACGCACCCGACACGAGGCCGTTCATGATGTTCAGATCGCGAATCGTGACGGTCTTGCCCGAGTTAACATTGAATACGCGATTGGCGCCGCCGCCGTTTATGGTCACGCGCTGAGTCGCACCATCCGGACCATCGATCGTCATGTTTCCGGCGATCGACAATTCACCCATCGTCAGCGTGATTGTCTGCGCCGTCGCGAACACGCCCGCCGTATCAAATGTGATCGTGCTGCTGTTGCAGGCAGTCGCAATTGCCTCACGCAAAGAGCAGTCGGCGTCGCAAGTGCCATCGTTCGTGTCGGCAATCTTGGTAACGACCGCCGCAGCGTTGCAGTTCTGCACCACCTGCGTGAGCAGTGTCCCGCTGGTGAGCTGATCGAAGTTGCCGTCGCCGTTGAACTTCGCGGAAATCGGATGGTTGGTGCCGCCCGTGTAAGTCCCGGCCGGGATCGTGCATTGAGCAGTCCACGGCCCGGCACCGCTGATGGCGACGTTCGTACAAGTGCCGATGTCCACTCCGTTGTCTCTGAAAGTGATCGAGCCCGTCGGAACAGCTGCTCCCGAATTCTGAAGCGTATTGTCCTTCGAAATCGTCGCGGTGTAAGTGACCGGGTCGGTCGGACTCGATGGATTGACGTCGGACGTGATCGAATCGAATTTCACATCGAACAGATCGATCGGCGTGTCGGTCGTATCACCAGCCGTACCGGTATCCGGATCGTCAGTATTGACGCTGCCCAGCGCCGTGGCTGAGACCACTCCCTGCGTGGTGACGCGGGCGTTCGGCGGCAGCAAGCTCAGGTTCGGCGGATTGTTCACCGTGACTGAGAAGCTAATCTGCACCGAGTCTCCCGCATGCAAGGTGCCGATGTCCACGCAGATGTGACCGGCCGGTGTATTGATTGGGCCGCATGGTGCGAAGGGTACAGGCGCCAGCGCGCGACTGGTCGTCGCGCCCTTGGTCGTGCGCACACTTCGGGCATGATTCAGCCTGGTTTCTGACCGCTGATCCTGGGCCTCCGGCTTCTCGCCAATAATTCCTGAGGTAAGACCCTTGAATGCAGACTTGTTATTGCTGACGGCGAGTTTCTCGTCGTCGTAACCAAGCAGCAGGTGACGCGCGATCGAGGTCGACTGTGTTTCCGCTGTGACCGCCTGGCCCTTCGCCGGTGAGCGCCGCTCGCCGACGGTCAGGTAGCCGTACATGAGATTGTCGCGATCCTTTTTACCGTACAAATCACCAAGTCCGAGCTTGTGTCCGATCTCATGCTCGATTGCAGTGAGCAGATCGATGCGACCGGCGGCCAGGGTGAATGGACTGGTGTAGCCGCGCGTGCCGGACGTCAGCCGATTGAATTCCAAATTGTCCGCAGGTGTCGTATCGACGAACCAGCCCTTGCCCTGCGCATCACGATCGACGACCACGTGATTACCGCTCACCTCGCCGAGGTACGCGTCGCCCAGATCACCAACTTCGAATCTGAGTTCGCGCATGGCGGCCAGTTGTTTCGCAGTCAGGCCAGTGCCTGACCAGTGCTCAAACGCTGCTACGACTATCGAGTCGAGCTGTTGTTGCGTGAGCGAGTTGCTGACGCTGGTCGGAGAAGTGAAATTAGTAAAGTTGTGGTTGGATTCCCCGACCGTTGTCGTGGCCACGTTTTGCGTGATCCTTCCAGATCTGAAACCGCTACCCACGAACGGAGTCACCAGCGGGAACATTTCCTGCGCTGAGGAGATGCCGCCCAAAGCGAGCATCAACGGGCAGCTTGCAGTGTTGCCAAATGGACCGCCGCTCGCGGTCACATCCGCCCCCGTTGCGTCGGGAATGCTGTTGCGCGCGCCGAGGAAGGTCACGACATCCGCGTTAGTGCTGCCTACCAAACCGGGGATATTGAAGGTGCCGCCCGTTGTATTTTTCCGCCACACGAAAATTTCGGACTGGAAGCCTGCCGGATCCCACGAGCCGACAATCCGGTTCATGGCATTCGCGGTCGTGCTTGGCCACGCGCCAGGCGTAACCGTGCCGCCGATGGTGGCGGCGATGCAGCTCGGGTCCGCGGCGACGATGCCGCCCTGAACGTAAATTGCGGAGAAGGTGGCGCCGTCAGGATCCTGAATGAGATTACCCGTGATCGTGATGTTTCCCTTGCTCTTCTGTCCGATCACGGCGCGGATGCCGGTGGAATCGACGTTGCGCACAGTATTCCCGATGATCGTCACATCATGACGACCGCCACCGGCCGCGCTGATATCGTTGTGGTCAACAGTGATCCCGTTGCAACCGCCACCGCAGAATGCTCCCGAGCCGGCAGTGCCATTGCCGATGGTGTTGCCGCGAATGTCGCCGCTAATCTGGTGTTGCTGCGTACCGCTAACAATGATCGCGCCGGATCCGTTGTTAGTCTGCAGATCCGTCTTCACGACGGTGTTGTTCCAGATCGTGTAGTTAAGAGTCGAGGTCGCGCCGACGCCCGCCGCCTGCAGCACGATGCCGGAAACGAGGTGGTTGAACGTATTGCGCTTAATATTAATCGTCATGTCGCCGCCGAGGCCGACTGACTGCTGCAGAGCGTTCGAAAAATTATTGGAGAAGGTGTTGGCCCCGCCAACCGTATCGTCACCTACATTCACCACGATATTGCCGGAGTTATAAGAATCGAAAAGTGCGCCTTGCAGATCAACCGAATTGCTGAAGGTCGACGCGGTGATGCTCAGGGTCGGTACGGGATTCGGGCTGTCGTCGATGGTGTTGATTACGTAAAGCTGCCGCGAGCGATTGCTTGAGAAGGTCGAGCTGGTGATGGTGTTCGTGCCGCGCAGGTTCTTCAGGACCACACCGTGCTCGTTGACTGCGTTGCCGGAATTGGTGACTGAGACAGTGGTCATCGCCAGCGCGCGAATGTCCAAGCCGTTGATGCCGGTCTGCGCGCTGCCGTTCACCGTGACGGTGCGCAGCGTGGTGCTGGTGCCGATGGTCTGGAGATGGATCGGCGCGTTGCAGGTGGTGTTGTCGTTATTGATTAAATCTACGCCGCACACGGTCGCCGAGCCGCCGTCAGTTGTGGTCGCGTTGGTGAACGTCATGCCGGCGAGACTCACTCCGCCCGAAACGCTGACGAACTCTGCGCCGCGCTGGGTGGTGCCGGTGATAGTGCCGCCCGACGTTGCTGAGTCCGGCGAGCCGTTGTTGTCGTCGTCACCGTGGACCGTGAACGAACCATCGTGGAAATTTACGACGATGCCTTTCGTGCCGCTGCCGCTCTTGTTAATTGACTTGAAGCGAAGAGTGCCGCTGGAGTGCGCGCCTGAGAGCATGGCCCAATCAACCGCGCGCCCGCTGCCGGTCGTGGTAATGGTGTTGTCGTTGCCGGTGATACCGATCGCGCCGCCGCCCGTCGCCGAAATGCCGTGGCCGTTGGTCGTGGTCAATGACTGATTGCCGCCGCTAAAGTTGATCGTCGCGCCGGCATTGCCCGTTAGGGTCAGCGCGTTATTTGCCTGCGTGCTGAGCGTCAGCGTCGAGCCGCTGAAATTGATCGTGCCGGAGCTACAGTTATTTACCAGAATGCCGCTCGCTGATGCGCCACTGCCCGTGATCGAGTTGTTGAAAGTCTGAGTGCCGCAAGCCGCCGCTGCTGCGTTACTGATGCTGACCGCGCGCGCGTTGTTCGCGGTTATCGTTCCCGCGTAGGTCAATGAGTTGGGTGCGCTGGCGCTGACGTTGAACGCCGTGCCGGTCGGATTAGTAATTGTGGTATTGCTGGAAAAACTAAACGTGCCTCCGGAACCGTTCAAAATGTCGACGCCCGCGTCGCCGCCGACCGTGAGGTTCGTCGTTCCGTTGAAGTTGTAGGACGTGGTGCTGTCGGCGTTGTCGAACTGGATGCCGTTGCCGTTTGACGCGCTGAGAGTTCCGGTATCGAAAGTGATCGTTCCCGTGTTGTGATTCTTGACGACGATAAGCGAGGCATTATTCGTCTGCGTCATGTTTCCGTGGTACGCGACGTTTGCGGTCGAGGTGGTTGCGCCGCCGTCAAGGTTAAAGGCAATACCTGACGGACTGTCGATGACAAAACTCGTAGCGGCAGCTGCGCGTCCGAAGGTGAAAGTGCCCGCCGACCCGTTGAGGATATCGATGCCCTCATCTCCCGCGCCGGTGAGTGTTGTCGAGCCTGCCGTAGTATTGAAGTTGTAAGTCCCATCCGCGTTGTCGAATTGCAGGCCCGTGCCGTTCGTAGCGCTCAGCGTGCCGGCATCGAACGTGATCGTACCGGTGTTATGACCATTCGAAATGCTCACCAGCGGCTGCGCAGCGGTTGCCTGGGTGATATTGCCGGTGTACGTAACTGAGGCCGTTCCGCCGTTAACCAAAAAGGTCGCGCCCGTGGCGCCGCTGAGAGCGCCGGCCCCGAAGTTTGAAGTGCCGGTAACCGTCGTCAGCGAGACGCAGTTCGTGCCGCCGCCGCAATTGATTTGGGAGAAATTGGCATTCAAAGCAACGGAATTCGCTGTGATCGCCGGTCCATTAGGCGTGGTGTTGTTGATCGAACCTGTGGCATTCGTAACGTTGATTGTGCCCCCCGTCGTCGCATTCAACGCGGCGCCGTTGTTGCGCTGGATCGACAGCGAGCTGAACTGCATGATCGCGCCTGACGCGCCGACCCAGTTGATTCCAGTCACGCCATTCCCGGTCGTCGTGACGCTGGTCGCGGCCTGAAAATCTATTAAGTCGCCGTTAGCTGGAGTGCTGACTGAAATTGCATTGCCTGCGGTGCTCAAGTTTGCCGCACCGGTGATGTTCACATCGCCACCACCGGTTGAGTGAATAAAGGCCGTTGCGGTAATTCCGGAAACGGTCAGGGTGCCAAATGTACGTGTGCCGCCAGAGTTGTTGGTAAGGTTGACCCCCTCGCTGCCGGTGCCGCCGGTGCATGAAGTGTTGCCGAAGGTCACGTTGGCGGTGGTGTTGCTGACACTAATACACCCGGTCGACCATCCGGAAATTGTCGTCGAGCCCATATTTATCGAGCCCGTCACAAGGTTAGGCCCAAGCGTCAAACCCCCGCCGGTGCTCGCGGTCGACGTTACGCTCGTGAACGATCCGGACAAGGCTCCGCCGTTAATATTCATCGTGCGGCCTGATCCGTTGAGCGTCACCTCGCTAACGGTCAACGTGCCAATGTTCGTACCACTGATGTCTGATGAGTCACCCGTGGCAGTGCCGCTATCGCCTACCGTGAATCCCCGGATGAGGTTGCTGTTGCCGGTGCCTAGTCGCACGTTGTCGGTAGGACTGCCAGTAGACAGCACTGGATTCGCGCCGCCGGTACTAGGCAAGGTAGTCGAGCCGGAAGGAGTAGCTAAACCGGTAATGGTTTCAAGGCTGGCCGTTGCTCCCTGACCAATTAGTTTCTGCCCGTTCAGCAGCGTCGTGCCGCCGGTGTAGTTAGCCGTGCCCGTGTAGATAAAAACAGTATCGTTGACTTTGGGGTGGTTAAGAGCGACGGCATTATCGTTGACCGCCTGGAATGCAGCTAATGTCTGAAATGGGTGTGACAGACGTCCGTCGCAATTTGAGGTACAGGCACCCGCGGTGTTATTGATGAACCAAATTCTGCCGGTGACAGTGATCTGAACTTTCGCGATCGCGGTACGAGTATTATTAGCGTTGTGTGATACGTAATTGAAACTGTCGGTGCCCGTGAATCCAACCGGCGGGTCGTAAGTGAAACTGCCGTTCGCATTGATCGTGACGTTATTGCTACAGCCGCCCGTGCAGTTCGCGCTGGAGACTGTCTGGGCTGTAGCCGTCATGCTGTTGTTGTTGTTGGCGCTGAGATCGAGATCGTTCCCGAGTAGATCTGTCGCGCCATCAGGCACGCTGATTTGCACATCGCCGATCGTGCTGTAGGCATCAGCCATCGCCAAAAGACCTGAGTTGGCGACATAAGCCGTATGCGCGTCCACGTCGTCATTGAATTGCACGCCGTTCGCGTCGGCGTCGCCGGTATTCTGAATCGTTACCGTGTAATTGATCGTTTCCCCAGGCTTGGCACTGGCTGGGTCAACGCCTGGACGGTTGTCCGTCATCGTCGCGGTAAGATTTGCCGCGAACGGCGGAGCTGGCGCGGGTTCGGGAACCGGTGCGTTGGCAAAGAGATTTTCCGTGGACGCCTTACTAGCTTCGCCGGCGACAGCACCTTGCTTCTTGCCCGCCTTAGTGGCCGGGTTGGCGATGGTTCGCGGCGCCGCGATGGCAGCGATCGGGGTTATTAAAATGGCAAATGAAAGCAGGCAGGCGACGAACACCTTGAGGGTGCCAGGGTATGGCGCGGGTGATAATTTTCTCACAATAGTTGATTCCTAAGACGGACTAAGTGGTCAGTTTTGCGTTAATGGAAATCGGGGCGGCGAATAAAGAACCCAAGAAACGTTTCAAACGCCGATAAGACTAATACACTAGAAAGATTAGATCAATGCAAAAGAATTTAAGGAAGATCGATTCCTTTGGTGTCAATTGCCACCGTGAGGCGCTTACTGTGGAGGCGGTGTGGCTTGGGCCGCAGCCTTTTCGCGACGTTCTTTCAACTTCTTTTCGGCGACCAGATCCTTAACCAGGACATAATTGAGATTCCCTCCCTCGCCCGCGGCGAACACGCGAACTTCGAATTCCTTACAGGAAAGGACCTTGAGTTGGTTTTCCATACCGGCGTAGGGCTGCCATTGATCGACGGGCGGAAGGCTCGTTCCCTCGACCACCTTTGACACAAATTTGTCCACGTGGGGCCACTCAGGGCCGTTATAGGTTGCCGTAAAATTCCAGACGCGACCGTCGAGAAGTGTGAGATTGATTCGAGTAATTCCGCCCACAGGTGTTTCCGCCTGAGCGTTTTTCGCGGTGTACTTGCCGGGGATGGCAAACCCAAGGGTGCCAAGCGGGCTGGCGGGTTTGACCAACGCGGCCGACACCGCCGCATCAATTTTGCTCCCGGGGAACAGCGCCAGTACTTCATCAGCCGTCATTCCCAGTCGAACGCCGTTGACAGTCGCCGCGCCGACCAGGGTGAGCGTGCAAGGCGTCGCTTCTTGCGTCGTTGAACTGGTGTTTGTTTGCGTCGAGACTTGAGCCTGAGTGTTCGCGTTCGTTAGCGGTTGTGAACCGGCTGACTTACAACCCGCCCACGCCAGCGAGATCGCAATCAAGAGCAAGGTTGGGGTCAGTACCACCGCCGGTAGACGTTTGGTATCAGTTGAAAAAAATAACTTCATGGCCCTTATGATGCCATGAGAGTGGGGTGAGTACCACTTGATCGACGCTTTGGCCAAAGACACATTACCCACTCGCTATCGCCGGCGGTCCTGATTTTCACGCGCCGTCTCAAAACAAAACCGCCGGCGCGATCTGGTTTGATCGCACCGGCGGATTTTCGATCTCTGATCTCTAACCTTAGATCAGCTTCTGATGCTAGGTTCGCGGCGGGAAAACACCTTGCAAGGCAATACAGAAGTTGAGCGTCAGGTAAGGCATCATGTTGTTATGCGGCAGACTACCTCCAGCGGGTGTGAGCGCCTGCGGAGCCATCTGGACGAAGTTTGAGATCGTCGTGTTATAGACTGCACCGTTATTGGACCGCGTCAGGCATGCTCCGGCCTGCGGTTCCTTAAGGTCGCCGGGCGTCGCGAACGCCTGGAGCGTATGCGTGTGAAGTGGAATCTCAGAGACGAGCAACGTCACCGTCTCAGAGCCGCCCATCTGACCGAGGTCGTACAGCGACAGTCCCTGTCCCTGTCCGGGATGGAGGGGAGCATTACCCTGCAGGTCGGGCAGCGCAAACGTGGATTTACCGTCTCCGCCATAGGTCGTACCCAACAAACTGAAGAGTGCGGTGTTCTGCGAAAGCGGCATTAGTTGCCCGTTACAGAAAGCCCAGCCCTTGGGCGCAAAGTTAAACGGAAAAATACGAATTTCAGCGACAAATGGATCTGCCATGATTTAGTCTCCTAATGCTTCTTAGAACCACATCGGAAAAAGCCGCCTAGCCAACGATATTTTCAACAACCGTAAATCATGTCGGCGACGGGAAAATCCCGAACAGCGAAATTATGAAGTTAATGCACAGGAAAGGTTGAAGATTGGTGTGCGGCTGGCTGCCGCCGACCGGAGTAATCGCGTTTGAGTTCATAGCCACCGTTGGCTGCGCGATCGTCAGATAATCAACCTGTGCGGAAGTGCCAACCACGCTCGACGACGGTGAGGTGAGTGTCGCCGCGGCACTAGATCCGAGGAAAGCATGCGTATGGATCGGAATTTGGTTCGTGGTCAAGGTGACTTCTTCCACCCCGCCAGTCTCAGCGAGAATGTAAGTATTTCCGTCCGGGCCGGTGCCCTGGTGGATCGGAACGCGGCTTTGCAAGTTGGGCAGAGCAAAAGTGGACTCGCCATCTCCGCCATAGGTCGTGCCAATTAATTGAAAAAGCGTCTCGTTTTCGCTGATCGGTAATAGTTGCCCGTCGCAAAACATCCAGCCGGCAGGGGCAAAATTGCCGGCAAACATCCTTATCTCGCCTACATATGGTTGTGCCATTTTTCGCCTCCGTTAGGTTTGACTGGGGAAGATACCCTGTAGCGCAATGCAAAAGGTCAGCACGAGAAACGGCTGACGGTTCTCGTGCGCCTGGGAGCCACCGATGTTGGTGACCGATGCCGGATCGAGCGCCACCAGAGAGGCCGGAGGCCCGTAGATAGTGACGTTGCTCGCGGCCAGCAGCGCGTTACCAGGCGTGGCAACGTTACCGCTGCTATTCGAGGTGCCCTGGGCAAAGTGCAAATGCTGCGGCATCGTACTCTGGGTAATCGTGACGGCGGATGCGCCGCCCTTCTCACCCAGCGTGTGTCCACTGCCGAAGTGAATCGGAACCTGTCCTCGCAGGTTGGGCAACGCGAAGTTGACGCGTCCATCACCTCCATACGTCGTGCCGAGCAAACTGAACAACCCTTGGTTCTGGTTTATTGGCAAGAGCTGTCCATTACATTGCGCCCAGCCTTTTGGCGCAAAGTTGAAGCTGAAGATTCTGATTTCAGAGAGAAATGGTTCTGCCATAGTGTTCTACTCCATTGCGTAACGACTTTATTTGAAGACCGAGGCGCCAGCCGATAGTGAACGGTGTCTCCTGCCGGAGACTGATCCGCACGGTCGGGTTGCCACCATAAATGAGAGCCGTTGGTTCCCGGAAAAGACCGACTTCAGGCTGGGACGAATGCTGCAGTGCTAACTACTTAGCAATAGCCCTGAAATGAAGTGCGCGGATTCTAATCGTAAGTCAGAAGGATTGCAAGCAAATTTTTTGCTATTTGAGAGAAACAACTCAATGCAAAAGTGCAGTGTGATTTAGTAGTCAGAATGGCAATTCTGGCTCGAGGCGAGCCTTGCCGCAATACTGGATCGATCATCAAAGGACTCGCTGATCGCCTTCCTTAAAGGACGGCTTCTTTCTTCGTTTCATCTTTGGCTTTGGTTTTGGCCCAATCACGGGTTGCTGAACAGGCTCCACGATGATCGGAACCACTGGCTGTTCACTGAACGTCGGAGGCGCGCTCGGAGTCGGTGTCGGCGCGGGCATGGGCACAGTCGTGCTTGGCTGGAAACGCGATCGCGTCGGCGCCGGATTGGCCAGCATGTCGGCATAAGATAACCGATTGAGCGTCGCCACATAGCCTTGGGCGCCATTGCGGTCAGAGCCCGTCGGGACTAAAAGCAGCGAAAAAGTCCCTAACGATGGGTGGACGAGGGTATAGGTGTCTTGCCTCAAGGCCCGGCTGCCGCCGCGAAAAAGGAGTGAAAAGCATTCGCCATTTCTCGGCGCCGGCATATCGTCTACCTGCAACAGAGTGACTTCAACAATTCCGAAAACGGTGTGAAGCTGGAAAACCGAATTGAGATAGGATTTGAAGGAGGCCTTTGAATAATAGCTTAGTACGTCAGACTGTGCGGCCGGCTCTTCACCCGGATTTCCGTCTCGGGATTTCCACTCCTGACCGAGAACATTTCGAAGTGGTATGACGGCAAATACTGCCGCGAACGCGCCTGCCTTTAAGAACCTTCGCCGGGACGTGGACATGGAACCTCCTGTTAATTACGGGGCGGACAGTGGGGTCCGAACACCGGGCGGAAAAAAGAGGTCCGCGCTTATCCCTTTTTGGGACGTGCAGTCTATTATCTTTTTGCTCAGGATTCAATTACTCATTTACATATAGAGTGTTAGTGTATATGTGGAATTCCCATGAACGAACCTAGACAATTCTCTTTACCGGCGGGCACAACCCTAACGCTTCGTCCGGTTACGAACGACGATGAAGAGTTCTTGCTTTCAGTTTATGACAGCACGCGTGAGGAAGAACTTGCGCAGGCTGAGTGGCAGCCCGGTCACCGCGAAGCCTTCGTCAAGTGGCAGTTCGAAATGCAGCGCCGCGAATATGATGTGCGCTTCCCTGACGCCGAATATGACCTCATCCTGATTGATGGCGAGCCGGCGGGAAGAATCTGGATTGGAAGCGACGACAAACAGATTCGATTGCTCGACATCGCGATCCTGCCGGGTTTTCAAAATCGGGGCGCGGGAACGCTGCTCTTGCGTTGGTTAATCGATGAGGCAAAGGCAGCAGGAAAGCCTTTGCGTCACATGGTCTTTGTCCTGAACAACGATGCCCACCGGTTTTATGAACGACTCGGATTTGTAATCATCGAGGATCTGGGAGCCTACAAACATATGGAATGGAAGTCAGAACCGCCTGCGGTAGCGGGCGGTTAACGCCGAAGCTGACTATTTGAAGTAATTGAACACGGCTTCGTAGCGAAAGCCATTCTGATCACCGGCAATCACCACCAGAAACAAATCCAGCTCGCCCATTTGTTCGTGCTCGAGATGGTAGATACCTTGCGGCAGGCAGGTTCCAGGCCCTTGAAAGAAAATTGAGAAACGCTCCATGCCGCGCTCCTCATTCTCTTTCGGCAGGTAGCCTTTGACTTCGATCAATTCCAACCCAATCGGCGGCTGGCCATCGATCTTGACCTGAAACTGAGTATTGAGGTGTTGTGAAAACTCTTTCTCTGTTAAAGGGGCAGACATGTCAATCGATCCCGTTACTTGGGTTGGTCATGAAGAGTTGTGAGTTTGCGAATTTCAAAACGACGCGAACCGGAAGGAATGCTGACCACGACTTCGTCGCCCTCTTCTTTGCCCATCAAGCTGCGACCGATAGGCGACAAGGTTGAGATAAAACCGGCAGACGGATCGCTTTCTTCCGGCGTTACCAAACGATAAGTGACTTCTTCTTCGCGCTCGCCATCATAAAGCACCAGCGTCGAACCGTAGCCGGCTTTGTCGTGAGGAATCCGCGATAGATCAATCGAGGCAACTTCGCTCATGCGTTGTCGCAATTCACGGATGCGGGCCTTGACCATCGTCTGGCGCTGAAGCGCGGTCTGGTATTCCGAGTTCTCTCGTAAGTCGCCAAACTCGCGCGCGCGCTTGATCTCTTTGGGAAGATGCACGAACAACTCGGACTCTAACTCGTCGAGTTCAGCCTGGAGCCTTTGTTTTACGTCGGTAACGTTTGCAGACATTAGTGAATTCACTTATCGAGTGATTGAATCATCAATGCATCACGCTTTGCCTTTATCGTTGAGCGCATCTTCCACCGCCTGCCGCATAGAAATTGGCGTCGAATACGCGTTGAATCCGCTGAAGTATTTTACGATTTTCCCGTCGCGGGAAATCACGAAACTCTGCGGGACGACGGCACGACCCTGCATAGCCGCAACCAATGGCTCCGCGAAACTTCCGTCGTCCCAGATGATGGTGTAATCGACTTTTTGCTCGCGCACATAATCCTTGACCCGTTGCAAACTGTTGCCGCGGTCGTCGGGCCTGGTCAGCCCCATGACTACCAAACCGCGGGACTTGTATTCGTGATTCAACTTCACGAGATCAGGCATCTCCAGGCGACAGGGACCACACCAAGTGGCCCAGATGTTTATGACTACGACTTTGTTGGCAAAGTCCGAAAGCTTCAACGAGCTCCCATCGATTGTCTGTACCGAGGTCTCGCGCAGCCCTTGCGGCAAAGGCACGACTGCCGGAGGTGGCGCCACAGTCCTGGCGGCCGGCTGGTTGACGGCCCGATTTGCCGGCGCAGTTTTGTTGACGACGTTGTTATTCGAGCTCCAACGCGTAATTGCATAACCGACAATCAGCACGCCCACAACCAGCGTGATGGCCACTCGACCGGGAGTCCAGAAAGGACTTTTGCCATTCTCGTCCGGGCCCGTCTTGTCATTTGGTTTGTTTGCCGAGTCCTGAGGTAATGCCATTTCTTATCGCTTTCGGAAACTATTTTGCATCCGCGACCACGCGGAAGCTGACCACTCGTGTCAGGTCTTCGCCAATAATCGCATATTCACCCGGCATCAGCGAAATGCGCGGCCGCAGTTCCATGAAAACCTCTTCACCATTTTTGGCCAAACCTCGGGCCGAAGGCTTCACGATTTCTGATGACGAAATCGCAAACCCTTTGAACCCTTGTTGGGCGATGGCCGTCACTCGTCGGGCGCCCTTGCGCGGCGTCAACCAGACCAGCAACGGTGGATGCGCTCCGCCATGATCGATCGCAAACAGAAAAATTCTGACGGCCGGCGATAAAACCGTGGCGGAGTGTTCTCCCTTGAGTTCGAGGTAACTTGTCCTGGTGCTTTTCGCAACCTGATCCACTCGGATGGGGATTGCCGCTGTTTCAAACGGCAAAGCCCGGAGATCTTTCTCGTCCCGATCCAAAACGTAGATCAAATTGTGATCGGGTGGCGGTGGTGGCAGAAATTCCTGCGACGACGCGGGCAGCAAAGAGCCGAGCAGAAGCGCAGGAAGAAAAATAACGATTAAGAGAACTCGATGTTTCAAGATGGATCCAAAGCTAAGTTACCAAAAACTTGTCGTCAAGCACGCCGCACATTAGACTCTGCGGTTATAGATATCGATTGGGGCCAGCGGGCCACGCGTCTCGTCCGTAAGAATCACGCGCAGCGATCGGGTGACACTTTAACTTTTAAGAAAACATCGGGAGTGAAGTTATGATCAGGGGTTTAGTTTTTTCGCGCATCGTCGCTATTACGATAACGTCTCTTTTGATCTGGACGTCGTCCAGCGCGCAGGACATTGCCGGCGGCGCGGGCGTCTTGCAGGCTAATGCCGAAGTTGAAGCCAAGCTTGGAAAAGGGATCTTCACGCCCGCCAAAAATCGCCAGCATGCCAGCAAGCCTCTGGAAAAGAAAACCGTAACCCGTTCGGCCCACACATCCAGACAAACCACCGCCGGCAACCGGCAAACCGGCGGGCGCGGATCCGGTCGTACAACAAATACCGGCACCGGCGGCACCACCACCACGCGCCCACCCGACGCGGAAGATCTTAACCAGCAAGGCGACGAATTTTTTGATGCCGGCCAATACGAGAAAGCCGCTGAGTCCTATCAAAAAGCAATTCGCTTGCGCGCCGACTATGCGGAAGCACACCTGAACTTGGGCGAAACATATTTCAACCTCGGTCGCTACGACGACGCCATTGCTGCAGACAAACAAGCGATCGCGCTCAAAGCCAATTGGCCCGAAGCGTATCGAGCGCTCGGGATTGCTTACCTGAAAGCTAACAACTCGAGCGAAGCGCTCGCCGCGTTGAAGAAGGCTTACGAACTGAATTCCAAGGACGCGGAAACTCGCACTTCGCTGAGCCTGGCATACTTTGACGAGGGCGTCGCCGCTTACAACTCGGACAAGTTCGCCGAGGCTGTCGGCTTTTATCAACAAGCAGTAAGTCTAAATCCGAGTTATGCCGAAGCGTACGACAATCTCGGTGATGCGTACCGGCGCATGGACAAACTGACCGAAGCCGCGGACGCTTACAAACGGGCGGTGGCGATAAAACCCGATCTGCTGGATACGTACAGTAACTTGTCGATGACCTACGACAGGTTGGGCCGCTACGCCGAGGCCGCCGACGCGTACAAACAAGTAATCCGCCTGCAGCCCGATGATGCGGAAGCGAACAGCAACATGGCCTATGCGCTCGGCAAGAGCAATCGCTGGCCGGAAGCGCTGGCCGCTGCGCAAAGAGCGATTCAACTCAAGTCTGATTACGCCGAAGCGTACAGCAACCTTGGATGGGCTTATAACAATCTGAAAAACCCCAACGCGGCGATGGAGCCACTGAAGAAAGCAATCCAGCTAAAGCCTTCGTTGCCCGAAGCCCATTTCAACCTCGGGGTTACGCTTTTCCGTTTGAAACGGCACGAGGAAGCGCTCAGCGAATTCCGGCAAACGGTCCAATTGAAGCCCGATTGGCCGGCAGCCCAGAACAACCTGGGCGTGGCTTACGGTACGTTGGGGAAATTCAAAGAAGCAACCGCCGCTCACAAGGAAGCCGTGAGACTAAATCCGCAATACAGCGGAGCTTATTTCAACCTCGGTGTTGATTATTGGAGACTTGGGGATAAAAAGTCTGCAAATGAGGTGTACGAGAAGCTCCGCACTTTAGATCCTAATAACGCAAAGGCGCTCTACGAAGTGCTTCAGACGAAACCGCCGAAGAATTGATGCGAGAAGGATCCGTTAACCCTGGCATCCCCGGAGCGGCTTGCCGCTCTCCAGTGCGGTAAGGCTTGCCTTACCGTTAGCAGTGGCAAGAGTTTAGGGGGCTCCGTCTCCGCACCTCCACTTAAGCTTCCCAACATCAACCAGCAATGGCTCATCGTCGAGCGGACATCGATTCCAAATTCGAACACTTGAATGACGATAGTCCTCAGCACGATCGGTCAGTCCCAATCTCACTGGATTTTGATGCGTGTAATGAACACGCTGCAGGAACATACTTTCGCTCGTTAGCAAACGGACGTTCGGATGATGATCCCAAAGTGAATAATTGTGACCTCGGCGATCCGGCCCGCGCCGCAACTTTTCTAGTGAAGTTAGATGCCCTTCAGCTTTTAGAAAATCGATCACGCGACGGCTGATAAGTCCATTGATAAAACGTAGCACTACAGCAGCCTTTTTCTCGCCGTCACTGATGATATGTAAGTGATCGGGCATTATCACGTAGGCCAAAACCAAAAACCCACCCAAAACGCGCGCCTCATTAAGTGCAGCACAAGCGATTGATTTGAGTTTGTCGAGTCGAAAGACTGGCAGGCGGTGATTGGTAACGGAAGTAAGATAGTAAGCAGGTTATTGGGAGAAATATGATTCATCGAGATGCAGGAGGCGCAGCCTCGACGAATATTTAGCGGGATCGCAACGGTAAGGCAAGCCTTACCGCACTGGGGAGCGGCAAGCCGCTCATCTAAACAAACTTAGAAGCAGTTGAGACTATTTTGTCAGGCCAAGATCGTTGCGCCCGCTCACAAGATGTCCTGAGCCCTGAGCGCAATAATCGTCGCGATCACCAGTCCAAAGAACATCAGGATCAGCACGAATGGATCGACGATGATGTTTCCCCACGGGTGCAGGAAATTTATGTAGTTGCTGAGGTCGTCGGGAAGCTTGTCGGCCTCATGAATTTCGGGAACGGGCTTGAGCTTGGGCGCGTTGGGCTGGGTCGACTGCACGCCGCTCTGTAAATCCTTTATGTAGTCTTTCATCTTCCGCTCGTATTCCTTCGAGTCGGCTTCCGCGTCCTTTTTATATTTGTCGACATCCTCACGAGCCTTCGCAATGTGGTCGTCGTTCAGCTCTTCGTAATGTTTGTAAAGGCCTTTTCCTTTGTTCTCACCGTCCGGATCAGACCCTTCTTCATCGAGCGTGTCCAAAGTTGAAAATCGCTTGATGCCATCGAAGGCCCACGTCGCCGGAACCACCGTGCTGATCACGCGCGCAGTGTTCTCGGGCACGCCCACCAATCCGCAAAACAGAATCTGGGGAATCAGGATTAGCGGCACCATGCTGGTGGCCATCTCGGACGTCTTAACGATTGCCGAGATGAACAAACCCAACGCGATTCCCACCATCGCTGTGATGAGCATGATGGTGACTTGCGGAATCGCCCAGCCAGGCACGCTCATCAGCCCGGTGTAGTGGAAAAACTTCAACGAGCAATACAAGAGCAGGCACTGCAATGAGACGATGATCGCCAATACGAATAGTTTCGATCCGACGTAAGGAAACAGCCGCAAGTTGACCATCCGCTCACGTGTGTACACGGCGCGCTCGCGAATGATCTCGCGCGAGGCCACCGAGGTTCCAAACCAGATCGCCACCAGGGCCATCACGAAATAAGTAAAATCGCGCGGCAGCTTGTCGCCCACCACCAGGAAAGTCAGGATCGCAATGATGGGCGCCTGTCCAAACAGAATCAGCAGATTGAATTTGTCGCGCGTGAGGACTTCCAGATAGCGACGCGTGAGCGTGCCCCACTGGCGCACCGCGTCAAAGATGCTCATGCGGCGCTTGGGCGGAGCGGCGGCCCGGCCATCTCGCGGCAGGCCACTCAACGGCTCGACCACGTTACGCCGGTATTGCTCGGTTTGCTGAAACTTTCGCTTCCAGTCTTCGGCGACCTGCTCAGAAATTTGCTCGCGCTCTTTCTTTCGAGCGCTCTTCTGAGCCTTGCCGGCGTTTGGCGGTAACGGCGTTAGCGCTGCCGACTGCTGATCGATCGGCGCTTCCAGCTTGTCGTAAAGATCCTTGAAGCTGTCCGCCTTCACGTGGGCCAGCGCTTCCTGCGGCGCGCCATAAAAGACCAGCTTGCCGCGCATCAATACGACGATCTTGTCGAACAGCTTCACGTTCTCCATGGCGTGAGTCGTGAGAATGACGGTGCGGCCGCTCTCCGCGATCTGGCGGAAGAGCTTCATGATCTTCTCTTCGGTCGCCGGGTCGAGGCCCGAAGTCGGCTCGTCAAGAAAGATCACCGACGGCTTGGTGATCAATTCAACCGCGATGGAAACGCGCTTGCGCTGTCCGCCGGACAACTGTGAGATCGGCACGTCCCGCCGCTCAGACAAGCCGGTCACGTCCATGACCTCGTTAATGATTTGATCGATTTCGCGTTTTGATACGTCGCTCGAAAGACGAAGACGCGCGACATAGTAGAGTGTGCGATAGACCGTCAGCTCGCGATGGATGATGTCGTCCTGCGGCACGTAGCCAATCGACTGCTTCAACGAATCGAGGTGCCGGTACAGATCGAGATTGTTGATGAGGACCTGGCCGCTCGAAGCCGGGCGCATGCCGTTGAGCGAGTCCATCAAAGTGGATTTGCCGGCGCCGGACGGACCGAGCAAGCCAACAAATTCGTTTGGCTGAATCGTCAACCCGACGTCGTCAAGCAATCTGATCGTGCCGCCGCCCGATCGGTTCTTCACGATCTTCGCGATGTTGATGCAATCGATGCGCGTTTTTGATCGCGTGTCATAGACGGCCACGCCCTGCGCGGCATCAGCCTGCAAAACAAAAGGCCCGATTTGAATTACATCGGAAACCTGAACGCCGCGGCGGCCGCTGATGCGCTCGCCGTTGACGTAAACGCCGTTCGTCGATCCGGCATCTTCAACTGAAACGCTGCCGTTGGTGCGGACAAAGCGCGCGTGATGATTGGAAATCTGCAGTCCATCCAACCGCACGTCGTTGTCCGGCGCACGACCGACAGAGAGCTGCGGGCGACTTTCGAATGAGAGTCGCGCGAGTAGTTGCGGCTGCGATCCGGATGGCGGAGCGGCTGGTTGCAAAGTGCCTGAAGTCGAAACGATTGTGCCGCCTCGGGCCATCGCCGCGATCTGACCGAAGGCTGCCGGAATATTCTGCTGGCTCGGCGTCGGGGCGCCCGGCTGAATTGCGCGATGCGGCGGCGCAGGATGCGCCGGATCGCTCAAGCGTAACAGCGGCCCGCCTGCGCCCAGTTGAATTTCGTCACCATTAAATAAAGGAACGGACTCGCTGATTCGCTGATCGTTGACGAGCGTTCCGTTGAAGCTTTTCAGATCACTGATGGTGAACTGTTCGCCGCTCTTGTGAATTTCCGCATGACGACGGGAGACAACCGCGGCGTCCGCGTCGATAACAACTTCGCCCTCCGGATCACGTCCGATGCGAGTCACCTCTTTCGTCAATTCAATTCGCCGGGTTTGCCCGGTGCGTGAATCGATAAGATCGAGGTGCGCCGGCCCACTCCTTTGCGGCGGCGGCGGCGCGGGTCGCTGCTGGCTGGGTGCTTTGGGTGGCGGCGGAGTTGGTGAAGTCGGCGGTGCCGGTGCAGCTAGTCCGGGATCGCGAAATGTTTCCATCCGGCCCAGCCCCGAGGACTTGAGATTAACTTCCGCCGCGGGTGATTGCTCGATGCTGACGACTCGCAGGATTGGACCGCCGGCGCCGAATTGAACCTGCGAACCAACGCGCACTTCAACCGGCGTGCTGATCTGCTGTCCGTTCACGAAAGTGCCGAAACGGGAATTGGCGTCACTGACGAGGCACTTGCCTTCACCGAGCCGAAACTCGGCGTGCTTGCGCGAGACCATTGGCCACTCTTCCTGGGAAAAGAAGTAATGGCAAACCGCCGGGTCGCGACCAATCAGAACTTTATCCGTCGTGAACGAGCGCTCACCGGACAGTTGGCCGCCGCGATCCTCTGCGAGAACAATTTTCATAAGATTCTTGTAGCACAGACTTCAGTCTGTGATTGATCGGGAGCCTGTGTGCCCTGTTTAGAAAAACAACATAAAGGTTGAACTCTGAACCGTGGGCACCAACGTTTAGAGTACAAGCTTTAGCTTGGCTCGCGAAAAGCCTCGGCATTAAGCGAATTAGGGCACCGGAGCCTCACGAGATGGATTCACAGCCTGAAGTCTGTGCCACTATTTACTCTTTCCGAAGCGAAACGATTCGAGCATCATCGGCAACTCGCCTTTGACTCCTACGTCATCGACACTCTTCAGTTCGGGAGCCAGCGAAGTCGTAAGCATCAAAAGCGTCACTCCATTCTTGCCTCCATCAGCCGGCGGCACAAAAATCACGCGCCCCCAAATCTTGATGTCACCTTTGTCGGTGCCGCGCGAGACGCTCTCAAAACGAAATTCGTAGCCGTCGTATGCGCCGGCCTTGGTTGGGCCTTCGGACACTTTCTTATACTCGCTGAAGCTCTTGGCGAATTGTGAACTGAGGTTGCCGGCGAGACTCGGGAAAACTGCCCGGTCACCTTCGGTCGAACCGGCCGATGAATACCAACCGACCGCAAAATTCTCCTGCGTAAAGTCTGGCGGCAGACGGCGTTCGACTTTCGCAAAGTTATTGGCGCCCGGCACGCCCGCCTTCGGATCCTTCTGCCATCGCTCCGGATAGTAGAACGAGAAGTCGACGTAATGATCGGCGAGCTTTCCATCAAGATTGTCTTTCGAATTCACAAACTGAACCGCATCAGCCGGTGGCGAGTAAGCCGGCACTTCCTTCACGGGGCTGTCGGTTTTCGGTCCGGACTCGCTCGGAGTATTTTCGACAATCGGCGTCGGTTCTCGTGGAGGTTGCGGGTTCACTTTCACAGCGCGCGCTTCCAGCATCGGACGCACCACAAACCAGTACGCCACGCCCGCGACTCCGAGACCAAGCACCAGCAGCACAGCCAAAATCCCCAGCACCAAAGGCATCTTCGATTTCTTTTTCGCCGGCGCCGCGGCTGGCGCCGCCGGAGCGACAGCTGGAAGTTCGCCCGTCGTCTTCGCGGGAAGCGGCGGCGGCGCGAATGAAGCCATGGTCATTTGGCCCAAATCACCCGACGCGTTTTGCAACGGTTGTGACGGGCTGCTGATTGGACCGGACGGTTGGGGAATACTCGGTGGTGGAGGAGGCGGGGGCGGCGGTTCGATCGGGCCCGAGCCCGGCGGTGGCGATATCGCTCTCGTGGGCGGCGGGGGAATCGACGGTGACATCAAATCCGCTGTACTCAACGGAGTGTCCGTTCTGGTTTCCTGAGGACGCGAGATGACCGTCTTGTACGGATCGAACTCTTCGATCGGTTGGGACGGCAATTCCCTCGAGATTACTTTTGTTACTTCCGGATCGTCCTGCGTCGTCTTCAAATCGGACGAATCGAGCCGGACAGTTTCTCCGAGCGCGCCCGATGCCGGCGCATCAACCAGGGACATGCCATCTTTGGTGCAAAACTTCTGCGCGTCATTCGTATAGGTGCGATTACACTTGGGACAACGTCTCATTTGATCATCTCAGGAACCTAAGGGGTTATCTTTGCGCGGGCGGCCGCAATCTTAGGTTGTATTTCGGTGTTGGTTGGATCGATTTGCATGGCCCGATCGTAAGCTCGCAGGGCGTCTCTGGGCCGACCGGCCTTCATATATCCATCGCCGACCCCACCGAATCCAAAATTGCCGGCGAGTTCCCGGCGATTAGCATCGAATGCGAGATCGACCGCGTCATTGTAAGTCTTGAATGCATCGTCATAGCGATCGAGCCCGAGATAAACGCGGCCCAAAATATTCCGGGCCATAAAGAACTTCGGATTAACTTCGATCGCTGATTTCAGAACCGGCTCGGCCTCGGCATATTTTCGATTTACGGTTAAGAAGCGACCCAGCAAGTACAAAGCGCCCGGGTTTCGCGGATCCAATTGCAGAGCCCGGCGCAAAACCGGTTCAGATTCTGCCCATTGATACTCTGCCTGCATTGAATCGGCAATCAGTACGAGCGTCGGCGCATCCTGCTGAGCTCTATCGATCGCGGTCTTATAAAGCGGCTCAGCTTCGGCCTGCCGCTTCAAGCGAATCAGCGCGCGCGCCAAATGCACCTGGGCGACGACGTTGTTTGGATCCAACTCAACCGCCTTCCGGAACGCTGCTTCGGTGTCGGCATTGACAAAGCCGCGCACCACCATCGCTACACCCAAACGATCAAAAGCCACCGCGTTGGTTGGCTGCAAGAGTGTCGCGCGCTTCGCAAACAGTTCCGCGTCGGCAAACCGCTTAGCGTTCAGTGCGCCCGTGCGCGGTTGCACGAGCACGAAGCTGAGGGCCGTCAAAGCTTCCGGATTGTTCGGAGCAAACTCGACTGCTTTTCGATAAGCCGTCTCTGCATCATCCCAGCGCTGCTGATCGACAAAGACGTTTCCCAATCCCTGAAACGCGCGCGTGTCCTGTGGTTTTATCTTGAGCGCTTCGCGATAGAAATTCTCCGCTGACGAATATTTCCGTTCATCGCGGGCGTCGTTTCCATTTGAAACCGCATCCAGAAACTTCTCTTCGAGCTCGGCCGGATCGGGACGGGCCGTAGGGTTCGGGCGCGGTCGAGTTGGCCGATTCGGATTCGCAGTCCGTTTGGCTTCAGGGTTCTTGGGGCGAAAAATTCCCGCGCCGCCGACCAGCGCGCCACCGGTCTCCTGGGCCTGGGCCAGCATTCCAAAGCCCAAAAGCAAAACGCATAGCAGTGTGGTGTGAATATGGATTTGTGATAAGGGGCGTTTAGTTACCTGAAACATGAATCCTCCGTAAACCTCGCGTCAGAGCTGCACAGTAGCTGACGAACAAACTCAAATGATTTGCGATCGAAGCCAACTCTGCACGAACGGAACGAAGTGAACAATCTTGCGGGCTGATTTTGAGGAAACCGGCCGGGGAAAGCAAGTTCGCGCTGCGGGAAGAATAACGCGAACTAAGAACGAATCTTCACTAAACGAAATCCCAGAGTCACGTTCTTGTAGTTGGGGGCCACCCAATCGCGAAGCGTGGACGATACCGGCAGATCACCCTTCGACTGGCTTTGGAAAGATCCGCCGCGAACCACTGTCCAATCCTTTTGCTGCTCGGGAAGCGTGGCGGGATTGCCCGGATAGACCGAAGCCTTGGACGACGTGAATTCCCAGACATTGCCGATCAGATCCTGGATTCCCCACTGGTTGCCGCCTTCGCGATACGAGGCGACGGGTTGGGCCTTACGGACGCCGGCTTCCACGGTCGCGGCACGTCCTGATTGCCACTTATTCCCCCAAGGATAAAGATTATCTTTGTCACCGTTGCGAGCTGCGTATTCCCACTCTTCGTCGGTAGGCAAGCGGTAGGTAACGTTATCACGCTTCGATCTCCACGCGGCGAATGCCATCACATCATCATAAGTAACGTTCGAAACGGGAAGCGCATCCTCGCCGACCGGCGGCTTGATGCCACCCCAGTGTTCAGGCGGTCGATGATTCGACTGGCGAACGAACTGAGCATACTCGGCGTTCGTCACCTCGGTTTTGTCCATTGAGAACGCATTCACAGTCACGTTATGTGCCGGCCCTTCCTGAGGCAGGCCGCCGTTCTTTCCCATTTGAAAAGGTCCGCCGGTAATCTCAACCAGGTCCGCCTTAATTGGAACGTCAGCCGGATCGGTCGGTCCGTCAGGACCTCTCGGGGTTTGGGTTTTTGATTTGATTAAGATATAGGCGCCGATGCCGCCGCCGATCAAAAGGACCAGCACCACGGCGATGACTATTGGTAACGTGGCGCTCTTTTTAGGCGCCATCGAAACGTCCATGCGCGGAAACGGATGAGAGGCGGTGCCGGGAAAACTGACGTCGCCGCCGGTTGTCATTCCCGCTCGCTGCATCTGCGTGGCTTCCGGATCCTGCGGAGGTGCGGTCTTCGGCGTCATCGTGGACGCCAGTTGCGTCAGCTTCTCTTCGAGAACTTTGGTTTGCGCGGCTACTATCTCTTCGAGCTGTTTGCGTTCCTTGTCCTTGGCCGCTGCTTCCTCCTGGCGTTTCTTTTCTTCCTCTTCCGCGAACTTCTTTCTGGCCTCAGCTTCGCGCGCCAGTTCTCGTTGCGCGAACAAAGTCTTGTTCTCTTCTTCGCTGAGCGACGCAGCGCTGATAGTGCCGGCGTGTGGATCGAACGCGGTGGTCGAGCCGGTGGGCGGAACGGTTTCGCTGACCGGAGAAACGATGGTCTTTGAAGGATCGATCGCAGCACTGCTGTCGCCCGTGCGCTTCAGCCGCGCACTCGCCAAAGACATCGCTTCCCGCAGCTCTTTGGCGAAATCATCTGCCGACGGCGTGCGATGCGAGGGTTCCTTTTCAAGTGCGTGCTTGACGACCTCTTCAATCTGGGCCGGAACGTCAGCTCCCTTCGACGCCAGCGAAGGCACTTCCGACGTCAGGTGCTTTTTCATGATCGAAGGGATCGAGCTGCCTTTGAAAGGCACCTCGCCACAAAGCATCTGAAACAGCATGACACCGAGACTGTAAACATCCGCGCGCGCGTCGGGCGGTTCGTCGGACCATTGCTCCGGCGCCATATAAAACGGCGAACCCATGAGGCCGGTGGTTTGCGCCGCGATGAAAGAACCGAGCAGCTCGCCTGACTTAATCTTCGCGAGACCAAAGTCGAGAATCTTCACGGCTTCGCTGACCGGCAGATCGTCACAAATCATGACGTTCAGCGGTTTCAGATCTCGATGCACGATGCCCTGACGATGGGCGGCGGCGATGCCCGCGCAAATCGGTTGCATCAATTCAAACGCGCGCACCGGCGACATGGCGCCGTCTTCGGCCATGATTTCCTGGAGAGACTTGCCCTGAACGAACTCCATCACCAGGAAAGGCATCGTGCCGCGGACGACACCAAAGTCTGTGACGGCGATAATGTTTTGATGACGAATGGCAGCAGCCGCGAGCGCTTCCTGGCGAAAGCGCGTGACCAGGTTCGGATCGTTGCCGACGAGATCAGGAAGAATGATTTTGATCGCGTGCGCGGTCTTGAGAAAAATGTGGCGGGCTTTGTAAACCACACCCATGCCGCCCTGGCCCAGACGCTTCTCGAGCTGATAACGGCCGTCGAGGATCGGTTCGCCGGCAATCGACGTAGCCGTTTCCGCGGCGTCATCCGGACAGTAAACGACGTCGTCAGGGAAACAGGTGCGACAGGTTGGACATTCCTTCATCCGATGGTTCTAAGACTACGAGGACCCCGCGGAGTCATGACGTACCTTGAGATTTTAACGGGAGAGCACAGGTGAGGCAAGCTTAACTTCTTTGGCGTCATCAGGTGGCATCAATTTCTTCGATAACCTCTTTCACGAAATCTTTCGTCTGCTCGGTATGATTGTTCAGGCCATCGGCCTCACCGCTCCAATGGCTCTGCCACTCCGATGCGCGGCAAGTCTCCGACTTGCCGGGCTCGAATCCTTCTTTTTCCAAGGGTCTCCGGCCCGTAACGGTCATAGACCTTTAGATAAAAATGGCACTTAACGGCAAGTCGGAGACTTGCCGCGCATCAGAGTGGCAGAGCCATTGACGAGATTCATCAGTGATTTATTCGCTCGGTGAGTCAAGTATTTAATTGCCTGTTGTTACATCGTCAAGTGTGAAGTTAGCTACTTCACCACGACATTCACCAACCGCTGCGGCACAACAATCACCTTCACCACCTGATGGCCGTCGATAAAGCTTTGCACCTTTGCATCAGCGAGCGCCATCGCGCGCAAATCTTCTTCGGAAATGTCCGGCGCCACAACTACGCGTGAACGCAACTTGCCGTTGACCTGCACCGGAATCTCCAACTCTTCCTTCTTCGCCAATTCCGGATCCGCGATGGGCCACGGCGCAGCTTTCAACAGGCCGCCTGCATGCCAAAGTCCTTCCCACAATTCTTCAGCAACGTGTGGAGAGAATGGCGCGAGCATTACCACCAACGCTTCGATGGCTTCGCGCGCCGCAAATCCATCCGAGGCTGAAGCTGTCGCCGGGTCGACATTAAATTCGCTCAGCGCGTTGAGCAGTTCCATCAGCGCCGCGACATTCGTATTCAGATCCAACTTGTCAAAGTCGGCAGTGACGCGCGCGATGGTTTGATGCGTCTTGCGTCGCAACGCACGCGCCGCATCGCTGAACTCATGACCGTCCTTATGCGGCGACCAATCTGCCAACAGGCCACGCCACCGGTAAACCATCGTCCACACCCGCCGCAGAAATCTAACCGCGCCTTCGATGCCACTCTCAGACCAGCGCAGCTCGTTTTCAACCGGCGCGGCGAACAAAACGAACAGGCGAGTCGCGTCGGCGCCAAAGGCCTCAATCATCTCGTCCGGATCGACGCCGTTGCCCAGGCTCTTGGACATCGCTTTCCATTCGTTCGTGCCCTCGACCAGATTCGTGACCATGCCCTGCGTCAACAAACGCTGCACCGGCTCGTTGAATCTCACCAGGCCCAAATCGCGCATGACTTTGTTCCAGAAGCGCGTGTAGATCAAGTGCATGACCGCATGCGAATCGCCGCCGATGTATTGATCGACCGGCGTCCACTGCGCCGCGATTTCCGGATCGAACGGCATCGCTTCGTTTCGCGGATCGGTGTAACGGAAAAAGTACCAGGACGAATCGACGAACGTGTCCATCGTGTCGGTCTCGCGCGTCGCCGCCTTGCCGCACTTCGGACAAGTCGCATTCAGAAACTCCGGAACATTCTTCAAAGGCGACTCGCCCGTGCCGGTAAATTGAGCGTGGTCGGGCAACATCACCGGCAGATCTTTTTCCGGCACGGGGACCATGCCGCAGTCATCGCAATACAAAACGGGAATCGGCGCGCCCCAGAATCTTTGTCGCGAGATGCCCCAGTCGCGAATGCGATAAGTGACGGCGCCGCCGCCAAAGTTTTTCGCTTCAGCATACTTCGACATCTCCGGAATGGCCGCGGACGAGAGCATGCCGCTCCACTCGCCGCTATTGACCAGAACGCCGTATTCGACAAACGCGTTTTTCATCTCCATCGATTGATCGCCGCCGGGAGCCGTCTCGACCGGTTCGTTTTGTTGTCCATGAACGACCGGAGCGATTACTTGTCGAATCGGCAAAGTGTATTTCTGCGCGAACTCGAAATCGCGCTCGTCATGCGCGGGCACGCTCATCACGGCGCCGGCGCCGTAATCCATCAAGACATAATTCGCCACCCAGATGGGCAGAAGCTCGCCGTTGAAAGGATTGATGGCCAACTGTCCCGTGTTGATTCCCAGCTTCTCTTCTTCTTCACCGGCGTCAGCGGTCTTAATCGCGCGCGCAGCTTTCACTTTTTCGGCGAAGTCCGTCACCTGGTCTTTCAAAGGCGAGGCTTCCAACAATTTCGACAGCACCGGATGTTCAGCCGCAACCACAATCGACGTCGCGCCAAAGATCGTGTCGATGCGGGTTGTGAAGACGCGAATCTTGTCGTCCGAGTCCTTAACTTTGAAATCGATGTAAGCGCCTTCGCTGCGGCCCACCCAATCGCTCTGACGCTTCAGGACTTTTTCGGGCCAACCACTTTCGATTTCTTTGATACCTTCAACCAGTTCTTCCGCATACTTCGTGATGCGCAGGAACCACTGTTCAATCTCTTTCTTGGTCACCGGCGTGCCGCAGCGCCAACAAATGCCGCCTGACGATTGCTCGTTCGACAGCACCGTCTCTTCCTTCGGACACCAGTTCACGGCGGACTTTCGTTTGTAAGCCAGGCCGCGCTCCAGCATCTTCAGAAAAAACCACTGGTCCCATTTGTAATAATCAGGCCGGTGCGCCGCGATCTCGCGTGACCAGTCGTAGCTGACGCCCAGCCGTTTCATCTGTCCGCGCATGTGCGCGATATTTTCTTCCGTCCAATCACGAGGTTGAATGCCGCGCTTGATCGCTGCTTGTTCCGCCGGCTGGCCAAAACTGTCCCAGCCGATCGGATGCAGCACGTTGAATCCGCGCAGACGTTTGTACCAGGCCAGCGCGTCACCGATTGCATAGTTCCGCACGTGCCCCATGTGCAAAAACCCTGATGGGTAAGGCAGCATTTCCAACGCGTAAAACTTCGGCCGCGGATCGTCCTCGCGCGCTTCAAACGCACGCTCATCAGCCCAGCGCTTCTGCCACTTCTCTTCTATTTTTTCCGGGAAATATTTCTCGTCCATGACTCAGTCCTCTTGCGGTATCTGTACCTAAACTCAGGGCAGATCGCGCAAAGCTCTATTAAAACATGCGCGCGCTTACCCGCCTAGTTGTTGATTGATTGAAGAATTCGCCGCTTCGCGAACAGGGCTCAGGCCCGGCGCAAAAGCGGCACCGTAAGAAGGAGTTTGGTCAGTGATCGAATCCGAATCATTCTTGTCCTGCTGCTTCGCATTGTAAACGAGATGCGGGGCAGGCGTCCAGAGCCATTCCGCGATGGGAACGCGGGACGTCCGCAGACTGAGGTCAGTACCGGGAGCGGTAGCGACCGCGTCGCCATCGACTCACCCGGTCGCTACCGCTCCCGGTACTGACTCCACGGCAACTCACTTCGCCGGCCGCAACAACCACGTAAACACCAGCACCACCAAACACAGCGCGATAATCACTTCAGCCCAGAAGAACGAGATGAAATCACTGTACGTTCCAATTGGCGGCGTGCCGGGCTGCGCATTTCGCACCGTCGCGAAAGCAAATAGCAAAGCAGCGGTAAACGAAAACATCGCGAGCTCGACTTTGCGTCCGCGCAAAACCACACTCAAAGTCAGGAGCAGCACTGCAATAGTCAGCCCCCACATCATGATCATCACAAAAAATGAAAAGAACTTCGTCGTCGCCGCGCGCGAGATCGTCATGTCGATGCCGACGTAATCGTCGGTGCTCTCTTTGGCCTTGACGGCTTCAATCTTGAAACCTGAAATCGTCGCGACGAAATCCACCCCGATGGAAATCTCATCGTCTGCTTCCTCAGCAGCTTCAGCTTTCTTGTCGGCTTCTTCTTTTTTCGGCTCTTCACCGGCGGCCGCGGTCTCGGGCGCGGGTGTCGGCACTGCGGCAGCCGGCTTCGGCGCCTCACTCTTCTTTTCTTCCTTGCCGGGCAGGAAGTAAATCTCGAGATAGGCCTGATGCTTATCAAACGGATAGTCCGTCACCAGGCCTCCGTACAAGCTGATGGTGACTTCCATCGGGTTCATTTTTTTGCCTTTGGGAAAGTCAATCTCCTGCTTGCCGGTCGCCCCGTTGACAAAAAGCTTCACGTCGCGCGCCAGCGATATCTCATCCTCAGCCAGGTATGTTCCCTTTGGCTCAAATTCCATGCGCGCCACGGCGTCGCCCTTGTTTGGATCGATTGACACGAGCTTGACGTCTACCGCGATGTGATTGGGATCCTTTTCGCCAAGATTGGACACGGACGCCGAACGTTTCTCACCTTCGCTCTGATAACTCTTCAGCACCAGCACCAGTCCGACAGCGAACACAATAACCACGGCGATGGTCACAATAATGTCTTTCGCTTTTACTCTTTCACTCATTGATCGTTTCCTCCGAGCCAGACGTAGAGATTCAATTCAGGTGAGAGAAATTAGAAGTTGCGGAAAAGCCGCAAGAGGATATGCAGAAAATTTGATTTAGGCAAGATTTGCGACCACCCGGCATTGGTTTAAGTTTGGGCTTGCGTAACTTTGCTTGGCGTCTGTGCGCGCGCCATTGCTTTGTGCAAGTTAATTCACGCAAAGGCGGAAGACACAAAGAGAACCCGCGAAGTAAGACAACACTGACAAAGCCGAGTTGATCGAGGTCTGAAACCTTGCTCCGGATAATTGGAAAGTCGAGAATGCTGCCCCGACGTATCGAGCAATCCCTGGGGTTCACAGCTTATCGCACGATTGATACCACGTTTGCTAAGACCGCCCTTAGAGCAGGCGCGCCACAGATTACGTTATGGCTTTGGCGTGCACATTCTCGGAAGAGATCCGCCCGTGCCGCCGCCAGACCTGCATTCAGTCGGCTCCAGCGACTGCGTCCAAACCGGCGAGGAATTCTTTCGATACTTTGTAGATATCGCCGGACTACAGCCCGACCATTCGGTTTTGGAAGTGGGTTGCGGAACGGGGCGAATGGCTCGGCCGCTTACCAGATACTTAAAGGCAAGCTACGACGGCATTGATATCGTCAAGCCGTCTATCGAGTGGTGCGCTAAGATTTATGCGCGCCGATTTCCCAGGTTTCATTTTCACTTCGCGGATTTATTCAACGGAGAATTTAATCCCGAGGGGAAAGACCTGGCGTCGGAATACCAATTCCCCTTTGCTGATTCGACATTTGATTTCGTGTTCCTGACTTCCGTCTTCACGCACATGCTGCCGCCTGATACAAAGAATTACCTGGCCGAAATTTCTCGAGTCTTGAAACCCGGCGCTACCTGCCTGGCACCTTCTTTCTGATCACGCCGGAATCCACAAGCCTGATTGGAAGAGGTCTAAGCACCTTTGATTTCAAAGAGCCGTTGGACGATTGCCGGGTCAATCATAGAGAGGCGCCGGAACTGGCAGTCGCCTATGACGAACAGACGATTGGCGCGCTGTTTCAGGAAAATCACCTGAAGATCGCGGCCCCGATAAGATATGGATCGTGGTGTGGCAGAAAGGACGGACTAAGTTACCAGGACATCATTATTGCCACACAAGGTGAGGCCAACGAACAATAGCACGGCAGAAATTTTCAAGAGTTCGCCGCACCTCATACAATTACCGCCGAAACATTTCGCCAGCCCGTCCGTAAGCACATTCCAAAGCCGGATCATGTTTCCCTTTGTTTACCAGATAAATCCCGCCGGCTGGTTTCACCTCGCTTTCTTCGGCCTTCTCATTCCGGCGATGGTGATCCACCAGGCAATCAAGTTTCGCGATCTGCAAAAGCCGCTGCCTGACCGTCTTCGTTATTTCCAGAGCACAACTCTTACTTTGATCATGTTCGGCGCGATTTCTTTGTGGGTCGCCCGTGCAGAAGAGATTCAACTTTTTCCTCGGACCGTACCGCCCTGGCGCGCAATCCTCGCAGGCGCGGCAATGCTGGTGATAGCCATTGCCGTCATGCGCCCGCGATGGCGGCGCGCGGTCGAGCGAGGGGCTCGAATTGTGCATCTGTTCATGCCGGCCAACGCCAGTGAGCGTGTCTGGTGGATTGTCGTCGCGGTGCTAGCCGGTCTTAGTGAAGAGATTACCTGGCGCGGAGTGCAGGCGGGTTTGGCCCACTCGCTCACCGGAAACGTTGCGATCGCGGTTCTTCTTTGCTCGATAACTTTCGGCGTAGCTCACATGATCCAGGGATGGAAATCGGCCGGAGTCATCGTCGTTTTCGCGCTCGGTTTTCACGCGCTGGTCTTATTGAGCGGTTCGCTTTACGTCGCCATGGCGGTCCATGTCATCTACGACATCATCGCCGGGATCAGTTATGGCCGGCTGGGAAAGAAACTGGGATACAGTTTGGATCCGCCGGAAAACCCGGCGCCAGAGTCAGCGCCATTAGCGTAAGCGAGGTCAGTACCATTCGCGTAAGCGAATGGGATAACGCGGCGCGGCTGATTCTCGACTGCCCCCCTTAACCCATCCGCTGACGCAGATGGTACTGACCTTTATTTCGTCCCCTCAACAAAAGATCGCAAAGCCGACAGGTTCTTCAAATCCGCGCGCGGATCGTCATAGGGCGTTTCGAGGATAAACGCGACGTGCGCGAGTTTCGGATGTTGCGCAAAGCGCCGCAACGCTTCTGTTCCGATATGTCCTTCCCCGATGTGCCAATGCCGATCTACGCGCGAGTTGTACGGCGCGCGCGAGTCGTTGAAATGAACGGCGCGCACATTCCTCAAACCAACTGTCCGCTTAATGATTTGAATCGTGGCTTCGAGGCCTTCGGCTTCGCGAATGTCGTAACCGGCGGTGAATGAATGCGCCGTGTCAACGCAAACTCCCAGCGGCAATTTCGGACACTTGTCCATGATCGCGCGCAAGTGCTCGAATCGATGGCCGATACATTCGCCCTGGCCCGCCGTGTTTTCCAGCAGAATGCGCAGCTTGCCCGATTTCAAACCTTTGCAGGCTACTTGCAGACTGAGCGCGCAGATTTCAATCGCGTCCGCTTCGCACGAGCCGCGCGCGCTGCCGGGATGCAGGACGAGATAATCAACGCCGAGCAAAATTGCGCGCTCAACTTCTTCGCGAAATGAAGCGATCGATTTCAGCAGCAGCGTTTCATCAGCTGCCGCAAGATTGATCAGATAATTTGTGTGAATCAGAACTGGCGAGAGTTTTGTGACGCGCCTCGTCTTTTTAAATAAAGCCACCGCCTCTTCGGTCAGCGGCTTGGCCATCCAGCCTCGGGGATTGCGCGAGAAGATTTGCACCGCATCACAGCCGGTTTCTTTGGCGATAATCAAAGATTCGTGAAGGCCGCCCTTGATTGGTGCGTGGAATCCGATGCGAGGCCGAGTCAATTTATTCATTGGTTCATTGGTTCATTGATTCATTGATTCATTGATTCATTGATTCAATGCCGTCATGCATCCGTTTAGACGGCGCACTTGTGCGCCGCGGCCGGACAAGTCCGGCCTCTAAACGAAACCAATAGCCGCATTGTGAACGGGCAGGAGCCCGCCTCTAAGCGACTCCATCCTGGCGATTCTACTTCCGCTCAACTTGCTCCATGACTCGCAGCATGTTGCCGCCCAGGATCTTTTCAATATCAGCTTCAGTGTAACCGCGCTTGATTAGTTCGCTGGTTAAATTCGGCAAGTCAGCTACCGACTTCAGATCAGCGGGTACAGCCTGCACACCATCAAAGTCCGATCCGATGCCCACGTGATCGATGCCCACAAGCTTCACGATGTGATCGATATGATCGACGATCCTCGCGACAGAAACCGGCGGCAGACGCTTCAGATATTCGGCGGTGCGGACGCGATCGCGCGCCAATTTCTTTTGCGCCACATCCCCTGGTTCTGATTCAGAAGCGCGTTGGACCATCGGCGCAATCTCCGCATCAACCTTCTTCTTTTTTTCCGAATAGCCCGGTTCAATATGTTCCGGATAGAAGATCACGTTGACTACACCGCCGGTCTTTGCCAACGCGACGATCATTTCGTCAGTGAGATTGCGCGGCACGTTCGCAATCGCGCGACAACCTGAATGCGTGGCGATCACCGGCTTCGTCGAAGTACTCACGATGTCCCAGAAAGCTTTGTCTGATAAATGCGAGACATCGACCATCATTCCGAGCCGGTTCATTTCCCGAATCACTTGTTTGCCAAAATCAGTCAGACCGCGCGTCTTGCCAATTTCGTCGCCGGACGAACCGGCCCAACTGGTGCTCACCGACCACGCGCCGGACATGTACCGCACTCCCATTTTGTAATAGCGCTCGACGTTCTCGAGCTTGTCATCGATCGCGTATCCGCCTTCCAGACCCATCAGGGCCGCAATCTTTCCTTCGGCGGAAACGCGACGAATGTCTGCGGCTGTGGTGGCAACTTCCCACGTGTCCGGATGCCGGGCCGCCAAATTTCGCACGGCCTCGATTTGAATGTCGGCACGCTTCATGGCGTTCGCGCCGCCGCCGCCGAACAACTGCGGCTCGACCCAAATCGAAAAGAATTGCGCGTCGAGCCCGCCTTCTTTGGCGCGCACGGTATCGAGGTGGCCATCGCTCAGGCGCGTGAGCAGATCGACATTTTCATCCACCAGCCGCTGCGTCGTATCAGCATGCATGTCCACCACAATCGCGCGCCGGTGAAGGGTAAGCGGTTCGTTGCCGTTATTGTTTTCAGAATTAGTCATTGGTTTCGTTTGCAAGTTTGCAGTCTTTCTACAGCCGCTGACAGAAAAGAGCAGCGCCGCCCCAATCATTAACAGAATTTTGACATGAGCACTCAGGATGTTTTGGGATTGCACGGAAGCAAGCCAAGCGAATCGTACGGAGCGCCGCGATGAGAATCAAGCGAAGGGACTGGAGCGCAAGCGTCTCGCTTGCACTCGCGGGGCGCAAAACCTGGACAGCAACCGACACGGTTGCGCTCCAGTCTATGGCTAATTTCCCGGACTGCAACCATCCCAAAAGTTGTATGCTGAAGCAAAATGTATGCGCCTTCATCCATCTTGCAATGGCGCGCGAGTTTAGAGTATCGTGCTGTCTTAATCAGGCCGAAACGACATCCCGCGTTTTCTTAGTTAAGTCTCCAAAGGAGAATCGAAATATGTTTTCACCTAGCGGCAAAACGAAAGACATTGCCACTCCGCGCATTTGCGATGTGGTCTGGCACGACGGCGAGTTCATCAAATGGAACGACGCGCGCGTGCATGTCATGTCGCACGTTCTTCATTACGGCTCCAGTGTGTTTGAAGGCATTCGTTGTTACGCAACCAAACGGGGCCCGGCAATCTTTCGTTTGCGCGAACACATGCAGCGGTTTCTGAATTCGGCGAAGGTCTATCGCATGGATCATAAATGGAGCATCGACGATTTCTGCGATGCCTCAGTCGAGCTGGTTCGCCGCAGCGGCCTGGAACAGTGCTATATCCGGCCGATACTTTTCCGCAGCCTGGACGAAGAACATCCGGCCTTCGGCGTGAATCCATTTCCAAACCCGCTGGCTTGCTACATCGGCGCATGGGATTGGGGCAAGTACCTCGGCGACGAGGCGATCGAACAGGGCGTCGACGTCCAGGTCTCAAGCTGGAACCGGCTGACGCCGAACTCTCTGCCGGCAATGGCCAAGAGCGGCGCGAATTACATGAATTCGCAACTGATCAAGATGGAAGCGCTGTTGAATGGATTTGCCGAAGGAATCGCGCTCGACGATCGCGGTTACGTTTCGGAAGGTTCCGGCGAAAACATTTTCGTAGTGGCCAACGGTGTGGTGAACACACCGCCGCTTTCGTCTTCAGTGCTGCCGGGCATTACGCGCGACAGCGTCATTCAAATTTGCGGCGAGTTGGGATTGACGATTAAGGAACGAAGCATTCAACGCGCCGCGCTCTATGTGGCGGACGAACTCTTCTTCAGCGGCACCGCGGCTGAGATTACGCCGATTCGATCCGTCGATCGGATTAACATCGGCAATGGCAAACGCGGAGAGACCACGGCGCAGATTCAAAAGATGTTCTTCGAAATTACTTCCGGCGAGCGCCAACCGCCGGGCCCGTGGCTGACTTACGTGCGCGATCAAAAGGCGCAAGTCGAAGGCAACGGCTTCAAAGGAGAGAAAGCCGGGACTTCGAACGCGTCAGTGGAACCGGCAGTGAAGCTCAGCGCTGCGGCGATGAAGTAAACCGGTACGCACCCCTCCGGCGTGCTTTAAGTAGACAACAAAGAAAAGGCGACGCCCGCGCGTCGTCTTTTTTATTTCCGGTACGCATGCCTCCGGCATGCTTGAGTGAATCGAGAGCGAAGCGACTCCGGGCGCTTCTTGCTTCCTTTTCGGTTAGCACGCCAGAGGCGTGCGTACCTAATGCGTTTGCTCAGGTTGAGCAGTCTCATAATTCACAGACTCAGGATCCGCAGAAGACTTCTCGCCAATTACGATTCGTGCTTCGTGAGTCAGACCATCATTACTAAGCAACAAAACATTATCAGGCTGCGCCACACCATCAAGCTCGACACTCGCCACGCCTCGACAAAGCGAGTGCGGGTTTTCGACCTTGATTCGATAAGTCGTGCCGCCGCGGCGATAAGTGATCTCAAACTCGCGCCAGAAACGTGGAATACAAGGATCGATCCGCAAGCGATCGCCCGTCAGTTTGAAGCCGAGAATGTATTCGAGCGCCGCGCGATACATCCATCCGGCCGAGCCTGTGTACCAGGTCCAGCCGCCGCGGCCCGTGTGCGGCGGAACCGCATAGACGTCACCCACCGCAACGTAAGGCTCGACTTTATATTTGTGCATACCCGCGCGCGTCGAGGCGTGATTGATCGGATTCAATAATCCAAAAAGTTCGCCGGCGCGATCGCCGTCGCCGAGCAGCGCGAAAGCAATCACGGTCCACAGCGCCGCGTGCGTGTACTGTCCGCCGTTTTCGCGCACACCCGGCACGTAACCTTTTATGTAGCCGGGATCCAACTGGCTCTTATCAAACGGCGGACTGAAAAGAATGATCAGCCCGTCGCCGCGACGCACCAGGTATTCATCCACCGAAGCCATCGCTCGGCCCGCTCGATACGGATCGGCGACGCCCGACATCACGGCCCAGGTTTGGGCAATCGAATCAATGCGGCATTCATCGTTCTCTGCCGAACCCAGCGGCGTGCCGTCGTCGAAATAAGCGCGCCGGTACCAATCGCCATCCCAGGCTTGCTCAAGCCCCTTCTTCAATTTCGCCAGATGATCGAGATAGCGTTTGGCCCGGTTACCGGGGGTGGCCCTCGTTGACGGTCGGGCTTCTGAGACAGCTGACTCGCGAGCCTCGACCTTTTCCAGAAGCGGAACGAACCCCTGAATGACTGTGCACAGGAACCAACCAAGCCAGACACTTTCACCCTGACCGCCGACCCCGACGCGATTCATGCCGTCGTTCCAATCTCCCGATCCAATCAAGGGCAGATTGTGTTTCCCGAGTTCGAGACTGCGATCGATCGCGCGCGCGCAATGTTCCAGGATTGAGGCCTTTTGTTTCGAGACTTCCGGCTGCATGTAGTTTTCGACCTGGTCAGCTTCCAACAAAGGTCCCTCGATGAAAGCAACCTCCTCATCCAGGACAGAAGCGTCGCCGGTCACGTTCACATAAAACGATGTGACATAAGGCAGCCACAGCAAATCGTCGGCGAAGCGCGTGCGCACGCCGCGGCCGGCGGGCTCGTGCCACCAGTGCAGCACGTCGCCTTCTTTGAATTGGCGCGCGGCGGCGCGCAGAATCTGCGCGCGCGCGACGGCCGGTTGCGAATACACCAGTGACATTACGTCCTGCAATTGATCGCGAAATCCAAACGCGCCACTCGACTGGTAGAAAGCCGAGCGTCCCCGCACGCGACACGCAAACGTCTGACACAACAGCCAACGATTTATCAGCATGTCCATCGACGTATCCGGCGTCTTGATTTCCACCGCGCCCAAAGTTTCGTCCCAGGACCCGAGAACTCGCTCGAAAGCTTCGTTGACGTTGAGCACGTTTCGATATTTTTCGATGATTGAAATCGCGGTCTCTCGCGATTCGGCTTCACCGAGCAGGAAGACAACCTGGCGCGCTTCGCCGGGCGCCAGTTCAATCGTGGTCTGAATTGCCGCGCACGGATCCAGGCCTGCGCCATCGCGGCCACTCAAAGACGTCCGGCCCAACGCCGCCGGTTTCGCAAGCGAGCCGTTGCGCCCGATAAATTCGTTTCGATCGCCGGTCATCGTCAAACCCTTTTCGCTGGTGCTGACGAACGCGACGCGGCTCGCAAATTCATTGTTGTATGAATTGCGCGCGAGGATAGCCCCGTTGCTCTCTTCCAAATCTGTGACGATGTGCGGCGCGGTGGCGTGGCGACTGACCCCGAGCACCAGTTCGTTGTAACTCGTAATTGAAATCCTGCGTTTGCGATCGGTCCGGTTGCGCAGACGCAGGAGCGAAATCTTCACTGCCGCATCGAGCGGGGCGAACAAAAGCAACTCCTGCGACAGACCGTGGCTGGCATGCTCAAAAACTGTGTAGCCCTGGCCGTGACGAATCAGATACGGTTGCGCTTCGCGGATCGGCAAAGGCGTCGGCGTCCAGGTTGCGCCCGTCTCTTCGTCGCGCAGGTAGATCACTTCGCCGGGCGGATCGCTGACGGCATCGTTCGACCATGGCGTCAGCCGGTTCTCATGACTGTTCATTGACCAGCTATACCCGCCGCCGGTTTCCGTCACCAGGAATCCGAAATCCTCAGTGTTGGCAATCACGTTGGACCACGGCGCGGGACTCCACTGGCCCTCGCCCAACACGGTCACATATTCGCGGCCACCGTGAGCAAAGCCACCCAGGCCATTGAAAAAGGAAAGCGCCGGCGTATCTGTGATGGCGTCGGGATAAATCTGAGAAGCCAGGCGTGGCACAAACGGCGGTGGCAACTCATCATCGACGGGCCGGCGCGTCAGTTGATCTTCCAGCGAACCGCGCTCGCTGACGATCACCACGCGCGCAATTGAATGCAAAAGAATTCGCTCTTCCTCTTTCAACAAATCAGAGCGACGAACAAAAACACCGCCCGGCTTATCAAGCAGCATCTGCGCGCCCGACGAACGCACCGCAATTTGCAAAGCGTCCTGCAAATTTTCGGCGTAGCTGGTCGGATGATCGTTCAGGATCACCAGATCGAATTTCAAACCTTTCATCCGCAGATACTGATGCCCGCGCAAAAGCTGCCGCGCCATCTGCACGTCCTCTTCGCGCTCAAGGCGCAGAATCACGATCGGCAAGTCGCCGCTAATGCCCTGCCCCCAAAGCGAAGACTGCGAAAGCTTGTTCAGCGACAGGACATGAGGCCGTGGCCGCAGTGAAGGATCGATATACAAAAGTCGGCCGCCAAGTCTTTGAAATAAATGAGCTTCGTCTGGATTGATGTGCAGGTGACTCATCTCAACCTGGGCCCGCGTCCAGGCCAGGCGCGACTCACGCTCGAAGATGTTCGCGTCGTAATACTTTTCAGCCAGCGCGGCCGCTTGTTCGCGCGACTGGGCCACGCCGGTGGTAAAAACTATCTGCGCGGTTTCATTTGGTTGGAGACGAACTCGACAGCGCAAACTAAAAACCGGATCCAGCACGGCGCCGACGGTGTTTGAGAGCGGGCGATCCTCAGTCACGGCCATCGGATCCGCGGTAGTGTGACCGCGGCCGACAAAACGCGATCGATCGGTTTCGAACTGAATGCCTCCGATAGTTTCACTGTGAGTTGCGAGGACATGAACACCCCACACCGCTTCGTCGGACGAAGCGCGCGGGCGGCGGCGCGCGAACAGCGCGTGGTGTGCGGAATGGAATTCAGTTTCGATGAAAAGATTGCTGAACGCTGGATGGGCCAGGTCGTCACCTTTGGGCGCCAGCACAATCTCAGCGTAGCTGGTCAATTCAATTTCGCGGGTCCGATTCGAATAGTTGGCGATCGACAAGCTGCGCATCTCGGCGTTGTCTTCGGCTGAGACAACTACTTCCATGTGAGTGACGATGCCGGAGTCGCGGCGCCAAAAATCAGCCTTGTCTTCAGAAAAGGCGACTTCGTAACTCTGTGGTTTGGCTCCAATCGGTTGATGTCCGGCCGACCAGACCGCGCCGCTGCGCACGTCGCGTATATAAATGAAGGCGCCCCAGTTGTCGCGCGTCACATCTTCGCGCCAGCGAGTGACGGCCCGAGCGCCGCACGTCGAGTAACCACCGCCCGCAGTCGTAATCATCAAGTTGTAATTGCCGTTGGATAACAGCTGCGTTCGCGGCGTCGGCAAATCGGCGGTGTCATAAGTTCGCGTGACCAGCCCGGTGAGCGTGCGCACGACGCGACCGCTTAGGACTTCTTCAGCGCGTGGATGCGCCGCGGGCACACCGCGCGGAATACGCTCTTGCAACAATAACTCGGTGGCCTGAACCGCGGGGTCGCTGTGAAATCGATTCTCCATGACATCGCCGTTCAGCAAATTGTCGAGCGAGATCAAGCTCATGCCCTGATGGTGCGCCATGAACGCCCGGACGACCGTGCAACGCTCACCTTTTTTCACGCGCTCCGGGGTGAAATCCAACGCCTCGTACATTCCGTAACGCGAAAGAGCGCCTTCGCGCTCAAGCCGGCGGAGGTTTTCCATGGCGCGCACCGGCGTAATCATCGCCGCCAGAATTGTCGAGTAAGGCGAGATGACCAGGTCCTCGATCAAACCGCGTTTGAGGCCGAGACCGGGCACGCCAAAAGGGCCATATTGATAATTCAAGTGCAGGTCGCGCGCTGCGTAAGCCGATTCGGAAATTCCCCACGGCACGCCGCGCTCGTATCCGTATTCGATCTGGCGCGAGACGACTGCCTGATAGGTTTCGGTGAGCAGCGTCTCGGGGTAGTTGCGCATGACAATCAACGGCATCAGATACTCAAACATCGTGGCCGTCCAGGAAATGAGCGCGCGCCCGCCATTCACTGAAGTGAGCTGCCGGCCCATGCGAAACCAGTGTTCCTGCGGCACGTCACCTTTGGCGATTGCGATGAAACTTGCCAGGCGCGCTTCGGACGCGAGCAGATCGTAAAAAGAATTGTCGTGATGACCTTCGCTGACGTTGTAGCCAATCGCGAAAACTTTCCGCTCAGCATCAAGCAGAAACTTGAAGTCGGTATTGTCCACGATCTGCCGGCACTGGGCGGCGATTTTTGAGATTCTCGTCGAGACTGTGCGGGCCGCGTCCGACGCCTGCTCCAGAGCTTTCGTGAGAGCGTTGAGTTCGCTGAGCGCGGCATCGCGATTCGAATCGGCGGCGGTCTGATCGACTTGTAGCCGAAAAGCCGCGAGTTGCACCAGCGCGCGATCGCACGTTTCGGACACCTGCATTAAGGCAGGCACGCGCTGTAATTCTTTGCTGATCGTGCGCCAATTGACGGCGGCATCCAATTCCGCATCGATGCGGCTCAGGTTGCCCAGCTCGAGCGCGGCCCACGGCGTCAACAAGTTCAGGTCGCGGCGATAATTGCGAGCTTCCTTTAACAGCGAGCTGGTCCACCATCGCAGCTCATTGAATTCCTCGCCTCCATGTTCATGCGAGAACGCCGCGACGATGTCATCGATCGTCAGGGCCCGCTCGTTCAGTGCATTTATCAACGCATTCCAGTCGGGGAGTGTACGCGGAACCTCACTGCCAAGTAGCGCTGAGGCCGATTCGATCTCAGCATTCAATTCTTTGATCGTAATCGCCGAAGTGCGTTGGCGGGTCGCGGCGACTTTCGACAATTCAAGCTTTACCGCGTTCAGCGTGTCGGTCACTCCCGCGAGCAAGCGCTTATCGAAGAGCTTTTGATCCGGTAGTTCGAGACAGGCTTGCTTGAGCGCTATCAAACTGCCGGCGAAATTGCCGCTGTCAACCGTGGAAACATATTGAGGCCACATCGGCTGCAGCGTGCGCGTGTCATGCCAGTTGAGAAAATGGCCGCGAAACTTTTGCAGCTTTTCCAAACTGACAAACGTGAATTCAACTCGCTCCAGCAGCTCAACCAGTCCGACGTAACCAAAGTCGTGCGCCGTGAGCGTCGATAGCAAAAGCAATCCGATATTGGTCGGCGAGGTGCGATGAGCGATGGCCGGCGGATCTTCCTGAAAGTTGTCCGGCGGTAGCCAATGATCTTCGTCGCCGACGAAGACTTCAAAGAAACGCCACGTGCGGCGCGCCACCACGCGGCCGGTGCGCACATCCTGCGGACTGACAATTCTGCTTTCTTCGGCCCGACGGCGACTGACTTGAAAAGCGATCAGCGGAGAGATCACCCATCCCAAAAGAAACAGCATCGCCCAAAACAGCGCGCCTGGCCTGACCACGATCAGGAGAATGAACGTTGCGACGCTTAATGCTGCGGCCGGCCACATAAATCGCACAAAGGATTTAAGGTCGTGCTTGTTGGATCGTTCGATTCGGGCCGCTGTTACCCATTCGAGCAAATGTCGCTGTGAGATCCATTTGCGATATTGCGTGCGAACGATCGCGTCCGTCATCAACCACGCCTGGTGGCCCAGAAAGACAATTAACAAGGCGAGCTGGCCGCTGCTCTGGCGAACGTCGCCCCAAAGACTCCAGAAGTGGCTCGTCCAGGGAATGCCGCGAGGATGGATCAGCAACCCGCCGGTCACGTGTGCATAAATGGGGAACCCGAGCGTCAACAGCACAAACACACTGGGCCAAAGGCCCCGGTCGGGGAAGAGCGTCCAGCCGGCAATCAGCAGCAGAACCGTGGCCGGAGCCAGCATGCTGCGACGCAAATTATCGAAAATCTTCCAACACGAAATGAGCGAGATGTCATTCCGGACCTTCTTGCCGCTCGCGTCGCGCACGGTGCGTCCCAACCATTCCGAGATTTGCCAGTCGCCCCGCGTCCAACGGTGCTGTCGCCTGGCGTAGGTGTCGTAGTGAGTCGGATAGTCGTCGAGAAATTCAATGTCGCTCACCAACGCCGCGCGCGCGAAGAGTGATTCGAAAAGATCGTGGCTCAATAATGTCTGTTCCGGCACGCGACGATCGAGCGCGCGTTCAAACGCATCGACGTCATACAGGCCCTTGCCGGTGTAAATGCCTTCCCCAAAAAGATCCTGATAAACGTCGGAAGCCGCCGTCGTATACGGATCGATGCCGGTGTTACCGGAAAAGATTCGCGCAAAGAAAGACTGCGATCCGCTTTCCAAAGAGATGCTCACGCGCGGTTGCAGAATTCCGTAGCCGCGTTTGACTATTTCGGTCTCAGGATCGAATTGAGGATGATTCAAGGGATGAATGGCGGCGCCGATCAGACGATGCGCGGCATCGCGCGGTAATTGCGTGTCGGCATCGAGAGTGATGACGTAACGTATTTGCGCCAGCAGTTCGGCATTCGCCGTGGCGACAATGAAACTGGCGTCCCGCGCGCCGCGCAGCAATCGATTCAATTCATGCAGCTTGCCGCGCTTCCGTTCCCAGCCGATCCACTTCCCTTCGCTCTCGCACCACTGGCGTCGCCGGTGGAACAGATGAAACCGATCCGAATTGTTGTCCCGGTAACGTTTGTTGAGGTCTTCGATCCCGGACTGGGCGGCGTCGAGAATTGCCTGATCGCCGGGCACCTGCTCCTTCGGCGCATCGACAAAATCTCCGAGCAGCGCGAAGTGCAGATGCTCATCACGATTGGCGAGATAAGTGATTTCCAGTTTCGCGAGCATCGCTTCAATCGTCGCCGGATCGCTCAGAATTACCGGCACGACCACCATCGTCCGGGCCTCAGCCGGGATTCCGTGCGAAAGATCAATCTTCGGAAGCAGTCGCGGCTCAAACAGTTGCGTGAGGTCCCAGTTGAGGACGTTGAGCGCAAAATCACTCGCGGGAATCAGCGCCAGCAGCGCCGCCAGCACGGCGATCGCCAGCCCGCCGCCATTCGCAACTTCAAAAAACACCAACAGGCCGACGAGCAGCAGCGTCAATAGCGTGAGCGTCCCCAGATATGCGCCGGTAGCCCGTCGTTGCAGGGCGCGCCGCACAAACTCGCCGATACTCAAGCGGCAACCAACGTCGCCCTCAAGCTGCGGCAAGCCTTCATCAATCAGGAAATAGCCGACGTGTGAATTGGCTGCGCTCTGACCGGATTCATTTGCCGCCTCGGCCAGGGCCAGTACTTTGCGCGCGACTTCCAGTTCGCTCAGTTCCGTGCGCTTGCTGACCCGCTCAACGACGTGTCGATAGCGATCGCGCGTCGCGAAATCCATGCGCGAGTAGACGCCGGCCGGATCTTTCGCCAGCTCCGGATCGATCAGGCTGACGGTTTCAAAGAAGTCTTTCCAATCAAGCGTCGAAAGCAGGCGCATGCTGGTGATGATGTTGCCGACAGTGACTTGCGCCGCGGCCTGCCGGCGATGCTCATCGCGCACGACCTTCTCAATCGAAAGGTCCTCTTTCGCGAGTTGCTTTTCGAGCCATTCGAAAACTGCCAGCAAGCCGGGATCTTGTTCGCGCAGGCGTTGAGTGAGTTGGACCGCGAAGGTGTGGCTCATCGGCCGGCGCTTGCCGAAGCGCGAGCTCAGCAGCGGCACGACCTCATCGGGCGATCGCTGAATCAACTCCAACATTTTGTCGGCGAGGAGGTCCGCCTCTTCGCGTTCAGCGCGCGACGATACGATGCGGGTGGCTAAGCGCCGCAGGTTCTCGACCAGCGCAATGCGCAAGCTGATCGGCACCGCCCACAATTCGCCAATCGAAAGCGGCGACTCGCTCTGATAGACGTTGATAAATCGTCGCAGCGTTTCGGTGTCGAGGTGGCTATCGCTGTGCGCGACCAGCGCAATCGAGAGCGCATAGATGCGGGGATAATCTTTGAAGTCGCCTTCGGCCAGCTTCGGCAGTTCGCGGTAATACCCGCGCGGCAGGTCCTCGCGAATTTCGCGCACCTGCTCTTCGACGATGTGGAAGTTATCAACCAACCATTCCGCTGCCGGTGAGATCACGTGCTCGTTGCGGATCGATTCGGCTAGTTCCTTGTAGGCGGCGATTAGCTTGCGGCTGTTCTCTTCCAACCGCGGCAGGAGCAAATTAACGCGCCGAACTTTGTCGGCAACTTTGTGTTCGCTGGCGAGGGTTGCGGCGTATTGCTCCAGACGCTCGACGCTGTACAACTCTTCGCGGATCGGCGTCTCGGCGGTGGAAACGTGCCAGAATTTCCCCGTCACTTTTTGCAGCCATGTGAACACAATATTCATCAACGGGGGATAGTTTGTGATTAAGTTTTCCCAAGAGTATCACGGCCGCGTCCGCAAGCCCGACCGTGCGGGAGGGCTCGAGTGATTACCTCATTTAATCATGAGGTTTTCTGTAGCCCCAGGCGTTTACGCCTGGGTCAGAAGAGTTGCGCAATTAAAGCCGCATTAATGGGGCTGTGAAACTTGCTCTTTCATTCCCCAGGCGTTTACGCCTGGGCTACAGAAAAGTCATCATGAATTGAAGCACTACGGAGGGCTCGGATGCGTTCGACGGGTCAAAATCCTGGACGCGCTTGAACTCAACTCGATCAAGCCTGGAACGATGTAGAAAACTGCGGTGGCTCCCAAAAGGGCGCCGGTAGAAAAACGTGAGAGGTGCGTATTTGACCAAATACCAAAATAAGTGAGCGAAAAATCGATCGCCAGCAGCGCCGCCGCCAAAACCAACCAGATTATTCGCGGCGTCTCCGTGCGCTTCAGCGATCGCGTCAAAGGGTACACCAGCGCGGCCAATGCGAGTCCCGAATACAAACCGGTGCAGCGCGAGCAGACACCCAACTTGTGACCGGCGAGATGAAAAGAGCGTTCCGGGATTTGGTGACAGACGTAGCTGAAGGTTTTGTAGATTGCCGAAGCGAATGCGGGATGGCCGCCGGCCCACGCAAGCGGCGCCGCGATAATCAGTACGACGATGCCAAGCGCGGCTGCCGACACAAAAGCCCAGACGAACCACGCCTTCCTGAAAGACTGATCGCCGGGCTCGCCAATCGCGTTGCTCGCGGTGGAAATCGAAACTCCCAAATCCAAAAAATCTAAAATCGGATTACAGTGTCGGGACCGCCTTCAATGTGAATGCTGTCAACAAAGCGAATGTGCTTCGACTCGCTGGTCATGACCAGCGAGTGAGTGCGCTTGCCCGAACCGAAGAAACGCACGCCGCGCATTAGCGCTCCGTCGGTGACGCCGGTGGCGGCAAAAATGATCTTCTTACCGGGGGCGAGGTCGTCGGTGTCATAGACCTTGTTGTGATCGGGAATTCCCATGGACTTGAGCCGCTCGATAACTTTCTCAGCCGGCGGCACCTTATCTTTATCGACGCCCAGTCTCTCAGGATCGAAAACCAGGCGCGCCTGAATCTCGCCGTTCAAACATTTGACTGCCGCCGCGGTCAACACGCCTTCGGGCGCGCCGCCGATACCGATACACGCGTGAATATTGGTGCCGGCTACCGCCGCGGAAATTCCCGCGGAAAGATCGCCGTCCGAGATCAAGCGAATGCGCGCACCCGCAGCGCGCACGTCGTCGATGATTTTCTTGTGGCGCTTGCGATCCAAAACTATGATCGTCAAGTCTTCAATGTCGCGGCCCAACCGCCGGGCGATGTTGCGCAAGTTGTCCTTCACCGGCGCATCAATGTCGATGACTCCGCGTGAAGAAGGACCCACGACGATCTTGTCCATGTAGATGTCCGGGGCGTGCAGCAAGCCACCGCGCTCGGCGGCGGCGAGCACCGCGATCGCATTGTTCGCGCCGAGCGCGCACAGGTTCGTTCCCTCCAAAGGATCGACGGCGATATCGACTTCGGGACAGGACGCAGCCATCTCTTCGCCAACTCCAAATCCGCCGCCGACTTCTTCGCCGATGAAAAGCATCGGAGCTTCGTCGCGTTCACCTTCACCGATAACGACCCGTCCGCGCATCGGCACAGAGTCCATCACCTCACGCATGGCTTCGACCGCCACCTGATCGGAATATTTTCGATCGCCCTGGCCCATCGTGCGGGCGGCGGCGATTGCCGCGGCTTCAGTCACGCGCAGGAAATCCAATGACAACTCACGTTCGGTTCTCAACTCAGGCGCCATCACTTGTCTCCTCTCGCAGAAGAAACCCTGCGATAAGTGCGATTAAATTGTCGAATTGAAATCAGGCGGCGACATAGTATCAGAGTCGTGTTTAGTTTTTCCAAATAGTGCGCCGAAGAAGAGATGATTCTGCATCGCCAAGGCATACCGGATCTCGTTCGATGCCTGACACGAAACGCTTCGGGTGCAAAACCTGCGACGATTTAGGTTTCCATTCCGGGGCCCAGCCTGAGATGGCCAACGACCTCGAGCCTGTCGGCCCTCAAACATTGAGGGGGCTAACTTCCGGCCTTTCTCGGCCCTAACAGGCCCAGCAATTGGGGTTAGATGACACCTTTTTGTTGCCGCTGTCTTAAGAAATAGCATCAGTTAGCAGGGTTCGCAAAAATATTTGCTTTTATGCTGGAATCTTCAAATCAAAATCACTAGAATGGGTCCCAATGGCAAATATTCTGATTGTCGATGACGACGACGCGGTGCGTGGAATCCTTCTGGACCTGCTGTCCGATCGATACGAATGCAATACGGCCAGCAGTGCGGAAGAGGCGTTTCAGTATCTCGAGATTCAATCTTACGACGCGGTGTTGACGGACATCGCGATGCCGGGAGTTACCGGACTTGAGTTGCTGAAGCGAATTCAACTCAAGGATCTCGAGACGCCCGTGATCTTCATCTCCGGCAAGAATGGCGAGCAAAATTCTGAAGACCTGATAAAGCTCGGCGCCTTCGCCTACGTCAACAAGCCTTTCAGTCTCGATGAAATCGAGATTCTCGTTGAGCGCGCGATTGGGGCCCATCCGCGCGGTCATGACATCCCAACGATCGAGTGTCAGCCAAAGCCTTGAGGGCCGATTCCACTTCCACCTCAATATCGATCGCGAATCGGTAGGCCTGAACAGTAGCGAACCATAACCGCAAAGGCCGAAGCATTTTGGCTTCGGCCTTTTGTATCTCGACTTGCTAAGCGCTCGAAATTGCGAGCGACGACACTTGCGCTTCTATCACAACGCGACCGCCGCGTGCTCGGCAGATTTCCACGGCGGCAAAGTCCTGCGCGCCGGCTTTTCCTTCTTCAATCCTAAAGCCCAATCCGCCTGCATCAAGGTGTGAATGTCGCGCGTGCCTTCGTAAATGACCGCGGCCTTGCAGTTGCGCAGGTAGCGCTCTACCGGATAGTCATTCGCATATCCGTTAGCGCCGTGAACTTCAATCGCCATCGACGCAGCTTTCTCGCTGCGCACAGTGGCTTGCCATTTCGCCAGGCTGGTCGCGCGGCCGCTCGGCTCTCCCTGGTTCTTCTGCCATCCAGCTTTCAACCAAAGCAGGCGGGACATCTCGTAGTCAGATTCCATCTCGGCAATCTTCTGTTTGACCAGTTGATGATTGGCGATCTTGGTGCCGAATGTCTCGCGCTCGTTGGCATAGGCGACTGAGGCGTCGCGCGACGCGCGAATGACACCGGTCGCGCCGGCCGCGACGGTGAATCTTCCCTGCTCCAAAGCGAACATGGCGATCTTGAAGCCTTCGCCTTCTTCGCCGACCAGGTTTTCCTTCGGCACGCGCACATCCTGTAACGAAAAGTATCCGGTGTTCCCCGCCCGAATGCCGAGCTTCCCGTGAATCGTCCCCGAGGTGAATCCTTTCATGCCTCGCTCAACAATAAAGCACGACATGCCGGAATGATCTCGCTGGCGTCGTTTCTCCTCGTCGGTCCAACAGAAGAAGAGAAAGTTGTCGGCGAAATCCGCGAGACTGATCCACATCTTCTCGCCATTCAAAACATATTCATCGCCTTCGCGGCGGGCGGTGGAGCGCGCGCCAACCACGTCTGATCCAGCGCCCGGTTCAGTCAAGCCATAAGTCGCCAACTTCTCGCCCTTGGCTTGCGGCACGAGGTACTTCTGCTTCTGCTGTTCCGTGCCCCACGCGTAAAGCGTCAGCGAATTCAATCCCGTATGGACCGACATCGCGACCCGCAGAAACGTATCGACCGCTTCCAGTTCTTCACAAACCAGTCCGAGGGAAATGTAATCGAATCCGGCTCCGCCGTATTGTTCGGGGATACAAACCCCGAGCAGGTTCAGCTCAGCCATTTTTTTGAACACTTCGGGATGAGCTTCCTGCTTCTCATCCCACTCTTTGATGTAAGGCGCAACCTCTTTTTGCGCGAATTCGCGCACGGTTTGCAGCAAGGCCTCATGGTCTTCGGTAAGTTGAAAGTCAATCATATATCCACAGATTACACAGATTACACAGATTAGAAAACCAGACGCCGAGGTTCAAGACTGCGAGCACCGAAATTAAGCAGCAGACCGACTCTGAAGCCGGTAGCCTTCAAATAATTCATTACTTGTGCCTCTTCCGTTCCACCCATGCGGGCGAGAGCTTTCAACTCAACCACCAGCGACTCGAAACAAATGAAGTCCGCGCAATACCCTGTCTTTAACGGTTGCCCTTTATAGTTAATCGGCAGTCGCGCTTCTCTCAAAAAAGGAATATTTTTTAGGTTTAGCTCTATCGCTAGCGCTTCTTGATAAACGGGTTCGAGAAAACCGCAGCCCAGTTGTTTGTGAACTTCCATTGCAGCGCCAATGAACGCGTAGGTTCGTGGAGCGCGTTCGAAAAGCTCGCCGCACATAAATTGCGGCTACCATTTCACAATTTTCCGCTTTTTGGGCTGTCTAGTTTTTCCCATCTGTGTAATCTGTGGAATCTGTGGATATGAACCTCTTTGCAAACTCTTTCGCGCCATCCAGATTGCGCACTCGTCCATCCAACTGCATCTCGTAAATAGCCCGCGTAATTTCGCCGATGCGTGGTCCCGGTTCAAGTCCCAGCTCGAGCAAATGCCGGCCCAAAAGAATCGGCGCCGGGGCTTGTGACTCAACGTCCAATTCGCGGGCGCGCTGGATGAACCAGTCCTGCGCTGCGGCGTCGTACCACTTCTCGCGCGGCACCCATTCGGCGTTGCGCCCGAGCGAATCAGCTTTCGCCACGCGATACAAAAGATCGAGCTCGCACTTCCGCGCCAAACGACGAAACGCGCCGTCGCCAACCTCGTCACGTTTCTTGTAGAACTCTCCGGGCTTCAGATGGTCGCGGACCAATGCCACAACCTGAGCGCGCACGTCATAGCCATCGAGCGTGTGAACATTCAGTCGATCGAGAAAGTCGATCGTCGGCCCCACGCCAGCTTCTTCGTGCTCGCGCGAGCGCGTGCGCCCATCGACGAACGCAGTCGTGGCCGGCTTGCCAAAATCGTGACACAAAGCCGCGACCATCACGGTCACTTGTTTGGGATAAGGCAGATCGTCAATTAATTCGCGCGCCCGATCAACTACCAAACGCGTGTGCACAAAGACATCGCCTTCCGGGTGCCACTCGGGATCCTGTGGCACGTTGATGAGCGCTTTGATTTCAGGAAACAGTTGATCCAAAACGCCTAGCGCGTGCAACCAGCCCAAACCAATCGACGGCCGCTGCGCCCGCAGCAGCTTTTCAATCTCTCCCCAAATTCTCTCCGCAGGCAAGTCCGTCAGATCGATCTCGCGACAGAGTTCGACAGTCTCCGGCTCAATTCGGAATTCAAACCGCGCGGCAAATTGCGCAGCGCGCAGCACGCGCAGGCTGTCGTCCGAGAAGGTATCGCGGGAAACAGCGCGCAGGATTCCGCCCTCAATATCCTTACGGCCATTGACCGGATCGATAATCTCATTCGTGAGTGGATCTTTCAGGATCGCATTGATCGTAAAGTCACGGCGCGCAGATGCTTCTTCCACCGTCATTGATGGATCACCTTCGACGACGAAACCGCGGTGTCCACGCCCGCTCTTTCGTTCGCGGCGCGGCAGCGAAATATCCAGATGCGGGCCGAGCTTGTAAACAGTGAACGCCTCGCCAACGACATTCACGTTGCCAAATTGATCCAATAACTCTCTGAGTCGGGCCGGCGCGATGTCATAGACTTCCAGGTCCCAATCCTTGGGCTGGCGGCCCATGAGCTCGTCGCGCACGCATCCGCCCACGAGCAGCGCGCGACCGTTCTCGGCGCGCACGGCTTTGACAATTTCCAAGATTGTGTTCGGGACTTCGATCACGTTAATGGGTACGCACGCTTCCAGCGTGCTTGATCGGCAAAGGCCAGCACGCTGGAAGCGTGCGTACCCATTACTCGCCGATTATGACATTCGTTCCGCGGGTCGACGGCAAACAGCTAATCACCTGAGCACGTTCGATTCTTGTCAGCTCAGTTCCCGCCGTATGCCAGATCTTCACCCAGAACGTGCGCGTCGCGCCATGGATCGCGAACGTTGACCCATCGTTCATTACCGGCACTGGCTCAGCCGTCGTTCCGGCTCGCAAAGCATCGAGCAGTTCGGGCAGGTAGGGCTTGAGTTTGTCGAATTGGACCAGCACCGCATCGTCGGCAATCTCGGCCGGAGGCAGCTCGATCGCGTCGGCAGATTCGAGCAACAGCCGCGACTCAGTCTGATGATCTCGTTTCTTCAGAATAGGCATCGCTTCAGGATAACGTGTCAGAAGCCCGCGCGTAAGCAAGGGCCACCATTCCAGACGTGCCCTCCCTGACGGTCGGGCTTCTGACACATCTCGCCGCAATCAAATCACATCGTGGGCCAAGTCGCAAAATGGCTTGACTGATTACGCCGGGACGATTATTTTGGGTCTGCGTGCGACGGAGCACGCCGTTGAAGGCGATGAATCAACCTAACAGCTATCGCTACTATTATTACGGTCCGCTCTCCTGTGGGAGGGACGGTCGGGCGATGAGCTGTCGCGGGATGATTTCTTAAGACTCGCTGACAAGTTTCAAAACCGGCCATCGGTCCTTCCGAACGAAGGATCGGTGGCCGGTTTAGTTTTTTGGAGTGCGCCGGCTTGACGGCGCTTTCGCTGGACAAGTCGAGTGCCGGCAAGGAAAAGCGGCGACAAGGCGTGGCACTCCAAATAGGAGCACGTGATGAAATCAATAACGACCGAGCAACACATTCTCTCTGATCACGTCGACGCACGAATCGTCACCGGCGATCGGGATGATGCGATCGCCGATCGCAAAAACATTGTCCAACTGAATCCGGATCATCCTGGCTTTCGCGATCGCGATTACCGTGCGCGCCGGAATCAAATTGCGCAACTCGCGATGGACTATCGTCCCGGCGATCCCATTCCCGAAGCGCCCTACACAACTGAAGAACATCAGGTGTGGCAGACGATCTGGCGAGCGCTGGGCCCCGCCCATCAAAGGAATGCCTGTGCTGAATATCTCGAGGCGCTCACTCGTCTCAATTTTTCCGACGATCGCATTCCACAACTAGGCGAAGTAAACGCGAGGGTGCACGCGATTAGCGGCTTCCGACTCGAGCCCGTTGCCGGACTGGTGCAGCCGCGCGTCTTCCTCGAAAATCTTGCGAGTGGCATCTTCCTGTGTACTCAGTACATTCGCCATCATTCGACTCCGATGTACACGCCTGAGCCGGACGTGGTCCATGAAATCGTCGGGCACGGCGTGACGTTGGCCTGCCCGCGACTCGCCGAACTGAATCGTCTTTTTGGCGAGGCCATCAAACGTACAACCTCAGCGGAAGAGCTTGAACGGCTCTCGCGAGTCTATTGGTTTACTATTGAGTTCGGCGTTTTACGTGAGAACGGAATGGTGAAGGCTTACGGCACCGGACTGCTCTCGTCGGCTGGAGAATTGGAAGAAATGCATGAGGCCGAATTGCGACCGCTCGACCCGGAGGCTGCCGCGCGCGAAAACTATGACCCGACACATTTTCAACCAGTGCTCTTTTGCGCTGAGTCATTCGACGAGATGTATGAGATGTTGCGAGAATTTTTGATGAATTGGCAGTAATCTCTCCGCCAGTAGCTCCTTGACACTGCTTTCCGGCAGCGCCTATAGTTTTTGAGTGCGAGATTCCAAACCAGTGACGCGCATGTGCAACTATTCTTACTGGTGCGCCTGTACCATGGCTTTCCCGATGTGTCGGGAGAGCGGCCGGGCGAGACTTGCGTGCGAGAAGCTGGTTACCTAGCCAACAGCACAAACAGTTTTCAGCAACCGGTTGCGACTTCCGAGGTCCGCGGCCGGTTTTGTTTTGTCTTATGATTACTGAAGCGGATCTACACAGCGATTTTGCGGCTGAGAAAAGTTCTCGCCCGGGCACGCTGGAATCGCAAATCGGAAACACGCCGTTACTTCGTTTGCGTCGCGTGACTCGGGACTTGCCTGGCGGAGTTGCAGTCCTGGTGAAGGCTGAACACCTGAACCCGGGAGGCTCGATCAAGGATCGGCCGGCGCTCCGAATGATTCTCGACGGTGAACGCAGTGGCCGTCTTTATCCGGGCAAAATCATTCTCGACGCGACCAGTGGCAATACGGGGATCGCTTATGCAATGCTGGGCGCTGCGCGCGGATACGGCGTGACGCTTTGTTTGCCCGCTAACGCCAGCGTAGAGCGCAAACATATCCTGCGAATTCACGGCGCTGAAATAATTGGAACAGATCCGTTGCAGGGTTCTGATGGCGCGCAAACCGTGGCCAGGGAGATGGCCGCGCGCGACCCGGCTAAATATTTTTACGCCGATCAGTATAATAACGACGCCAACTGGCGCGCGCATTACGAGACGACGGGGCGGGAGATTTGGAACCAGACTGAGGGACGAATAACACATTTTGTCGCGGGTCTCGGCACCTGCGGCACGTTCACCGGAGTTGGGCGCAGACTGAAAGAGCTGAATCGATCGGTGCGTCTGATTTCAATGGAACCCGATTCGCCCATTCATGGACTGGAAGGCCTGAAACATTTGCCGACGTCACGCATGCCCGGGATTTTCGATCCGGAGCTGGCCGACGATCAGATCGAGATCGCCACGGAAGAGGCTCAGGCGATGACCCGTCGCCTGGCGCGCGAAGAAGGCTTGTTCGTCGGCGTCAGCGCCGGCGCCAACGTAGTCGCAGCCCTCGCTCTCGCTCGCGAGTTGCCGCGCCACTCAGCCGTTGTGACGATTCTGTGCGATGGCGGCGAGCGCTACATGAGCGAACGCTTTTGGACTGAATGACGATGTCCGACAAACTTTAGTTTGTGGCCACGACAGTTTGTAATTAGTCAGTTAGGACTAGAGAATCGACAAACTAAAGTTTGTCGGACAGTTTCAATATGACGGACAAAGACGATTGTGATATCGCGACTGAGTTGGTTCACCTGGGCGAAAGAAACCGACCCGTGGCGGGCTTGCCGACCTCAACACCCATTTATGCTTCATCGACTTTCACTTACGAGTCGATGGATGAAATGGATAAAGTCTTCGGCGGCGAAATCCCTGGATACGTTTACACGCGCCACGGAAATCCGACCGTCGCCGCGTTGGAAGATGCCGTTCGCACGATTGAAGACGGAGCCACGGCGTGTGCTTATGCGTCCGGAATGGCGGCGATTCACGCGGCGCTGCTGGCGTGCGAATTGACGCCGGGCGCGACAGTGCTGGCGTCGCAGGATCTTTATGGCGCTACAACGAACTTGCTTGCAAATATTTTTGGTCCGCTCGGAATCAAAACGACGACCGTCGATTTCTGCAATCTCGATGAACTGCGATCCAAGGCGCTGGAGACAAAACCCCGCATTTTGATTGCCGAGACGATTTCAAATCCGCTGCTGAAGGTTTGCGATATTCGCGCTTGCGCCGACATCGCGCGCGAAGCCGGCGCACGCTTCATCATCGACAACACGTTCGCCTCGCCTTATCTGTGCCAGCCTTTGCGACATGGCGCAGACATCGTCGTGCACAGTGCGACCAAATTTCTCGGCGGACACGCTGATGCGATGGGCGGCGTGGCGATCTCGCGAGATGAAATCGACAGCGCGGCCTTGATCGGTGTCATGAAGCTCGTCGGCGGTGTGTTGAGTCCCTGGGAAGCTCATCAAATCTTGCGCGGCGTGAAGACGCTCGCTGTCCGCATGGAACGTCATTGTGATAATGCTCGAACTTTGGCAGAGCGTCTCAGCAATAATCCGCGTATTGGTCGTGTCTATTATCCGAGCCTGGCAACAGCGGAACAGCAAGAGGTTGCGAAGCGCATGCTGCGGTCGCCGTACTATGGCGCGCTGGTAGCAATCGAATTAAAAGACAACTCGCGCGAAACTGCTTTTCGGTTCATGGACAATTTGAAACTCTGCGTGCGCTCGACCAGTTTGGGCGATGTGTTCACCAGCGTGCTACATCCCGCGACGGCTTCGCATCGCGACGTGTCGCCGGCGCGACGACGCGCGTGGGGAATCACGGACGGCTTGATTCGAATCTCAGTAGGCATTGAAGCCGTTGACGACATCATCGCGGACATCGAACAGGCCCTGGCGCAATCAGAGTTCGCCACCGAGGCACAGAGTCACGCCGGATAAAGAGGAACATTGACAGAATTAACATGATTTACAGGATAAGAACTAAGAAAGTGTTGGGCCGATTTCTTTCATGTAAATCCTGTCTAAAACGTTTTCGTTACGAGGAGTTATTTGATCGCTCTGGAAGAACAGCACCTGACTGAGATTCGGCGCCACGGCGAGCTTGACTATCCGTTCGAATGCTGCGGCTTGATGCTGGGCCGATTTGACGCCGCGGGTCGCAAGTTCGTCGCTGAGACCTATCAAATTTCAAACGCGCGCGAAGAAGAAGCCAAGCGAAATCGGTTTCTGATTCGACCCGAGGAGTTAATGCGCGGCGAGAAATACGCGCGCGAAAAAGGATTGGACGTCGTCGGCTTTTATCATTCGCATCCAGACGATCGCGCCGTGCCTTCGCAATATGATCTGGAGCACGCCTGGCCGACTTATTCGTATGTCGTCGTCGCGGTTGAAAAAGGACGCGCGGCCGATCTCAGATCATGGGAAATGAGATCTGATCGATCACAATTTGATGAAGAAGAAATTGTGAATCGATAGTTTAGGGGCGGGCTACCGCCCGCCCGTCGGGCAGTAGCCCGACTCTAAACAATTGTTAGTTGATTAAGAGGTACCCGTCATGCCTGTCACAATCACCATACCTACTCCGCTGCGCCAGTTCGCCGGCGGACAAGCCGAGGTTGAAGTCGAAGCGCGCACTGCGGGCGAAGCTCTCGATCAATTGACTTCTGTGCACAGCGAACTGCGCCGTCATCTATTCAACGATCAGAATGCATTGCGAAATTTTGTGAACGTCTATGTCAACGACGAAGACATACGCCACGTCAACGGCCCGGACACACCGGTCAAACCCGGCGACACGATTCTGATTGTGCCTTCGATCGCGGGCGGAAATACCGCGGTCCTCGACCCGGCGACGGACGAACCGCCGGCGAGTCCTCAGCCAGCCGGCGCGCCGCGGCTGCCGCGGCTTTCAAACGAGGAAGTGGCGCGATACAGCCGTCACCTGATCATGCCCGAAGTTGGCATGACCGGGCAGCGAAAGTTGAAAGCGGCCAGCGTGTTGATGATCGGGACGGG
>UEXV01000048.1_pt1 | contig 108499 bp, 80 predicted proteins | sample 4301181 | NCBI WGS metagenome assembly UEXV01 (sample SAMEA4773175, study PRJEB27434) | metagenome | biome: 2259; feature: agricultural soil; material: soil | place: USA | collected 2014-09 | depth 0.25 m | reverse complement strand
AGGGGGGACTCGAACCCCCACACCTTTCGGTACCAGATCCTAAGTCTGGCGCGTCTGCCAATTCCGCCACTTTCGCACGACGGTACGCACGCTGCCAGCGTGCCGATTGATCAGCCGAGCACGCTAGAAGCGTGCGTACCAAAGAAATCGAGGATAGCACAGGCTCGTAATCAATCGCATCTAGGCGTTTTCACGATGAGCCAGAAGCTTGACGAGCAAATAGATGGGAATGCTGACGGCCAAAATCCCAAGCGCGATCAAGCTGTTTTTCTTATCGCCAACGATCGCGCCGATCAAAAACGCGATCGAGCCGGCGAGCACAATGAGAGTGGTCCAGGGATAACCCCAGGCGCGATAGGGCCGCGGCAGATCCGGTTCGCGCCATCGCAAAACGATCACGGAGATGTAGCCCATCGAATAGTTGGCCACGAAGAAGAAGGCAAGGGCCGCGAGAATGGAACTAAAGGTCGCGCTGAGAATGAAAGCGATCGCCACCAAAGTGCTAATAAACAGAGTGACCGTCGGCGTGCCGCCTTTGTTAACTCGCGACGCGCGACGATGAAATAACTCATCACAACTCATCGCATAAAGAATTCGCGGCGCAGTTAGTGTGTAGGCGTTGACGGTGCTTAGCAGCGAGAGGATCGCGAGAATTCTGATTACCTTGTCACCGTAGTCTCCGAACAGGACGCGCGCGACTGCGCCTGCGGCCAGAGGCTCTCCGGCAAGTTTCGACATTGGGAGGACGTGAACATAGGCGAGATTCACTATCAGATAGATGGCCACTACCAGCAGAACGCCGCCAAACATCGAACGCACGACGTCTCGTTTTGGATCGCGCACCTCTTCGCCAAAGTAGATGACGCCGTACCAGCCGTCATACGTGTAAAGCACGCCTTGCAAAGCGATTATGATCGCCGTGAAGAATGCGAATCCCTGGGTCCGTGGCGCTGCCGCACTGGGATCGGAGGTGCCGGTGATCGTGAAAGCGGCGATCGCAATGGCGATGAAGATAAGGGTTTTGATCGCGCTGGTCAGATTTTGCGTGAAGCTGCCCCAGCGAATCCCACGCCACTGCAAGGCGGCGAACAGAAGGACGGTTACTACTGAGATTGCTTTGTCGCGCCCGGCGAGCGACGGAAAAAGAACGGCGGTGTACTCACCGACGACCAGCGCAATTACGGCGAGAGTTCCGCAGGTCGAAAGCCAGTCACTCCAGCCGACGACGAAACCGGGGTAATTCCCCAACGCGCGATGGATGAATACGTACCAGCCACCGGAACGAGGAATCATCGCGCCCAATTCCGCTACCGAAATTGCTCCCAGCAGCGCGTAGACGCCGCCCAGAATCCAGATGCCGATGAAAAGAGTTTTCGTTGGAAGTTGCGTGGCGACTTCACCCGGCGTGCGCAGAATGCCCATGCCGATCGTGCCGCCAATGGTTACGGCCAGACCGAACGCGACGCCGAGGACGCGAAGCAGCTCTCCCTTGCTCTTTGAACGAGGTTGATTTGAAAGTGTTCTGTTGACCGGTGAAGGCACCGGGAGGAGTTTAGCAGAGTTAGGCCAGCTTTGATTCAAGCAGAGTAAGTCGCGCGTCTGAGTTACGCTGGTTCTCATGCGTGTCAACTAGCGTTTCCAGTAGGAGGTCGATTCGTCGCACGATTTTCTTTTTGAAGTTCTGTTGGCTTTCTAGGAGACTGGCATAATCACCTCTGAGACCCGCTACGTCGATCTCGATCGTTTCGACCCTTGCTTTGATTTCGCCGACCTCTTTTTGTGTTTCTGTAATCGCGGCCAGCGCCCTCTCCCAGATTGGTTTGGTGTCATATGCTCGTGCCTCTAGCCTATCGAGCCCTGCTTCGACAGCATCGAACCGCGCGTCCATAGCGTCAAAGCGCGCGAACACTCGCTCTTCAAACGATCTCTTGTCGGGCAGGCCTTTGGTGGTTTCTTCGTTCATTGACAACGCCATTATCCCGACCATTCACGGCGCTTTCAAGCTCGATGTTCTCGTTCTCACCCAAATGTTGGTGGGAGCACTAGTTGTTTGCTTTGCAAAGTTTTTCCCAAACGCTAAAGAGTCCTCGTAACTTTTGAAAGCGATCGCGGTTTGTCAGGATCGAGACCCTTCGCTTCCGCCAGCAAGGCGGCGAAAAATTGGGCTGGGATGATGTAAGGAATTGGCGCCAGAAATTCGTCGATCTCGCGCGGCATGATGATTGAACGCGTGCATACCGCGGCAGTATCGAGGTCGCCGGTGATCGACAGAGTGTCGGCGCGCAGCTCCTGCAAACGCTGAATCAGGCCCTTCGTGCCTGCAAGCATTACTCCCGGCGGTGCAAACAAAATTACCGGGAAGTGTCGCTCAATCATCGCCACCGGCCCATGCAAAAAGTCCGCGGAAGAAAATCGCTCTGCGACGACGTAACAGGTTTCCATCAACTTCAACGCGAACTCGTAAGCGTTAGCGTACGCGAGCCCACGCCCAACGACCACGCAGTTCTCCATGAAGACGTAACGCTGCACAAGTTCTAATACCGCCGGTTTTTGTTCCAGCGCGCGCGACGCGAACTCAGGAATTTTCGTGTAGTCGATCGCCCGACTGCCGTTTCCCAGGGCCGCCGCCAGCATGTAGAACAGCATCATCTGTCCGGTAAAAGTCTTGGTGGCTGCAACGGAACGCTCTCGCCCGCCGTGCATCAAAAGCGTTTCATCGACGAGCTTGACCATCGACGATGACGCCTCGTTTGTGATTCCAATTGTGAACGCGCCGCACTCACGCGCGTTCGACAAGACGCGATTGATGTCGTCGCCTTCGCCTGATTGCGAAACGCCGATGACTAGCGCGCGGCGGAGGTCAAGCTTCGCCTGATAGAGTGTGTGAACCGAAGGAGCTGAGAGTGATACTGGAATTCCCGTGGAGATTTCGAGCAGGTAGCGTCCAAACAGCGCGGCGTTGTCTGAGCTGCCGCGCGCCACCAGAACGATCAGGTCAATATCTCTCTGGCGCAGCGATTGGCCGAGGCGCTCGATCTTCACGCGCTCTTCGGCAATCGTTTTTTCCAACGCCGCGGGTTGTTCCGCGATTTCCTGAAGCATTAGCGACACGATTCGCTCCTCAATCTTCCGTTTACGCAACCCCGTTTACAAGCCGGACTTGTCCGCGATCGATTGTCCGAACGAGTGCCGACTCTAAACGCGGGCGCTAAACACGACTCTAAACACCTCGCAATCTCAAAACAGTATTGTAATCACTCTCAATATCAGGTAAATAGTCCGAGCGCTGTAACGACTTCATAAACAAAAACTTATAGGCATCATAAACACTTTGGGAGATATGAGAACAACTCTAACACGAAGCGCGAGCTTCAAGATGGCACTCGTTTGCGCGCTGGCGTTTTTCTGCCATACCGCGAACGCGCAAACGCAGAATGTGCAAGTCATTCCCGCGCCGAAACAGTTAACCCGCGGCGAAGGATCGTTTTCGATTGGACGCGACGCTCGCGTTACCTTGGCAGATACAAAGTCTGCGGACGATCGCTTCGCGGCAAACGATTTCATCGACGATCTCAAAACGACCGCTCAGGTTTCGATCTCGATCGGAAAGTCCCGGCGCGAGATTCTGGTTGGGCGACTCGATCTCCCCGCTGTGGCCCAGGCGCTGAAGCGAAACAACTTTGACGTGCCCGCCTCCTTGACAGATGAAGGATACCTGCTGCTGGCGACCGCCGATCGGGTCATTGTCGCGGGCAAGACCACCGCCGGAACGTTCTACGGATTGCAAACGCTCAAACAGTTGGTGCGCGGCGAGGGCGCGACGGCCTTAGTTCCATCCGTGAAAATTGTTGATTGGCCCACCATGCGCTGGCGCGGACTTTCAGACGATATCAGTCGCGGGCCCGTGCCCACCGTCGATTACATCAAGCGCCAGATTCGCACGCTCGCTTTCTTCAAAATGAACATGCACTCCTTTTATATGGAGCACACGTTCCGGAGCGAGTCACATCCGTTGATTGGACCCGAAGGTGGATCGCTGACGCCGTCCGAGATTCGTGAACTGGTCGCGTACGCCCGGAACTATCACGTGGAGTTGGTCCCCGAGCAGCAGACGTTCGGTCATTTACATAAAGCTCTGCGCCTGGAGAAATATGCAGAACTTGCCGAGACACCTTACGGTGACGTGCTTTCGCCGCAGCAGCCGGGCAGCTACAAGTTGGTGGCCGATTGGTACAAAGAGCTGAACGAATTATTTCCCGGACAGTTTTTTCACATCGGCGCCGATGAAACTTTCGAGCTCGGTGACGGCCAGAGCAAGGAGCAGGCGAAAGCCAAAGGCGTCGGCGCAATTTACTTCGAACATCTGAATCGAGTTCGCGAGGTGCTCAAACCTTACAACCGGCGCCTGATGTTTTGGGGCGACATCGCGCTGCATCATCCCGATCTCATCGGCAACGTTCCCAAAGACATGATCGTGATGAATTGGCAGTACAGCGCCCGCGACGATTTCTGGTCGTCGATCAAGCCATTCCAGGACGCGGGCCTGCAACAGTTTGTTTGCCCGGGCGCGCAAAACTGGAACCAGATTTTTCCGAATACGGAAGCGGCTGTGAAGAACATCATCAATTTCGTTCGTGACGGTCAGAAGGCCAAGGCGATTGGCATGATGAATACAACCTGGGACGACGACGGCGAGACTTTGTTCGAAATGACGTGGTATCCGATCGTGCTGGGCGCGGCAGCTTCGTGGCAGGAAGGCGCAGTCGATGCTCAACAATTCGATCGAGACTTTGATTGGGCCTTCTTTCGCAGCGATGGTGATCAATTTGTCAAAGCCGAGCGGGCGCTGGGCAGCATCAACAGCCAGCTTACGGCCGGCACCAGCGATGAAATGTTCTGGCGCGATCCATTCACCACGCAGTTTCAGAACCAGGCCCGGAACCTGGCGGAGCGAGTACGGAAGATGCGCGTGAGTGTCGAAGAAACCGCTGAGTCGCTGCAACGCAATGAAGGCCGGGCCAGGCGTAATGCGTCGGCGGTTGCATCGATGAAGTTCGCCGCCAAGCGATTCGATCACTTAGGGCGTCGTTACGAAGTCATGCAGCGATTCAACGAGCAGTACTGGGACGCCTATCTGAATTTGGGTGACCGGACCAAAGTCAGGAAACTTCGATATTACAGCGGCGCAATCTACAACAATCTACGCGAGATGGCGGAAGAGCTATCAATCCTGAAAGAAGATTATCGCCGTCAGTGGCTGGCTGAGAATCGGCCTTACTGGTTGGAAAGCGTTTTGGCCCGCTACGATCAAATGATTTCGATTTGGCTGACGAAGAGCCGCGCGATGGACGAAGCCTTGCGCAGGTACGAGATGACTTCGACACTGCCCGAGCCGGAGGCGTTTGGCTTGGGCACGCGGCTAGTTGTGCCGCCGCCAAGTCGTCAGTGAGAATTTATCCACAGATTACACAGATTACACAGATTGGGGAGAGCGTGAAAAGTGGAGATTTGATCGGCAGCGTTTCTGGAGATTGCCCTGACGTATTCGTGCCGTAGGCACGAAATGTTTATAGCTCCACGTCGTCCAAAGTTCACGCAGCCCATTTATGGGCGACATGATATTCCGCTCCTACGGAGCTGGTGACATCTGTCTGGCCTTGGTTCTATAAATATTTCGCTCCTAGCGGAGCTAAAGCACTTCGATGGACAGCACTCAGCCGCAGATTTCTGAGACGACGATGGCGCCCAGCAATCGTCTCATTTCACTCGACGTCTTTCGCGGCATCACGATCGCCGCCATGGTCCTGGTGAATAATCCGGGATCGTGGTCAAGCATTTACTGGCCGCTGGAACACGCCGAGTGGCATGGCTGGACGCCGACCGATCTGGTCTTCCCGTTTTTTCTGTTCATCGTGGGCCTGGCGATTCCGCTCGCGTTCGGTAAACGCATCGAACGCGGTGATGCGCGGCGGGCGCTTTTTATCAAAGTCATCTATCGATCGGCGATCATCTTTCTGCTCGGCGAATTCCTCGCCGGCTTTCCGTACTTCCAGCTATCAACCATTCGTATTCCCGGCGTCTTACAGCGAATCGCGGTCTGCTATTTCTTTGCTTCGATTATTTATTTGACGACGCGACCGCGCACGATGGCGATTATCGCTGTGGCGCTGCTGGTTCTTTATTGCCTGCTGATGACCAAAGTGCCGGCGCCTGGATTCTACGCAGGTGATTTGAGTAAAGAAGGCAGTCTGGCTTCGTACATCGATCGTCGCATCTTCGGTCCGCACATTTGGAAAGCGGGAAAGGTTTACGATCCGGAAGGGTTGCTCAGCACGATGGGCGCGCTGGCGACGACGCTGTTCGGAATTCTCACCGGCAATCTGATTCGCGCCAAGGACAAAACTCCGATCGAAAAAGTTACGATGATGTTCGTCGCCGGCATCGGGTGTTTGATCGTTGGTTGGTGTTGGAATGCATGGTTCCCGATTAACAAGTCGCTGTGGACCAGTTCGTATGTTTTCTTCACGGCCGGGCTCGCGTTGCAATTTCTGGCGCTGTGTTACTGGCTGATCGACATCAAAGGCTACAAGTGGTGGACGAAACCATTCGTAATCTTTGGAGTCAACGCAATCGTTTTGTTTGTCGGCACCGGCGTGATGGCGCGGCTGATGGGATTGATCAAAGTTCCTAAGGGTGATGGCACAAAGCAGTCGCTGCAAAGCTATATTCACAGTCATGCTTATGCTTCCTGGCTGCCGCCGAAACCGGCGTCGCTGGCGTTCGCGATTTCATTTATTCTGCTCTGGCTTTTTCTGATGTGGCTACTGTATCGGAAGAAGATTTTTGTAAAGATTTAGTGTCAGAAGCCCGACCGTGAGGGAGGGCAAGTTAACGAGGGAGGCCCTCACGGTCGGGCTTCTGACAACCACTCCAAAAAGGAGAAACCTATGCCAACTTACATCGCTTTGATCAAGTGGACGTCGCAGGGAATTTCAAAGGTCAAGGACAGTCCCAATCGGCTGGACACGGGAAGGGAAGCCTTCAAGAAGATGGGAGTCGAAATCAAGGACACGTACTTGACGATGGGCCGTTACGATTTGGTTTGTGTGATCGACGCGCCTGACGACGACGCCTATGCGCAGGCCATGCTCACTCTTGGTTCGCAGGGCAACGTGTCCACTGAGACGCTGAAAGCGTTCAGCGAAGATCAGTTCCGGAAGATTGTCGGCTCGCTCTAGTGGCACAGACTTTAGTCTGTGATGAATCCATTGAAGCAAAACACAGACTGAAGTCTGTGCTACTTATATCCTGGCCCGCGCAACGCCCGACCGGCCAGCGCCGGCGTGCGCTGTCCGTTATCAACCGCAATCTGCCCATTAACGATTACGTAGTTAATTCCCACCGGATACTGATTCGGCGCTTCAAAGGTCGCTCGATCGATTACAGTTTTTGGATCGAAGATCGTCACGTCGGCGAAATAACCCTGGCGCAGCAATCCTCTCTGTTTCAATCCCACGTTCGCGGCCGGCATGCCCGTCATCTTATGAATCGCCAACTCGAGCGGCATTAGTTTTTCATCGCGCACATAGCGACCGAGAATTCGCGGGTACGTGCCCCAGCCGCGCGGGTGTGATTTCGAACGCGACAGTGGACCGTCAGTCGCGCGCGCGCCGCTGTCGGTGCAGATACTGACGAAGGGCGACCGCAGCGCGGCTTTCATATCGTCTTCGCTCATCATGAAAAAAATCGCTCCGGTCTGGCCATGGTCCGCGACGATGAAATCAAACAACGCATCGAGAGGTTCCTTGTTCTGCGCCGCAGCAATTTCTGAAAGCCGCTTACCCTGCCATTGTTCGAGATCGCGATTGACTACTGATCCGATCAAAATGCCACTGGGTCCGCCGCTGCCGAGATAGATATTCTCCCAATCTTTTGAGTCCCTCGAAATCTCTTCACGAAGGCGCTGACGAATGCGCATGTCGTTTAGGCGCGACAGCATCTTTTCGGTGCCGCCCTCCAAAACCCACGGTGGCAAACAGGCGCTTAAAGAAGTGCTGCCGGCCACATAGGGATAAACATCCGCCGTAATTTTCAATCCTTGCCGTCGGGCCGCCGCGATCCGGCGCAGCATCTCGGGCATGCGGCCCCAATTCTTTTTGTAGGCGGTCTTGAAGTGCCAGATCTCGACGGGAATCCTTGCGCGCCGCGCGATCTCGAAAACCTCTTTCATTGAATCATCGATGGCGTTGGCTTCGCTGCGCTGGTGAGTGATGTAGATGCCGCCGTATTGACGCGCGACTTTGGCCAGCTCGACGATCTCGTCCGTCTTCGCAAAGCGCGCCGGCACGTATTGCAGCGAAGTCGAAACGCCGAGCGCGCCTTCTCTCATCGCGTCCGCGACCAGCGTCTTCATCTGCTCCATTTCCGCGGCTGTCGGCGGCCGATCGTCGTAACCGATGACGTATTCACGAATTTGAGTTGCGCCTACGAACGTGCCGAGGTTGACGCCGGCGCCTTGTTTTTCCAGGCGAGTGAAATACTCACTGAGCGTGTGCCAATCGACCGTCAGGTTGTAACGACGATTGAAATCTTCCTGCTCTTTCAAAATACGATCGTTCAGAGGCGCGACTGATTCGCCCTCGCCGGTGATCTCAGTTGTGACGCCCATCATGACTTTGCTCATCACCCGCGGATCGATCAGGATGAATTGCTCAGATTGCCCGAGCATGTCGATAAATCCCGGCGCGACGACCTGGCCGCGCGCATCGATCTCGCGCGTTGCGCGCGCGCCCCGCAGGTTGCCGATGCGCGCGATGCGATCGTCTTTGATGGCGAGGTCGGCGTTGAATCCCGGACGGCCTGAGCCATCGACGATGCGGCCGTTACGAATAATGAGGTCATACTCCGCCTGCGCGGCGCTGGTGGCAGCAGGCTGAAGCGCCAAAGGAAAAGTCATCGCGGCCAGGCACAAAAAACCAATCAGTGATTTCATCAATTTACCTCAAACAGAATATCTTAAAGCGGCGCTGTTGATTATAATCGCGAACTGCTGATTTCATCCGTCAAAATATAGGGCTGGAGCAACTGGTGTCTAAACCGCAAGCGAACCCGATCACCGTCGGCGATATTGCCAACGTTACCGGCGGCAAATTAGCCGGCAATTCAAACGAAGTCGTGACTGACATCACGCACGATTCGCGACAGGCGAAAGCGGGCAGTCTTTTCGCTGCCGTGCGCGGCGAATTGTTCGACGCTCACAAATTTGTTCCGCAGGTCATGCAACAAGGCGCGGTGGGCGTGCTGTCCGAACTGGATCGGCCGGCCGATTTCGCCGGCGCGTGGATTCAAGTTGAGGACATTCGCCGCGCGATGGCTTTGGCGGCGGCGGAAGTTCAACACCATCCATCGCGCGAATTGAATCTTGTCGGCATCACCGGCACGAACGGGAAAACGACCACCGCTTATTTGGTGGCGTCGATTCCTGAGGCTGCCGGCGAACCGGTGGCAATGACGGGGACCGTTGAATACCGGCTCGGCAAAGAACGAAACAAAGCCGGACGCACGACACCCGAAGCACCCGACATGCAGCGCCTGCTGCGCCAGGCCGTGGACATCGGCTGCAAGACCGCGGTAATGGAATGCTCATCACAGGCAATGGATTTTCATCGATGCGACGAGTTGCAGTATGCCGTGGCAGTCTTCAGTAATTTGACGCGTGACCATCTCGATTATCACAAGACGATGGAGAACTACTGGTACGCGAAGCAGCGTCTCTTCGATGGGCGGTTGGGCTCGCGACCAAAGACCTCTGCAATCAACATGGACGATTCATACGGCGTTGAGCTGGCGGATCGATTGGAGCGGGAAGGATTACGCGTCGTTCGTTACGCCGTAAAGTCTGACGCAGACATTACTGCCCGCGATCCCGAATTTTCTTTGGCCGGGATGCGTTTTCGCTTGCGTACGCCTGACACGGAAATCGATTTTCACTCGCCGTTAGTTGGCCCGCCGCACGTTTACAACACGCTGGCTGCCGTGGCCAGCGGGTTGGCGCTTGGCTATGACCTCGAGGTAATCACGAGGGCGTTGTCGAAATGCACCGGCGCGCCCGGACGCTTTGAGCGTGTGCCGGATGAAGGAGACTTTGCGGTCGTCGTTGATTATGCGCACAGCGACGACGCGCTGCTGAATGTTTTGCGCACGGCGCGCGAGGTCACCAAAGGACGCATTATTACGCTGTTCGGCTGTGGCGGGGATCGCGACGGCTCCAAACGCGCGCCGATGGGCGAAGCCGCGGGATCGCTCAGCGACGTTGTGATTCTTACGTCGGACAATCCGCGCACCGAAGATCCAAACAAGATTCTGGCCGACGCGGAAGTTGGAATTCAAAAGACCGGCAAGCCTTACGAAAAGATTGCCGATCGCCGGGAAGCCATCCATTATGCGATCGCGCAAGCACGCACCGATGATTTGGTTTTGATCGCTGGCAAAGGCCACGAGGATTATCAAATCATCGGTCGCGAAGTCTTTCACTTCGACGACAAAGAAGTTGCGCGCGAAGCGCTCGAGGCGCGGCGCGATGCACGCTGAAGTCAGTACCACCTGCGTTAGCAGGTGGGATCAAGCGAGACTCAAGGGAATGAAGGCCCCATCCTGACCCATCCGCTCACGCGGATGGTACTGACTGCGCGCCCTAACGCGCCACCAACATGACAAATAAACCAGTCGCACCGGATGGTCTCGTTCGCGGCATACGCAAATGGGACCTGGTGGCCTTCACGGTCAACGCCGTCATTGGCGCGGGCATTTTCGGATTGCCTGCCAAAGCTTATGCGCTGATTGGCTCGTACAGCCTGATTGCTTTCTTCGTTTGTGCCTTCGTTGTTCTCCTAATCATTCTTTGCTTCGCGGAAGTCGGCAGCCGCTTTGACGAAACCGGCGGTCCTTATCTTTATGCGCGTGAAGCCTTCGGACCGACGGTCGCATTTGAAGTTGGCTGGTTGAGTTGGCTGGCGCGAGTGACGGCGTTCGCGGCGAACTGTAATTTGATGGTGAGTTACCTGGCGTACTTTGTGCCGGCGGCCAGTTCAACAATACCGCGAGCGCTGATTATTATCGGCGTCGTGTTGGCGCTGACAGCGCTCAACATCACGGGCGTGCGCCAGGCCGCCATCGCCAGCGATTTTTTCACGATTGGCAAACTTTTGCCGATGCTAGTCTTCATCGGGATCGGGCTTTTCTTTCTTAATCCAAAAGCATTTTCGCTGGGCCCGTTACCAGCCACCGGCGCATTTTCACAATCGGTGCTGTTGTTGCTCTATGCATTCACGGGATTTGAAATGGCCGGCGTGCCGGCCGGCGAGATCAAAGATCCGCAAAAGCACCTGCCGCGAGCTTTGTTGATTGCGACCGGCGTGATTGCGTTCACTTACATTTTGATTCAGGTAGTTTGCATCGGAACTTTGCCTGAGTTGGCTACCTCAACCAAGCCGCTCGCCGACGCCGGCCAGCGATTCATGGGCACGGCCGGAGGCGCTTTGATTTCCGCCGGCGCAATCATTTCGATTGCCGGCAACCTTAATGTCGTGCTGCTCTCCGGGGCGCGCATGCCTTTTGCGATTGCCGAGCAGCAGCAATTGCCGGCTGTAATCAGCCGAATTCATCCAAGGTTTCGTACTCCGCACGTCGCCATCATCTTCACGGCCGCGATCATGCTGGTGCTGACGCTGAAGAGTTCGTTCGTGGCGGCGTTGACGATTAGCGCGATTGCCCGGCTGGTTACTTATGCAGCGACCTGCGCGGCGTTGCCGGTGCTGCGGCGGCGAGCGGACGTGCCGAAAGCTCTGTTTAGACTCCCGGGCGGCACCATCATCGCGATTGTTTCGCTGGTACTGGCCGCCTGGCTCTTGTGGCATAGCACTCGATACGAAGCGATTGCCTCAGCGATTGCGGCGGCGGTGGGACTGTTGACCTGGTTTTCTTACTCGTTAATTGTTCATTTCAAAAAGTCTTAAACTCGCTGGAATATTCGATAACTGGGTCAACTTAAGCCGCACTACATGAGGGACTACTCATAAGATAGAATGGTACCGTGGTGTATTGGCAAAAGTTCGATGCGGCTGAATTGGAATTTGAGTTTGACGAGGACGGACTTTCTCGGCACGGCATCACAATTGATGAAGCGATTGAGGTAATCTGGAACGGGTTTGAGGTCCGCCGAAATAAACGACACCATGGCGGCTATCAGATCACTGGCACGACAGACGGGGGGCGGCTGCTCAAATTTGATTGTTTATGAAAAACGAGCGCGCCTCATTCGAGTAATCACGGGATGGGACTTATGAAAGAGCGAAGTAGAATCTCGAACAAAGAAGTTGAGTTAGATCTCATTGAGGATTCGAAAAATGCTAATGCGTGGGGCTCGCCAATTAAAGTGCTACCCAGCAAAGCGCAACGTCCTGAATGGTATGGCCAAGTAAGACACCTTGAGTTGGCAGCAAAATTTCACGTGCTTTCAGTTCTGCACCGGCTCGGAGTGGAAGCAAGTTTGACTTATGCGCAACCCGACAATGTTGATATTGCCGCGGTGCGGCAGTCAGGGGAAGCATTCACTATTGACGTCGAGACGCTTACCGGCACATCGCGTTGGCCTGTTGAAAAGTTTAGAGCCCGAAAACATCACTTTCTGGTTTGTTATCAAAGGAAGTGGCGCGACCCGGAAGCAGTGCCTGACCTCTACATTTGGAAATCGGAGCCTCTAAAAGCGTTTATCAGGCGCGAAAAGCCCACAAGTGTTTCTCTTAAGGAGCTAGCTTCGGAGTTAGACCCAACTGTGGCATGGGAGCAGTTCGCTGCTTGAGTAATAATATGGTGGGCGTCGCTTTTACGTCTGTTCCAGTTATTTCGCCTCATAAACCACGCGCCCATCCATAATCGTCATCACGACCTTTACCTTCTCGATCTCTTTCGGATCGATCTTGAAAATGTTCTGAGACAGAATCACCAGATCGGCGAGCTTGCCCATGGCGATCGTACCTTTATCGTTTTCCTGGAATTCCGCGTAAGACGATCCGAAGGTGTAGGCGCGCACGGCTTCTTCAACTGAGATTTTCTGTTCGGGCACCCAGCCCTGCGGACGCTTGCCGTCGAGCGTGCGCCGGGTCACGGCCGCATAAATCGACAACATTGGATTCAGCGGCGCCACTGTCCAGTCAGTGCCAAACGCTAGTGTGACGCCTGCATCAAGCAGCGAGCGAAACGCGTAAGTCGTCTTCGCTCGTTCCGGGCCAATGCGTTTCTCGGCCCAGCGGCCGTCGTCAATGGCGTGATAGGGCTGCATCGATGCAATCACTTTGTCGCGCGCAAAGCGCGGAATGTCCTGCGCCCGGATGTGCTGAGCATGCTCGATGCGAAAGCGTCGATCGCGATCGCCGTCTTCCTTTTCAACCTGTTCATAGATTGAAAGAATTTTGTCGTTGGCGCGGTCGCCGATGGCGTGAATCAATACCTGCAAGCCTGCTTTATCAGCGCCGCGTACACGTTCGAGCATCGCGCCGTCAGGAAACATCTCGTCGCTGGGAATGCCGCTGGTGTTGGGCGCGTCGAGATACGGATCAAAAAACAGCGCGGTCGTCGAACCCAGGCTGCCATCGGCGAATCCTTTCAACCCGCCGGTACGCAGCATCGCGCTGCCAAAGTGCGCGCGCACGCCCGTGCGGGCCAAACGGTCCCAGCTCGGCAAAGGCCAGACGGCGTAAATGCGCGTCTTCAGTTCGCCGCGATCCAGAAGTGTTTGATAGACGCCGACGTCGGCGCCTGCGGACACGTCCTGCACACTCGTTACGCCCAGACTCGCCGCGTGATTGCTTGCCGCGCGCGCGGCCGCAAGCTTCGCTTCAAAGCTGGGTGCGGGAATTATCTTCCAGACGAAACTTTGCGCCGCGTCTTTGAGAATTCCGGTAGGCTCGCCGGTCTTTGGATCGCGAACAATGACGCCGCCGTCCGGATCTTTCGTAGAGTAGGTGACGCCGGCGAGCTTCAACGCCAGGCTGTTCGCCAGGGCCATGTGCCCATCCAGCCGATTCACGAACACGGGCGTGTTGGGCGTGAACTTGTCGATTAATTCTCTGGTCGGCAGTTTGGCATCCGGCCATCTTTCATGATCCCAATCGCCGCCGGTGATCCACTGTCCCGGCGGCACCCTGGCGGCGAAGTTGCGAATTCGTTCGGCGAATTCCTGCGGCGTATTGGCATCGCGCAGATCGACGCTTGAGAGTTGAAAGCCGCCGCTCATGAAATGGACATGCGCGTCGTTGAAGCCGGGCAACACGAGCTGACCTTTGGCATCAATTACCTTCGTGTTAGCGCCGCTCAGCCTCTTGATTTCGGTAGTTGATCCAACGGCGATGATTCGATTCCCGAGAACCGCGACCGCCTCGACCATTGGCTGATTGCGATCCATCGTGTGAACGGCGGCATTAATGATAATCATATCCGCGGTCAGCGGATTGACGGCGTGCGTGATGCTGTTGGTTGTCATGAGAACTGGGAACAAGAAAAGCAGCAAGAAAATAGTCTTGGTTTTCATCATTGATCAAGCAGTGCAGAAGAGTGATCGTGTCAGAACCGCGAGCGGTAGCGACCGGATCAGCACGCATCAAAGAACCGAATTATTCCCTCGTGTCGATCAAAGCGGTTGATGCCTGATCCGGTCGCTACCGCTCGCGGTTCTGACACATTCTGCGCCAAGCGCGCGTAGTGTATCATCGCCTAAATTACGGCGACAGATCTGATGGCAACCAGCAAGCAGGAAATCCAAATCGAAGACACGCTCGTCGATGAACTTGGCGACATCATCGGCCACGAAAACGTCTTGTCGCAACCGGAAGAGCTTTTGGTTTACGAATGCGATGGCTTGCCGCAGCACAAACATCCGCCGCGAGCAGTTGTTTTCCCGACCTCGACCGAAGAGACTTCGGAAATCCTGAAAGTGCTGGCGCGTGAAGGAGTGAGCTTTGCGCCTCGGGGCGCGGGTACGGGTCTTTCCGGTGGCGCGCTGGCGGTGAATCGCGGAGTGGTGATTGAGATGGCTCGGATGCGCGAGATCATCCGAGTCGATCGCGAGAATCGAATCGCAGTGGTGCAAACCGGCCTGGTGAACGCGCAGCTTTCGCGCGCGGTCGCGCCGTTCGGCCTTTATTACGTTCCCGATCCTTCGAGCCAGCCCTCCTGCACCATCGGCGGAAACATCGCTGAGAACGCCGGCGGCATTCATTGTTTGAAATATGGAACGACGACCGATCATGTTTTGGCGGCCCGCGTAGTTTTATCCGACGGCTCGATTGTCGATCTCGGTGGTAACGCGCCCGGATACGATTTGCTCGGCGTCTTCGTGGGATCAGAAGGCACTTTCGGCATCGCCACTGAAGCGACGGTCAAGCTGTCGCCGATCCCACCCGCGATTCGGACGCTGCTCGCCGATTTTCTGAACGTTGACGATGCCAGTCGAGCCGTATCAGCAATCATCGCCGCCGGAATTCTGCCCGCGGCCCTGGAGATGATGGACAACGCGATCATTCGCGCGGTCGAAGCGAGCGTTTTCACGGCGGGCTTGCCAATCGATGCGCAGGCCGTGTTGCTGGTTGAACTTGATGGCATCGAAGCCGGCATCGACGAGGATGCGGCAAAAGCCGAAGCGATTCTGCATGCGCATGGCGCGCGGTCGGTGAGGGCCGCGACTGATGAAATTGAGCGAAAGAAGCTTTGGGCGGCGCGCAAAGGCGCTTTCGGCGCGGTTGGTCGTTTGAGTCCGGACATCATGATTCAGGATGCCGTGGTGCCGCGGTCGCGACTGCCCGAGGTTCTCGCCGAAACTTATCGCATCAGTGCGCAGTACAAACTGCAATTAGCAAATGTGTTTCATGCCGGCGACGGTAATTTGCATCCGCTGATCTGTTTTGATTTGCGTCGCGGCGACGATCTTGAACGCGTGCGACAGGCCGGCCGAGAAATCATGGAGACATGCGTGCGCGCCGGTGGTTCAATCACCGGGGAACATGGAGTCGGGCTCGACAAGAGCAGTTACCTGCCGTTGATTTTTTCCGAAGACGACATGGACGCGATGCTGCGAGTGCGCGCCGCGTTCGATCCTTCGGGTCTTTGCAATCCCGGCAAAATCATTCCGATGCCGCGCGGTTGCGGTGAAGCGCGAGCGGTGGCCACGGAAACCGTGTCAGAACCCGGAGCGATAGCGATGGGATCGAGTCGAAACATTAGTCTCGACCCGGCACTCAACGAACCACCCCCGCCGCTGCTAGCCACCAAAGTCACCACCACTCGCCTGGCCGAGCGCATCAAAGATGCGCGCGTTGCGAACGAACTCAAGCGAATTGTCGGGCCGCTCAATTTTGAAAGACTCTTCGATGTTGAAGTGGCCGCAAACCTCGAGCCCAAAGGTCAGCATCCTCTGTTAATCGCTCCAGCGGCGGCCTCCGAAGTATCCGAGATAATGAAAATCGCGGGTCATGAAGGCCTGTCTGTAATTCCGTCAGGAAACTTGTCGTGGCTCGATGTTGGTAACCGTCTTGACCGCGCGGATCTCATTCTGTCAACGCGCCGGATGACCAGAATGATCCGGCACGAACCCGCTGATCTCGTGGCCACGGCCGACGCCGGACTCACGCTGAACGAATTTCAAAAACAGGTTGCGGAAAAGGGCCAGTGGTTGCCGGTCGACCCGGCCGATAACGGCACGGCCACACTCGGCGGGATCGTGGCCGCGGGATTGAGCGGTCCGCAATCGTCTCATTACGGTCCTTTGCGTTCGTTTGTCATCGGGATGCGTGTGGCGCTGCACGACGGTCGCGTAATCAAAGCCGGCGGCAATGTCGTCAAGAACGTCGCCGGTTATGACCTCTGCAAACTCTTCACGGGAAGTTACGGCACGCTGGGTTTGATTACTGAATTGACGTTCAAGCTGCGACCGTTACCGGCCGAGAGCAGAACGATCGTCGCGGCCGGTTCTTCGCGCCTATTGATGGATGCGGGTCGCCGCGTTGCCAATCAATTCTTTCCCGTGGCGGTTGAGTTACTGTCGCGGAGATTGGCGGAACGTTTGGAAACCGGTGAGAAAACCGCGGAAGCTACGTTATTGATTCGCTTTGCCGGCTCGTCGCAGGGCGTTGTTAAGCAGACGGCGCAGGCGCTAAAACTTCTGCGTGACGATGGCCTGGTCTGCGAAACTCATGACGACGATGCCAAGCTGTGGAGTACAATTGGCTCGGCTTCTTATCATCCTTCGTTTGACATTAGTTGGCGTGCTTCAGTGCGACCGACGGAAGTACCTGCGCTGGTTGGTGAGGTGATTGCGCTGGAACAGGATGAAGCGTCGCATGTCCAGCTTCAGTGGCACGCCGGCCTGAGCGATGGCCGGCTGCATGCGATGGCGCGAGCGCCGGTCTATCACCGCGAGACGGTTCGCGCGCTGGAACAACTCAGACAGCGAGCGGAGAGTCTCGGCGGAAGTTTGATCGTGGAAAGAGCGCCGCTCGAAATAAAAGATGAACTCGATTGTTGGGGCAGTTTTGACTCGGTGAAGGAATTGATGCAGCGCGTGAAGACTCAACTCGATCCGGAGAATTTGATGTCGCCGGGTAGATTTCTACTTCAGTAGTCTGACCGTTTAGAGGCGGGCTACCGCCCGCCCTTTCGGAGTTGACGATCGAAAAGAAGGGATGCCACCCGAGGGGGGCAGGCAATCCGATGATGGCGGGCAGTAGCCCACCTCTAAACACATGGAGCGAATCATGATTAGAACTCGACGAGCGTTCGCCAGGTTGATCATCCTCATCGTTATTCTCGGCGTTGCTCTCGCACCGTTTCAAACGTCATTCCTTCCGACAACAACCTTCGCTGCCTCGCGCGAACCGGTGCGCGCGCGAAACGGTATCGTGGCTTCGACGAACGAGGTTGCGTCGCGAGTTGGTGTGGACGTCCTGAAACGTGGTGGCAACGCGGTTGACGCGGCCATTGCCGTCGCGTTCGCGCTGGCCGTAACGCATCCAGCGGCGGGAAACCTGGGCGGCGGCGGGTTCATGATGATTCGTTTGAAGAACGGCCGCACCACGGCCATCGATTATCGCGAGATGGCCCCGGCTGCCGCGACGCGAAATATTTATCTCGACAAAAACGGCAAAGTCATTGAAGGCGAAGGCGGTTCAATCCAGGGCTACCGCGCCGCCGGCGTCCCGGGCACGGTGCGCGGGATGGAATTAGCGCTGAAGAAATATGGATCGGGAAAACTAAGCTGGGCTCAATTGGTCGAGCCGGCGCGACGACTCGCCGCAAATGGATTTACCGTAACTCGATCCCTGGCGCGCTCGCTTCGGATCAAGCAAGACGTTACGCGTGGGAGCGAGGTGGTGGAAGAAAAAATTGAATACCTCTCCAAGTACCCCGAGACCAAACGCATTTATCTCCGGAACGGCAACTTCTATAACGAGGGCGATCTTTTTCGACAACCTGACCTTGCGGCGACGTTCGCGCGTTTGCAGCAACAAGGTCCGAATGAGTTTTACACCGGGCAAACCGCCCGGCTGATCGCCGACGACATGAAACGTAACAATGGGTTGCTGACGCTGGATGATTTGCGTGGTTATGTCGCGAAAGAGCGCGAACCCTTGCGAGGCAACTATCGCGGTTACGAGATCATTTCGATGCCGCCACCTTCATCAGGAGGCGCGGTGCTGATCGAGATGCTCAACATCCTGGAAGGCTACGATCTGAAAAAGATGGATTGGGCGTCGTCCGATCGTTATCACCTGATGACCGAAGCGATGCGGCGCGCGTTTGCCGATCGAGCCGAGTACATGGGCGACACGGATTTCGTTAAGGTCCCGATCGCCGGTCTGGTAGACAAGAACTATGCGGCGCAACTGCGCAGCACGATCAATACTGAACGAGCGTCATCCAGCGAGCAGGTAAAGGCAGGGAAGCCGCTCGGTTACGAATCGGAAGAAACAACGCACTTCACCGTGGTCGATGCGGAAGGCAACGCCGTCGCCAACACTTACACCCTGAACAATTCGTATGGTTCGGCGGTGGTAGCCAAGGGTACCGGCATCATCATGAACGATGAGATGGATGACTTTGCCGCGAAGCCGGGCACGCCAAATCTTTACGGCTTGATCCAGGGCGAGCGCAACGCCGTAGCGCCGCGTAAACGTCCACTGTCGGCGATGACGCCGACGTTTGTTTTGCGCAAAGACGGCAGCCTCTGGTTTACCGTCGGCAGTCCCGGCGGCCCCACCATCATCAATACAGTGCTGGATGTCATCACCAATGTGATCGACTACAACATGAACATTCAGCAGGCCATCGACGCGCCGCGCATTCATCATCAATGGCTGCCCGACGAATTGGTTTACGAGCCCTACGGCCTGTCGGGAGATACGCAACGCGCGCTGGTTGGGCGGGGCCACAAGTTGATTAAGAAGCCGCGCTACCTCGGCGACTGCGAAGGGATCATGATTGAAGAGAAGACCGGGATGCGTTTGGGGGCGACGGATCCGAGACGCAGCGATGGGTTGGCGGTTGGGTATTAATAATCCAGGTGAAACCGGCTCCACACAGAAAGAAGCCAGACGTCCCACCGCCTGATCGCGGGAACTGGCGTGGATGGTTGATGGCCATCGGCCTGATCGTAGTTTTCTGCGGGCTGTTTTATTACGTCTATAACCGTCGAGCCAACACCGACTACGAAGGAAAAATCGTTGATCGCTGGGCGGGGTATTCTGAGGGCCAGGAAGGGTCGCGTCCTTATTTTCGTCTGCGAGTGGAGACGGACGATGGCAAGCAGTTTGTGATTAACGTCAACCCGGACGTCTACGAGTTGGCGCGCGTGGGCATGCGGATCAAGAGCCGATCGGGACAGATCGTGCTTATCGAATCGAATCGAAATCAGACCAGCACTAAATAGCTTCGAGGTGTTGAATTAACCAGCCAGCTGCGTATACTTCCACCTGAAGGAGTTCACATGTTCGATCGCATTTCAATTGACCCGGCCGTTTGCCACGGCCAGGCATGCATCAAAGGAACTCGGGTTCCGGTTCATCAGATAGTGGGGATGCTGGCGAATGGCGATTCGATTGATCAACTGCTGCGTGCTTACCCGAACATCGAGCGCGCGGACATCAATGCGTGCCTGGAATATGCAGCGGCTCTCGCAGAAGAGCAGGTCACGCCAATCGAAAAGGTCGCCGGCGGCTGATGAAAATATGCGTGGACGAAAACATTCCAATGGTAACGGTGGAGCAGCTATGAAAGTTAGGACACGATGTCCTGGATATTCGAGGCTCGGCAGCGCAGGGTATGTCAGACGAGCTCTTGTGGCAACGAGTCCAGGAAGAACAGAGACTCTTAATTACGACCGATAAGGGTTTTGCTCATCATCGTCGCGAGTCGCATTACGGAATTCTAATAGTGAGACTGCATCAGCCAAATGAAAGGAAAATTCACGAGCGAGTAATGAAAGCGTTTCGTGAGCGCCAGCACGATCAGTGGAGAGGCCTGATGATCGTAATGCGCGACGTCGTTCAAAGTAGTTGGCGATCAAATCAGCATTAATCACCATGGTTGATCTTAAATACTCGTTAATAATCGAAGCTACGTCCGATCCAAACTTCTTCGGATTTTACTCTCCCGATCTCGAAGGCTTTACCGGGGTCGGCCATTCAATTGAAGATTGCCTCTACAAGGCAAAGTGGGGAATGAGAGAACACGTTGAAGTGTTAAGGGGCCAGAATCTTCCCGTACCAAACCCTAATTCGAATCCAACCGTAACCGTTCAGAACGAAGCAGAGCTAGCCCCGGCCGCTTAGCTTCAAAAGAAGCATGGCCATCGCCGAATCATCCAACCTCGCGACAATTCTCTCGAAAGAAGAGGAAAAAATTCTCGCTTGTGTGCACTGCGGCCTCTGCCTCGAAGCCTGTCCGACGTACGTCATAACGGGCGATGAAAACGACAGTCCGCGCGGGCGCATCTACCTGATGCGAGCGGTAAAAGAGAAAAGGCTCGCGGTTGATTCGCTCACCTTCGAAACGCACATCGATCGTTGTCTCGGTTGTCGCGCGTGTGAATCGGCATGTCCGGCAGGGGTTGAGTACGGCCATTTGCTGGAAGCGGCGCGCGACGACATCGCTCGTGGCCAAACGAAGCCAACCGGCGTCTACCGGCTGCTCTATTTTGCGCTCAAGCATATTTGGTTGAAGCCGAAAAGATTGCGCGCGGCGTTAACTTTTGCGCGCTTGATGCGCGATTCAGGATTGCCGAAGTTTCTAATTCGGATCGGCATGGCGGGGGGAATCTCGCCGCAGTTTGAATTCGCGTTGGCCCTGCTTGAAGGATCGTCGGCGTCGAAGAGCGAATCCGCGGACAAGATGCCAACGAGGCGCCCGAAAGCTACCCAAGGCGATGCGGCCACTCCGGTCCTTCTCTTTAAAGGCTGCGTTACCGACGGTCTGTTCCCCAGAATCAATGAAGCGACCGCGCGCGTGTTGAAAGTAAACGACTGCGATCCAAAAGTGCCCGAAGCCCAGGTTTGTTGCGGCGCTCTGCACGCGCACGCCGGAGATCTCGAAGGCGCCCGAAAGCTGGCGCGCCAAAATATTGACGCCTTTGCCGCAGGCGAGGCGCCAATTATTTCAAATGCCGGTGGTTGTGGGGCGATGTTGGTTTCCTACGCGCACCTGCTTGCTGATGACGAGGCTTACGCGCACAAAGCGAAAGACTTTACTTCAAGGGTCCGCGACATAGGCCAACATCTGCAAGCGAATGGTTTTCGTAACGGGGCCTATATTGGATCGACGCGGACAACCTACGATGCTTCGTGTCATCTGCTGCACGGACAACACGGGGCCGAGGCGTCACTGAAAATGTTGTGGGCGATTCCCGATTTGAATTTTAGCTCGCTCAAAGACAGCGACGTCTGTTGCGGGGGCGCAGGTGTTTACAACCTGATGGAACCAGAGCTGTCTGATGAAATCTTGACGGCAAAGCTGGACCACATAAAGCAGGCAGGCGCTGAGGTAGTCGCGACCGGAAACCCCGGATGTCACATGCAGATTGCGGCGGGCGCGCGTTTGGACGGAATGCAGCTAAGAGTTTGTCATCCAGTTGAGTTGTTGGATGAATCGTATCGACGAGCAGGGTTCTATGAGTGATTAGGTACGCACGCCTCTGGCGTGCTTGCGGACTAACCTAGCGCGCCGGAGGCGTGCGCACCGATGCGTCCACCAATGATGGTCGCGCGCACGTTTAGATTCGAATCAAGCGCCACCAGGTCTGCTCGCTTTCCTACTTCAATTGAACCGCGATCATTATCGAGTCGCAGCAGGCGGGCCGGATTCGTGGCGGCCATGCGCGCGACGGCAGTTTCAGAAACCCCAAGTGCCAGCATCATCCGTACCGCGTCCAGCATAGTAATTACCGAACCGGCGATACTGCCGCGTGAATTGGACGTCCGTCCATCCTTCACGCTGATCTGTTCACCCCAAATCTGATATTCACCGTCACCCTGTCCGGTGGCTGCGATCGCGTCGCTAATCAATGAAATCCTGTCAGACCCTTTGGCGCGGAGAATGATTTTGAGTATGGACGGATCGAGATGAATCCCATCAGCGATTAGGTCACAGGTCACGTCGTCATTGATCAAGCCCCAACCGACCGGCCCAGGCGCGCGATGATGCAGCGGCGTCATGGCATTCATGAAATGCGTCATGTGCCGCGCGCCGGCGGCCAAAGCCTGATCGAGTACTTCGACCAGCGCGCGCGTGTGGCCGATTGAGACAATCCAACCACGACGATTGAGCTCCCCAATCAAATCGATTCCGCCTTCTGTCTCGGGCGCGACGGTCATTAAATGAATCGCGCGTTCGTCTTTGATCGCGGGCAGGGAATCAAGATCAGCGGCGCTCTTGAAAGTGCGAAAGTGTTCCCGATGCAACGCGCCGCACTGCTCGCTGTTTACAAACGGCCCTTCATAATGAACACCCAGTGGCATAGACTTCAGTCGGTGATCCTCTGCTCCGAGATCATCACAGATTGAAGTCTGTGCCACTGCTTGCCCAATTGCGCGAACGGCTTGTTCGTACTGTTCGACTGCTGCGGGCACAAGCGTCGGCAACCAGGCAGTTACGCCCCGGCTGGCCAGGAATTCGGCAATTCGAAACAGACCTGCGCTGGCTGTTTCCATCGTGTCGATGCCGACCGCGCCATGAACGTGAATGTCGATGAATCCCGGAAACAACGTCAGGCCCGTGAGATCGACGCTCGCATCATTGTTCGATTGATCTGTTTCTTCCAGGATGCGCGCGATGCGATCACCTTCAATCAAAATGTCTGCGCGCTCCGCGGCGCGATCGGGCAGCACAATGCGGGCCTTGCGCAATATCATTTGACGGTTGGCGTGCCGGCTAGTCATCACGATTCTCTGCTTTCGTCCGCATCTTGCTATTCCGCAAGCTCACTTCGGTTTCACTTGAGCATCAAACGCTGCGCGACGCACCCGCTCGAGATAATCACCCTGAGGGTTGAGCGCACTGACGGTTGCGGTAAAGTCGTATGAAAACAGAATTATGCCATCAGTGCCGATTGTACGCGCTGCTTGAATCTTTTCGATGGCTGATTCGGCTGGAATTCGATATGCTCCTATACCGGCCCAAACCCGCTTGCCGTTGGCGTGGGCATTAGACGTGGCAACTTCGATCTGCTTCTTAAAAACTTCAGTGTCAGTTGAATAGGCCATCGGACACACGACGTCGAGGATTCCCATTTTCAGCCAACGTCGCCAGTCCTGAAAGCGCCGGGTGTAAGCGTTTTCATCATTGGCAAAAACAGCGGCGGAAACCAGAACGTTCGGACGACGCCGTTTGACGCTCTTGTAAATCTGCTCAACCAGAATCGTAATCTGTTCACGCTGAAAGTCTGCGAACTTGTCCTTGAACATGTCTGTCGCCGCCAGAGGATCTTTCTTGAGCGCGGCTTTCAAGCCATTGCGGTCGTCGGCAGTGAGCCGCGGCGCGAGCCACTTGCGAAAGTTCTCGAGCGAGGTGCGACTGTAATCAAAGTCCGGGCTGGCGAAGCGTATGTAATCGAAGTGCATGCCATCGACTGGATATTTCTGGAGAATGTCCAGCCAGATGCGATAGATGTGCTCGCGCACTTTCGGATTGGCCGGGCCCGTGTAAACGCCTTCCAGTTCGGCCCGATTGGCTTTGGACCATTCGACGATGCGCGTTCGGTAGCGCGGGTCTTGCGGCCGCATCGGGTAAAGTTCAGCGGCCACGGGGCGCGGCACGGCCAACCATTCAGGATGCTTGTTGAAGACGTGACCAGGGTTCTCGGGCAACGTGTCGAGATTGGCGAGCAGGCTGGTATTCAGCCAGGCGTGAACTTTCAGACCTCGTCGATGCGCCTCAGAAATAGTAACCGCGAGTGGATCAAAGTCTGCCGGCTGATCTTTCAATTCGATCGCGCGCGGTTCGCGGCGTGATTGATAGTAAGCATCGCCCCGGCCGCGGACTTGAACAATCAAGGTGTTGAATCCACCCTGCGCGGCGCTCTCAACCATCTTGCGAATCTTTTCGGGACTGGTAAGAGTGTAGCGCACCACCCACAACGCGCGGACCTCGTTAACAGGTGGCGCGGCTTGATTTGTGGCTTGCGATTTCGCGCCAGGAAGCAAGAGTGCGGCGACCAGAAAACCGGCGCAGGCAGACCACCACAAAATGGATTTCAGGATTTTCATTTCGAGACACGCACCTTCGTTAATGCAAATGCCCGCGACGTTTCCATCGCGGGCATTCGTTTAAGACTCGCTAGTATCCACTCAGGTTAGAACGAAAGCTTCGCTCCAAACTGAATTGTACGCGGGTCACGAACGGTTATGACTTGTCCATAGGTAGCCGCCGTGATGTTCGGCTGAATAGCTCTAAAGTTGGTGTGGTTGAAGATGTTGAAGAACTCACCACGCAACTGGAGCTTCACTCTGTCGTCGTTGCCGAAGTTAATGTTCTTAAACAACGAGACGTCGAATCGCACCGTCGGAGGTCCCTCAATCGTACCGCGACTGGTGTTCGAAACGATGTTCGGAACCGGCGGCGCAGTCGGGTTCAATGCGAAACACTGAGTATTGAACCAAACTTCAAAGGTATTGCGGGCGTTGGCATTCGGATCGCACAGCGACATCGGCCGGTTACCGGCGATCAGAGCTGAAACATTGCCGAGGCCGCCCCCGTCAAAGTTCGCGCCGAGGGCGGTAAAGGGCAAACCGGTCTGGTAGGTGGCGATACCCGACACCTGCCAGCCGCCCAGGACATTGCCGGCAAAGTCATGGCGCTTTTGGAAGAACGGCAGTTCGTAAATGTAATTGACAGTCAGAATATGACGGCGATCGAGGGTCGCTCTGCCGCGCTCAGCCCGAATGTCATACGAATTCATCGGGGCGTTGGTGCGATCGTTTTGACTGTCCGTAAGGTTCTTGGCCCACGTGTAGGCGACGTTAACCTGCGACGCACCCGTGAATCGGTGCTGGAACATCGACTGGAGACTGTTGTAATTCGAGTTGAACTGCGGTGTGAGCATCGTGATCGATCGATATCCGCGGAAGGGTCTGATCTGATCGAGGATGTTCGAGGATCCGCCGCCGGTGCCGCCGAAATAGCTGCCCGGGGTCTGGCATGGCGTAGTCACCACGCCCGGCGTCTGAAGGGTGTTGGCGCCGCTGGCACACTGGCGATTCAGCGCGACACCTGGCGGTATTTCGTTCAATTCGAAAAGGCCGATTAAGTGCGTGCCCTTCGATCCAAAATATCCGACGCTGAACATTGTCTTGCCGCCGTCACCGAGCATGTGCTGAAGCTCAACTGACCAATGCTGCATGTACGGGTCTTTCCAGTTTGGTTGCTGGGCCCTGATAGTGGCCGCGACTGTTGATGCCCCCGCAGCGACGGGCACGCCAGTCGGGACGGGCTGGTCGAGTCGTGGCGTAGTGGCGACGCTTCCCGATCCTGAGTTGCTCACCGTAAAGGTTTCCTGGTAAGGCGGATTCGTGCCGATGATTTGTTCCGCGAATCCAACCAGGATTTGATCGTAGTAAATGCCGTAGCCCATACGTATTGAGGTCAAACCCTTACCGAAGGGATCCCAGGCAATGCCGAATCGCGGAGCAAAGTTCTTCTTGGGTGTTTCCACGATTCTGTTCCCATAAGGCGAAGCGGCCGGCGTACAGTTGTTGGCGGCCGTTTGCACGTTCTGGGCATTAACAATCATGCCGTTGCAGAAGTTTCCGGTGCCGACTACGCGATTGCCGGCGCCAGTAACCTGAGGCGCCTGCGCTGGATTGTAAAGGCGTGGATCAAAGGTCGAGAGCCGGCCATTTTTGTCATAAGGCTGTTGGAAATAAGAGTGACGAACACCGTAGTACACGGTGAAGTTTCGACGCAGGCGCCACTCGTCCTGAATGTAGCTCTCGAGTGCGATTTGGCGAAAATCCGCGATGTAATCAAAACGTGCCTGCGTGAACGCAACGTTGTTGCCCAAAAGAAAATTCGCGAAGCTTTGGAAGTTCGCGCGGCGCGTGGCGTTGGGTTCGCCGACAGCTGCGTTCGGAGCCAGGACGCTGGCCTGCACCACGCTGGTTGGGACTGTATTCAAGAAGGTGCTGAAGCCACCGGCGTTATTACCCGACAGTGCGTTTTCATTTTTGCGGTAGTAGGAAAAGACGCCACCAAACTTAATTGTGTGCGAGTTCCTCACCCATGAGAGATCGCCACCGAAATTGTGTTTGTAAGAAAAATTGTCATAGTCACCAAAGGTCGTCAACGTGCTAAAGCCGTTGCCGGTGACGGTCGGCACAAAGTCTCGAGTCTTTGTATAAGCGAGCGGGGGTCTGATGGGTGAACGTGAAAGCGCCAGCGTTCCCGACGTCTCGCTAAGGATCGCTCCGTAACCATAAGCGTAGCGGCCTACTACCACGAGGCGGGGACTGGCCACCCAGGTAATCTGTGCGGTGTGGGTGCGGCCCGGCGAGTCGGTCTTCGATTCTGAAACGCCTGGCAGAGAAGAGCCCGATGAAAACAGCGAGTTAACGTCGGTCGTGGGAATCTTGTCCCGCTCGTAGCGATAGTAGAAAGAAGTCGCGTTGCTGAAAGCGTGGTCAAGCCGGATGATTTCCTGCTGGAAATCAGCGACGTTGATTGCCGGATAAACGAGTGCCCGGGTTACCGGATCACTGGGCGCCGGTAGCCCACGATAAATCAGATCCAAATACTGTTGCGCGACCGGATTGATAGTGGCGCGCGATGAAAGTGGTTGCCCGGCCGGGAGCACGCTGGTGCAGGTGGCCGTAGCGGCCGTCGGCGCGTTGGCGCTCAGGCAAACGTCCATCGGGAAGATCCCGTTCCGCATATTGAGATCGGGAACACTGCTGGTCAAAGTTGGATATCGAAGATCGCGCCGCATCTCTTCTGAAAAGAAGAAGTACGTCCGTTTCAGTTTTTTGACTGCTGGTCCGCCTTCGCCAAACCTGGGAATGTAAACCGGACCGCCGATGGTTCCGCCAAAGTTGTTGTAGCGGAACGGTGCGCGCTTGGCGTCGCCATTGGACTCGCGCCCAAAGGCCGGGGCCGTTGCGCGATTAGAAATAAAGTCGTTCGCATTCAGCTTCTCGTTGCGAAGGAATTCAAACAGCGAGCCGTGAAATTCATCTCCACCACCACGCGTCACGATATTGATTTGACCGCCGCCGCTACGTCCCGACTCAGCCGCGAAAAGGCTCCGCTGCACCTTAAATTCAGCAATCGAATCGACACTCGGATAAGCCTGGATAGTGATGTTTGAGCCGCGGTCGGTGACGTCAGCGCCATCGACAGTGTAAGTGTTTTGCGCGCTGCGGGCCCCGTTGACTGAGATGTTCATGGTGTTCGCCTGGCCCGCCGGATTGGTCGTGCCCACGTAAACCTGATCAGCCAAATCGTTTGAGACGCCGGGCGCCAGCGTGATCAGCTGCACCCAGTTGCGATTATTCAAGGACAACTCGCGAGCTTGTTCGCCGCTAATGGTTGTTGAAACTGTTGGCGTTGATAATTCGACGCCGATCGGGTTCGCTTCAACGGTTACAACCTCAGCCACACTGCCCACTTCGAGTGCGATATTTATCGTGCGGGGCGTTCCCACATCGACCTGAACCTTGCTCGATACGTGTCGCTTGAAGCCAGGCGCTTCAACCGAAACATCGTACATGCCGACGTGAAGGTCGCGCGCGCTGTAGACGCCATCGTCATCCGTCGTGATCGTGCGGATTACCTCCTTCTTTGTGGGGTCGGTGATGTTAATCGTGGCGCCTTTGACAGCGGCGCCATTGGGATCTTTGACCGAGCCCACGATCGAGCCGGTGATCTCCTGAGCCAGCGCCACGCCGCTCATTCCGAAGCACAGCACAAATACCGCAATCAGGAAGCACACAAACTTGGGGTGATGTCTCATAATTTGTTCCTCTTTACCGGATGATTAGAAGCAATGTCGACCGTTGCCAGCGGCGTTGCCTAACAGTTTGCGGGAAGATCGCAATTCTATTAGCGTACGACTTACAATCAAAACTAAAAGATTTTATCAGGTCAATAATCCCACTTAATGACCCGGTTGGGTTCAACGGCAGCCCGCTGGCCTAAGTCAGCTTTTCAGAATAATGGATCGATTGCTCCATTTTTTCGTATGCTGCCGTCATCGACAGTCGAGATTGAAGTTCGATTCAAACCCGACCAATAGTCGCGAAGTGTCGTTTTGTGGAGCTTTATCGCTGACTGACCAAGTCAGCGGTAAATTATTTGCGTTAACGTTTTCGCCAAATACTTCTAGTGCAATTCGTGTGCAATGATTTCGGCTTGCCCTTCCGAACGAGCCGAAGGTTCGACTTCATGAACAGACCTGGCTGTAATCATTGCGCCGGAAAGGCAATGGGACAATCAAGCAGGTAGATACGCTTTCTGGACGCCAGTTAGAAAATCCCAAAGCGCCTTTGCTGCTTCACGGGCGGCACTCACCGCGGCATTCTGATCCTCATTGGTAAGACACTTTTGTGTCAACACTCTCAGCTCGGATTGTCGATGCACAAGATCCGCGGATTCATGGACCGTGAAAAATGAAACTGTCCGAGGATCGTCAATACCATAAAACGACTTCAAGCCGTTCCTCTTGGTTTGCGCGACTTCAGGAATCTGAGACTCGTAAGCGTAAAGAGCGGCGATGCCGATCCGATAATCTTCGTCGCCGGTCATTGCCTTGAGCCTGGAGACAGACTCCTTAGTCGTCGGCAACAACTGAGTATCATCAACCTGGGCGCGAGAGACTCCGAGTCCTTCGGCAAACCGCATCCATAGCTCGGGGTGATTGTCTGCTCCGCGCTCTTCTTCGATCAGGTTCTCGAGGAGAAGTTGCCGGACCTGTAGATCATCACAGCGCGAATGCACCGCGCTGACGTATGTCGGGAATGCCTTCACGTGAGCGTAGTACTGCGCCGCGTACTTCCCAATAATATTTTGGTTCAGCTTTCCGGCGGACCATGATTCATAAAAAGGATGGCTTAGCATCGCATGCTCGGCTACCGCTGCCTCGATCCGCTGTTGCAAAGTATTTTCTCTTATCATCAGTCTCCTTCGAAGAATGCCTTCCAGGTTCAATGTCGAATGATTGTGCGAACGGCGGTGCATTATAACTAACTTCGCGCGCTGGAGCAGATTTGTTTTGATCGAAGTCGTTCCGCGATGCGACAAAAAAGCACCCGCGGACCGAAACGGCGGCGGGTGCTTCTGAACGTGATCGGGATTTATTTAGAAACTCAACTTCCCGGACACCTGTATGCGTCGGGCATTATTAGTGACCGAGTCGTTGATTCTGCCGAAAATCGTACTGGTAAGAACCGCGGTTGGGTTATCAAACGATGGATGATTCGTCAGGTTCCTCGCGTCGAATCGCAGATTGAAGTTAACCCGCTCAGTGATCTTGAACTTCTTGGACAGCGACGCGTCGGTCTGGATGTACACTGGCGCGATGAAGAAGTTCCGCCCCGTATTTCCGATTGACCCAGGCGCCGGCGCGCTAAACAAAGCACGCGCGGCTGCGTCAAACCAGAAGGTGCGGGGAAGTGGCGTGCCTTCCAGAGTGAGTGTACCCATGTGCCTGTCACAGCCATTACAATCCGAGGTCGACTGCACGACGTTGCTGACTGTGTTGATGCCTGAATAGACAGTGAATGGTCTTCCCGACATCCAGATAGTGGTTCCCGAAATCTGCCAGCCGCCCACTATTGCGTCGAGCACGCGGTTAGCACTCTTGAAATATCGCCGGCCTTTACCGAACGGTAGCTCCCACACGTAGGTCCCCTGGAAAACGTGCCGCCGATCGAAATCTGACCAGGTGTAATTCAGGCTTCGGTCACGCAGGTCGAACGGCGTGCTGGAAGCGGCCTGGACCGAACCCGTCGAAACCGTGCTCAACGAAGGATCCCACGATCGATTGTCCTTTGAAAGAGACAGAGTGTAAGCGAACTGATACGCAAGGCCGCCGGTCAAACGTCGTTTGACCACGACTTCCAGCGCTTTGTAATTCGAATAGTCATTGCTGTCGAAAACGTTCAGCCCGCCGGTAAATTGAGGATACGGCTGAAACACAAAAGGACTGCCCACGGTTTGCGAGATCAGTTGTAGTCCTGTCGCCGCGCAAAAACCGGCCGTGACATCCGCCGCCTGACAAAGCCTTTGTGAAACGTTCAAGGCCGCGGTCGCCGCGCTGCCGTTGGCTATCGAGGCACTCGACAGCGTACGGAACGTTGCGGTTCCCGCGTTGTTCGTGGCATTGCCGGTAAACAGCCGATTGATCAGCGGGCTGTTGTAGGCAGCGCTGGCCTTGATCGAATTGAACGCGCTCAAAAAGTTTTCGCTGATTCCCGGAACGCCGGTAAAGACATTTACCTGGTTGACGTTGTATCCGCCCAGGAGGTGCACGCCGTGCTTTCCGATGTAATTCACTTCGAGGACATTATGCTTCCAGAGCTCTCTTTGGAAGCCGGCGAACCACTCATGAACCTGCGGGAATTGAAGGTCTGGATCTATTACGCTGATCGACCCGGTGCCAAACGCAGCCGGCTGTCGCAGGGCACTGGGCGTGCTGGTCGGAGCCAGGGCGGCAATGACCGGATTGACATTGCGAAAGAGACCGCCCGCTTGTCCGAACGCTGAGTTGGAAACTCCGATGTTGTTGCCCGGAGTGCTTTGAAAGATAGAAGAACCGAAAAGGAAAGTGGCGATCCTATCAGACGCGATTCGATAATTACCGCGGATTGAAGTCTTACCTGTCTTAAACGGGTCCCAGGCAAAACCTACCGAAGGCAGGACCTTGCTCAAGTCGTTCTGGAACACGTCGCCGTTAACCCAACTTATCGTGTTGGACGGCGCGGCTCCCAACCTAACCGCCTGATTAGGAATCAGGATCGGCCGGCCTTTGACGCTGGGATGCAGTTTGGCTTCCCACCTCACGCCAAGGTCGAGTACCAGGTTCTCTCGGAATCTCCAACTGTCCTGAAAATAGAAATCAAGTTCGGGGTACGTCGCTTCGTTGATCCAACGAGTACCGGCCGGCGCAAAGCTATTATTACCGGTGGACACGAAGGCCTGCGAAACGGTGCCCACTCTTCCCAGCAAATCATTAATGGTGTTTTGAAGCCGCGTCAAATCGGTGGCGTTGATGCTGGTAGTCCCAGCGGCCGGGAGTGCGAATGCGCCAAACCCCGGGCCATTCCCAAAGGACACAATCGGTTCGATGGCCGAACCAGCCACTGAAGATCGGTCGTCTTTGTGCCGGCCAAATCGGAAATTAACGCCGCCCTTGAATGTGTGCGTTCCGCGGACGTACGTGACATTGTCAATGAACTGCAACAGGCGCACGCCCCGGGCATTGTAGGAAAAGTTTGTGTTGGGCGTCGCGACGTTGAGGAACGCGAAAGGAATATTCTGATCGGGCGTCGGCGTTAAGAAGCTGAACGCAAATTTGCTTACGCCGAAGATAAACTCATTTGCCAACTTTGTCGTTGGTGACCAACGCCAGTTGATGGCCCAGTTCTCGGGGTTGCGGAACGTGTCAACAAAATTTGGCGTGCCGGGAAAGATAGGCCGACCGCCGTTGGCTGAGTCGCCCAAAGTATTCTGTTGCCCCTTGGCGTACCGGACATAAAGCGAACTATTGGCCCCGATCGTGTAATCAAATTTCATCACGAAATCGTACTGCCGTTCGTGCTGTGGAGACGCAAAATCAAAGCCGGCTGTGTTCAGGCCATCACCAACCGTAAAATTATTCGGGGTGGGTGATCCAGTGATAATTGCCGACAACGCCGGATCCAGACCGACGCCCGTCGGATTGGTGGCGATGTTATAGCTCGAAATGCACGGCGCATTTGTCGGCGGAGCTCCGGTACATGCCGGTAGCAGCGTGCCACCGCTGGAGTTTACTGCCGCGGTCGTCGTGCCTGCGGGAGCATTTGCCCGCCCGACCACATAGCGAAACAAACCCGCGCGCGCCTGGGCTGTATAAACCGTGCGCGTAACCAGTGCGGTGTCGTAAGCCCGCAGAAGTTGAAGGTTGGTAAAGAAGAGCAGCTTGTTCTTCAGGATAGGCCCGCCCACGCTGCCGCCGAAGATGTGTTGCACAAACTGCTCTTTGGCAGTTCCGGCGATCGTGACCGGATAACTCTTGGCATCGAGACGCGGCGTTCGGTAATACTCGAAAACATTGCCGTGAAAGTCGTTCGTGCCCGACTTGGTAACCAGCGAAACCTGCGCGCCGCTGCTGCGTCCTAACTCAGCAGTGAAGTTGCTGGTTACGACATGAAACTCCTGCAAGGAATCAGGATTGGGCCGGAGCGGTGTGAAGTTCGAACCGCCGGCAGTCGACTCGTTGATGTCGATTCCGTCGAGAGTGAAATTGAAAGCCCGGTCGCGCGAGCCGTGAACATTGACCGCGCCGCCGGTGTTGCCGCCGAAAACCACGCCCGGCTGAAAATTCAGCAGATCGAGCGGGTTGCGTCCTCGCGTTCCTACGATTGGCAAACTCTCCAGAACTCTCTGTTCAATTGTCGTCCCCAAATTTCCGGACGTGCTGGTTTGCACGGCTTCGGCGGTGCTGCTGACATTAACCACTGCCGTGACGTCTCCCGGCTCAAGCTCTATGTTCACGGTTGCCGGTTGGTTGACATTGGCGGGGTTGTTCGCAGATACGACTTTCTTGAACCCTGTTTTTTCAACCGTTACGGTGTAGTTGCCCGCCGGAATCAAATCAAAGGTGTAAGTCCCGCTGTCGCTGGTTTGCGTAGTTAATGAAGTTCCGTTCGCATCATTAGACAAAGTCACGGTTGCACCGGCCACCGCGGCGCCGGCTTTATCGTGAATGAATCCAGTTAATCGAGAGGTGGTTCCCTGCGCCAGCGCCGACGTGGCTGCTGCGATGACCATCAACGTAACGACAACGCCAAGCACAAATCTGCTTTTCATTTTTTCGATCCCTTTCTGGACATTTGCTTTCGGAGAAAACGCGCCCACCGCTCGAGGTAACGACGGCTGAAAACTCACGATCAGTTCGTTTTCGCGGGCGGATTATAATGACGCACAAGTGATAATGGTAGCTAAAGATTCTTATCTGATTGATAAGGCGGAGTAATTGGTTTATTCCGACGTGTCAGAACCGCGAGCGGTGGCGACCGGATCATCTCGCGCTAAGATTATCGCCGTCTTAGCGTCCTGTAGTCGCTGGTTGTTCTCTATGCCACCTTCGTGATCCGGTCGCTACCGCTCGCGGTTCTGACACAAGCAAAGCCGAGTCGAGGATCACTTCTGGCCAAAGCGAGTCACGTAGGGCTTTATCGCCGGCGATCACAAATAACGGAAAAAGTCTTGACGCGAAAAATCCCGGCGATATACTTGCGCGCAGGTTTTGGCCAACTCTCACAGATTTGTTTTTGCCGATTAGGTGCGGAAGTCTAATCGGTCACCTCGCCTTAACGGCTCCGGTCTTTGAATCTAATTCAATTCACCAGCGCAATGTCACGGGAGGAGGCTCAACATGTTGAACTCAACACGATTAATTGGTTCGCTGACGGTACTCTTGGTCTTCTGTTTCGCCGTCATCGCTCAGACGGGAACATCAAACATCAGCGGCACGGTGAAGGACACCGCTGGTGCGGTTGTCCCGGGCGCGACAGTCACAGCTAAGAACGAGGCTACGGGGGTAAGTCAAACTCAAACGACCACTGAATCCGGATTGTATTCCTTTGCTTCACTCCCGGTTGGGAAGTACACCATCACCGTCGAAAAAAATGGATTCAAAACACTTCAGAACAAGAGTAACGATCTTCAGGTCGGCGAACCGCTGGTCGTGGATGCGGCGCTCGAGATTGGCCAGGTCTCGGAAACCGTAACGGTGATCGGCGGCACCGAGCAGTTGCAAAATTCAAATGCCACGATTGGGAATGTGGTTGAGCAAAAGGCAATCGAAGCCTTGCCGCTCAACGGACGAAATCCGCTCACCCTTTTGTTGCTCGAGCCGGGCGTCGTGCAGAGATCTTTTGGCGGCATTGGATCTGGCGTGCACGTGAATGGCGCGCGCGATCGCGCCTACAACGTGACCATCGACGGCATTGAAGCAAATGAATCGTCGGTGCCCAATCCGGTTAGTAACCTGTACCGCATCACTCCGGACAATATTCAGGAGTACAAAGTCACGACGAACAATGCGACTGCTGAAGAAGGACGAAACAGCGGTGCTTCGATTTCCATCGCGACGCGGGCCGGCTCGAGCGAATTCCATGGCACCGGTTTCTTCTTCCTTCGTAATGAAGCGCTGAATTCGAATGAGTGGTACCAGAACGCGCAGAAGAATCCCAAGCCTCTGATTCGAATGAACCAGTTCGGTTACGAGATGAGTGGGCCGATTAAGAAGAACAAGACGTTCTTCTTCGGCAGCTACGGATATAACCGCGTCGACTTTACCCAGCCAATCGATCAGACGTTTGGCTTTCCGATCGTTTACACGGCGCAGGCGCGGGCCGGCAATTTCCGATACTTTGTTCCCGATCCGGCAAATCCGCTGGTCATCGGCGGCACCACCATCCTTCGCAATTCGACCCTGCTGGTTGATCCCGGCACCGGCGCCTTGTTGGTTCCGCTTTGCGCGACGCCGACTTCGCTTCGTTGCGTGCGCACCTACAACGTCAACAGCGGGACAAACAACACCGCGGGCCGTCCGCTCGATACGACGGTGGCCCAGCTGCTAACTGCCTATCCGAGCCCGAATAACTTTGCGGCTGCCGGTGATGGTTTGAACACAGCGACGTACGCGTGGAATCCGCCCACCGCCATTCGTGGTCCCGCGATTAATCTTCGCGGCGATCATAACTTCAACGCGAACAACAGCATGTTTGTGCGCTATCTGTGGTCTGACTACAACACGCTGCTGGGCGATCCGTTAAATGGCCGTCCGCAGGTCTATCCCGACAATCCACCGCTGGGAGAAGTTTTTCGCCGGACTTCCAACCTGGCCATCAGCTATCGCAAAGTGCTTTCGTCACGAATCGTGAATGAGTTAACCGTGGGTTATGGACGATTTGGTTTTCTGTTCACGCAAGGCGAAGCGAATCCGAGATGGCCTGACGTGCCGCCGTTCGATCTTAATTCTGTCAGCGAGCCTTACATTAATACGCCGCGCACGGCGCGATGGGTGACGACGCCACAGGTGTTGGACAACATAAGCTTTGTTCACGGCGCACACGTTTTTCGTGGCGGCATCAACTTCCGTTTCTATCGGCACGTCGACCAGCGCGGACAACCGGGCGGAATTAACGTGACGCCGTCGGTGACCTTTTCGGCGACGACGCGACCGACGTTCATCGGCACGACCGGCAACTCTGGATTCGCGGTCGCTTCCGGTATCAACTCGACCGATCAGACGTTGCTGGGAAGCTTAATCAACAATCTCTACGGCCTGCCGGCTTCGATGACACAGGTGTTTATCGCCGACCTTAAGTCGGATGTATTTCTGCCATTCAAGGTCGGAAATAACATCAGTCTCTATGCCGAGAAGCACAATCTCGATCAATACAACTTCTATTTCCAGGATGAATGGAAAGTGCGGCCCAACCTGACCCTGAATTACGGAGTTCGTTGGGAATACAATCCTCCGGCAAACACCTCGCCGGGCGATAATGTCTTCGTTGCCGCCACGCCGATTGTGGGTACGCCGCTGCCCGCGACGCCGGTCGTAAACACGCCGGGCGCCGTTAGCTTCGTCAAAGCAAAGCACTGGTACGAAGGCAGCTTTGCCGGCGCGATTGGTCCGCGATTCGGTTTGGCGTGGAGTCCCGACTTCAAGTCAGGATTTCTGCACACGATCTTTGGCGATGGCAGCAAGAGTGTGATTCGTCTTGGATACGGCCTCGCGTTCGATACCATTTCATCGTTCCAGGTGACCGCGGCCGCAGGCAGGATCCCCGGGCTGGTGCAAAGCTGCACTACGTCCTACAACACTGCGGCTGCGGCTTTCACGACGATTACTGCGGGCTGCGTTAATTCACCGGACATCAACAAGACCGTCGCGGGCGGCTTTCCGCTACAACTACCGGCGCCGTCAGTGAGACCAACGACGCTGCTGACGCCGCCGCAACAGTTGCGGACCAACGCGCCGCCCATCACAGTCTTCGATCCGCACATGCATCTGCCAACCGTGCATGAGTGGAGCTTAAGCATTCAACGCGAATTGCCCAAAGGTTTCGTGATGCAGGCCGCGTATGTCGGACGTCGCGGCGAGCGCCTGTTTATGGCGTACGATGCAAATCAGGTTAATCCCGACTCAATCATCCCTTCGTTCCTGCGGTTGCAGGCAAACAATTCCATTGTTAACAGCAACGGCGTCCGGCCGTGTTTGCCAGACGGAACACCTCGGCTGCCAAATGACCCCAACCCGCAAAATAGAATTTGTGTGCCGGCCTTCACGGCGGCCCAAATACCTTTAATAGCTCAGTTGCAGACGCAGGGTGGACTCAGCGCAAATGCGGCAACGGGATTCGTAAATTCGGCTACTAGCGTGTCCGAGCTTGATTTCAATGGCGCCGGCAGTTTCGCCCGGCGCATTGAAGACAACACGCTGGGATTGAAACTCAGACCCAATCAGCAGTTCGCGCTGATCACTAAGCTCGATAACAGTGGTGACTCGAACTATCACGCGATGCAATTCACGTTGCGGCGTCGCTTCAGCACCGGTCTGGGAATGAGCCTGGCTTACACCTTCGGTAAGTCGATCGATAACCAATCCGTCGATCCGGTGGGCGCGTCGTCCGGCGGCGGACTCTCAACCACGAACTCGAGGACCCCGACCGACATTCGTAATTTCCGCGATGAACGGGGGCGCTCGGACTTCGATCGCACACATGCTTTGACCGCGGCGACAGTTTGGGAATTGCCGTTCGGGAAGGGGCAGCGCTTCATCAAAACCAACTCCGGCTTGATCAATCAGGTGGTCGGCGGCTGGACTGTCAACGCGATTTACACCTTCCAAACCGGCGAGCCATTTGCTGTCCGCAGCGGTGCGTTTACGTCGAACGGCAGTCACGAATCGCGGGCCGGCGTGCAAAATCCGGTGGAAGCACAATTGCAATATCTGCCGGGTTCGTCGCTGGCAGGCCCGGTAGTCTTCAAGCCCGTCGAAATCAATCCTGTGACACAGCAACCGTACACTTGCGGAACCAATCCTGCGGTCACGTTCTGCCTGCCGCCGCCGGGACAAAACGGAGCGGGCCGAAACATCTTTGTGGCTGGGAATTATTGGAACCTCGACCTGGGGTTGATTAAAACCTTCTTAGTCACTGAGAAGTGGAAGCTGCAGTTCCGGATGGAGATGTTCAATGCTTTGAACCATCCGAACTTTGATAATCCACGCGACGCCTCAACCGGTTCGCCCAGCATCAGGTCGAGTATTTTCGCCTCTGCCTGCTGCGCTACCGTGGCGCCGCCATCAACGCAAACGATTGTTCAGACCGGAGAATCTGCCCGCGTCATTCAGTTCGGGTTTAAGTTCCTGTTCTGACAAATCATGAAATGGGAAAGCAGCGAGGAATCGCCCGAGATGTCCTCGCTGCTTTCGGTTTTATGCGTACCTTGTCCACGACCAGGAAATCTGCAATTTCGTTAATCGTCTGCCTGGCCCTCGTCTCGGCTTCGGCAGCCGGCGAATCATCATCAGCCGAAAAAATAAAAGCGGAAGAAGTAGTCGCCAAACATCTGGAATCAATCGGATCGGCGAAAGCTCGCGCCGGCGTCTCGACGCGCATAATCTCCGGCACGGCCCAGGTAATAATTCGCACCACACCGCCAGGGCAGGCGGTGGGCAAGGCGGTGCTCGCTTCCGAAGGAGTGAAACAACTGTTTGGAATGAGCTTCCCGAGTCCGATCTATCCGCGCGAACAATTGGGATTCAACGGCAGCAGTTTCATGGCCGCGTTCGCCACGCCCGGTGTGCGTTCCGGGCTGGGAAACTTCTTGATGCTGCACGATGCCATTTTCAAACAAGGGTTGATGTGCGGAGCGCTCTCATCCGCGTGGCCTTTGCTCGATCTCTCCGCGCACCCTGCGCAGCTTGAATATCAAGGGACAAAAAAGATCGACGATCGGGGGCTCCATGAATTGAAGTATCTGTTGCGTGGCCAATCAGATTTGAAGGTCACGCTCTTTTTTGATCAGGAAACCTTTCGCCACGTGCGCACGGAGTACGAGCGCACCGTGTCAGCTCCGATGGGCAAAGTCGAGTACACAAATATTCAGGAGCGGGACGCGCGCTACAAGATGATCGAAGAGTTTTCCTTGTTTAAGCTTGAGAGCGGACTCATGCTGCCGCACATCTATACAATCAAGGTTTCGATTGATACGGTGAATGGAACTTACCTCGCCGAATGGACGATCAAGCTGACGCAATTCGAATTCAATCAGAAAATCGATCAAAGCGCTTTCAACGTCAGCGCGAATTGACCGTCGAATTGCTATCAAAGCCCCGGCGGCCGTCCTCATGCTCAAATCCTATCCGGAGCGTTCACAGCCCTGCACAAAAAACTGGATGACTATTCACAAAATTGGAAAATAATGCTTGACGAGTAAGCTGATGGTTATATACTGGCGGCCATATTTTTGAATATTTCATTGGCGCTGGGCTTCAATTCCGGCAGGCACTTTTCGCGTTACATTCTCAGGGTTAGTTAACTTCTTTCCAACTTGGTTTAGATCCCGGCTGAGGCCCAACCTGGCCGCCTTCCAGCGTTTGGTTCCTTAGCTCCACCATTTCTCTAAGGAGGACCAAATGAAAAGACTGCCATTCGTTCCCGGGTTGGCTGTTTGCCTGGGACTCTTGTTCGCCGTCTGGGCAAGTCCCGTCGCCGCGCAAACCGCTTCGTCAGGTAGTGTCACCGGATTGGTGTCAGACCCTCAGGGAGCTTCGGTTCCCGGAGCTGATGTAACTCTGATCGATGTCGCTACCAAAGGAAAGCAATCTGCGACTACGAGCGATTCTGGTCGCTATAATTTCCCCGTCGTCCATCCTGGTCTTTACGACATCACGATTAGCAAGTCCGGCTTCAAGATAGCCAAGATGACGCAGCAGAAAGTGAGCATTGGCCTCGTGCTCACCATCAATGTGACGATGGAAGTTGGAGCTCTGACTGAAACCGTGGTCGTAACTTCGTCGCCGTTGGGATCGGAATTGCAAACGGCGAATGCGACTATCGGAAATACAATCGATCTAAAACAACTTGAGCTGCTCCCGAACCTGGGTCGAGATGCGACGTCTCTGCTGGGGCTGTCTCCGGGCGTCACGCCCAGGGGCGACATTGCGGGCAGTTACATGGACCAGAATACATTCACTATTGACGGTGGCAACAACACCGACGACATGGCCGGCAATACGATCGGGTATCTGGTGAATTTCACCGGCACCGCCGGCACCCAAACGAACGGAATGGCCTCGGGCGTAGTGGCCACTCCAATCGAGAGCGTCGAGGAATTCAAAGTCAGCACCGTGGGACAAACCGCGGACTTTAATCAGTCCAGCGGCGCTCAGGTGCAAATGATCACCAGGCGGGGCACAGACCAATGGCACGGCGCCGTCTATGGTTACTATTACGCCACGAACCACGGCGCAGCCAACTCGTGGACAAACAATCACACGACCTTCACCAAAGGCATTTCCGTTGACCGCAGGCCTTGCGCTCCGGGCACGACCTTGAGTTCGGGTGATAACAACTGCGTCATGCCGTATACGCCGATAATCCCGAACCACCGCAGCCGCTTTGGTTTCAGCATTGGCGGTCCCATCATTCCCAAAGAGTTCCTCGGCGGAAAAACCTATCTGTTCTTCAATTATGAAGGCTTTCGCTTTCCGGGCAGCGGCACGTTCGAAAGGGCCTACCCAACCGAAGCTCTCCGCAAAGGTGTTATTCAAGTTCCGGACGCGAACGGAGTTTATCAGCCGTACAACCTGAACCCATTTCCGGTTACCACCGTCGTCGGCAGCGCCGCGACAAACACAGTGCGTACCGTTACGCTGCCGGCGGCAACTGCGGCTTGTCCGGCAGGAACGAGCTACACGCTCGGCACGACTACTGGCTGCGATCCACGGTCCCTCGGCATGAGTTCGGCGATTAGCAATCTCTGGAATAAGTTTCTGCCAGTACCGAACGATCCTTTAGCCGGCGACCAATACAACACCCAGGGCTATCTCTCGACGATTCGTACGCCGCTGACTTCGAATAATTATGTTGGCCGAATCGATCACGACTTCAGCTCGAAGCATCGCTTCTTTACTTCGTTCCGCGCGTTCAAACTTCTGAATGTCACCACCAATCAGGTTGACGTCGGTGGTTTGATCGGAGGCGGCACGCTGGGCCAATACAACCCCACGGCGCCACGCCCGCAGCTGGGCGAGCTCTGGGTCATTGGACTAACCAGTAATCTCAATTCGAGGATTACCAATGACCTGCGTTTGAGCTATCTGTGGAATTGGTGGCAATGGTCCACACAAGGTGACCCGCCCCAATTTGCGGGTCTCGGTGGGGCGCTTGAAATTGCGCCGGCGGGCACCGGATCATCGGCGGAAAGCACGGCCGCATTGATCCCCTATAACGTCAACAACCAAAGTACGCGACAGCGGGTTTGGGACGGGCAAGACAAAATGCTCCGGGACGACATAACCTGGGTGAGTGGCAATCACCTGTTCCAGTTCGGTGGGCAAATTCAGAAGAACTACAACTATCACACGCGCACCGATAACGGCAGCACAATCAATAATCAGATTGTCTACCAAATTGCCAGTGGCGCCATCAGCTTTCCCACCGGCACCATCCCCGGTTCAGTGCCGGCGTCGCAACAAAGCCTCTATCGAAATCTTGCCTCTTCGGTTTTCGGGCTCGTCGGTTTGACCCAGGTCATTTACACGCGCACCGGCTCGGACCTCAGGATTCAGCCGATTGGCACGCACGCCATAGAGCAGAGCACCATCTGGTACTACAGCGGGTACTTTGCAGATACCTGGAGAGTCAAACCCTCACTGACCCTTAACGTCGGATTGAGTTACATCTACGAGACACCGCCGGTTGAAAAGAACGGCGCCCAGGTCGCGCTGGTTTATCAGGATGGCAGTCTCGTTCATACGAACTCATTCCTGGCCCAGCGGAAAGCTGCCGCGCTGGCAGGGCAGGCTTATGCTCCAGTCCTTGGGTTCGAGACGACTGGGAATCTCAAACTCAAGTATCCGTATAGCCCGTTCCGCGGAGGCCTCAGTCCTCGAGTTGCCCTGGCGTGGAATCCGAATTTCAAATCCGGATTTCTAGGCAAGGTCTTTGGCGAGGGCAAGACCGTCCTGCGCGGAGGCTACAGCAAAACCTACGGCCGTTTGAATGGCGTAAATCAGGTTCTGGTTCCGCTTCTCGGGCCCGGACTGCTGCAGCCCGTCACTTGCTCCCTGGCTCTTAGTAACGGAACGTGTGGAACCAGCGGCAGCGTAACTCTGAGTAATGTATTTCGTATTGGGCCAGACGGCCTGGTCGCGCCGCTTGCGGCGCCGACAGCGACCCTGCCGCAACCGTTCTTCCCGGGAGTGGCGGGCGCTCCGGTGGCCGGCGACTCGACGGTATTGGATCCGGATTACCGGCCGTCGCAATCGCACAGCTTTGACTTCACCATTCAACGTCAACTGGGGCGGAAGGTAGCCATCGAGGCGGGATACATCGGTAAGCTAAGCACGAATATTTTCCAACAGGTCGATATCGATGCCGTGCCTTACATGATGACTCTCGGAGGCCAGAGCTTCGCGGATGCCTACAAAAATCTTTACCTGGCCATTTGTGGTCCGACCCTTGGTCCAACGTGCAAGAACAACGCGTACACCGGACCGGTCCAGCCTTTCTTCGAAACAGTGTTGAGCAAGGCGGGCGGTAACTATTGCGCCGGTTTTGCGAATTGCACCGCGGCGGTCGCCTCTAAACAACTCGCCGACTTTCAGAGTACGCGCGTATCACAGTTGTGGGCGGCTCTGAATAGTTCGAACAGTTGGACGTTGGGCAAGACCATGCTCAGCGATCAGGCGACGTCCATTAACACTACTACCAGTCTGGGCTTCTCGAACTATCACGCCATGTTCGTCACCTTAAAGACGAATGACTGGCATGGAATATCTTCCATCACAAACTTCACCTGGGGCAAAGCGTTGGGCACGGCTGAGATTGCGCAGTACAACAGCTCAAATCAGTGGCTCGACATCTGGAATCCCAGGGCCAGCTACGGCCCGCAGGTTTTTGACTACAAGTACCTGCTCAGCAGTGGCTTCACCTACAAGCCGACGTGGTTCCGTGGCCGGCATGGGTGGCAGGGTAAGCTGCTTGATGGTTGGTCGCTTTCGCCGTTCTTTACCGCGCAGAGCGGTCTGCCCATCGGCATCGGATACAGCGAAGGCGGAACCTGTTCCGCAGCCTGTCAGGCTTTTGGTCAAGTCGGAAACGTCGCCAGTTCTTCTACCGCATTTGAGAGCGCGCTTCCGATTGTGCCTTACACCGCCGGCAACTCTGCTCATCGCGGCGTTTTGGGTTCCGGCGGCATAGGAACAGTTAATTCGGAAGGCATCAACATATTCGCCAATCCGGCTGCGGTCTATGCCGGATTCCGACGTTGCGTGCTGGGGCTGGACACGACTTGCGGTGCGACGGGCAACCTTCGCGGTTTGCCGCGTTGGAACCTCGACGCTACGATCGCTAAAGACTTGAAGTTCACTGAGCGGGTAGGGGCGACCTTAACCATGCAATTCACCAACGTTCTAAACCACTTCCAACCAAGCAACCCGAGTAGTCTGAGTCTGACATCTCCGACTACTTTCGGCCGGATCACCAGCGCCGTGTACGCACCGCGGCAGATGGAAATTGGCTTGAGGGTTCACTTCTAGTCAATGACAATGGTGCAAAAGAAAAGAGGGCCGAGCAATCGGCCCTCTTTTTCATTTCGCGATCTTCCGGTGATTTAGCGGAAGCGTCTTTCAACCTAACGCCAATGACACGGGTAGAGCGCGCCCTGTGCCTTGGCAATTTCTGCGAAGCGTTGTTCGTAATCTTTGGCGTACTCTTCTACCAAACTCTTTATTTTTCCAAATAGCCGGCAATGAAATTTCTCTTTGGCGACGCGGTCGCGGAGAAAGAGCATCGCGTTAGCCTCGCCCCAATATTCGCGATCCTCCCAGATCTCGACTGGATTGCCACCCATCTTCTTTGCCAACTCAATAAGTCTCGGGTCGTTCACGTTATATCCGTTACTGAGAAAGATCTTGTTATAGACCGGCACCAACTGCAGTTGGAGGTGATACAAATCCTTGGTTGTGCCGGCTATTTTCATCACGTGGCCAAACTCATGGGCGATCTTGGCTGCCGCCAGCACGCTGCCGCCGATTAGACGTTTGGCTTCAAAAGACTCCAGCGCGTTCATGACCGGATAATAGACCGCATTGGGAAAGCCTTGATCAATTTGCTTGCCTAAAACGATCGTTGCTTCGATCAGTTCGCCGCGATCGTTCCATTTGTATTTTCCAGTGCCGGCCCCGTTCGGATTGTGTGAAGAGACGGTGATCGTGAGCGTGAGATGCGGATGACGCGAGTACATCTCCCATTGCGCGCGACCAATGTCAGTCGAGAGGAATTCCTTTTTCCATTCCTGGTAGCGGCTCTTGTATCGGTCTTCAATTACTTCCCGCAGCCCACCGCTGTCAGGGACCCTGGCCGTCTCGTTGGCCGGCACGTCGGCATGGACCCGGAGCGTTTGCAGGAATGCGAAAGAACAAATCACGGCAACGACCACGAGCCGGCCAGACTTTCTAATGTTTCTCACGGTCAATCCTCCATCGTGAGCTGGTTGGGGATTAGTTCCAATGAGTCAGGTTGTAAACCATCTCTTGCCGGTGAGTCAACAGATTTGGCGGACGGTCGGCGCAGGTCAGTGCTGGCCGGCAGCACTTTTTTGTTTAAGAACAGTCTCTCTGTCCTTAAGGAGCTCACACACACCTTTTCGCCCAGCGGGATTTCTCCAAACCGTGGTATCGGTAAAAAGCACACATTGGATCGCCGCGCGCTCGATCGGACGCTTCCGCGGTCCTTCTGAATCCGAGGCGCGCACGATTCTCACCGGTGGCGTGCGCACCTGCCCTTTCAAGGTTACGGTCCCGTTCGGGGCCGTCTTTACGTAGCTCAAAAACTGATGGCGTCCCATCTCGAGGCCGCTGTCAGGATCTAGGAAAAGATAGTCCCATGCGATCGCCTCGATTTCTTTCTCAGCGCTATTTCGCATTCTCATCGAATAGACGTAATAGACAGCCAATCGGGCAGGCGTTGGCGGGAAGGTGGCTGAATTAGATCCCACGGTACGTGCCGCAGGAGTTCCGCTGCCCGCGCCAGCCGCTGCCGTGCCGGGACCGGAACTCGACACCCTGGTTCCGGGATCGCTAAAAGTCCCGCCGGTAGGAATCGTGGCCGGGTCGAAACTGCGGGGCAGCCTGACATCTTTTTCCCACTTCAATTTCAGCACGTCGATTGGAGGCGCGTCGGAATTTCCCTGCGCCAGGCACGTTCCGGCGGTAAGCAATAGGCAGCAGAAAAGCACGCCAGCTCCTCCGAAGTTCCTACTGATACCGCCTTCACTCATCACTTCTCAAACCTGTCAGGTCGTTGTCTTCGGCGAAACGTCACTCGTACAAAAGGTATTTTGCGCGTGTGCGACGAAAGCTTTCGACGGCGGAGCTCCACGAGCGCTGTAACTCTTCCGGCGAGGAACCGTGCTTCAGGCGCTCCAGCGCATTCGCATTGGCTAGCAGCCGCACGTAGCTGTCGACTTTCCATTCCGCCGGAAACAACGAATGCAGTGCGACCGCAATTTCAATTCCCGTGGGTAGTGACTGAAATCGCGCGCGATCCATAATGACAACGTTGATGCCGTTGCATTCCTCATTCTTGAAAACAGACGCGTTTGGTTTGAAGCGCAACGGCACAAATCGAACACCGGGAATGCGGCGCGCATTCAAATGCGCCGCCAGCTTCTGACCGTCCATCCAGGGCGCGCCAATAATTTCAAACGGCGTGTCGGTGCCGCGGCCGACAGAAACGTTTGTCGTTTCGAGTAATCCAATTCCGGGATACAGAGTGGCTTCGGTCAGGCTACGCATGTTCGGTGAGGGATTGACCCAGGTGAGGCCAGTCGAATCAAACCACATGGCGCGCCGCCAGTTCTCCATCTGAACCACCCGCACGTCCGCGCCTATCTTGCGCTCGTCGTTGAAAAACCGAGCGAGCTCTCCGACAGTCATTCCATGCCGCACCGGAATCATGTGATAGGCGGTGAAAGAAAGTTTGTCCGGGTCGGCAATTGGCCCATCCACGTCCAAGCCGTTAATCGGATTCGGGCGGTCGAGGACGAAGACCGGCAATCTGACTTTCGCGGCTTCCTCAATGATCAAACCGAGCGTCGAAATGTAAGTGTAGAAGCGGACGCCGACGTCCTGAATGTCGTAAACCAGCGCATCGAGATCCTTCAGTTGTTCAGGCTTTGGCCGCCGGCTCTCGCCGTAAAGTGAATAAATGGGAAGACCGGTTTGCTCGTCCCTGGTGTCAGAGATTTTGTCGTCCGCCAGACCGCGAATGCCATGCTCAGGCGAGAACAGCGCCATCAGTTTTACGTTCGGCGCTTTGAAGAGTACATCGATCGTCGAACGATTCGCGCGATCGCGACCCGTGTGGTTTGTTACCAAACCGATACGCATGCCGGCGAGTTGCTTGAAGCCGTCGCGCTCAAGTACGTCAATGCCGGTCAGAACCTGCGCGTCCGCAGGCGGCGTGTTTGCGGCGGCGCGGTTGTTGGTTGCGGTCAGACGCGCCAGGCTCGCCAGTATCTCGGCAGCGGTTCGTGCCGATTCAGCGCGCGCCGACCCAGCAGTCGAATCGATAATTGAACTTGCAACGATCGACGCAACGCGGCCGCGCAATGACGCAACATCACCTTTGCCATCGGGATGAACGCGGTTGCTAAGAAAGACTACAAACGAATCGCTGGTTGGATCGATCCAAAGCGACGTACCCGTGAATCCAGTATGACCGAACGAGCCGAGCGGAAACAGATCGCCTTTGTTCGTCGAGAACGAAGTCGCGATGTCCCAGCCGAGGCCGCGCGCCGCGCCGCTTTCCGCGATCGCGCGTGGTTGCGTCATGGCCGCGATGGTCATCGGGCTGAGAATGCGTGTGCCGTTGTAAGCGCCGCCGTTCAAAAGCATCTGGCAAAAAATCGCCAGGTCGTCGGCGGTGGAAAACAGTCCCGCGTGGCCCGCTACTCCGCTCATCCGAAACGAAGTTGGATCGTGAACCTGGCCGCGTAGCCATTGCTCGCCTTCGGAGCCTGCGTCTGAACCGGAATCGCCGAGATAGTTCATCTGACCGCGTCTTTTTTCGGTCGGAGCGATCCTTGAAACGAGACTTGCGTCGGGACGGAAGCCGGTGCTGCGCATCCCGAGTGGCGTGAAAATGTTTTTCCGCGCGAACTCGTCCAGCATCAACCCGCTGACGCGATGCACGACTTCGCCGAGCGCGATGTAGTTGATGTCGCTATAAACAAAACGGGTTCCCGGCTGGCTGCGCAAGGGCTCGCGATACAAATGCTTCATCGCTTCGTCCTGCCCCGTCCAGCGTTCGCGCAGATCGAAATCCGGAGCAAAGCCGCTCACGTGCGTCAGCAACTGTTCGATTGTGACCGCGTCCCGTCCTTCGCCTTTCATCTCCGGGATGAACTGAACGACGGAGTCGCTAAGCCGGACTCTGCCTTGCTCGACGAGCATCATGATGCTGGTCGTGGTGGCGACGACTTTGGTCAGACTGGCGAGATCGAAAATCGTATCGAGCGTCATTGCCTCGCGCCGCGGTTCGACGGCGCGCGCGCCATAAGCTTTGCGCCAGACAACTTTTCCGTGGCGGCCCACGAGCACTACCGCGCCCGGCAATTCCTTTTTTTCGATTGAAGTCTGGATGACCGCGTCCATGCGCGAGAGGCGCTCAGCGGAAATACCCTGGGCAGAAGGAAGAGAAGCGGGAAGTTGTGCTGAGACAGAGTGCGCCAGAAGCAGCGCGATGATGATTGTAAGCCGGAGATGCCGGGCCATTTTTTTGTTAGCGGCTGGCTTTCAATTCAATTCCAGCGCCGCGAGCATACAATCCCGGCAATGAAATCGGCAAACGTCCGTTGACATCTATGCGACCGAGCATCGCGCGCGCGCCGGCTTCCTGCAAACTCTGCATGTCGCCATAAGCCACCAGGTAAGTTTGCAATTTGGGGAAACTCATCAGGATGTATGGGTTTCCGAAACTGATTCCCACCAGCGGCGCTTTGCGTTCGATCAAATCATTTAGAGCTTTGGTGCCCGGTTCCGGCAACGCTACGCTCCGAGCCTGCCCGGAGCGCACGCGACCATACATCGACACAATGGTCACGTCGGCACGGGAAGCCTTTTCAATTGCTCTTCGCACGTCGGCCTCGGTTGAACGATCGTCGAGCACGATGGTCTCGGCCTTCACCCCTTGACGAGACAGCGTGGAGACAAATGGCTGTGTGACCCATGCCCGATCGTCGCCGTTCGTGATCGCGAGGTTGAAGACTTTCGAACTTGGCTGAAGGTTCAAAGGCATCAACTTCGCATCGTTGCGCACCAGGGTAATTGCATCGTCGGCGATTTCGCCGGCCAATTTCAACGCGTCTTTGCCGCCCACGATGCGATCGATTCCGTCCAGCGAAGTCATCCTCTGCTCCACCAGGCCGAGATCGTACTTGGCCGCGAGCACTTTGCGCGTGGACTCTTCGATCCGCTGTTCGGTTAGCCGGCCTTTCTTGACCGCCTCGAACACTCCGCGGAACGCGGCATCGACGTCGGCCGGTTTCAAAAGCAGGTCGGCGCCGGCTTCGAGCGCGCGCACCGAGGCTTCTTCCTGCGTGAAGTAAATCGTCAAGCCGCTCATGCTCATCGCATCAGTGACGATCAGCCCTTCGAATTTCAAATCCTTGCGCAGTATCTCGTGCATGATGGGCGAAAGCGTCGTCGGCATCGTCCCTTTTTCAGATACGATCTCACCACCATCGCTTGTGTCGATTGGTCCGAGCTTAACGTCTTTTGGTAACGGCGTAATTGCAGTCGAATCAATCAGCGGCAACCCGATGTGTCCGGTCATCACGGCCCCGACACCGGCGCTAACCGCAGAGCGAAACGGAACCAGCTCGATCGAATTAAGCCGTTCGCGAGTGACGTCGATTTCGGGCAAGCCGCGATGCGAATCCGTGGCCGTGTCGCCATGTCCGGGAAAGTGCTTGGCCGTCGCAATCACGCCGCCGTGTTGCGCACCTTGGACGAAAGCGGCGACGTAGCGCGAGACCTCAATCGGATCTTCTCCGTACGATCGCACGTTGATGACCGGATTCGCGGCGTTGTTGTTCACGTCCGAGACGGGCGCATAAATTTGCTGGATCCCCATCGCGCGGGCCTCGCGCGCGGTAAGTTCGCCCGCGCGTCGCGCGTAGTCCGGATTTCCCGTCGCGGCAATCGCCATGTTCCAGGGGAAGTTCACGGTGTCGTCGAAACGCATGCCTGAGCCGGCTTCCAAATCAGCAGAGATCAGGAGCGGGTACTTCGCCAGTTCCTGCATGCGATTCACCAGCATGACGGATTCGTAAACCGGGCCGCGAAACAAGATGATTCCACCGACATGATTGTCGACGATCTGATGGCGCAGCGCTTTGAACGCCTCGCTGTCCTGATTCAGAAATGTCGCATTGATGCCGACCGAAATCAGTTGCCCGATCTTTTGTTCCAGCGACATGCGCTTGAGTTCTTTGTTGGCCCACTTCAGTGCGTCGCTGGATGGCTTGCGTGAATAAGGCTTGATGCCCGACGGAACTGTGTAAGGCGCGGGCGAAGCGTCCAAAAGTGACGCTCGAGTTGACGACGACGCCAGGAAGGGCAGTGCGGTCACGGCGAGCAGCACGACCGCGGCCGTGGTCTTGCGAAGCGATTTTTGTAGAGAGGTCATGGTTATCATTCACCGGAGAGGCTCGGTGCCAATTCATCCTGTCTCGCGGGGGGCGCCGGCGTGAAAGCAAAGCTCGCGATTCCAGCGACAATCAATGTGATGCTGCTCCCGATAAAAACGTACCAGGTCCAGGCGATCTTTGTGGCAAAGAAGACGTAAAGCATCACCCCGACGCTGGCCAGCATGCCGATCAAGGCCGGCGGCTCACTGACGCGCCGCAGGAATGTTCCCACCAGAAAGACGCCCAGCACCGGCCCGTTAATCAAAGAGGCAATCGAAAGTGCCTGATCCAGCGCCGAGCGATTTTGATGGCGCACAACCAGGGCTACCCCGATCTGCACTACGCCCCAGCCCAAAGTCATTACGTGCGAGACTTTTAAGTAATGCTTGTCAGATTTCTGCCCGCGAAATTGTTTATAGAGATCGTTGACCGCGGTTGCCGCGATCGAATTAAGCGAAGAGGACATCGCCGCAGCGAAAATTGCCGCGACCACCAACCCTGATAAACCCGTGGGCATGTGTCGCGTAATGAAATCCGGAAAGACTCGATCGCCACCCGCAAAAGGAAAGGCGGCTACCGTCGCCGTCGCGTAAGCCGGATCGGTATAGGGATGGTAGTAAGAAAATAGCAGGACGCCGATGAACAGAAAGCCGATGAACTGGGCCAAAACGATCGCGCCACTCGTAAGCAACGCGGCGATTGCCTTGCGCGGACGGTCGGTGCAGAGATAACGCTGAACCAGATATTGATCGGTGCCATGCGTGCTCATGGTCAGGAAGCAACCGCCAATCAAACCCGACCAGAAAGTAAACGTCTTCGTCAGATCAAATGAAAAATCAAAGAGCGAGAACTTATTGAATTGCGCGGCATTGGCCATGGCCGTGCTGAATCCGCCGTCAATGGCGTTCGTCAGGATAATGGCTGCAGCCACCGCGCCGGCGATATAGATGCCCAGTTGCACGACCTCGACCCAAATCACTGCTTCCATTCCGCCGAAGTACGTGAAGACAATCATCGCCGCGCCAATCAAAACAATCGACGCAATCGTGATGGTTTCAGCATGGGCGGTGGGTTGAAACGAAGTGTAAACAGCGGCCAGGACTATCGCCGTGAGCAGCAGTCGAATGCCGTCGGCGATGTTGCGCATCACGACGAACAAAGACGCGGCAATCATTTTGATCTTCGGACCGAAGCGTCGGTCCAAAAGCTGATAGACGGTCAGCAGCTCGCCGCGAAAGTACGAAGGAATGAAGAGAATCGAAATGACGATGCGGCCGGCGAGATAACCAAACACAAGTTGCAGAAATTGAAAATTGCCGCCGCGCGAGAAGGCAATCCCGGGGACCGAGATAAACGTGATGGTCGAAGTTTCAGTCGCAACGATCGAGAAAGCCACCGCCCACCAGGGCACTGAACGATCGCCCAAAAAATAATCGCTGGTGGTTTGTTGCTTCCGGGCAAAGATGCTGCCAAACACAACGATCCCGATCAAGTAGCCAAAGATGATTACGAGATCGAGAGTTTTCATGAGTATCTTCTAATTCGAGGGTAAGTGCTTTTGCGCGCACGATGCGCAAACCGCGAAGCGGTTATGTAACAGAGCCCAAGGTTGCCGCGCTTTGGCGGCTACCTTGGGGAAACCGGCGAAACTATGAGCCGCAACCCTGTCAGGGTTGCGTCGCGGACAAACGACGCGGCGACCCAACGTAGCCTTCGGCAAGGTTGGGCTGGAGGCCGAAAACCGCTTTCGCGGTAGATAGACTGCCTCACTAACCTTTTCTCTGAAGCGCAACAATCGCTTCACGCACAACGCCTGATGACGCGGCCAACGCGTCTCTCGCGTCAGATAGCTTGCAGCCGGTCTTAGCCATCACCAGCGCCGCTGGCAAATTTCCGCCCGCTGATTCCAACGCATCTTTCGCAGCTTGCTCGTCCAGATCAGCTTCGGCCATCAGAATTCTCAGCGCGCGCGCGTGCAACTTCACGTTCCGCGTCTGCACGTTCGTCATGCGATTGCCGCTGACGTAACCGAGCCGGATCATAGTTGCGGTTGAAATCATATTGAGCACGAGTTTCTGCGCGGTCCCCGCTTTCAAACGGGTCGAACCGGCGATGACTTCGGGGCCCACAACCGGCGCGATCGAGATTTCGGCCACTCTTGTTATTGCCGAATCCGGCGCGCAGGTAAGTGCGACGGTTAACGCTCCGAGTTCCCGCGCGTATTGGACCGCGCCAATGGTGTACGGCGTGCGGCCCGAGGCGGCAATTCCGACCAGCGCATCCGCTTTCGTAAATCGTCGTGCTTGCAGATCGTTGGCTCCGGCCGCGGCGTCATCTTCGGAAGCCTCAACCGCGCGATGACAGGCATCGAAGCCGCCGGCGATTATTGCCTGGACTAACTCCGGCGAAACGCCAAAAGTTGGCGGACATTCTGAAGCGTCCAGCACTCCGAGTCTTCCCGACGTTCCCGTGCCGATGTAGAAAAGACGTCCACCGGCTTCGAGTCGTTTCACAATCTCATCGATCGTCTTCGTTACTTCGGGAAGCACCTTGGCGATCGCTCCGGCCACACCGGCGTCCTCTTGATTCATCAAGCTGACAATTTCTTCAGTTGGCAAAGAACTGATGTGCGCGGTGCGCGGATTTTCCTGTTCAGTTAGCGGGATAGAATCGGCAGCTTCCGGCATTATGAAGAATGAGAACCGGCAAGGTTCTTATACTGCCACCGGCAATCTGTGCAAGTGTTCCTGCGCCATGCGCGCGGCAGCAACGGTGGGGGAGAAACTTGGTGGGGCGATGAAAGCCTTTCTGGCGACGCGCATTACCTGTTCGCGCAGCGGCGCCACGATCAATTCGCCGGCCGCAAAAACGCCGCCCACAAAGGCCACCTGAAACCGCTCCTGTTCCATCTTCAGCTTGCGGACGACGGTGACTGCGGCTTTGCCCAGCTCCGTTCCGGCTTCGTTTAGAATTTGGCGCGCGACTTCGTCCCCGGCTCGCGCTGATGCAATTACGCTGCGACTGAAGCCGGCAATTCGATCGTTAGTGATCGTCGGCGCGTAGATCGCCGTCGAAAGATCTTCAGCCGCCGATACCTGAAAGTATTCGCAAGCCGCTTCCGTCAAAGAAGTTTTTGGCCCACGCTCATCGGTCGCGTGGGCGACTGCCTGCAGCGCGCGCCGGGCGATCCATGAACCGCTACCTTCATCGCCGGCGATGGGCCCCCAGCCTCCGGCATAAACTCGTTTCCCCTGGCGATTAATGCCAACCGAAACCGATCCGGTGCCGGAGATTACGACGACTCCGGGTTGTCCGTCCGTCGCTCCGTAAAGCGCGATGTCTCCATCGCTCACCAGTTCAATATTCGCAACGCCCAGCGTTTCGATCAGCACAGCTCGCACCCGCGTGCGAATGTCTTTGCGGCGAACGCCGGCCAGTCCGACACCGACCGCAACCAGATCATCGCGATGAATCAACGCGGCAGCGCAGGCGCGATCGATTGCTTCACGAATCGCCGTCGCGCCGTTCGAAACACCTACTCGTAAAGGGTTTGATGGGCCAGCCTCGCCTTCACCGACGACTCGGCTACCGTTAAGAATTACGGCTCTGGTCCTGGTGCCGCCGCCGTCAACTCCGGCCACCAGCTGACGTAGGGGTGCAAGCCTCCGCGGTAGAATCTCGACATTTTGCGCTTTCATCGCCATTCGGTGATTCGATGTCCGGGAGGGCTCCTGAGGTTTCCATTCTAGGCACCGCCGCAGCCATAATGGAAACTAAAAGATCTTATTCATGTAATAATGCATGTTGATGTAAAGTGTAGCCATGGACATCCGACAATTGAAAGCCTTTGTGGCTATTGCCGAAAGTGGGACCTTTACGGCGGGAGCTGTTCGCGTGCACGTCACCCAGGCCGCCATCAGCATGCAGATTCGCCAACTCGAAAATGAAACGGGCGCCCAATTATTTGTGCGCGCGCCGCGCCGGGTGATTCTGACTGAAGCCGGCGAGCGCTTGCTCGAGCGCGCGTACGTGATCCTGCGCGAACACGATGCGGCGCTGGAAGAGATGGCCGCGCTGACCGGCGCGCACAAAGGCCGGTTGCGCATCGGCAGTGCGTCGGCCATGGTGAGCGGCGATCCGCTGCCGCAAATTCTGCGAGAACTAAAACAAGAATATGCGAACGTCGACACTTCAGTTGCTTCGGGCACGAGTGAGCAACTGGTACAGCAAGTGCTCGCCGGTGATCTCGATGCTGCTTTCGTTTCTTTGCCTGTCGAAGCTCGCGGCGTGCAAACTGAATTGTTGAGTGAAGACTATCTGGTGGCGATTGGCTCGCCACGTCACCCGCTGGCAAAACAGAAAGTTGTCAGTGCCTATGCCATCGCCGGCGAAAAACTGATCCTCGGCGAACGCGGCGGCAACACGCGTCGTCTGATCGATCAATTCTTTGCGCAAACCGGAGTCACGCCAAAAGTGGCAATGGAACTAAGTCGTCTGGCTGCCATCAAAAGGATGGTTGAAGAAGACATGGGTCTCGGCATCGTTCCGTTGCAGTCCGTGCGCGATGAAGTCGAAAAGGGCAGTCTGGTCCGATGGTGGATCGAAGGCGCGCAGATTAATTGGCAGCTCGGAATTGCTCGCCTGGTGGGTGGATACGAATCACCAATTCACCAGAAGTTCCTGCAGCTTTGCCGCGAGCACTTTCAACGGCCGACCTCGCCGCCGCCGCGCAGCAGAACGAAGCCCAAGAAAAAAGCGGCGGGCAGCTGACTGGAGTTTTGATTCGTTTAGAGGCGGGCTACTGCCCGCCTTTTCGATCGCTGGCGGGCAGTAGCCCGCCTCTAACGTCACGATCGGATCTCATTGAGACCCGCGATCAATTTCTCAACATCCTCTTCATTGTTGAAGAAGTGCGTCGCCACTCTGATTCCTTCGCGCTTCTCAGTCACAATCACGCCGCGTCGTAACAAATGACGAACCACCGCGCCGGACTGCTCACATTCAACGAGCGTCTCCGCCGAACGTGACTCTTCGTTTTGAATTGGCGACAAAACCTTCCATCCATTTTCCGAAAGACGAGACGTCAGGATGCGATTTAATTCCAGCGCGCGTTCCTGAATGCTTCTGATTCCGATTTCCCGAATCAAATCAATCGACGCGCCCAGCGAAAAGATGCCGGCAAAGTGCGGGCATCCCATCTCGACCCGCGCCGCCGCGTCGTGACGCAGCCGAAGTTCATCGTTTCGCATGTCAAACGGATCTTCGACGCTGAGCCAACCGAGCGTCCGCGAATGCGTCTGATAAAGCAGCTCGCGACTGAGATAAACAAAGCCGGAGCCGTATCCCGACAGCATCCATTTGTGCCCCGTCGCGCACAGCCCGTCGATCTGCATCCGCTTCACGTCAATCTCAAATGCGCCGGCTGATTGCGCACAGTTCAGCACGAAAGCGTGGCGGCCTTTGATCTCGCCAATGCTTTCCGGGTTGATGCGAAATCCGTTCGAGTACTGCACGTGACTCAGGGCGATGACGCCAGTCTCCGTAGTCATCGCGGCTTTCACATCATCAGCTCTTATTTCGCCTTCGGTCGGCGTCAACAAATGAACGGGAATCCGCCGGTTCATCCACGGCAAGGTCGTCACCGGAAACTCGAGATGATCTGAAATAACCTCGCCGCGATCTTCCAACGCATCGACGATGACGTTCATTCCTGATGAGGTATTGGTGGTGAATCCAATCTCCTCAGGTTCGGCATTGATGAACTCGGCAATCTTTTTTCTGATCGCTTCGCGCTCTGCGAGCCAGCGATTCCAATGCAGGTCGCCGTCGCGCATCATTTTTTCGTAATAGCTCGTGGCCGCTTCGTGCGATGCGCGCGACACCGGCCCCGCCGCGGCCGTGTTGAGATACACGCAGCGTTCGGTGACGGGAAAACGTTGGCGGATTTCGGCCCAGTTGATCATGCAACCCCAAGATACCTGAAGAACGTGTTGTTCTGAAAATGCATCATCGACTCGTTAACTCTTTTGAAGCAACAATTATGAATCGATTTGTCGGAGCAGCTTGATCTGATGGTGTATAGTTCAATCAAAGTGAGGAAATGATGGGCAGGATTATTGCGTCAGTCAAAATCGACAATGCCGCAGACCTTTCGAAAGGCCTACGTTGCGAGGCCCTGGTCGATACAGGTGCGTCGTTGATGGTTTTGCCAAGCGCTTGGAAGGATCGCCTGGGTGTGCTGGAGTCCGGAGTGCAAGTCGATGTTGAGACTGCGACCCAGGAAGTTGTCCGCGCTGAGGTCTGTGGGCCAGTGCGCATTCAAATCGATGGCTTTCGGCCAATCTTCAACGAAGTCGCGTTCATTGAAATGAAACCTGCAAACGGCGATTACGAACCCTTAATCGGCTACATCATTTTGGAGCAAAGCCAAGCGGCCGTGGACATGCAAGGTCATCGCCTGGTTCCCATCAAACACATGGATTTGAAAGTCACTTTACTCTCGCTTGGACAAGGTTCAATCATCAATTCTCGCCCGTAAGACGAATCAACATCAGTTAAGACTTGAACACGCTCTCATGTGGTTGAGACCGTCGCCAGGCTACTAGCTCGCGCGCTCCAAAGGCTGCAGTGTGATCGAAACCGAAGCCCAGCTTGAAAATTCGCAGAATGCGATACAATCGCGCTGCTGGTTGCTGGATCAAACTCAATGTCGAATAACCTAAGTAAGACGCAAATCGACAAACTCGGTTATCGTCTAAGAGAAGGCGGCATTACCGAGATCGATCTGCGACTGCTTGACGAGTTTCGTCATTCGTTTTTCGCGGCTTATGAGTTTGTGATCAATGCGATAAGAAATGAATTGAAGTTGGAACTCACAGGTAGACCGGCCAAATCGACAAGCTCCATCTCGGAAAAACTTCAAAGAGAAAGCATCCGGCTAACTCAGGTCCAAGACATCGCCGGTTGTCGATTGGTGGTATCCGGAATTGTAGAACAAGAGCGGGTCGTGGACTTGCTAGCCAAACTTTTTCAAGAGGCGACGATTGTCGATCGTCGTGAGAATCCGAGTCACGGCTATCGCGCAGTCCACGTCGTTGTGACGCGCGGCGAGAAGCTCGTTGAAATTCAAGTGCGCACCTCGTACCAGCACGTCTGGGCAGAGTTGTCCGAGAAGTTGTCCGACGTTTTTGATCCGGCAATCAAATATGGCGGCGGCGACCAATCGCATAGGCAATTCCTGGCGCAGTGGTCGGGAGTTGTGCGGAAAGAAGAGCACGTTGAGCGAAAGCTGGCCGGAGTTCAACAGCAACTGGCGCAGCTTCTGTCTCAAACCAGTCTCTCTGCAACTGAAGAAACTTACGTCTCTGAATTAGAGGCGAATATTGCCAGGGAAGAGAAGGAGCGGGTCCAGCGCAGAGCGATTAACATGGCGGTAATGCGAGGCGCGATTGAAGACTTCGCTGGATTGGTTAAGACGGGAGGCGCCGATGCTATTTCTCATTGAATACAATCGAGAGAAGGGAAAAGTAATTGAAATCTCGCGATTCTCAGACTCTGAGAGGCCGGCGGCAAATGCTGCGCGATTGAATCTGGAGTTGGAGCTTAATCAGCGTGGGGTCGAGCACGAAGTTGTGCTCCTGGAAGCCGAGGATGAATCGGCGCTGCGCCGAACTCATCGACGTTACTTCGAAGATTTATTGGAGCTGGCGTCATAAGCGCGCGCCGAAACATCTTTGGAACATGCACGGTGGCCCGCGAAGTGGAAGCAGTCCACGCCAGGGTCGCATGGTTCTAACCGCGACGACTCTTATGCCCGAACAGCCAATGCTCGACGTAAGACGGACCTTCGATCGATACCGATTTCAGTTCATACGCGACCGTCAACTTGCCGGCGCCGGCGCCTGCGTGGGCGTTGCATCGGTCGGACCGGGCGTCTCTGACTTATTCGTGAGTGTCAGCGGTCCGGTGGTGTCGCAAGTTTCGATCAGATGGGTCCTGAATCTCTCGATGAGTTGGCCGGTGGCGGTGGCATATCGCAGAATTTCCCGGCACATGACCAGGGCTATGACGAAAAAGGCGAAGGCTACCGCATCGGTAATCAGCAGCCACGTGAGTACCTTCGCATCAAGAATCTGCCACAACGGTAATCCCGAAGGCCGATACGGATTGGGCGCGCGAAAAACCGTCCAGAGATCCGCGAGCACGATAATCAAAATGGTTAACGCAGGGAGGATGAGCAGCAGCCTTACCTTCAGTGGGATTAGCCGTGCTTTTTCCGAGAGACTGTCGGGCTTCTGAAAATCTCTGATGGGCTTGTTGGAATGACCCAAATCAACGAAAATCAAATGCGGCGCAATGCCCTGGAAAACAAAATAACGATCATCCCAATCCGTAAACTTGTAAGCGTGTTTCAGGAGATTGCCAATGCTCAGATTCTCATTGCGCACGCTGTAAAACCAAAGCGTAGCCGTAATCAGTAAACCCATACTGCCGAGAATCGAAAAATCCTCAACGCTGATCCGAATTCCTAACAGGCCTACCGAGATAACCTGGTTCTTTACCCACTCTGCCACGATTTCCTGCTGGACCTGATCTGTGACCTCGGTCATTTTTTCGGGTGACAGTTGGCGCGCGTCCTTGAGACCCTCGAGTCTTTGCTTTTGCATTTCCGGGGTGAATTGTCGGTCGTGGGACCAGTGCGGTTGTCGCGCAAACTCAGAGTCGGGCGACATATAGGCATTCCAAACCGTGACGAGGATGGCAACTGACGCAATCATCGAAACCAAAAAAGCAAATCGACATCGTGCTATTGCCAGCCGAACACCTTCCAAACGTATTTTTACAGTTTCCAATTCGATGGGGCGCATGGAGATTCTCCTTTCGAATGCTGAAATGATTCAGGCTGGATTGGCGAGTGTGCTCGATGGCAGGCTCGTGGGAATTCAGCCGCTGAGAGAGAGCAGGTGGAAGTTATTCCAAAGCTCTGAAAGAGTCAAATATATTGATTCCTGGTTTGGTCGAACGTTTTTCTGTAGCCCAGGCGTTTACGCGTGGGTGAGAAATAGGAGCGGCAATAAAGCCCCATTAATGCGGTTTTTCAACACCATCCGCGCATTTATTCCCAGGCGTAAACGCCTGGGCTACGAAAAGTCATTTCAACTTAGGACACTAACGGGCGAGGCTGGCGCGGTGGGTTGAGGGTGCGCGGCGCTGTTTACGATAGCTCGTCTATCGTCCCGACTTCTCAAACCACATCGTTCCCAACGGCGGCAGCGTGATCGCCGCTGAATAATCCATTCCATGCGCTGGAACTTTTTCAGCCTTGATGCTCTTCACGACGCCAAATCCACCACCGCAATACTTTTCATGATCCGTATTCAGAATTTGTTTGTAGGTTCCTTTGTGTGGCAATCCGAGTCGATGCTCTTCGCGCACGAGCGGTGAGAAGTTACAGACGCAGATGATTTCTTTTCCAGTAGAAGGTGCGATGCGGCGAAACGAAATAATATTTTCCGCGGCGTTATCAACTTCGATCCAACTAAAGCCGGCAGCATCGCTATCGGCTTCCCACAACTCGGCATGCTTTTGATAAAGCTGGTTCAGATCCTGGATCAACGTAGCCACGCCCTTGTGATTCGGCGTCTCGAGCAAATGCCAGTCGAGACTCTCGGTCTCGTTCCATTCGCGCCACTGGCCAAACTCGCCGCCCATGAACAAAAGTTTCTTACCCGGATGCGCCCACATGTAACCGTACATCGCGCGCAGGTTCGCAAACTTTTGCCACTCGTCGCCGGGCATTTTGTTGAGCAGCGCGCCCTTCATGTGCACCACTTCGTCGTGAGAGAAGGGGAGGATGAAGTTTTCACTCCACGCGTACAGGAGTCCGAACGTCAGCGCGTTGTGATTGCCGCCGCGAAACAGCGGGTCGGTTTGAAAATATTTCAACGTGTCGTGCATCCAGCCCATGTTCCACTTGAAGTCGAAGCCAAGCCCGCCGGCGTAAACCGGATGACTCACCGCGGGCCACGCGGTTGATTCCTCGGCAAACATCAACGCGCCGGGACACTCGCGATGCGTTACCTCATTCAACTCCTTCAAGAGAGAGATGGCTTCGAGGTTTTCACGCCCGCCAAATTCATTCGGGACCCACTCGCCTTCTTTGCGGCTGTAGTCGAGATAGAGCATCGACGCGACCGCGTCGACGCGCAGCCCGTCGAGATGAAACTCGCGCAACCAGAAAAGCGCATTGGCAATCAGGAAGTTGCGCACTTCGTTACGGCCGTAATTGAAAATGTACGTGCCCCAATCGGGATGCTCGCCCTTGCGCGGATCTTCATGTTCGTACAGCGCCGTGCCGTCGAAACGTCCGAGCGCGAAAGCGTCTTTGGGAAAATGGGCCGGCACCCAATCCATGATCACGCCGATCCCTTTTTGATGAAGATGATCGACGAGGAAACGCAGATCGTCCGGCGTGCCGTATCTCGCTGAAGGAGCAAAATATGCGCTGACTTGATAACCCCACGAAGGGCCGTAAGGATGTTCCTTCAACGGCATGAACTCGACGTGCGTGAATCCATTCTGCAAGACGTAATCCGCGAGCAGCGGCGCAATCTCGCGGTACGTCAGCGGCCGGTTGTCTTCTTCCGCGACGCGCCGCCACGATCCCAAATGCACTTCGTAAATCGAGAATGGTTCGCGCCAGGCCTGTCGTTGTTTGCGTTTATTCAGCCAGGCGCGATCGCGAAACTTGTAATTTGATTTGAATACGACTGACGAAGTGTCGGGCGGAACCTCCATCATCAGTCCGTACGGATCAGCTTTGAAGAATTCGTGTCTGCCGCTTTTGATCGCGTACTTGTAGAGCTCGCCTGGTCTCAATCCGGGAATGAAAAGCTCCCACACCCCGGAGCTGCCGAGCGGCCGCATCGAATGCTTCGCGCTGTCCCAGCCGTTGAAGTTGCCGACGATGCTGACTTGATTCGCATTCGGCGCCCAGACGGCGAAAGCCACGCCGCGTTTTCCCTCATGCGTTACGCAGTGAGCGCCGAGCTTTTCGTAGATGCGTTCATGCCTGCCTTCGCCGAAGAGATGTAGGTCGACGTCGCCGAGCGTGGGCGGGAAATCAGTCAGCGCAGCCTGCGTTGCGATCTTGCTCTTGCTTACGCGCGGGCTTCGGACACGCTTTGCCGGGGCGCCTTTGCGTGAGTCTGAATTGGAACTGCGACTCTTCGGCTGTGACTTTTTAGGGCTCATTGTTTATGAGTCGAACGCACCGTCCGCGATGGCTCTGCCATGCCGATGCGCGGCAAGTCTCGGACTTGCCGACTGCGAGTTCTTTCTCTTTCTACGGGTCTTCGACCCGGTCACGGTCAGAGACCGTTAGATTGGTCGGACACTTAACGGCAAGTCGGAGACTTGCCGCGCATCAGCATGGCGATGACATCATGAAGAATCGACCGCCTACTTTGCTAACGCTACGTCTTCATTTACGGCCGTGACGCTTAGCGGTTCGACAAACTTCCGATAAATGTCTGCACCGGTTCCCATCTCGGCTCGATTACTCTTTGCCTCGGCAAGAATTTCGAGAAACCGCTCGCGTAGCGGAGGCAGACGCAACTGTTCCATCAGATCGATCGCGCGAGCCGCGTACTTCAGAATCTGGATCGTTTCGATTCCCGAAATGTCGTTAAAGAACCAGCCGCAGCTTGTGTACATCAGCAGCAGCATACGCTGAAGTTCAAGATAAGTAAGCGCGCGCGTTTGTTCCTCGCCCGTCAACCAACGGCCTCGCTGATCGTGTAGGAAGTTTTCGCGCGACGCGTTTTGATTCAGAACCAGGTTGATAGATTCGTCGCGCGCGACCCAAGGATAAATGAAGAGTCCGCCGCGCGTGTCTTCAAAGTGCGGAACGTTTTCATCTCGCAGATAATCGAGCGCGCGACGCAAAGGCGTACGCCATTCCTGGTTCCATCCCCGCTCTCCGCCCGTGTGACAGCCGCAGTTGCGAATCCAGCGCCCGACGCCGTGCGCGCAACTCCATGAAGTCCCTTCACCTTCGGGTCCGCTATTTATTTCCACTTCAAATTTCGGCGGATGCTGGTCCAGATAGTTTCCGTAGTTCGTGACTTGAAAGTCGCCGGCCGGAGCTTCCGCTGCCAGCGCGTGCGCCAGACAGAGATCGCCAAACTTGAAATGATGTCCGTAAGTTTCGCCGTCGGTGGCGACGTTGACCATGTTTCTGCCGCCGGCGGACCGTTTTAAGGCCGCGACTAGTTCATTGCTTGACCGTAGAAGATTATCGAAGGCGATGGCCCGCGAAGTCGGGCCGTCATAGAAGAAGACGGCAATCGATCGATTTGATCCGTCACGATGAAGACAGCGGTAAGCGATGCTGGTATCGATTGATTGATCGTTTACTTCCTGCCATGGCTGAGTATCTTCGGCGAGGAGTACTCGGTCGCTATGCAGAGCACCCTCACCCCTGGCCCCTCTCCCAAGGGGAGAGGGGAATACCCGCTCGCTACCGCTCCCGGTACTGACCTCACTTCGAACGCGCGCCGCCTGATGTGGGGCGAGAATCACAAAGCGTAACTCTGCTTCAATCAGCGCCTCCATCACCCGCTCGTTGCAAGCGGTTTCTGGCAGCCAAAGCGCCTCGGCTTCTCTACCAAAGCGATAACGAAAATCAGCGAGTCCCCAGCGGATGTGCGTGCGCAAATCGCGCTCGTTACATAGGGGCAGCGCAGGATGGCCATACGCCTGGGCGATCGCGTTGCCGTGTCCGTTACGAATCAAAGCGCTTTGACGATCGGCGGCGATGATTTGCTCGTAGGTGTCCGGATGGTTCTGCTCAATCCAGCTCAAAAGCGTCGGCCCGAAATTGAAGCTAATGTTTTCGTAGTTATTGATCGTTTGCGGCCGGCTCGAAGTGAGATCCGAGATCGAAGCGAACGCGTTTGGCCGATAGCATTCGGAATGAATCCGCTCGTTCCAATCATGAAAAGGCGCGGCGCTGGGTTGTTCTTCGATGATGCCCGTCCATGGATTCTCGCGTGGCGGTTGGTAGAAGTGACCGTGAATGATGAGCGCGGGCATGAATCAATCAAATCATAAAGCCACGAAAAGGCACAAAAGGCACAGGCGATCGATGCCGGGGTTTTACTCCGTGCCTTTGCGTCTTTGCGACTTGGCGTGAGGGAATACCTCAAAAGCAATTTTCACGCAAAGGCGCTACGTTTTCCTTCGGCCGAACATATCAAACCCAACCGCAGCCACCAGCACGCCGCCTTTCACTACGAACTGTGCCCAGGTCTCGACGTTCAGCAGCGACATGCCGTTATCCAAACTCGCGAGAATCAATGCGCCCAGCACGGCCCCGAAAACTGTGCCGCGTCCGCCCATCAAGCTCGTGCCGCCGATGACGCACGAAGCAATTGCATCCAGCTCCATCAGATTACCGGCATCAGGCGAGCCGCTGCCGACACGACCTGTGTGAAGAATCGCCGCGAGACCCGCGAGCGCCCCCATTACGCAGAAGGCCGCGAGCACGTATCGCTTCAAATTGATTCCGGAAAGACGCGCCGCATCGGGATTGCCGCCAATCGCGTAGAGATAGCGTCCAAACGTCGTGTTAGCAGTGACAAATGCGCCCGCCACCGCGACCGCCAAAAGGAAGAGCACCGGGATGGGGACACCGCCGGCTTTGTTCATCAGATAAATGAAGGCGACGATCACTACTGATGGAATCACGATGCGCGCCGCCAGGGCCCCGGCGCTAAGCACCGTCAGCCCGAGACGTTTGCGCGCGCGTTGTCGCCGCAGGTTAGACCAGATGAGCACGCCAATCGCGATGACTGCGAGGCCGATGCCGATTCGCGGATCCAGAAAGTCACGACCGAGCGAACGGAACTCAGGCAATTCAACGGGAAACGTTTTGCCATGGGTCAGCTTGAGAATCACGCCGCGCCAGGCCTGAAGTCCACCCAGCGTCACGATGAAAGCAGGAATGTTTACGTAGGCCGTCAGCGTGCCCTGAATGATGCCGATGATCAGGCCGACGACAATTGCCGACCCCAACGAAAAGACGAGTCCGCGGCCCTGCGTAATTGCGGCGATGCCACCAGCTAACCCGACAACGGCGCCGACCGAGAGGTCGATGTTGCCGCTAACGATGACCATCAACATGCCGACCGCGAGGATGCCGGTCACGGCCATCTGTTGCAGGAGCTTTGAGAAATTGACCGCGCCCAGAAAGAGACCGTAAGGATTGTGCTCATCGATTGTGGCCCATTGAAAGAAAAGCCAAATGACGACCAGCGCCGCGAGCATCGTGTAAGCACGGAGGGCCGAGGTGCGAAGTTTGAGACGCCCTTGTCCAAATATTTCTGAAGCCTTTGACATGAATAATAAATACTGACCCGTTTAGATGGCGGACCTGTCCGCCCTGTTAGCTAGCTCACGCTCCGACCACAACCAGCGCTGATCTATTTCAATTGGCACACTTCCAACGTCGTGAGGAAAGTATGCGTGGTAACTGGACCAGCGCCACTTAGCAGGATGATCGCACAAACCCGCTCGTATTGGATTCAAATGAATGTAATTTAGCTTTTGACGAATGAACTTGTGGCTCCAAATATCAATAGCGGAAAAATCCTGAAGCCAAACAGCGTGCGTTTGACCTGAAGCTAAGGGTTTTCGAAGAGCGAGGTTTCGGAGTGTAGCGGTTTCATTTTCGTTGCGCAGCCATTTGAGAAGCTTCGATGGTGCTCTCCCTTTCAATTTTCCAGCCAGCTTGGTTATGTTCATGTTAAGCGGGTTTGCAAGCAAATGAAAATGATCGGGCATGATTACGTAACCGATTAGCTTGAAGGGATCTTTCAACCTTGTTTCTGATAACGCGTCAATCAACAGCGAACAGCATTGTTCGATCGAGAAGACCGGAACCCGATTATACGTTACGGCGGTAACGTAATGGACGAGATTTGGTTCACGCGATTTGAAGAGTTTCATAGATCGGAGGACGCCGCACAAGTGCGGCTTTTAAACGAAACGTCGAGACTTTGTCTATGGAATTACTCGCGCCGGACAAGTCCGGCGTCTAAACGGAACTCAGGTTTCTCGTGGGCCGCACAAGTGCGGCGTCTAAACGATAGCGGGTGTTCTTCACGCCGCCAGGCGTCGTCTTCCTGTCGCGCACGACATCACCGCTTCGGGTGTCGCTTCTTCGCGTCTGAATTCGCCGGTGACGCGACCTTCGTGCAGGACGATGACGCGATCTGACAGGCCGAGCACTTCCGGCAATTCAGATGAAACTAAAACGATCGCCAGACCGGTGGCCGCCAGTCGATTAATCTCGTTATAGATTTCCTGTTTCGCGCCCACGTCGATGCCCCGTGTCGGCTCATCCAGAAACAAAACGCGCGGATTGGTCAGCAGCCATTTGGCCAAAACGACTTTCTGTTGATTACCGCCTGACAGCGTCCCTGCTTCGGTGTAAACCGACGGCGCCTTAATCCGCAGGTCGCGCGCCATTCGTTGACCAGCGGCGGCTTCGGCATGTTCGTTGGTAAAAAAGCGGCCCGATAGTTGATGCAGACCGGCCAGCGTCATGTTTTTCAGAATGGTCTGGTCGAGAATCAAACCATAGCGCTTGCGATCTTCAGTCACAAAGCCGATGCCATGTTTGATGGCATCACAGGGATTGGCAATCTGAATTTGCTTTCCGTCAACGAAAAGTTCCGCCGTCTTGCGCCCCGGATGCGCACCAAAGATCGCCATCAACAACTCGCTGCGGCCCGAACCCATCAACCCGGCGATGCCCAGGACTTCGCCTTTGCGTGCTGAGAAACTGACGCCGTCAACCAGCAGTTTTCCGGGCACCGTGGGATCTTCCACGGTGACGTTTCGCGCCTCGAAGACGCCACTGCCGAGAGCGTGTTTCGATTCTGGAAAAATTTGATCCACTTCCCGACCGACCATCTTCGCGATGACGCTCGCTTCATTCAAGTCTGACGTTTGATCAGTTCCGATCGATCGGCCATCGCGAAGCACGGTGATCCTCTTGCTGATGCGAAAGACCTCGTCAAGCTTGTGCGAAATATAAATCATCGCCACGCCGCGCTCACGCAGCTTGGCGAGAATTCCGAAGAGGGTCTCGACTTCGGCCTCGGTCAACGCGGCGGTTGGCTCATCCAGCACGAGAATGCGCGCGTCCTGCGAAAGGGCCTTGGCTATTTCCACCAGTTGCTGTTGTCCGATGCCGAGATTCTGCACCGCCGCGTGCGGGTCGATTGTGAGGTGCAGATCATTGAGTAGTTTTTGCGCGCGACTGTAGAGCGTGTGCCAGTTGATAACTCCGAAGCGTTGGGGCTCGCGGCCGAGAAAAATATTTTCGGCGACGCTCAATTCTTTGACCAGCGACAGTTCTTGAAAAATGACGGCAATGCCGGCCTTTTCAGAATCGCGCACACTGGCGAAGCGTCGTTCCGAGCTGTCCAGGAAGATTTGGCCGCCGTATTCGGGATGCCGATAAACGCCCGCGAGGATCTTGATAAGGGTGGATTTGCCCGCGCCGTTTTCGCCGACGAGCGCGTGAATCTCGCCTTGTTCAAGATTGAAACTTACGCCGTCGAGGGCTTTTACTCCCGGAAAGGACTTCGTGATGTCCTTCATCTCCAGGAGGCTGTCGTCGAGTTTGGAGGTTCGATTTTCGATGATCGTTTGTTGGTTCTAAGCGATGCAGTTCGGAGCTCCGCCTTCAGGCGGCCGTCTCAAGACGGAACTCCAAACCCAGTTTTACGGGTTCGGTCTGATTGCCAGATAAACTGTCTGCCCACGTCGATTGAGCAACAACAGCGCCGGCTTGTTTCCATTCTTGTCGATCGCCGCGCGCAATTCTTCTGCCGATCGAACGGCTTGGCGGTTAACTTCCTGAATCACGTCGCCGCGCTGAATGCCGGCGGCCCCTGCGGGCCCGGCCTCGTCTACTGAATCTACTACCACGCCCTGCGTGCCGGCCGGAAGACCAAGTTCCTGCATTATCTCCGGAGTTAGCGGCTGAACACTGAGACCGAGCTTGCCACCGCCGCCGCGCGAATTTGGTGTCCCTTGATTCTGGTTTTCCTGCTGCGCAGTTTCCGGATTGACTTCACCCAACGTGGCCTTGATCTTCTGTTCGCGATTATCGCGCAGCACCGTCAGAGTAACCTCGCTGCCCGGAGCATTGCTTGCTACGCGATTGCGAAACGCGTTGGCGTCGTTAAAAGTGACATCATTGAGGGCTGTGATCACATCACCGCGACGAATTCCCGCGCGCTCGGCCGAGCTGTCAGGTTTGACAGAATTCACAATCACGCCTTTCGTTTCAGACATGCCCAGACCTGCCGCCATGTCAGAAGTCACGCGCGTAACCGAGATTCCAAGTTGACCGCGACGCACCTTTCCATTCTTCACCAGTTGATCCATGACGCTGCGCGCCATGTTTGAAGGGATCGCGAAGCCTATGCCGATGTTTCCACCGCCGGCCCCGGGCACAATTTGTGAATTGATGCCGATCAGTTCGCCGATGGTATTGATCAGCGCGCCGCCGGAATTGCCCTGATTGATCGGCGCATCCGTTTGCAGAAAATCTTCAAAGCTGCCCGCGCCGGGCCCCGCTGTCGATCTACCTTTCGCGCTGATGATGCCCAACGTTACCGTCTGGCCGATGCCGAGCGGGTTGCCAATTGCGAGCGCCACGTCGCCGACGCGTACCTTGTCCGAATCGCCGGGCGTCATGAAGGTCAAGCCCGCTGCGTTGACTTTCAACAATGCGAGATCGCTGGGCGGATCAGTGCCGATAAGTTTCGCTTCAAAGGTGCGGCCGTCGGTCATGTCGATATTGATGTCCTGCGCGCCGTCAATCACGTGATGATTGGTCAGCACGTAACCGTCAGCACTGACAATCACGCCAGAGCCGAGTGCGCGCTGGAGTTGTTCCTGTGGCTGTTGCTGGCCGCGATCTCCAAACAAGCCACGGAAAAAAGGATCGTCAAGAAACGGGTATTGCTGCGGCGTGCGCACGCGTTTATTTGCGCGGATCGTAACGACCGCGGGAGAGACTTTGCCGACCAGGTCCGCATATGAATTCTGCGGCAAAGTGTCGGGCACCGGCGCAAAGTTCAGCGCCGGATTGGAAGCGCCTCGCCGGCAACCCGTGATGCCAACGAGTAAGACGCAAGCGAGCAGGCCGATTATTAATTGACGATTACTGTTCGAAAAACCTCTGACGAGATACATAAGTACTCCTAAAAAAAGAATGATTTTTGCCGATGGCTCAGTTAGATGATTTTAGCAGATGAAGTTCGGAGAGGGACAAGTTTAGAGGCGTCTCTTACTTTGCGTATCTTTATTTGGAGTGCGCCGGCGCCTTTGAGACTGTCCAGCACGCGGATGACGTCAGAGTAGGGAAGCGCGCGAGGCGCCTTGATGAAGACAGTCCTTTCAACGCGAACACTATCAGGCAGGTCCACACGATCTCGTAACTCATCGCGATAGACGTGGTTCTGGAAACGCTCTCTGAAGAGATCCGAAAGCCTAAGGCTTAGCTTGCTCGTGTCATAAACCGATCCCATGTCCGCCGTGCGGTTGAGCATTAGAGTGCGGTCCTCCTTGATCGTCACTACGAGCGTTTTGGGATTTGGATCGACCGGGACGTCGCGCTCAGGTTGCGACGGAACATTTGCCAGAAACCTTGACGGCTTCAGCGGCGCCACCACCATGAAAATGATCAGCATCACGAGCAGTACATCAATGAGCGGCGTGACGTTGATGTTCGGCTTCGCGTGACTCGTGGACACAAAGAAATTTCCATCGGCGCGATTCGCGTTTGTCATAGCGGCGCTCCTCCTTCAGTGACGCGTTAGACAAATCGTCAGCCGGATTGTTCCAAGGAGTGTTAGACCCCACGCAGCCAGACTGGAGCGCAAGCGTCCTCGCTTGCTCTTAGCATCGGTGATCAAAAGCAGCAACCGGGACGGTTGCGCTTTAGTCTTTGCCCCTCCCTCACGGTCGGGCTTCTGACACGAGGAGTTATAATGAAGCGTATGGATGTGCAGCTTTACCTGGATCGAATTAATTACCGCGGTTCGTTGAGTCGCGATTCTGAAACCCTCAGGCAAATTCATCTCGCGCACTTGCTCAGTGTCCCGTTTGAAAATTTGAGTGTTCATGCACACGAGCCAATCGTGCTCGATGACGCGGCGCTGTTTGAAAAAATCGTTGAGCGACGACGGGGCGGATTCTGTTACGAACTCAACGGTTTGCTTGCCGCTCTTTTGCGGGATTTGGGTTTTGAAGTCGCAATGCTTTCGGCGCAGGTGGCGAATGATGGAGGAGACTTCAGCCGGGACTTTGATCACATGACGTTGATGGTTTCGCTGGACGAACAGCCTTGGCTTGCCGATGTCGGATTTGGTGATTCGTTTATCGAGCCTTTGCCGCTGGAGCTAAATGCTGAACATCGGCAGAGAGACTGTCGATACCGAATCGTGCCGGCGGCCGACGAAAGATTTGTGCTGGAGCGAGCGCGCGATCAAGAACAGTGGGAGCCGCAGTACCGCTTCAGTTTGAAACCTTATGAATATGGCGACTACGCGGAAATGTGTTCGTTTCATCAGACCTCTGCGGAGTCACACTTCACGCGTCAGCGAATCTGCTCGAGGCTCACGCCGCAGGGACGAATCTCACTCAGCGACATGCGCTTTATCGTGACTGAGAATGGCTCTCGCACCGAGCGACAGGTTGGAAGTGATGAAGAATACCGCGAAATACTGCGCGATCAGTTTGGGATTGTGATGTGAACGGAATCGACTTCTGAATGCCGGGAACGCGGACGTCCCGTCCGCAACCCACTTAGTTCGCGCTTCGCGCTCATTGCGGACGAGGACGTCCGCGCTCCCAGGCCGCTGAAGGATCAAACAACAAAGGAAAGAATTGCCCATCCAGTTTCTCTCCAGCCGGAATCGCGGGCACGCCTTCGAGGAGCGGATCGTCTGAAGCTGAAGATACTCCATCACGAAAGACGTTGATGACGGCTCCGCGTCTCGGACGGTCGCTGCGATTCTCGTACGAGCCGTGCACCATCAACGGATGATGAAAAGAACACTCGCCGGCCTTCAATTCGATCGCGACCGGATTGAATTCGGCTTTCTGCTCTTCTGTCAGGACAGTCTGAATCGCGTGCATGTCATCTGCCAGGCCCGTCACCGGCAGCAGATTCCAGAGATGACTGCCGGGAACGTAATGAACGCAACCGTTCTCGCGTGTCGAATCGTCGAGCCCAATCCAACAAGACAGGTGCGCCATTGGCTGAGTGCGCGTCCAGTAGGAATAATCCTGATGCCACGCGACCACGCCGCCGTGATGCGCCGGCTTGCAAAAGAGCTGGTCGTGCCAAAAGCGCACCGCGCCACCAAGCAGTTGCGACGCCGGCAGCAAAAACGCCGGATTCCAAAGCAAATCATGAAAGCCGGGCGCAATCCGCCACGCTCCGAGCGCATGAAACAAAACCGTCGCTGGATCCTTCGATTCGTTTGAATGAAATTCGTAGAAGAGTTGATGGCCGGGATGATTTGGATCGATTAGTTGAGATAGTTCGCCGCGCAGCGTCTCAATCTGATCAGCTTTCAATAAGCGAATGCCGGCGAGATAGCCGTTGGTATGAAAGAAATCGATCTGATCGTTGGTGAGGCGGTATTCACCCCAACCCGACGCGTGAATCAGCCATTTGAATAATTGGGTGATTGGTTTGTGATGAAAGGATAAGTCGTTCAACATCTGAATCGCCGCCCTCGGGTCAGTACCATCCGCGTCAGCGGATGGATTAACGGTTCATCCCGGCCTCTCCTCTTGATCCTGCTTACGCAGATGGTACTGACCTCATTGGCCCACCGCCCCAATCCCATCAATCACAACTCGCGCCACGGTCGGGATGATGTCGCGCTCGCCGGCGTGATCGGTGGTGAACGTCACCAGCACGAACCTGGCGCCGTTGGGCAATTCGATGTAGGCCGCGTCGTGCCGCGTGGTGCTGGTCCAGCCGGCTTTCGCCCAAAGTTTCGCGGTGGGCATTTCGCGCAAGGCGATGCCGGTGAAGCCATAGCCCTGGTCGTCGTTGTCTTTCGATGAGCCGATAAATTCCCGCTTCAAAAGATTCATCATCTGCGTGCTGCGCGCCGTGTTAACCGCGCGGCCGGTTGCGATTTCAGAGAGCAGTCGCGCGGTCGCGTCAGTTGTCAGCTTGTTGCGGTTTTCGCCCTTGGGTCCGCGTGAAACTTTTTCGCGGCCGTAGGCGTCTTCGCAGAAGGTCTTTTGATTGACGTTGATATTTGTATAGCCGAGCGACGAATAGTACCGGTTTACTGCGTTGCGCATGTACTGCCACTTTTCCATTTCCTTGGGCGACAGTTCGAATCCACTGGTGGTCTGCGTCAGCACGTCAAGCACGTACTGCGTCGCCTCATTCGACGAATCGACAATCATGTCGCGCACGGCGCGCTTCAATTCATCAGTTTCCTGAATCTTCTTATCTTCCAACCAGCGATGCACGGCGCCGAGGTAGAAAAGTTTCACGACGCTGGCCGGATAGACACGCTCGTTGCCGCGAAAGCTCGCGGTGACGGGATGCTGAGCATCACGCAGATCGATCAACGTGATCGACAGTTGCGATTCAGTCAGCTTCTTGTCGGCAAATTTGGCCAGAGTCGTGCGCGCGGCATCGTTGACGAGTTCCTGCAAAGAGGCGGCTCGCGCAGTATCAACGGCTGCCAAAGATCTTCGCTGCTGAGCGAGGGGCGAGATCGCCAGCGTCGCAATCACAATCGCCGAAAGGACAAACCTATTCATCATTCGTCATCCTCTTTTGTCGGGACAAGATCACATACACGGGCAAGCCCAGCACAATGAAGATCAAGCTCGCCAGCGGCGGCGCCTTCAGAGATTCCGCCAACGCCAAGAGTGGATGACCTGCGAAAAACAATCCTATCGTGGCGCTCATGTCGGCTCTCGTATCCCAGGCGATGCGAAATAACAACCACCCGGTTACCGCCAGGTACACCATCGGCACCACCGGATAGCCCCAGGTGCGGTAAGGCCGTTGTACGTTCGGCTCGCGACGTCTAAAGATGAAGACTGAGCCCGCGACGAAAGCGTAAAAGAGCGTCAGCGCAAACACCGCGGCATCCGTCAATTGATCATAAGAACCTGAGAGCGCAAGGACGCCCGACCAGATTCCGAGAACGACCAGCGATCGGATCGGCACGTGAGTACGCGGGGAAAGTTTCGCCAGGCCTTTGAAGAACAAACGGTCGCGCGCCATCGCGTAGGGCACTCGCGCAGTGGCGAGGATTGAAGCATGCAGTGCGCCGAACGAAGACGTCATCATCGCCGCGGCCATCAGCGTCAGAGCAATTGCGCCCAGCAATCGCCGCACGACCTCGGCCGCAACCGACAACGATGCAGGGACGCTGGCGACTTCAGTGGGAGTCAGCACGTGGTAGTAACCGATGTTCACCAGCAAATAAAGTCCCATCACCACGAACATGCTGATGATTAAGCCCAGCGGCAGATTGCGCTCCGGGTTTTTCACTTCGCCCGCGAGGAAAGCGAGGTTGTTCCAACCGTCATAAGCCCACAGCGCACCCAGCATAGCGGCGGCGAATCCCGCGAAGCCTCCGCTGACGATCGCGACGCCTTCGCACGTCCCGCCGACATTCGCCTGAGTCAGGTGCGACCAATCGCCGCCGGTGTAGAAAAACGCTCCCAATCCCACCGCGACCAAAAGCAAAACTTTGATCGAAGTAAGAAACGTGGCCACGCCGCCGCTGAAGGTCACCGCCCCGCAGTTAATGAGCACGGTCACGGCAATGGCGCCGAGCGCGACCAACTGCAAACGGCCGAAGGGAACATTGATGTATGGAATTGTGAAAAATGCTTGATTCAGCGCGCCCTTCAAAAGCGCGTTGAGAAAGATGGCGAATCCAACCGCGAGCGCCGCCGCGGACGCGCTGCGCGCGATGGCAAACTGGGTCCAGCCGTAAAAAAACCCCCACGGTTTCCCGTACGCGTCGCGCATGAGGCCGTATTCGCCGGCGTCGCGCGGCCTCATCGCCAGCAACTCGGCGTAGGTGAGCGCGCCGGCGAGCGAAAGCAAACCGGCGACCAGCCAAACCATCAGCGCTTTGCCCGGGGTGCCGACGTTACAGGTCATGACGCGCGCTTTCAGAAACACGCCGGTGCCGATGACGTTGGCGACGTTGACTGCGATCGCAGCGACCAGTCCGAGACCGCGGATGAGTTGGCCGTTAGTCAGATTTTGCGTTTGAAGTTTCGGGGTTGAGCTCATTCATTTAGACGAGTAGCTAGTTGTTCAAATCGTTACGGCCTCGCTGGGGCCCTGAGAACTACTTACCGCCCTTGGCCCTGATCTCTGCCAGTTCCTTTAGAAATTCTTCGCGCTCTCGCGCGGCCTGATCGATCCGCTTTGTTCTCTGGTTGACGTGACGCGCGCCTTTGAAATTCGAATTCTGCAGGGACTGGGCCCAGGCTTTCAACTGTCTGGAACAACTCTCGGCCCTCTTATTGACAGAACAATCTCTTCGTTGAGCGACCGAAAAGCCGGAATCCGTTCTATGAGGCAGAGCATTGAACGAACTTCGCCGGCCGAACCGCGGGCAATGTAAAGGAAAGCGAGCAACTCGTTGTTAGTGCCACGCTCAAAGCCTTCAGCAATGTTGTTGGAAACCGAGACGGCGGCGCGTTCGATTTGATCCCTGAGGCTTCTTCGTCTTCGAAAATGAGTTGAGTCGGTCAGGGCATAGATTTCGACAGCCAGGCTGATCGCGGCGTTCCACACTGGAAGATCTTCGAATCTTTTGTAGTTCATGAGAGTTGACCTCGTTTGCGAAATGGAAAAGCCGCAGGACTATACGCGAAGAATTCCAGATTCAAGATTCCAGGATTCAAGAGCCCGACTGAAGAGATTCGAGAGTTTGGACTTACGTGATGTTGAATCTTGATTATCAAGGAACCTATTTCGTCTGGAATTTTGAATCTTGAATCTTGAATCTTGAATCTGGAATTTGGAATCTGGAATTTGCAATCTTGCAATCTAACTACCAAACATCATTCATCAGCAGATCTTCATACGTGTCGCGCTTGCGGATGAGATCACCCTTGCCGCCTTCTCGCACCATCACCGCCGCGGGCAGCGGCCGCCCGTTGTACGGAAACATTTGCGCCAGCGAGTACGCTCCCGAATTCAGCAATGCCAGCACTTCTCCCGGTTTCACGTCACGTGGGAGCAGGCGATAGTCGGGCAGACGCCCGTGACGCTCGATGTCAAAATAAACGTCGCCCGAATCGCACAAAGGCCCCGCGACTTTGTATTGCGCGTTCAGCGGTTCACATGCGCGCGAGGCGGAAATCAGGTGGTAGTACCACTTGTAATTATTCATCGAGAGCAGAAGGTTGTAACCCGCGTCGGTCAAAAGCCAGATGTCGTCGGTCTCAGGCCGCCGCTTGATGTTCTGCACCTTCGTGAGCACCACGCCGGCGTCGGCGATAATGCTGCGGCCCGGCTCAAGCAGGATCGTCACTTTCTCCAGAAGGTGCTCGGCTTCGACGTCACGCGCTGATTCGCGCGCCACGCGCAACGCTTCCGTCAATACCGCGGAAGGCTCAAGGTCCGCGCCCAGCATGTCGCGCTCATGTTCGGGCATTTGATCGGCTTGCGAACGATCGCGCAGATAATTCACCGGAATGCCGCCGCCAAGATTGATGTGCTCCAGAGTCAGACCCGTCTCGCGGTGAATCGTCATCAGGTGGTTCCACATGCTCTTGAACGCTTCGGCGAACGGTTCGACGTCCGGCGTCTGCGAACCGACGTGAATATGAATGCCGCACACGTGAACGAGATCGGGATGCTGCAAGCCGCGCCGAAACGCATCGAGCACCTCCGATGACGAGATGCCGAACTTTGAAGTCAGCAAGGCAGTCTGCAAACCGAGGTGCGAGCGCGTGCCAATTTCGGGAACCAGGCGCAAAGCAATTCGCGCCGGCGGCAAGCCTGAATTAAGTTCAGCTCGCGCGCGCCGAACTGCGTCCTCGACCATCTCAATCTCATAAATTGAATCGACGTTAATCGAATAGATGCCCGCGCGCACCGCTTCATCCAGCTCTTCGTTGGTCTTGCTGGTGCCGTTGAAAATGATTTGGTCGGGACGAAAGCCCACGCGCAGGGCCTTGAAAAGTTCGCCGCCGCTGTTGACTTCGATGTCGATGCCGGCATCGCGCACGACGCCGAGCACTGCCATGTTTGAATTTGCTTTGGACGCGTAGCAAAACTTGATTGGGCGATCGACCTGCTTCGCGGCCGCTTGCAAACGCGCAATGTTGCTGCGGATGCGAGCTTCGGAGAAAACAAACAACGGCGTGCCGTATTTGTACGCGAGGGCCGTTGCGTCGGCGCCGCTGATAAAAAGATGATTGTTGTCGCGCGCTTCCAGAAAGCCGGGAATGGTCCACGCGGGCGCGGTCGTCAAAGTTTGTGACATTTGAAAAGATTAAATCAAATCATTTGTTTAGACGCCGGACTTGTCCGGCGACATCCATGGGGAAATGTTGAACTCGGATTGGCGGACAAGTCCGCCATCTAAACGAGACGTAACTCCGCCATCTAAACGAGACGTAACCATGACTACAGCTGCGAAATCATCTCGCTTGGGTTCCAATAGGCCCAGACGTTCTGAATTTTTCCTTCGCCATTTACTTCAAAGACATCTATGCCTTCAAACCTGACTTCTTTGCCGTTGGTGCTGGTTCCTTTGCCAATCCACTTCACCGCAGCGCCATTGCCGGCGACAAAAATTGATTCTTCATCCAGCGCGACACTCTTGAAGTTCTTGCAAATGGATTGAAAGAATTCGCGTATGCCGTCGCGGCCGGATATCGGCGGGGCGCCGATAGGATCGCAGGTTGTGCCGTCTTCGGCGAAGGTATTGGCAAACGCTTCGGCGTCCATCGCTCGAATCGCCAGGAAATAAGCGCGCACGGCGCGCGATACTCTATCAGGTGTGACTTGTTCGCTCATCTGTTTAGGTGCGCACGTCTCTGGCGTGCCGCAATGCTAACGTCATCGTTTTCGAGCACGCCGGAGGCGTGCGTACCGGCAAACTAAAGTTTGCCGGACGAAGCATGTTTCGCGCGTTCCTTCTCAACCAGGACGCGGCGCAAAATTTTTCCTGAAAGCGATTTTGGAATCAGATCAATGAACTCCAGTTCGCGAATCTTCTTGTGCGGCGCTACGCGGTCGGCGACAAAATCCATGAGGGCTTCCGCCGATGTTTCCTGTTTCGGCACCACGAACGCCTTCGGCACTTCGCCCGCCTCGTCGTCGCGGCAGGGGATGACTGCGGCATCGGCGACCGCCGGATGCGTCAGCAGAATCGCCTCGAGTTCCGCCGGCGCCACCTGAAAACCTTTGTACTTGATCAGCTCTTTAACGCGATCGACGATGAAAAAATGTCCGTCCGCATCAGCGTATCCGATGTCGCCCGTGTGCAGCCAATTGTCTGCGTCAATCGTACGCGCAGTCGCTTCCGGATTGTTCAAATAGCCGTTCATGATCTGCGGACCGCGCACACACAGCTCACCTTCCTGATTTGCGCCCAGCTCGTCGCCCGTCGCCGGATCAACCAGCTTACATTCCGTGTTGGGGGCCGCGGGGCCGACTGATCCAAGCTTCATCTGGGTTGGATCAGCGGGACTGCTGTGCGTCACGGGACTGGTTTCCGTCATGCCGTAGCCCTGCCGAATGCCGCAGCCAATCCGTTGCATGCATTCCCGCGAGAGCTCTGGTCCGAGCGGCGCGGCGCCGCAAAAGATCATTTTCAAACTCGAGAGATCGTAATTGTCGATGATCGGATCCTTGGCCAGCTTCAAAACGATCGGCGGCACAATGTGCGAAAGCGACACGCGATACTTTTGAATCAAATCCAGAAACTGCTCGAGATCGAATCGCGGCATGATCACGATGGTGGCGCCCAGATGCAAACCCATATTCAACACCACCACCAGACCGTAGATATGAAAGAGCGGCAGCACGCAGAGCAGCCGGTCGTCCTGGTGAAAATAATCCAGGCCGTCCATCTGGCACATGTTCGCGACCAGGTTGTGATGAGTGAGCATCACGCCTTTTGCCAGGCCGGTCGTGCCGCTGGAATAAGGCAGGGCAACCAGATCTTTTCTGGGATCAATTTCGACACGCGGCACTTCGCCATTCTTCTCGAGCAGCGAGTCGAACGGCGTCGCGTCTTCTGCCTCGCCAAAAACGAAAAGCTCTTCGACGTCGGCCTCGCGCGCAGCCTCGCGGGCCTTATCGATAAACGGCGGCGCGGTGACGAGAAACCTGGCGCCGGCATCTTTCAACTGCAGCGTCGCTTCTTCGGCAGTGTAAAGCGGGTTTACCGTCGTGTTGATTCCGCCCAGCATCGCGACGGCATGAAAGACCACGGCGTAGTCGAGACAATTGGCGCTGAAGATTGCGAAGACATCACCCTTCTTGAACCCTTTTTTCGCGAGATTCGCCGCGACGCGGCGGACTGATTCTTCGAATTCGGCGTAGGTCAGCGAGCGGCCGCTTAGCCCATCGATCAGCGCAGGCTTATCTTTGATCGCACGCGTCGAGCCGAAGATAAATTCGGTCAGCGAGACTTCGGGAATAGTGACGTCCGGGTATGGCCCACGAAATATCATAAGTGGCTCAGACTTTAGTCTGTGAATTTTACGCGAGCACAGACTGACTGTCTGTGCCACCATAAAAAGAGCGGCCACTATACACGATCCTTGTGACCAAACGGCAGTAAAGATGTATATTGACGCAATTTCAATATGAGCTCAGACCGTTCGAATCCGCTTAACGTCGTTTGCTTCGCCACGTTTTTCAAAGGCGGAGATTTCATGCGCGAATGCAAAGCGGCCGGTTGCAACCTCATTCTCGTAACCAAGGAAAAGATGCTCCAGGAAGACTGGCCGCGCGACGTGCTGGACGAAGTGTTCGCCCTGCCGAACGACGCGCCGGTCGAATTATTTCTCGACCTGGTCAGCCACATCGCGAAGACAAGAAAACCTGATCGAATAGTCGCCCTCGAAGAGTTCGACGTGGTCATCGCGGCGCTGGCGCGCGAGCACCTTTGCATGCCGGGCATGAGCAGCTCAATCGCCAAAACTTTTCGCGACAAATATGCGATGGCGGTAAACGCGCGCGAAGCCGGATTGACGGTTCCCGAATTCGTCGCGGCCGTCAATAACGATGAGGTCAGCGATTTTTTGAATCGGGTCCCGCCGCCGTGGGTGATGAAGCCGCGTTCGGACGTTTCGGCTATTGGCATTCGGAAAATCGAGAGCGCCGACGACGTTTGGAAGACAATTGAAGAATTGAATCAACGAGAAACGCTGCGCGAGCGAGCCTCCTATCATGTCCTGGCGCGTTTTATTCCCGGCGAAGTCTTTCACGTTGATTCGCTGGTTACCGACGGTCGGGTCGCTTTTGCGGGCGTCAACAAATATGGCCGGCCGCCGCTGCAAGTCGCGCACGGGGGCGGCGCCTACATCTCGCAAACTATTCCGCATGATTCCGCCGAAAAGAAAAAACTGCTGGCGATCAATCGCCGTCTGATCAAGGCGATGGGAATGCAGTCAGGCGCCACGCACGCCGAGTTCATCAAGAGTGAAGCGGACGGCGATTTCTATTTTCTGGAGATTGCTTCGCGCGTTGGCGGCGCTTACATCGCCGACGTTTTGGAAGCTGCGTCAGGAATAAATCTGTGGCGCGAATGGGCCAAGCTGGAAGTTGCGGATGCCAGGGCGAAGCCGCGTCTGAAGCCGCGAAGAGAACACGCCGGAATTATTCTGTCGCTGGCGCGCCAGGAATATCCGGACACGTCGGCTTATGACGATGCCGAGATAGTCTATCGAGCGAAGAAGAGACATCACGTGGGATTGATTGTCAGAGCGAAGAGTCACGCGCGCGTAACGGAATTGCTCGATGATTACGGCCGGCGTTTTGTCGATGACTTCATCGCGGTGTTGCCGCCGCTCGAACGGCCGGAATAGTGGCACAGACTTCAGTCTGTGATTGCGCAATAGGTACGCACGCCTCCGGCGTGCTCCGGTCAGAAACGGACAAAGCACGCCGGAGGCGTGCGTACCGAAGATCATCAAACCAAGCTCCCTGTTTCAGCGTCTAACACTGCGACCACGATAGTTTCTAATCTTCCGTTCGAAAATCGGAACACCCGGCATGCGCAGGAATAAACTAACCCCATTGAATTTTGCGTGGCGATTCCGATTGATCATGGCTGGCGTCTGCGTGTCGCTGATTTTGGCGCCGTCAAACCTGGGCGCCCAATCGCAGGATCCCATCGACACGATAAAAATCGACACCAACCTGATCAGCGTACCGGTAATCGTCAGCGATCGAGAAAATCGCTACGTTCCGAACCTGACAATCGACGCCTTCCACCTCTTTGATAATCAAGTCGAACAGAAGATTTCCTTTTTCGATACTGGTGAAGAGCCTTTGAATGTGGTGTTGATGCTCGACACCAGCTTGAGCACCAGCGAAGTGCTCGATGACATAAGGAAGGCGGCCCAGGCTTTCGTGAAACAGTTGCGACCGCAGGACCGCGCCATGATCGTGACTTTTGACTGGCAGATGCAGAAGCTCAGCACGCTCACGAACAATCGGAAGGAGTTGGAATCAGCAATCAAGCATGCCAAGGCCGGGAAGTATCCGGGCACGGTGCTCAATGACACGCTGATGGACGTATCAACTCGCGTGCTGCAACCGATTCGAGGGCGAAAGGCGATTGTCCTGCTAAGTGACGGAGAGGATCATGACAGCGAGTTCACTGCCCAGCAACTAATCCGCGCGCAGTCTGAAGGCGATGCCATGATTTACTCGATCTACTATCGACCGGAGCTGCTTCGTTTCCTGGACCAGCGTCGCAAGCGCCGGCCTCCTTCTCCGCGGCCGTTCCCGTTTGCTCAAGGTCCACCGCAAAGACCCGGTGGTCGTCCCCGGCCGGGCAGAGGACTCGCCGGACCCGAGGGCGCCGAGCTGATGAGAAGGCTCTCGGAAGTTACCGGCGGGCGGTTCTATGAGGGCGAAACCGAAAAGCTGAAAGAGACCTTCGCGCTGATCGCCGAAGAACTCCGGCACCAGTACCGGCTTGGTTTTTATCCCGAAGATCTAAAACGCGACGGCAGCGTTCACGCGTTGCAAGTGAAAGTGAATCTGCCCGACGTGTCAGTCAGGTCGCGCCGCGAATATCTGGCGAAGTGAACCTGTCGCGCGTAGTGACCTCATCGTCGGAGGTTTTCTGTAGCCCAGGCGTTTACGCCTGGGTAAGAAAGTTGAGTTGCTATTAAAGCCCCATTAATGGGGCTTTCAAAAACTAACCCTCTTTCATCCCAGGCGTAAACGCCTGGGCTACGGAAACGCATTTTGTTAGAGGCCTCGCCGCCGGCTTCTTTACAACTATCCTCGCTTCCCTGAGAATGCCTAGGCTTCGCTAACAACTGATTAATTAAATGAGCTCTGTCCCATCCAACTGGTACGAAAATTTTTTTCACGGCGTCACGCTCGATTTGTGGCGGCAGGCAATACCGCAGGAACAGACTGAGGCCGAAGCCGAATTTCTCTTTCAGGCGCTGCAATGCGTTTCTGGAGGGCACGTGCTCGACGTGCCTTGTGGTAATGGCAGGCTCTCGTTTGCGCTGGCGCGGCGCGGTTTGCGGGTTACGGGGTTAGACATCTCGGAAGAATTTATTGCGGAAGCTCGCCAAAGGTTTAGAGAGGACACGGGTCAGCGCGTCGAGTTCATCCTCGGTGATAAGCGCGCGATTGAAGGCGCGCGCGTTTACGACGGCGCTTTTTGTGCCGGCAACAGCTTCGGCTTTCTGGAATACGAAGACATGAAGAAATTTCTCGCCGGCGTCGCCCGGGCCCTGAAACCGGGCGCGCGGTTCGTCCTGGGAACGGGGATGGCCGCGGAATCAATCCTGCCTGATTTCGAAGAACAGACTTGCCACCAAATCGGCGACATCAATGTGATTACCAAAGAGCGTTACAACGCCGCCGAGAGTTGCGTTGACAGCGAGTACATCATGGAGCGCAACGGTAAAACCGAATCACGTCTGGCGAAGCATTGGGTCTACACCACCGCAGAAATTCAACGAATGCTGGAGCAGGCGGGACTAAAGGTGCTGAATCTCTACGGCTCAATGAAGTTTGAGCCGTACAAGTTAGGTAGTCAGGAACTGTTCGTCGTATCCGAAGCCCGACCGTGAGGGAGGGGTAGTCCTGTATCGCGTACTTTTATTTTCCAACGAACCGTTCTCACTTCGCTGCCCTCCCTTACGGTCGGGCTTCTGACACCTTCTTTAACGGCCAGATGTTAACACCGATTGACTCTGCGTAATGCAGTAGCGGCTCACCTGCCGGCTGTTCGATTCCCAACGATTTGATCATCGTCGAATCACATGATTCGATTGAGGCGCGGCGCAGCGGCCAGGGTTCGTGCCAGATGCGCGAACGATAAATCTTGCCGTAATGATAAGCGTAGAGACAGTAGCGCTCAGTGAGAAAGAACTCGATCGAATCGGGCGTGGATACTGCCAACGGCTCGCCAATCTTCCATCTCATATTCAGCTCGGCGCGCGGTAGATTTTGAAATCGCTCGGAATTGAAGTCCGCCGCGAAACCTGATTTCTCTTGCGCGAACAAATCTGCATACGTGTGGCGGTCAGTCCGCGACGACGAGTAGGTGATGATGTTTTCTTCCTGCCTGAGAGACATGGCGGCGTTGAAGTAAGGCAGATGATAGAAGGTGCGCGCGCCCCAAACTGCGAGAGCGTTGGCCGCATCCAGGGAAAAGAACCAGACGCCCGGCGCGCCTTGATGATGAACGTAGGTGCGTACGTTCAATTCATGAAACGCACTGGTGCCGGGAATCGGTGGCAGGAACGAAGCGCGAATTCCCCACATCGTAAACGGCACTACGCCTATCCAGGCACGGCGGTCAAAGGTATCGATTTCGAGTTGCGACGGAATTAGCGGACGAAGAATCTCAACATCAATGGCCCAATGCATGAATAAAAGCTTGCCCCACCATTGATGCATCAACGGAATGCCGTTGGGACGGTTGCGAATGGAAAAGCGATCTATGGCTGTTTCATTCACGATTGGCTTCAACGTGTATCTGAGAAGATTTACCGCAGAGAAAAGCCGAGGTATGCGCAGAGATCGCAGACGAAGTCGAGCATCTCAAATTAACCGGCTCCGCTTATTCGTTGTTGGCGTTCTGATTTGAATTTGATTTGCGCGGGCCCTTCTCGCAGAACTGCTGAACCGGCTGAAAGATTTGGCGGCAATAGCTGTCTTGTCCGAGGTCAACTCGCCGGCATTGTTCAACCTGCCACTCGGCACTCTTCATGAACTCAGTCGCTTTGGGAACGGTGCTGCAGAAACCCTCCGTGGGCCGGCTCGTGTCCAGGCATGAGCGCATAAAGATGCTGGTTGAGATAGCGCTTGCGAAACCAGGTTCCTTTTTGTAACGCGTCACCCCTTCATCGACGCAGCCCTGGTTATCGCTTTGTTTGCCAAAGTCGTGCCCTTCGGCGACCACTTCTTTGGCGCGCGCCATGAGCTGATCTTTGTTTCGCATCCACCAAAAGACTCCCGCTCCGACGACGCCGACAATCAAGAGCACAATTACAATCACGACGATGAGCAGGGCCTTAAGCCATCCAGGCATAAGAGACTCCGATCTTTGTTAGAAAAATCATGTCCGACGAGCTTTAGCTTGTCGAAGCTCGCGCGACAAACTAAAGTTTTTCGGACGTCCTAATTTTCGTTGCTCTTCTTCTCACCACAATGCATCACGATCGGCATGAACATGATTTTCTCACAGTTTGGATCCTTCGCCAGATCGTAATGCCGGCATTGTCCCGCTCGCCAATCCGCCAGTTTGTCAAAGTCTCCGACGGGGACTTGATCGCAGAAGGCCGGCGTCTTTCGGCTCTTCTCAAGACAGCCTTGCATAAACAGGTTATTGGAAAAATGCATTAATCATGCCCGACGGTTTTTCCTTGTAACGACGAATCGATTCATCGACGCAGCCACGGTTGTCGGTGTTTTTTCCGAAGTCTCGTCCCTGCGTGACTATCTCTTTGCCTTTGGCCTGCCAGGCATCCTTGTTTTTGGCGACATAGATGACGCCAGCCACAATCGCCGCGACGGTGAGAAATACAATCACCGCGATTACGCTGAGTAAGACTTTGAGCCAACCAGCATGGGGGGAAACAGATTATTAGCCGCGGATCGACGCGGATAAATTCGGACACGGTTCACTAATTGAGCCGCGCGTATCCGCGTCAATCTGCGGCCAACTTTCCTATTTCAAATATTTATCCAGCCAATCAAGCACCGTCTTGTGCCAGAAAGCCGAGTTCGCGGGCTTCTGCACCCAATGGCCTTCATCCGGAAAATCCATGAGCTTCGATTCTACTCCCATTCGCTGGACCGCTGTGAACATTTGCAGCCCTTCCGTTTCGGGAACGCGATAGTCCAGCGTGTTGGTGATCACCAAAATCGGCGTCTTGAAATTCTGCACAAAGTTGTGTGGCGACCAGCGCTCGTACATCGGCTTGTTGGTCCAGGGCGTTCCTTTGAATTCCCATTCCGGAAACCAGAGTTCCTCAGTCGCGCCGTACATCGCCGTCAGGTTGTAAACGCCGTCGTGCGAAACCAGCACCTTGTAACGGAAGCGCGGGTCATTGTTGTGGCCTTCGATCCAGTTGACCATGTAGCCGCCATAACTTGCGCCTGCCGCGGCGATGCGCGTCTTGTCCACGTACGGCAGGTTCGCAACCATTGCAACGCCGTTGCTGATATCAGTGAAAACTTTTCCGCCCCAATCTCCGGAAATCTCGGCGACAAAACGCTGGCCATACCCGGTCGAGCCGCGAGGATTGGGCAGGAACGCGACGTAACCGTGATGGGCATAAATTTGCGGGTTCCAGCGATAACCCCAGTTGTCGTTCCACGCGCCCTGCGGTCCGCCGTGAATCAGAACCACCAGCGGATACTTTCGGCGCGGATTGAAATTTGCCGGTTTCACAATCCAACCTGCGACCTTTGTTCCGATGCCGCCGGTCCAGGTCACTTCTTCCGCCGCCTTCAAATTGAAAGAAGAGATGAAGCTGTCGTTTGTGGTGGTTAACGCCGTGACCCCAGAGCCATCGGCACTGGCGCGAAAGATTTCCGCGGGCTTGCTCATGCTGCTGCGCGAGAAAACCAGTGTGCCGCCATCTTTCGTCAGATGAATGTCACCGTGAGCGCCGCCGTCTCCGATAATCTTTTTCACCGGACCGCCGGTTATCGCCAGCGTGTAAATTGGCGCCCGGCCGCGCTCTTCGGCGGTTAGATAAACCGTTTTACCGTCGGGAGTGAACGTGAATTCATCAACGTTCGAGTCGAGCGATTCGCTGATTGAGACCGCGCGACTCGTCTTGCGATCAAAAAGCATCAGCCGGAAGCGATCGCTTTCATATCCAGGGGTCACCTGCGATCGATACGCGATGTATTTTCCGTCCGGCGAAAACTGCGGCGAGCCGTCGTATCCAGGATTGGCGGACGTGATGTTTTTCGCGGCGCCGCCTTTGACTGAAACCAACCAAACATCGGCATTAGTTGATGTTGCTTCGACCTTGTCGTGATTGCTGGTAAAGGCGAGCTCGCTCGAGTCAGGCGAGAAAGCATAATCGGTCGGGCCGCCGAGGCTGAACGGCGGCGCGTCGTAATCGCCTGGCGTCACATCGCGCGCTTCTCCACCCGCTGAAGAGACAACGAACACGTGCGTCCGCATGCCGTCCTTCCAAGCCTTCCAGTGACGATAGAGCAGCCGATCGGCGACGTGGGCTTTGACTTTGTTCTGCGCCACTTCGTCGGCGCGACGTCTGTTGCACGCGTCGTCGCGGCATTCGGGGTAGATGTCGGAAACAAACGCGAGCCATCGGCCGTCAGGCGACCAGACCGGATCGCCGGCGCCCGTCGAGATGCTCGTGATCTTTTTCAGCGTGCCGCTCGACACATCGATCGTCCAGATTTCGCCGTCCCGCGCCGAAACGAAAGCCAGCTTTTCACCATCCGGCGACCAGCGCGGCGTCGTTGATGATTGCTGGTCGTTGGTGACCTGTCGCATTTCGCCGCCGCTGAGCGGCACCAGATAGATTTGCGTTGTGCCTTTGTTCGCGGCCTTGTCCATTTCGGTGATGGTAAAAGCCACCAGATCGCCTTTCGGCGAAACCTGCGGATCGCTGACGCGGCGCACCTTCAGAAGTTCGTCAATCGTCAATCGCCGTTCTTGGGCGAACGTGAATGACAGGAGCGAAAACAAACAGATAACAGCGAATGCACAGTTACGTTTCATTACTTACCTCGAAGATTCTTTTAGTTGTGCGGGAAAGCGTTAGGCATTATCGCACTTTTGGAATTCAATCGCGACCGGTACTTAGGATCGTGTCAGAAGCCCGACCGTGAGGGAGGGCACGTTCGGAATGCGATCTTGTAATTGCAAAGTGGCCCTCCCTAACGGTCGGGCTTCTGACACGAATTCACGCAAAGGCGCGAAGGCGCAAAGAAAAACCGCAAAATTACAGACGAGCGATGTCCGATAAGTTCTAGCTTGTCGAAGCTCTGGCGACAAACTGAAATTTGTCGGACATTCATTTTGAGGATTTAGCGTATCGAAGGCAGCGACTATTCAGTTAGAATCGCCAAGATGACTGATCTCGATCCTAATTCGATCGACCTAAGGCCCGCGACCGCGGATGACGAGCAGTTTCTCGTCGCGGTTTACAAAAGCAGTCGCTGCGACGACTTGCGCGGACTGGGTTGGGATGAAGATCGCATCGACGAGTTCCTGGAAATGCAGTACCAGGCGCAGCGGACTTTTGATCAAATAGATAATGCGCAAGCCACTGACGAAATAATTCTCTATGCCGGGAAACCGGTGGGGAGACTTCTGGTGGATTCAAGTAAAGATGAGGTTCGGTGCGCGGACCTTGCTTTGCTCCCTGAGTTTCGGAACCGTGGCCTCGGCGCATTCATCCTGCGTAGACTGCAAAGGCAAGCGGGCGAGACGAACAAAACTCTGCGTCTGCAAGTGATTCGATTCAATCGCGCGGTTAAATTCTTCGAGCGGCAGGGATTTATCTGCACGAGCGAAACCGGAACGCACTTTCAGATGGAATGGACGCCGTCCAAATCAGAAATCTAGCCTGAAAAAATTCAACAGATTTAGGGAGTGGGTCGGGATGCGCAGCAGCTAACGTTTTTTCGCTGCTTTCTTCACGGTCTTGCGCGGAGCACTCTTTTTTCTTGAGGTCTTGGCCCGCACGCGCCGTCCTTTGCGGCCTTCGCGCTGCACGATTCCGGCCTTCTCGAGATATTCATAACTTGAGCGCACGACGTTGCGGGCCACGCCGAGGGAGTTCGCCAGCGTACGTTCGCTCGGGAGTAGACTGCCGATTGCCAGGGCGCCTTCGCCGATCAATTCTCCCAGCTGATCGGTGAGTTGCCGGGTCATTGATTCGACACTCTTCCTGTTGATTCGAATTTTGAGAGCCACTCGATTGTCCTCCGGTGTGTTTAGAGTGCCGCGTATTCTAGTTAGTCGTTTGCGGAGTGTCAATGAAGACGAGATCGTGGTTGTGTTCTGATTTGAATGACTCTGAAACCGCGAAGCGGTTTTGTCCTCCAGCCGGGGCGTTGCCGAAGGCTACGTTGGGTGCCGAGTCTCGCGCGCGCCACAACCCTGTCAGGGTTGCGGCTCCGTTGTTGATTGGATCCCAAGGTAGCCGAAGCGGCAACCTTGGGCTTTGTTCTAAATAACCGCTTCGCGGTAGCAAAGTCAGCACTCAACGCCGCTCCCGCAGTTAGGTTAGATCCATTCACTCCTTGAGCGCTTTGTATTTGCGCAGAATCTCGAGTGTGCGATCGATAGGCAGGGCTTCAACAGTGTGGCCGCGACCCGTGATCGTCGTCGCGCGGAACAGGGAATTGTAGATTGCTTCTTCGGTCGCTTCGATGACGGCGAGGAAAAGCGGCGACATCGCTTCGTTCGAAAGCAGCAGAGTCGATTGCGAATTGCGATTGGTCCCGGGACGGATGCGAACACCTTCAGCGGTTGAAAACGCGATCGCGTAATCACCGCTGCCATTGGAACCCGCTGCGCCCGTCCGTGCCAGCCCCATCATTGCGCGCGCGGCCAGGCGTTGCAGATTGCGATGATCGATCGGAGCGTCAGTGGCAATCACGATTATGATCGAGCCATCGGCATTGTTAGGCGGGCTACTCGTCTTGCTCTTTTCCAGCTCATCCTTCAAATAATACCGGCCCAATTCGCGGCCCACCGGCGCGCCATTAATCGTCAAAATGCCGCCAAAATTCGACTGAACCAGGACGCCAACTGTATATCCGCCCAAAGCCGCAGGCAGTTTCCGTGAAGAGGTGCCAATGCCGCCTTTAAAGCCAAACGCGACGGTCCCGGTGCCTGCGCCGACTGTGCCTTCTTCGATCGGTGCGATCCGCGCATTCTTGAGCGCGCCAAAAACTTCGTCACGTCCGACGTGTCGTCCGCGGATATCGTTGAGATAGCCGTCGTTTGTCTCTCCCACCAGCGGATTGATCGATTGGACACTTTCGTTGCCCGGCAGCGCGAGCATGTAATCGATCGTTGCGTCGGCGACCCGCGGGACATTCAGGGTCGAGGTCAGCATGATCGGCGTCTCGATCTCGCCAAGTTCGTTTACCTGAGTCGAGCCGGCCAATTTACCAAACGCATTACCGATGAAGACCGCGCCGGGAACTTTCTCACGAAAGAGATTTCCGGCGTGCGGCAGGATAGCCGTTAGTCCGGTTCGCACATCGTCTCCGCGAACGATCGTGTTATGACCCACAGCTACTCCAGCGACGTCGGTAATTGAATTGAATGGGCCGGTGGGGAGCACTCCAACCACCACACCCACGTCGCGCGCACGTGGCCGTTTTGCATCTTGCGCGTTCGAAATCATGGAATAGCCAACCAGGCCGCAGAAGATGAGGAAGGAAAAGATCGGATGTTTCATCGGGTCGTCAACGGGCTACCGAACATTCCATGGCAAAGAGCGAGATCAACGCCGGGACAGTGAGCCACAAGAGGCCCTTCACCAGAAAGAACATGAAGCCCCAAAACCCTAGTCGTTTAACCCAACTCTTAACCTGCAAGCGGAAAACTCCAATCAGGCTGCTCTCATGAAAATGTCCGCGCCGTCGGTGTCGCGCGCGGCCGGCTGAAGCAACGATCTCACAAAGATATAGATCACCCAGCACTCAACGGCAAATGGCGGGAAGCCAAGGAAGCCCAACACCGGCATCTCAAAAAGCTTTAGGTTGCCGAGATAGGGCACCGTGTAAGTCCATTTCGAGATGGCCCAGTAGTTAAAAAATTCCCACAACAAACCGCAGACGAAACCCGATAACAACAACGAACTGAGACGCCGCCAATCGCCTCGCGCCAGGTCGCCGGCGATCGAAGGCCAGCCGCGCAGCGAGTTAATTGGATCAATCAGAAAAACGAAGGCCAGCCAGATTACCGGCGCGAGCCAGGCTGATGGATAAATCAGCGGCACGGTTACGCCGGCAACGCCGAGGACTATGAATGCGATGAGCATCCAATTTGAGAAATTGATCGCGACGCGTCTGTCGCAGCGTTTACAAATCGTGATGGCGAACAACTCCGCGGTAATGAAGAGCAGAGGGAAGATCGTCGCGAAGGCCCAATCGTACCCCACGCGTCGCAGCATCAGATTTGGCTCGAGGTTGTGATAATGCCACCACAACTCCAAGTCTGATTTCCAGAATCGCGGCGCGTTGTAAAGCTCGCACAGCCACCAGGCTGGAATCGAAATCAAGGCAACGATCACAAACTCCAGTCGGTCATTCATCAGGAGCGATCGGCCCCTCATCCTGAACACTAGTGCATCAACAAGAAGAATGTAGCCTGTCCAAACAATGGGCGTGAACCAGCGCCCGACGACCTGATTGCCGGCAAACAAGCAGGCTTCCGCCGCGACCATAATCAGGATTCCCGCATAGCCGTGCAGCGGAAATTTCCCGGGCGATTCAGGTTTGGTGCTGACAGCCTCCACGTTCGTGAGTATTATGAGGCGGCATTATCCGAAGCAGCAATAAGAAAACTTGTTCGCGGGCCGGCGCCTTGCGGAAATTCAGCCGGCTGCACGAAAGGACTAACGATGAAAAATATTACGAGGTTAACAGCCTTCGCTCTTATTACATTTGCTGTATTCGCGGGTTGCGTTAAAGGGCCTGAGGGCGATGGAACCAAACGCGTAAGAGCGACCGGCCCGGTGCGCATCGGCTTCTCCATGGATACTTTGAAAGAAGAGCGCTGGCAGCGCGACAAGGCGCTGGTCGAACAACGCTGTAAGGAAGTTGGGGCTCAGTGTGAAGTATTAGTGGCCGACGGAAGCGATTCCACGCAGATCAATCAAGCTCAGAGTTTCCTGACGAAAGGTGTCGATGTCCTGATCGTGGCGCCGCACAACGGGCAAGTGGCTGCGTCAATTGTCGAAGCGGCGCATCGCCAGGGCGTTCCCGTGATCAGCTACGATCGTCTGATTCGAAATTCTGATGTCGATCTGTATGTCTCGCACCAGGTGGTGAAGATTGGCCAGATGCAGGCTCAGTACGCCCTCGATAACCGGCCGAAAGGTAATTACGTGTTGATTGGCGGCTCGCAAACGGACAACAACGCAGTGTTGTTGATCGAAGGTCAGATGAATGTGCTGCAGCCCGCGGTTGATCGCGGCGACATCAAGATCGTAACCAAGCAATACGCGCGCGAGTGGCTGGCGAGTGAAGCGTTGCGCATCATGGAAGACGCGCTGACGAAGAACAACAACAATATTCAGGCGGTCGTGGCTTCTAACGACGGGACGGCCGGCGGCGCGATTTCGGCTTTACCACCAGATCTCGTCGGTAAGATCCTGGTAACCGGACAAGACGCTGCGCTTGATGCCGTGCAACGGATAGTCGAAGGCAGGCAGTCGATGACGATCTACAAACCGATTCAGCCGCTCGCTTTTAGCGCTGTCGATTCAGCCATGAAACTCGCGAAAGGCGAAAAGGTCGACGCGAAAGACAAGATTAATAATGGAAAGATCGACGTGCCGGCGATGCTCTTCGAACCGATGGTCCTCGACAAGAACAACGTGATGCAGACCGCCATTAAGGATGGGTATCACAAGCTGGAGGACGTCTATAAGAACGTGCCGAAGGACCAGTGGCCGAAACACTAGGCCTGGACTGATGGCTAAAGCTTAGCGGTAGACGCCCGGCTGTTGCGGCGGCGCGTATCCGGCAATCATCGCGAAGTCGTAACCGCAGAAGCCGCACAGACGCGCGTGCTGATTCGAGGCCTGGCCACAATTCGGACAGCGTCGCAGTGCCGGCAAGCAAGCCATCACGATGAGGGTGATGAGCAGGCCCATCGGGTGAACCGCGAACCACATCCAGTGAGGAGATCGATTTTTGCGCTTCGCGATGTTCACGCCCAGAATGATCAGCCCGATATAAGCGGCCAGCACTACCACTCCGACCACCAGCATTACCACGAGGGCAATTACATCTTCATCACGCATTTTCGTTCCTCTTTCTCCGGTTTCTCAAAACGTGAGACCGTAGTTGTCCCGCTCTTCTAACGGCTTCGCGCCGGTTTGTCAACGGTATTCTTGACCGAGCGCAAGCGTCTCGGTTGCAATCAACGTTGCAACTGGAGTCAGTACCGGGAGCGGTAGCCACCGGGTAAGGACTCAAAGACTCGCATACTGCAATTGGGTTGACCCGGTCGCTACCGCTCCCGGTACTGACTCCATCCCGACTTGAAGATTAATCGCTCAATCGTTATGCTGTGTTGCATCGATAGGACAGATTTGCAAGTATGCGCTACGTCGTTAATCCGCCCAATCCGTGGCTAACTCATTCCGTCGAATGGATCGGCGAGCCGCCGGCTGCGAAGATCGAAGTCTTCGAAGAAACCGAGACGCGCACCATTATCAGCAGTAACGATAGTCCGGACGTAGCATTCGATCACTCCGTCAATTGTTATCGCGGATGTGTGCACGGCTGCACCTATTGCTTCAGCCGGCCCACGCATGAGTATCTGGATTTTGGCGCGGGCACCGACTTTGAAAGAAAGATCGTGGTGAAGGTGAATGCGCCTTCATTGCTGCGAAAGGAATTGATGAAGACTTCGTGGAAGGGAGAGCACATTGTCTTTTCGTTTACTTCCGATCCTTACATCCCGCTCGAAGCTAATTACAAATTAACGCGCGCCTGCCTGGAGGTCTGCGCCGAGTTTCGCAATCCGGTCGGCATAGTCACCAAGTCCGCTTTGATTCGGCGTGATATTGACGTGCTGCAGGAACTGACGCGTGAAGCGAGCCTGGGCGTCTATTTTTCAATTCCTTTTGATGACTACGACATCGCGCGCGCGCTCGAACCATTTGCGCCTTCGCCGAATGCGCGCTTCGCCGCGATGAAAGAGCTGGCGGATGCGGGTATCCAGGTCGGCATCGGCATCGCGCCGACCGTTCCGGGGCTGACTACCGACATCCCGCGGCTTTTGAAGCGGGCGAAGCATTGCGGCGCAACTAAAGCCTTCATCAACATGCTACGCCTACCCGGCAGCGTCGCGCCATACTTTGAACAGCGTCTGCGCGAGAAGCTCCCTACCAAAGCCGATCGAGTTTTGAATCGAATTCGCGAAGCACGCGGCGGCAAACTCAATTCCAGCGTCTTCGGCGAGCGCATGCGCGGCAAAGGCCAGTATTGGCAAGCGCAGGAAAAACTCTTCAACGTTTATGCGAAGCGGCTGGGCTTTAATGAACATTGCGTCGGCAGCCATTATCATTCTGAGCGACAGACCTTTCGCCGGCCCACCGCGCAAGGCTCACTGTTCGGTTAATCGGCGAGAATCAATTCGGCTCGCACGAACTCGCAACCCTTTCTCAACATTCCGCTAGAGACAGCGTCGGCTACTTCTCTGTATAATGGCGGCCTCGAAACAATCCGTTTTTCCGACAGGAGGGCACGACGATGTTCATTCGAGATGTCATCCGCGATCGCAAACCATATTCTTTGACGGAATCGGTGAGTGTGCTTGAAGCGGCCGAATTCATGGCGCAGAGAAAGATTGGTGCGGTCTGTGTGCTCGACGAGGAAGGGAAGTTGACCGGAGTTTTTTCCGAGCGCGACATTCTGAACCGCGTCATTGTGCCGCGCCGCGATCCGGCGGAATTGAAACTCGGCGAGGTCGCGAGCCCTTTGCGGGCAGTGATTCGTTGTGACGAGACGCCGCATCAGGCGCTGGAGAGGATGGAGCAGATCGGAACGCGGCACTTGCCCGTAGTTGATGGCGAGAAATGGGTTGGGATGTTGTCGATGCGCGACCTGCTGCGCGTGGAATTGAGCGAGCAGGGCGATGAGTTGAAGTTGCTGCACGAGTACATTAGTCAGTAATCGGTGAGGAGATAGAGGTCGGTACCATCCGCGTAAGCGGATGGGTTAAGCACGAAAAGTGCGGTTGCTTCCTGCGGCGCTTGCTGGGCCCACCTGCTAACGCAGGTGGTACTGACTTCATAACCAGCGTCACCCCACAAAAGAAAACAAACTGCACTTCGAAGATGAAATTCAAAAATCACAAATGGAAGATAATCGTCTCACCTCTCTTTTCCGCGTTCATAGCTATCGCAATCGCATGCAGTTCTCCTCCGCCGGGTCGCGGCGCCGGTGAAGTCGCAACCTCGCCGCAAACCCAAAGCACCTTCAAAGTTGAAACTGTAATTCCAAATCTCGAAGTAGTCTGGTCAATTGTCTGGGCGCCTGACGGACGGATGTTCTTTACCGAACGGTCGGGACGCGTGCGCGTGTTTGAGAATGGCAAGCTGAGCGCGCAGCCAATTTTCGTCGTGCCCGATGTCGAGCCCAAAGGTGAAAGCGGCCTGATGAGCATTGCCTTACACCCTCAGTTCGCGTCGAATCACCTGCTGTACCTTTCTTATGCTTACAACTCCAGCGGAACTCAGGTCCGCGTCGTGCGTTATCGCGAAACGCCGAAGGGCTTCAGTGATCCTAAAGTCATCATTGAAAAGATCCCGGCCGCGCAGTTTCATGCCGGCTGCCGCCTACGCTTCGGCCCGGACGGAAAGCTCTACATCACGACCGGCGACGCCACTGATCGCCAATTAGCGCAGCAAATGAATTCAATTGCCGGAAAGATTCTGCGGCTGAATGATGACGGGACTGTACCTTCGGACAATCCATTCGTTGGACGATCCGACGCGCGGCCCGAGATTTGGGCGTACGGCAGTCGCAACGCGCAGGGGATCGATTTTCAACCGGGCACGAATCTCCTGTGGGAAACGGAACACGGGCCCAGCGGCTTTGATGGTCCGGGTGGCGGCGATGAAGTAAACATCATCGAACGCGGGAAGAACTACGGCTGGCCCTTGATTCACCACCAGGCGACGCAGGCAGGTATGGAGTCGCCGGTCCTCGAGTACACGCCGGCGTGCGCGCCCGCCAGCGGAATGTTCTATCGCGGCTCGAAGCTGCCGGCGTTCAAAGGAAATTTCTTTTTCGGATGCCTGCGGGGCGAGCGAATCATTCGCGTCACAACCAACGGACGCCAGGTTGTGAGCCAGGAAGATCTATTGAAGGGTCAATACGGCCGCATCAGGGATATTGCTGAAGGACCGGATGGCTACATTTATTTTTCGACTTCCAACCGCGATGGAAGAGGAAAGCCGGCCAGCGACGATGATCGAATTCTGCGGTTGGTGCCGTAACGGTGCGCACGCCTCTGGCGTGCAGACAAACCAAAAGGCGGGAAGTAGCCCGCCTCTAAACGAAAAACAAAGCGGCACGCCGAGGCGTGCGTACCTAAAGTTTGTGTGCGAGAACGGCGGTCTTGCTCCAACCGATAATCTGGAACGGAGGGAAGCGGTAGTGGCTGACGATCTGAAAGTGTCGATCGGTAGTCTCGGCGAGTTCTTCCGGCGGATGGGTTTTGAATCTGAATAACAATTCCAAAAATCTCGTCGCGACTGACGGTCGCATCGGTAAGTGCAGGAAGTAACCGCCGGGAGCAATCACGCGCGCCAACTCTGTAAAGCCTTCCTCAAGCGGAACGTATTCCAGCACGCCGCTGGTCACCACCACATCAAAAGCCTCATCCGCAAACGGAAGCGCGAGCACGTTACCCTGCGCGAAGCGAACTTCCTGTTCATTTGGATTGTCTTTGGCGACGTATTTCCGGGCGGTGGAAATTACCGATGATGAGAGATCGATGGCCGTTAGCTTGACCGGCACCTGCAGGTTACGCAGCAGCGCCAGCGTCAAAGTCCCGGTGCCGCAACCGGCGTCCAGAACTCGGGCGTTGTCGGAAACCGGCAATGGGTGTTGCTCGAAATACTGGTCGAGCGACTTGCCGTATCCATTTACTTTAAAAGTGAAATCGTAGAGACGCTCAATGCGATCATAAAACGAACCCGCCCGCGCCTGGGTCTTGGTCGCTGTAAGTACGTATTCTGCCATTATTATTTCTAAATTGAATGCGTCCGCTGTATTGAAACCCAGTCGCCAGCCAGCGTCAAGTTCATTAGTCCGAAAAACGTCGGGCATTCTAACCCAACAGACGAGAAATCCAAAATTTATTACGAAATTCGCTTGGGGCGGTTGCAAGAAAACTTGCCCGGGAGCGTTCACAAGTCAGGTCGTAGTCTTTGAATTGGAAGGAGAGCCAGACGATGTTCAATAAAGCATTGGCCGGATTTGGAGTGCTGTTGGCCCTGTGCGCGTTGATTGCCGCGGTGACCAGTTATGGATTGCCGGGGGCCAGAGCCGAAGGCGAAATCGCTTCAGAGTCTTTGGAAATGGAGCCAGCGGTTACGGAAGGCGGATTTTCAGTCGAGGTGCTGATTAACGGCGTACCCGCCGCGGAATATGCGGCGCGCGGGCGGCGTTACATCGAAGCTTTCGAAAATGCCGAGTATGAATTGCGGATTCACAACCCATCGGGCTCGCGGATTGCCGTTGCGCTGGCGGTGGACGGGCTCAACACCATCGACGCGCGCCACAGCAGCGCCTGGGAGGCGCGCAAGTGGGTGATTGAACCGTACGGCACGATTCACGTGCGGGGTTGGCAGATGAGTTCTGAGAATGCCCGCCGGTTTTACTTTACGACGGAGCGAGATTCATACGGGGCGAAGTTGGGACAGGCGGCGAACCTGGGAGTCATCTCGGCGGTGTTTTTCCGCGAGCGCCGACCCGTCACCATCATTGCACCTCCGACAACCGGTACTTTAGAAAAAGAGCGCAACAGTCGCGCCGGGGAATCTAGCACGCAATCGGCGCCGCGAGCGGGCAATGACTCCGCGAAGAGGAGTGTCCAACCCTATCCGCCGCCGGACGATGAATCGGCGGCGACCGGCATCGGCCGCACTGTGCGCAATGACGTGCAGTGGATCAGGATGGATTTGGAAACCCGGCCGGTTGGCGAAGTCACCATTCGCTATGAGTATCGAGCTGCGCTCGTGAAGCTGGGAATCATGCCTCGACCATATCCGCGACCGGATGTTCTGGATCGACGCGAACGCTCGCAGGGATTTGAGCCGAAATATTGTCCGCAGCCGTAAGCGGCAAAGGGCAAAGGGCGAAGAGCGAAGGGCAAAGAGCGAAGCGCACGATCGTTTAGCTCTTAGCTCTTAGCGCTTTGCCAGATTCGCATCGTAGAGTTGTTTGTAGGCGCGGTAGAAGGACATCACTTTGAAGACGTAGTTCTTCGACTCAGTGAAGCCGACTTCGGCGGCGAACACGCCGGCGTCGCTCTGATTACTGCGACCAAGCCAGCGCGCGACATTGTCTTCACCGCCGTTGTACGAGGCGGCGATAGCTTCCGGCAAACCGGCGAACATGCGCGACAGCTCAGCCATGTATTCCGTACCAACCGCAATATTTGTCGCGGGTTGATAAAGTGACGCGTCGGTAACCTGGATACCCGCTACGCTTCCGTACTTTTGGGCCGCGTCAATAGTCAATTGCAGCAGTCCGCGCGCCGCCGCGGGTGACTTCGCGTTCGGTTTGAACTGGCTTTCCTGTTTCATGATCGCCAGCACCAGACGGGGATCGAGGTTGCGCTTTTTTGCTTCGCGCACAACTTGCGCTGCGTATGCGGCCGGGTAATCGGCGCCGGACCGTTCAGCCGCGGTGTGCACTGACTGCGTGCGTTCGTTGGCGCGTTGCTGCGCGGTGGAATCGTTGATCTTCGAAAGCCGGTATGTTGCGAGTCCGCCGTAATACGAATCAATGTTGTCGGGAATCATCGAAAAGAAACGGATCGCATCCTGGGTCCGACCCGCACGCTCCAGCGCGTGCGCCTTCAGATAAAGCACTTCATCCGCGCTGGTGTTCGAAGCCTTGGAGATCGGCTTTTGCAGCAGCTCATCCGCCGCGGTCACGGCGTGATTCCAATCGCCTATTGCAATGTCTAATCTGAGCCGCGCAAAGATGGCGCTGGTCTCCGTCGGTGTGCCGGCAAATTTCTGGCGCGTGCGATCGATCCAAAGAATCGCATCCTGCGGGCGGCCGGCCTCGCGAAAGCCGTCGATGGCATTCAGATGTGCGGTATCGACGCGCTCACCGTTCGGGTATTTGTCGATGTACTGCGCGTAGCGTGCGGCGGCGTCCGCGCCCTTTCCCATTCGCAACAACGAAGAGGCGGCGAAGTTCGAACCTTCGCGGCCTTCCTTTGTTTCCGGATAATCACGAGCGACGCGTTCGTAAGCTTTGCGCGCGTCTTCATAGCGGCGTTCCTGATACAAGGTTCGCGCGATGCCGAACAGCGCCGCAGGCATATTCGCGTCGTTCGGATAGTTGTCAACCAGGGCTTGCCAGTGCTCACGAGCTGCGGCAAACGCGCGATTGGCGAGGTAGATTCCGGCCCGTCGCATGTGTTCGGCAGCAGTGACCTGCGAGTCGAATTTTCCGTTCGAGCCCCGATCCACGCGATCGCTGGCGCGTACCGCGTTGAGCGATGCATCCGAAGTCGACTGTGCGTAGCCGTTCGCAGCGATCAGCGCCAGGCACAGTCCAATCGTCACGATCGGAAAAACTCTAAGCATCCGCATCCGCACTCTTGTCTTCAATGATTTCATAACTCGTTACAATTTCTGCGCTGCCGCGTAGCGTCGCGGCCACACTGCAATACTTCGTATCAGAAAGCTCAATCGCGCTGGCCACCGCCTGTTCAGAAACGCCGCGTCCGCGAACGATGTGTTTGACCATTAACCGGGTAAAGCTCCGCGGAAACTCGTCGCGCCGTTCGCCACTTACTTCGATGCGATAATCCGTGACGTGTTGCCGCTTTTTCTTCAAGATCGAAATTACGTCGACGCCTGTGCAGCCACCCAAAGCAATCAATAACAACTCCATTGGTGTAGCGGCCGTGCCACGCTGCGAATCTGTTTCGATTGCCTGCGCATGGCCCGAGGGTGTTATGCCGACGAAAAAATCATTACCGGCAAAATGGATGGTCGCAGTTTTTTGCTGGTCGTCCATGATGTTCACGGGGCAGTAGCCCGACCGTGAGGAAGGGCGTTTGGAACGAGTTAGGACGCCCTCCCTCACGGTCGGGCTACTGCCCCGTACTCACAGAGGATAACACGGACTTTTTGAAAGGGGCGATGTAGTCGCACGACTTCAGTCTGTGGGATCGTTTAGAGGCGGGCTACTGCCCGACATTCATGTTTGGCAACATACCGAGGCGGGCCGTAGCTCGCCTCTAAACAATCAGAAGATAGGAACACAGACTGAAGTCTGCGCCACTAATTAAGGCGTCAGTTCTTTTCTTAACTCTTCGGTGTCTTCGCGCAATTGCTGGCGGGCGCGTTCCTGCTCTAATCCCAGCGGCAAGTTCTTTCGTCCCTCATCCAGTCGCTGCAGCATGTAATTCGTCTCGGCCCAGCTCGCGCCGCGACTGGCCGCTGCTTCGATCATCTGTAAACGCGCTTCGGCTTCGGCGCGTCGGGAAGCGCCTTCCTGCTTTAACTTTTCCAGGCGAGTCCGATCGCGGGCCAATTCTTCCAGCAAGACCGAGGTGTCCGGAGCATTCAAATACCGGGCGCGATTGATGCGACGTTCAACCTGAAGCAAGTCGCGGCGCGCGCTTGAAGTCAACCGCGAAGCATTAAGCCGCAGGGCCAGCGTCTCGCGATAGGCGTCGGCCAATAACGGCTGGCGGTTTTCCATTTCGCGCAAGGCCCGGCGCTCGCCGCCCGTAAGTTCCGCAAGAAAGAATCCAACTTCATCGGCAGTAATACCATCAGAAGCAAGACGGTCGCGGAAATCACGCGCCCACCGGCGCCGAAACATCAACAGCACCAGCGTTACAATTATCGCCGCAATTAGCGAGAAAGGCAGCGAGGTGGCCGCTAATACCAGAAAAAGTGGCGAAAAACCTGACAGCAGGTACACCAGGAGCAGCGTCGCCGGCGGCAACACGGTTATCGCGCCCAGCGCCACCCAGGGCGTGGTTTGCCAAAGCCGGGCGACCCTCTTTTCGCGGGCGGTTAGTTTGCCGACGCGCTCGCCCGCAAGCTGGTTTGAAAGTTCTTCGCTCACCAGATGTTGAATGATACTCGCCGGATGGACGTCAGGCCAGTCCCTGGCTAATGACGGCTGATGCGTTTTGCCGGTCAGAGTCGTTGTAATATCATCAGGCCCAGTCCAATTGAGGAACGAATGATCAAAGTCAGAAGCGCAAAGCTCATGCTCGCAACAGCGATCGGTTTTCTTTTGCCGATCGCCCCGGTTTTCAGTCAGCGTGGACCAGCCAAGCCGGTTACTGTACCCGTCACTATTAAACTGCGCGAAAAGCCGGTCGAGATAAGGGTAGTAGATTTCATCCTGCGCGAAGATAACGAAATCCAAAGAGAACTTTCGCGTCGCTCCGGATACGATAGTCCGATGACGCTGGCCTTTCTCATGCAGGATGACCTGGTCTCTTCAGTCTCAGTTGAAGCTAAGACCGTCGCCGAATTTATCAGAAATCAACCCGGTGGCTCGCGCGTGATGGTCGCCTACATTCGGCAGGGCAGTCTGGAAGTGCGCCGCAAATTTACGAACGAACTGGAACGGGCGGCGCAAGCCGTGCGGCCACCGCTCGGTCTGGCGAGCGCAAGTCCATACAATCCGTTTGTTGAGATTATCGAAGGGCTGCGCCGGTTTGACTCGCAGCCGCTTGGGCGCCGCGCGATGATCGTGGTCAGCGATGGTTTGGACGTTTCGCGAGGCCTCGACAGTTCATCCCCCGGCCAGAGTTTGGATTTACAGCGGGCTATCAGCGAAGCCCAACGGCGCAGCGTCGCTATCTACTCGATTTTCGTGCCGTCGGCGGCCGCGGCTTCGCCGTTGTTGAGTTTGAACGGTCAGAGTTGTCTCGAAAGACTCTCGAACGAAACTGGTGGGCGGGCGTTTTTTCAAGGCACGTCGGCGCCCTTGAGCTTCGACCCTTTCCTTCAGCAGATTGACTCGCTGATGAAAAACCAGATCGCGCTCACCTATCTTTCAACCCACACCAATAAAGGATTTCACAAGTTGGAGATCAAGCCGCTCGAGAGCGACGTGGAGATTCGTCATCCGGCAGGTTATACGCGCTAGCTCAGGCGATATTTTTCTTCATGGCCGCCTGACGCCGCTGCATCTCTTTGATTTGCATTTGCAGTTCCAGCAAATGCATATCGAGCATTAGACGCAAATCATTATTCAGCTTCAATCCGCGTTCGAAGTCTTTTTGCGCCTGACCATTCTGGCCCTGCGTTTGATGCGCGTAACCGCGCTCGGCATAAACCAGCGGATTCCGATCGTCAATTGAGATGCTCTTATCAAAATCGGCAATCGCAAACTGTGCGTTGCCGACAATCAAGAACGCGCGGCCGCGTTTGAAGTATGCATCGGCGTCGTTGGGATCAAGTTGGATGGCCTTATCAAAGTCGGTCAGCGCGCCGTCGAGATCCATTCGATTTGATCTGATATAGCCACGGTTCAGGTAAGCCTGGGTGATGTCCCGATTATTATTCACCACTCGCGAATCAAGCTCGGCGACAACTTCGTAATCAGCAATCGCGCCGTCCAGGTCGCCGCCGGCCCGTCGCGCCTTGCCGCGATTCAGATAAGCTTCGGCCAGTTTGGGATCGATGCTAATCGCGCGGTCGTATTGCGCGATCGCTCCTTCAATGTCGTTCTTGCTGAAGCGTTCGATGCCTTGCTTGACGTATTTCCGGGCGGTCTCCGTGCGTTGGGCGTATGCGCTGACGGCGAATGAAAGCAGGACGGGGATGGCTACTAATAGAAGGCGTTTCATACTTACCTCCCGCGTAACGCAAACTGACTGGAGCGCAAGCGTCCTCGCTTGCATTTACGATCGCTGACTGGAGCGCAAGCGTCTCGCTTGCATTCATGATCGCTGACCCATTACAACCCCGACGTGTCGGGGTTGCGCTTCAGTCTACATCTACTACTGAACAGTTGCCGGCAAGAGCGAGCCTCGATTGTCGGTGGCGATGCCCCAACCGTCGGCGGTCTTGCCAATCATTCCATGAAAGTGGATGTCAGTTCCTGATAAAACTAAAAGTACGTCACCAGCATAATAGCGCGACTCGTCAAGAGGAAAGCGAATTACAGTCGCCTGTCCGTTCTCCTGCTCGACAGTTTCAAATGAAAAACTGTCGGCATCGACGACGTAGGTTTGGGAATGCTGGGCTGTTCTTTGTGCGTCTGGCATAAGTCATTATGAAGGGAAATTCAGGAATAACACAAATCAAACTGCCGGTCTAAGGGTTTTGCCGTTTAGGGAATTTGTGTGAATTACCCAAGAATAACAGAGAAGAGCCGCGAGGAGGTTTACGCATCGTTCACTTCCAAGCAGTTTCGAGGGAATGACGCTATGGCCAATTCTGTAACTCTATCGTTGAGAAGTAAGACTGTAGATCTTTGGAAACAGACTCGGCGCTGTAGACAGAACCATCTAAGAACTTGACTTGCTCAATCATCATCACCACGATTGCCTTCAGTGGGCCCCGCAATTTCAACCTGTCCCGGATTGCATCTGTTAGGGGAACGATTTCGATCTTCCGCGGATCCTCTTTGGTCTTAATCACTTGTGCCGGCGAAATGTATTCATCTTGCGGCAACTCCTGCCAAGTGCTTCTTATTCCGGTTGCGGTCCAGATCGAAAGCGTAATCGATTGAATCCTGAGCGGTTTTGTCCCCACGTTGCGCAATCGATAATTGGCGCCCCAGTTGCTCCCAGGGCCGATGAAGAAAAGCAGCTTGGCGTTTTCGATCTGAACAGGACAGTCGGGCTGTGAAGCGACCGTTAGTAAGAAGACATCTTTTGGTGCAACAATGAACTTCCGATCTTCCTTCCGCTGTTGGGCGCGAACACCGTCGACACCGAGGAAGCAAATCAAACTCAACAAGATGATGCGAGCAAACATGATGGATCTCCTCCGTAAGTCTCTATTGGCAAATAAGGGTTACGGTCGCGTCAGGTTAGGTTAGTGCCAGTTAACGGCCTGTCTTTTTGCCCATCAGGTTTTCTGTGTATAGCCTAAGTGCTTCATGCGCGGGCCTTGCATCGAAGGTTGTGCCGTCCGCGAACTTAACCTCAATCACCATAACCACCAGAATGGCTTTCATGGGGCCCTTGAGATTCAACTTGGTTCTGAGCTCATCGGTTAATGGCACAACCTCGTGATCGCGACTTGCTTCGAAGGCGCTTTCACCGGGCATGAGAAGCTTCTTAGTAAACTTCTCAGACCAACTCATCGTCCAATCGGGACCACCAATTGTGAACTCGCGAATCGGCTTCGAACCGTTGTTGCGAACCACGAAACCAGGACTTGATCCTTGGCCGTCAACACCCTCTAAGAATTGGAGATTCTCGAACGCAATCGAGCATCCTGGCTGGGAAACAACCGTCATCAAAACTATCTCTGGCGGAGCGGCCACGAATCGGGTCTTTTGCTTCGCTGGTTGTTGCGCAAGGCTCGAGTCTGTCAACGTCAAAACGATCAAGCCGAGAAACACAATCCTCTTAAGCACTGTTTCATCTCCAAAGCTAATTACAAACGATGGTAACGTAACCGGTAGCAGAAAACCCGCGCGAACACCGTCGGTACCGAGGAAGCAAATCAAACTCAACAACATGATTCGAACCAACTCACGATCTAAATCTACGGGGAAGTGGACATAAGAATTAGCCCTCTTTCTTTTTGAGGTGGATAGTAAGGTCTAGCTCGGGAGTCTTTTTGTCCCATTCATAGTCAACATCTTTGTCAGGATCAATCGATTCGAACAGCTTCAACTCGTTTAAGACTCTTACGCTCTCATCGAATAAACTCTTGTTGAAGACTTCTCCACTTCTAACAAGCATTTGCCTGAGTAAATGATCTTTTGAAAAATGGATATTGCCTTCGAACGAGATGGAACGAACTGTAAACACGGGCCCTTCATCGATTATGGCTTTAATGTTTACCACTCCTTCGGACGCGCCTTTCTCAGCCTCGTACTTTGGTTCCAGTTCGGCAAAATATTGGAAGTAACCGAGGTCGGCATAAACTTTCCTCACTCGGTTGTGCAGCCAAGCGCTCAAGCGTTCGCCATCGGCAATCTCTCCAGGTTTGATATCAAGAATCTCGATTACTTTAGCTGGGCTCAATAGTTTTGATCCGGTAACCGTTACGTCTCCAAGACGAAACAGCGCTCCCTCGTTAACGATTACAACCTCCGCAGACTCCTCCTGTGATTTCCCTTTTTCCGGCGTTCTTATTGTTGCTTGAAGGTAGCCCCTTTCCTTCAAGAATAGACTAAGTCTCGAGAGGCAATACGAGAGCGTTTGGGGATTATGCTTCTCAAGCCAGTCCTTATCCGTTGAGAGACACTTCTCAGTAACAGCCCAAAGCTCTTGGTCGGAGAAAATCTTGTTGCCCCGGAAGTCAAGCTTAACTGGTGGTTCAGAAAGAGACTGTCCTCCAACATTCGCGCTGAAAACGAAAAGCAACGGAATGTGCAACATCCAGGATTTCATCATAAAGCTCCATTAGAGATTATTTATTGACTGCACAATATTCGAACGGTGCCAGGAGTGTCTATCGTACCGGACTGTCCGCTCTTGTTGGCTCCGATGACAAAACGAATGCCCGGGTGGTCGTCGGGACCTCCGCAACACCTACGACGGGCGGCAATGGTCATGTGTCCTTCAAGCCCCGCGTCCATTACGCAGGTTGTTGTGCCCACGTTGTAGTTGTTGAGCGGTATGCTAAGAGCCACTGCTGAACAACGTGACGTTACCAATTCACCTCCTGGGGGAAGAGTGAAAGTTACGGTAATGTTGAATAGTTGGGGATCATCACCGCAGATATCGTTAGCGTGCGAGCTTGAGCCGGCATTCAACGTGGCAATCTGAGTAGTACTACTAACCCCGACGAACGCTGCTGTCAGCTCATATAACTTCGCAGTTCCGAGAACGACTTCGGAACTGGGCACCTCGGCCGAACTGTTTTCCGTATCGGTTGATTCAAATGGAAAACAGGTTTCGTCGAAATCCATCATCCAGTAATAAACAGGATACGTGAAGGAGAACCCAGCAGTACCAGGACTAATCCCTGTCACGCCGCCGTTGCCATCGCCCGCGGCGATATCTGGGTTCGCGGCATACCACGTTCCCCACCCGGCATCGTAAGGACCGTAGATGTTTCCATAACAATCACGCTGCCGCTGCTTCGATCCGACAGTTTTGAAATCGTCGATGAATATCGAGAAATAACCGGGATCGAGCCAGCCGTCATAGAAGCTATGCGGGCAACAGGTAGGACAACTGTACGAGCTACTAACGCCATCGCGGAGACTCACAACTTCGGCGCGGCCGCTCAAGGGAATCGTGCCATTGCCGCGAATGCTCCATCTGATCTGGGCCGTCGTGAGGTCGCGAGGCAGCGTGTGTCCGTTTCCATCAGGTGTTTGCTCATCGCGCAGTTTGCGAATGTCGACCGTCTTTGTCGCGCCGGGTTTTAGATTGATCAGACCAAATTGATATGGCCCGCCCTCGTAATTGATCTGAAGCGTCAAATCCCCAGCTTTTCCCGCTGCGTTACTAATTGAGAGGACGGTAGTGTAGTCGCCGTCGAGCCTGACCGGATACCCCCCGGTAGAAGAACGCGGCGATCCTGAATCGCGCAAGGGCACATCGTAAGCCACACCGGTTTTTTCATTGCGGCTGTACAGCGCCCCGATTAAGCTGCCGGGCGCGCCCTCGTTGCCGACTTGAACGCTCACCGAATCCAGATCAGATCGATTTCGCGCAACTGCAATCACGGGACGCAAGTCCACCTCGACGACTTCAGAGGGCGCCAGTAGTTGCGGCGACAACTCGACGACGGTTACCCCACCCGCGTCGAGAAATTTCGGGCGGGCTTTCACAAATGCGGTAGAAGTGTTCTTCAAAAGCATGTGCGGCGTGGAGTTCCTGAGGCGCAGATTGTTTGCGTAGAGATTCGGCTGCACGACGTTGGGCGGATTGTAGAAGCGAATCGTACTGGTAAACTTTTCCTGCGCCGAGCCGAAGTAACCGGACGGAATTAAACTACCGGCAGGTCCGGTGTAATTGATGCTGACGCTCTCTGCCCGGCTACGATCAGACGAAGACAAACTCAAGCCGCGAGTGCGTGACCTGACAATCTCTGTAGCGAATGGGCGGATATCCACGCTCTGTGACTCACCGTTTCCGAAGATCAGATTTCCGTGAACTGTTTCACTTGAGCTGTTACCCAGAGCAATCACCGCTTCTGCGTTTTGTGGCATCCACCATACCGACTCAATTGAATTCGCGCGCGGCTGGTTGACGACAGCGAAGAAAACATTGGCGCTGCCGCCGCCGCGAAGTCCTTTCAAAGTCATCTGCGCCCAAGCCTCCAGCAGATTGCCGACATATGACAAGGACATTCCGCCCCAACGATGACGATTGCGCTCGCGTGCGGGAATCAAGCTCGTTGTTTCGACAAAGCGCATTTCCGCCGGTTGCAAATGGATCGGGTCGCCCGCAACGGCCTTTCCTTCAATCGTGTAAAAGGTCGGAGTGATTTCCATTTCGTGAGCACTGCGACAGTTCAAGACAATTTCGGTGCTAGCCGCGTCGGGCAAATCTATCAGTGGCGCGTAAATAACCTGCTGCTTTGGTGGCGCACAAGTTGAACAGGTCGCGGGATCTTGATTTGGTCTTGACGCAGGTCGGGTTGCTTTGCCGAGATTCTCAAGTGGACTGGTAAAGCTCAAGACATTCGATTGAGAGATCACAGCGCCGGAAGCAAAGATAAAGATGAAAGCGATCAAGACGCGACTTCGGGTTAGACGCGAGAAGTGAGATCTTCCTGGCATGATGCACCGCCTTTCGGGCTCGACGGTTGATGGGGAGGCTAAGCGCGAGTGTGCGGGAGACGCAGGCTCGTGGGCTAGCCGTTACTTCAAGTTCTCTGGCGATACTTTAGGCTTGGCCGAAATCCATGTCAACGAAAAATTCTTCTACAGATTTTCCGGCAATGACGAGCGATGAAATCGAAGGAATGGGGCGGCTAGTGGGGCTCGAACCCACGACCTCCTGATCCACAATCAGGCGTTCTAACCAACTGAACTATAGCCGCCGCAAATCGCTAATGATTAGTTCCGATGAAATAATCTGCGTACAGATTGTTTACACCAGGGGCGCGGCAAAGGGCAAGGGGCTAAGGGCAAAGGCTAGGAGCAAAGGGCGAAGGGCGCGGCGTCAGCGCAACACCCATAACTGACGCCTTGCGTTCTCCTTCGCCTTTGGCACTTCGCCCTTGGCTCTTAGCGCTTTGCTCGGCACTCTGCCCTTTGCCCTCGTGCCCGCATTGCAGTATTCTTCGCACGCCTGCTTAACCTTTCCCTTGGGAGTGAGTCATGAAAGTTAAATCGTCTCTCCGTGTCGTGAGTGTTTTCGCGCTTGCGTTGGCGGTAGCTGTTGTCCTCTGGCAAGGATCCGACGGCGTCCACGCGCAAAAGGTTGAAAAGCCGAAAACTGCGCATCCGACTTCTACGACAAAGTCGGCGGCCAAAAGTCCCGCGCCCGCGAATAACGCCGAGTACACCGCGAAGGTGAAAGAGTATACGACCGAGTCTTACTTCATGACTGAGTTGGTCGATCACCTGCCGGCTTCCGACAAGGTGCCATCGCCGGACAAAGTGCTCGGCTACGCAGTCGGCACTCCGGGGAAGCTGACCTACACCAAAGATTTGTATCGTTATTACCGCGAGTTGGAGAAGGCAACGCCGCGGGTGCGAGTCTTTACCGCGCCCGAGAAAAGTGAAGAAGGAAAGGACCAGTTGCTAATCGCGGTCGGTGATGAGGCTTTGATTTCAAAGCTTGATCGTTACAAAGGGATCACGGCGAAGCTTGCCGACCCGCGAAAAATTTCTGAAAGCGAAGCGGAGCAACTGATTGGCGAAGGCAAAGCATTTTATTGGGCCTCGGGTTCGATACATTCGCCCGAGACTGGCTCGCCAGAAATGCTGATGGAAATGGCGTACCGGCTCGCCGTCGAAGAGAGCCCGTTCATTCAAGCCATCCGCAAGAATGTGATCGTTCTGATTACTCCGGCGCTGGAAGTCGACGGCCGCGACATGATGGTTGATAACTACAACTATCGCAAAGCAAATCCTGATAAGAACACGCCGCCGCTGGTTTACTGGGGCAAATACGTGGCTCACGACAACAACCGTGATGGATTGGGAATGGCGTTGGCTTTGTCGCGAAACCAGATGAAGACCTTCCTCGAGTATCACCCGACGGTGCTGCATGATCTGCACGAATCGGTGCCGTTTCTCTACACGTCAACGGGCACCGGCCCGTACAACGCGTGGCTCGATCCAATCGTCGTTGATGAATGGAACCTGCTCGCCTATCACGAAATTGAAGAGATGACCAAGCGCGGCGTGCCCGGTGTTTGGACGCACGGCTTCTATGATGGCTGGGCGCCGAACTACATGTTCTATGTCGCGAACGGCCACAATTCGATCGGCCGTTTCTACGAGACGTTTGGCAATAGCGTGGCCGACACGCAAGACCGCACTGTGGGCGCGCAGGCCCAGCGCGATTGGTTCCGTCCGAACCCGCCGCAACCGCGCGTGAAATGGTCGCTGCGCAATAACATCAACATGCAGCAGTCGGCGATCTTGTTGGCGATGAACTTTGTCGCCAACAACAAGGATCGTTTCCTCAAGAACTTCTATCTAAAGAGCAAACGTTCAGTTGCCAAGGCCGGCAATGAAGGGCCGGCGGCCTGGGTCATTCCATCGGATCAAAGCCGCATGGTGGAAGCAGCGGACATGATGAATCTTCTCCGCTTGATGGGCGTCGAAGTTCATACGGCTGACAAAGAGATCACCGTGAAGGATCAGAAGTTCCCGGCCGGGTCCTATGTTATTCGGATGGACCAACCTTATTCGCGCATGGCCGACATGTTGCTCGATACGCAGTATTACAACGTCAACGATCCGCGGCCTTATGACGACACCGGCTGGACGCTAGGCGCCTTGCGGAACGTGAAGACAGTGCGCGTAGTCGACAAGGGCGTGCTGCAGTCGCCGATGACGATTCTGACGCGCGACGCAAAAGTAACCGGTAGTGTCTCGAACGCTTCAGCGCCGGCGGCATATGTGATTAATCACAACGCTGAAAACACTTTGATGACGCTGCGCTTCAAGCTGAAGGATTTGAAAATCGCCGCGGCGGAAGAGCCTTTTGAAGCTGGCGGTAACAAATTCAACGCCGGATCCTTCATTATTAAGGCGGCCGATAACCCGGGCAATTTGAAACAGGCGTTGGCTGATCCAGTGGCTGAGTCGGGTCTCAAAGCAATAGCACTCGACAAGTTGCCGGAAGTTAAGACTCACATGCTGGCGTTGCCGCGTATCGCGATTCTTCATACGTGGACCAATACGCAGAACGAAGGTTGGTTCCGCATCGAATTTGATCGACTGCAGGTTCCGTATTCGTACATTTCGGATCAGGTTATTCGCAACACACCAAACCTGCGCGAGAAATTCGATGTGATCATCTTTCCGCCGGTCGGTGGATCGGCGCAGGCAATCGTCAGTGGGATACCAATGCGCGGCGGCCCGATTCCGTGGAAGGGAAGTGACGTGACGCCGAACATGGCCCTAAGCCCGGACCAGAGCGATGACATTCGCGGCGGAATGGGTCTGACCGGTGTATTGAATTTGCAGAAATTCATAGAGGCCGGCGGCCTGTTCATTCCGATCACAAACTGTACGCGACTGCCCATCGACTACGGGATCACCACCGGCATCAGCATCCAGGAACCAAGACAGCTTCAGGCGCGCGGGTCAGTGTTTGACGCCACATTTGCTGATCGCCGAAGTCCAATCGCCTATGGCTACGCTGAAACGCTGCCGGTTTATTTCAATCAGGCGCCATTGTTTCAGGTGGCTGGTGGTGGCGGCGGCGGTTTTGGCGGCGGTGGT
>UEXV01000001.1_pt1 | contig 114091 bp, 92 predicted proteins | sample 4301181 | NCBI WGS metagenome assembly UEXV01 (sample SAMEA4773175, study PRJEB27434) | metagenome | biome: 2259; feature: agricultural soil; material: soil | place: USA | collected 2014-09 | depth 0.25 m | reverse complement strand
CATGGCCTTTTATGAACAAGTAGTCGTTGTAGCGAACCGTGAGCACTATGCCCCCGGCGGCGACAATCATGGTGAACAGGACCAGCATGCTACTGACAAAAGGAGTGATGTAGGCGCGATAGCGCCCCACCGTGTACATGCCGATAAGCACCGCAATGGCAATCGGAGGGACAATTAGCAAAAGCTTCCAGGCCGGCGTGGGAATTGGCAGGCTTTCGTCTCTAGGCTTCCGGGGATCTCGCTTGGGACCGAACAGCCAGGTGTTTAGACCGAAAGTCACCATCGTGAGTCCAAGCGACACAAAGATTAGAAGCGTCCCTATCCACAACTCAATGGGCCACACACCGGGAGTAGTGATAAAGAAGAAGTACGGTTGCGCGGGCGAGCAGGCAGGCGATCCGTTTGCGGGGCAGCCCTCGGGTTTGCTTGGGTCGCAGGTTTTGAAGGCAGGTGAAGGTCCGAAAGTGATCTGAGTAAGCGGCAGCCTGAGGGGCGGGACCTCAGTACATGGCTTCTCACGCAAGGCGGTCGGCCTTATTGTCGGTTGCTTGACCATGTGGAGACTCTCCAGCACGCCAATTTGGGAAATATCCTGACGACTGCTCTGCGTTACCGACATCGCAAAGTAGATGAGAGCCGCGATGATGGCCCCGAATAGAAACACGTAACCCCCATCCCAAATGCTTCTGAAATTGAACAGGACTTTGCCTACTTCCTCTCTTGAATCTTTCTCAGTCGGATAGAGCACCTGCTCCTGAATTTCGTCGTCATAGGTGTTGGATGGATGATGAAATGCGCCACCCAAGCCGGTGACGATCGAGGCGTAACTTTTGGCATCGGGCACTGGTTTTCCAGCCGTACGTTCGCGGGTCGGCGTCGGCTTTTCCGGCGGTGGTCCCCAATAACGGGCGTAATGATGCACGTCCCCGGCGATATCCAAACGGCACTGTCCCTCTTTTAGCTGAGGATCTCCGGTTTGGCTGAAATCTAAACTGCCATCCTCGTGCACCTTCGGAAGGAATGGCGGTTCCTGTTTGGACAACTCGAACAACTCGATCATGGCCTTGGTGGCTTTGAAGTCCTTCTCTTTATCGGCGCTCTTTCCGAAAACCGTACTCGGTGAAGGTGTGACAATAATCAACTTGTCGGGCGGCGGTTGTATTTTCGCGCCATTGCTCTCATCGCCCCGCGTGAGAAAGAACTTTTTTTGACGGGGGTCGATCTCACCGGTTTCCGTATCCAGACCCCAGAGCCACCAATCAAACGGAAGCTTGAGCGCGAAGTAGCTCGCTTGTTGCTCACGGCGATAACCGGCCATACCCAATTGAGCATCTCCCTTGGCCGGCATAGTCGGTGGCTGGGGTGGTTCCTTGCGCGAGGGCTTACGAAATTGACGACGAAAACCGTCCAACTGATCGTAATAGTCGTGGTTGCCCGGGATCCCAAACACCCGCCGAACATCAATGCTTTGAGGTTGGTGATCCAGATAGGCCCAGGTAAACGGACGCTGAATCCGATTCGCTATGGTCAGGAAGTCTGCCACGTGATAGGCGGTGTCGCCTCCGAAAATCAGAAACTGGCCACGCGGTAACCGCTCGCGGCCTTTGCCGGTTTCAAAAGCAATTTGTTGCTTTCCATCCTCAGACAGGGGCTCGCTGTCTGCGTTTGCCCACAGATCAGTCATCGTCATGTAGGCGATGCTGTACATGGCTTTTGTCCCATCGCCGGCGTCGGCAAGAAAATCAAACCAAAACTCTTCCTTACCGCCTGAATCAAAGGGTACAACGTTGCCGCTCATCCAATCGCGCGGATCGAGTTTGCTGCCGTAAGCGGTATAGAGAAGTATTCCTTTGATACCGCCCAGCAGATCACGGCCTGCCAGCCAGGCGACAGGTTTCTCGTGTTTTCGGTTTTCGGGACTGTTTTCGTTCGGTTGAGAGGGGGAAGAGTTGGGCACGCTTTGACCTCCGGGAGTTAAGCTCGGTTTTGAATAAAAAGCCTGAGCGAGGTACTTAAAAGGAAACGCGGTCAGCTAATCGTTACGGTTCGTGAGCCGGGAATAATCGCGCCGACTGTATAGCACGATTGACCACGCGTGTGAAGGTTAGAAAGAATTTTTTCAGCATCATGCTGAGCACAAATCAGCACCATCCCGATTCCCATGTTGAAAGTGCGAAACATCTCGGGCTCATCAATGTTTCCGATTTGCTGCATCAATTCGAAAATCGGCAGCACGGGCCATGAGCCTCGCTTAATTTCAACGCTGGTGCCTTCAGGCAGAATACGCGGAATGTTTTCCAGCAGACCGCCGCCGGTGATGTGTGCCAGGCCTTTAATGATTCCAGCGTCAAGGAAGCTTTCCAGATCGCGTAAATAACTAACGTGCGATTTCAAAAGCGCCTCACCGATGGTCTCGCCAAGTTGATCGAGATGAGTATCAGCCGTGTAACCGGCGATCTCGAAAAAAAGTTTCCGAGCCAGCGAGTAACCGTTCGTGTGCAAGCCAACCGAAGGCAGACCCAAAACCACGTCACCCGGTTCGATTGCGCGGCCATCAATTATCTTTTCGCGATCGACGACGCCCACGATGAAACCCGCGACGTCATATTCGCCATCAGTATAAAAGCCGGGCATCTCTGCCGTTTCGCCGCCCAACAACACGCAACCGTTTTCGCGACAACCATTCGTGATTCCTTCGATGATACCGGCGATTGTTTCCGGCGCCAGCTTTCCCGTCGCCACGTAATCAAGAAAGAAAAGCGGCCGCGCACCCTGGACCAGAATGTCGTTGACGCAATGATTTACCAGGTCGCGGCCAATCGTATTGTGAATGCCGGTCGCGAAGGCAATTTTGAGTTTGGTGCCGACGCCGTCCGCGGACGCCACCAAAACGGGCTGGCGCATTTGGGGAAAGGCGCCGTCGAACATGCCGCCGAAACTGCCGATTTCAGAGAGCGTGCGCTCGTTGAATGTCGTGCGCGCGAGTTCTTTGATCTTCTCGGTCGCGCGATTCGCGGCATCGATGTCGACACCGGCGGATGCATAAGTTGCAGGTTTCAGAGTTCGCTCTCCATCCGTTTAGAGCGCGGACTTGTCCGCGCGGCGGCACAAGTGCCGCCTCTAAACTTTTCAACGTTTCGCTTTCTTCTCGGTCTTCGGTTTGGGCGGCGCCCCGAAATCGCCATAAGCGATAAATCCTGATCGGGAAGAGTCATCCTTCTGTCCTTCGCGTCCGACCCAGACATCGTCCTTCGTTTCTTTCGCCGGTTTGATTTCGTAAAGCTTTCCGGAATCGAGCCGGCCTTTGCTCGTCAACGTCACTTCGCCCTGCAAGTCGGTGCGATACACCTTTGCGTTGAGGGCTTTGAGCCGATCCAGCAGGCTTTGCGCGGGATGACCGTAACGGTTCCACGCACCGTCAGAAATGATCGCGGCTTCGAGCTGCACCCGCTTCAGAAAATGTTCCGAGGTCGCATACTTTGATCCATGATGCGCAACCTTGATGACCCGTGCTTTAAGCGAAGTCAGATCGACGTCTTTGCCGATCAAACGGTCTTCAGTTTGGATTTCGGCATCGCCCATAAAGAGCATCGAGAAGTCACCGTAATCAAGGCGCAGCACGATTGAATTGGCATTGGTGTCGTTGCCGCCGGCCTTCATCTGGTCTTTGGTGAAGAACGGTTCGGTCGGCGCCAGCACGGTCAGAAACGCGCCGCCGCCGATGTCGTATTTCTTTCCCGGTTCGGCTTTTTCATGTTGCGCGCCGGCTTTCTCAATTGCTTCTTCATATTCTTCGAAGAAGCCCGTCACCGTTTTGGCTCTCTTTTTTGCGGGCGTCGGCGCCGGTTTCGCTTTGGGAACTTTGCCCTTGCTGGTCACCGCGGCAACCGGTTCGGGCGGCGAAAGATCCACTCCGTTGTCGATTACTTTTTCAACCTTGATTCCGTTCATCACCTCATCGGCGCTGCCAATGTGGTCCGGGTGCGGATGGGTGGCGATCAAGTAATCGAGCTTTTCAATCTTGTAGCGCTTCAGCGCGTCGAGGATGACTTTGCCTTTGCCGGCGTCACCCGCGTCGATCAAGATCGATTTGCCGGTAGGCGAAACAATCAAAATTGAATCACCTTCGATCGGTCCGACGTCGAGCACGTGCACCTGCAACTCGCCCGTGGGTTTCGGGGGTCGCGTTTTCCACCACGCGCGTCCCCACTTGAACCACACGCCCAGGCCCGCGCCCAACAGCACCACGAGCACGGCAATCGCGCAGCCACATCCTCGAGTTGATCGTTTCACTCTTGTTCCTCTGGAATTATCCGCAGGTTATCTCGATGATCGGCTTTGTTGGCGACGCTTCGTACTTTCGGCATCACGTCATGTTGCCCGCGCGAGAAAGCGCGAAGGGCTTTCTCGGCTTCAGCAACATGCCAAATCGTTTCGCGTCCCGTGACTTCATCGACGGCCAGAAAGAAGTTGTCGGCGCTATGCAATTTAACTTTGATGACCGGGCGAAATTCGAAGGTCTTAATCGAGTAAGGCGTAATTGGCGACTCTTCATTCCACGCTATGCGGCTGCGCAGTTTTCCGCCGGGCTCAACGATCATCAGAATGAGCCGCAAACCGAGTACCTGATCGCTTGAGCTGTTGGCAATCGCGCAACTCAAAGCGTAACCGTCCCCAACCTTGCGCAACTTTGGTTCATCGATGCGGGCAGGAAGATCGGTGATGTCGAAGAAAAGGACCGAATTCGTTGCTTCCTGTGACGTTTGATGCCGGGCGTTGATCGTGCTGAAAGCGGCAGCCAACCATAAAGCGGCAGTCAACAGCACCATGAAACGACGCTTAATCATTGTCTTACGGAGTATGCGACGCCAAGGATTATCAGCGCAAGGCCATAAGATCCAAGCCTAACCAAACTTCACTCGTTCCAGCACCAGCAAGCCAATCGACACCAGCGCCAGTACATACATTACCGGATGAATGTCACGCCGCCGTCCAACCATCAGATACAAGCCAACGTGCGAAATGAAGCCCCAAAGAATTCCCTGCGTGATCGAAAAAGTTAACGGGATCAAAATCAGAGTTAGAAACGCCGGCACGCCTTCTTCGATCTTTGAAAAATTGATCTGGCTCACGCTCCGAAACATCGCGGAGCCGACGACGATCAGCACCGCCGCCGTCGCGTAAGGCGGCACCATTCCCGCGACCGGTGCGATGAACAAACACGGCAGGAAACAGAGCGCGGTAAAAACCGAGGTCATGCCGGTGCGTCCCCCCATGCTGATGCCGGCGATGCTTTCAATGTACGCCGTGCCTGAGGATGTTCCCGCCAGTCCCGCGCCCAGGGTCGCGAACGAATCAACGATCAAGCCTTCGCGCAAATTCTTTGGATGGCCATCTTCGTCGAGCAAATCACCGGCATGCGCCACGCCAATGAACGTCGAGATCGAGTCAAAGAGATCGGTAAAGAGAATCGCAATGATCGAAGGAAGCAGACTGAGCTTTAGCGCCCCGAGCATATCCAGTTTCAGAAATGTGGTCTTGAAATCCGGCAGCGCAAAGACCTTGGCGGGTGCGCTCACCATGCCGATGGCCCAAGCGGCCATCGTGATCACGACGATAGCGGCGAGAAAGGCGAACGCGCTCTTGCGCGTCATTAAGAAAATGGAAATCGCGACGCCGACGATGGTCAGCAGCGCCGGCTTCCCCAACGCGCCCAGTTTTACAAACGTGACCGGATCGGCGGCGATAAAACCCGCGTTCTTCAACCCGATGAAAGTCAGAAACACGCCGATGCCGACGGCCGCAGCGATTCTGATCTCGGCGGGTATGGCCTTAGCAATCGATTCGCGAATCGGCGTGATTGAAATCAGGAGAAAGAAAACACCGGCCCAGAAAATTATGCCGAGCGCCGTCGGCCACGGCACTCCCTTTCCCAGAATGATCGCGTAAGTGAAGAAGGCGTTAATGCCCATGCCCGGCGCGACCGCGAACGGCAGCTTCGCGTACAGGCCCATCAGCAAAGTCATCGTGAAACAGATGAGGACCGTGGCAGTCAGCACGCCGCTGAACGCCATGCCCGTTTTGCCGTCTGCGGAAATGATTTGCGGATTGACCACCACGATGTAAGACATGGTGAAGAAAGTCGTGATGCCGGCGATGGCTTCGGTCTTGAGCTTGGGCTTGCGGCTGGTGATCGTGTCCATTAGATCCGAACCAAGAAGGTCGAGCGCTAAATTGTCTTTGCGAAGCTTTGCGTCTTCGCGCCTTTGCGTGAATGTCGCCTATGATCGATTGGCTCACGCCAAGTCGCAAAGGCGCAAAGAAAAACCGCAAAGTCGGACACCACCTCACCTAAGACGCGTTTGCGCTTCAGCAGGGTCGATAAGTTGGGCGCTTTGTGTAATAGGCGCGGCTCACGCAACGTTGAAGCTGATATTGTGCACCGTCGTATCGATACGTCCTGATGATAGTCTCCATCGCTGAGGCATGGCTCTCGCTGATCACGTCACGATAACCGTTTGTTGATTTTTGCCCGGCCTTCACGCTGGTCGATCCGGCGCCGGTCAAAAGCAACTCGTAATGACTTCCGGTCTTTCGATAAATCCAGAAGTAGCAGTTTTGCGCGCCACACAAACAAAGCCCCGAACCCTTTACCAGAATCTGTTGACCTTCGCGCGTGGCGAGCTGAATCGGCCGAACCGTCACAGCCTTTCGCAGACCACCGCCGCTTACGACGCAATTACGATCCTCTTTTTCGAGTGCTTCGAGCAGCGATTCCGGCGCTGTGAGCCGGCGTTTTTGGCCTTCAACGCGAGCGCACAGGAATGCGATTAGAAATGAGCATGCGGCGATAGTTCCGACTGAAACGAATCTTCTTTTGCCGGACATCGTGTTCAGGTACGCACGCCTCCGGCGTGCTCTCTCAGATCCTCTCATTCAAGCACGCCAGAGACGTGCGTACCAATTACACGATCTGGCGCAGAGCACTCAACGCAGTCTCAATGCCGGCCCGCGTCACGTCATAATGCGTCACCATGCGAATTGATGATCCAAAGCCGGAGGCCAGCACGCCGTGATCGCGCAGTTGCGCGCAAATAGAATCCGCCGACTGGCCCGTGTCCTTCACGTCGAAGATCACAATGTTCGTCGCGACCCTTTCGGGATCGATCTTAATTCCGGGAAGTTCAGCGAGTCCGTTTGCCAAAAGCTTCGCATTGGCATGATCCTCGGCCAGACCTTTGGGTGATTCTTCCAGTGCAACCAGACCGGCCGCGGCAATTACGCCGGCTTGTCGCATGCCGCCGCCGAACATTTTGCGAACCACGCGCGCTTCGTCGATGAAAGCGCGCGTACCCACCAGCATCGATCCAACCGGCGCGCCCAATCCTTTTGACAAACAAAACATCACCGAGTCGGCGGGCCGCGCGAGGTTCGCGACCGATTCGTTCAGCGCCGTGGCCGCATTGAAGATGCGCGCGCCGTCTATATGGACGGGCAAATTGTTTTCATGGGCGCGCGCGCAAATGTCTTCCGTACGCTCGCGCGTCAGGACCGATCCGCCGGCGAGGTTGTGAGAGTTTTCCAGCGCGATGAGACCGGTCGGCGTGACGTAATAAGCCGTGGTGTGATGGATCGCGCCGGCAATTTCGTCCCACGTCAGAACCCCGCTGCCGTCGTTGCTCTTGACGGGACGCGCCAGGCAGCCGGCGAACGCGGACATCGTGGCCATCTCGAAATTGTAGATGTGGCCGCGCTCTTCGATGATGACTTCCTGACCCGGTTTGGTGTGAATCTTGACCGCGATTTGATTGCCCATCGAGCCCGTCGGCACAAAGATGGCCGCTTCTTTTTCAAATATTTCCGCGGCCCGTTCCTGCAAACGATTCACGGTCGGGTCTTCGCCGTAAACATCGTCGCCGACTTCAGCTTCAGCCATCGCGCGACGCATTGCGGGTGTTGGTTTGGTGACGGTATCGCTACGCAGATCGATCATGATCGTGTGGCACAGACTTCAGTCTATGATTTTTGTTGAGATGAACACAGACTGAAGTCTGTGCCACCTCGACGGCGGCAACTCTATCACAGAATTAATGAAGCTTTGATCCGTTCAAGATCTTAGGTAGTGCTCCAATTTGAAATGACTTTTCCGTAGCCCAGGCGTTCACGCCTGGGAACAAAGAGCGGTTGGTTTCAAAGCCTCATTAATGGGGCTTCAAGATCCTCTCCTGAGAAAGTGGCACCATGAAATTAGATCACCACAAGATCAATTTGTGAAGGAATGAGGAGAACGTGAGACGCTTACTTGTCGTCGGTCTCTTCTTTGAGCATGCGGCAGTCGCCCTGAAACACTGCGCCGGGTTTGATCGAAAGCACGGGCGTGGAAATGTTGCCGGTGACGATCGCGCCTGAGCCAACCTCGACTCGCTCGTGTGCCGTAACATCGCCTGCGACGATACCGCTGATCACGCAAACGCCGACATCGATTTCGGCTTCCACTTTCGCGGACGCATCGACAATCAAGGTGCCTCGGTAGGAAAAGACCTTGCCCGCAACGTGGCCGTTGATCCGCAGCATGTCTTTGAAACCGATTTCGCCGTTAAGCTCCGGCGTGCCATCGAGCGGACCGGCCTTCGGCCTTTGCTTGATGGTCATCACGCTGGCGGCGGCCCCGAGCTGGCCCGAGATGATTCCGTCGACCGGCATCAAGCCACGATAAGTTGCCTCTCCGGTTATGACAGGGACTCTTGGTTGAAAGCTGGTGTTTTTGCGTGGCTGCTTCGGAAAGGGGCGAACCGCCGGGTTGTCGTCGAGGCGTCGCGGGCCTGGTTGCGCAAGAGCGGCGCCGCCCTGGAGTTGATTCACTTCCAGCGGCGTAACGGCACTTGTCTCGTCCTGCAGAGCAGGCTTTACAGCAGGCATTGAGTACTCTCCCGCAGAAACCGTCAGGGGTTTCTAATGATTTCGCTTTTACCGTGTGGGATGAGCTCGCAAGCCAGCAGCCGAGCGAGCCTTTTCGAGAAAACACCGCCTTGAGGGGCCGAACCTTACCACAGGGCAAGCTGGTGTTCAAGGCAATTCTCGCATCTGGCAGCTGAAATCCGGCTTCTTGCAAAGGTTTGGACTTAAGACTCGAACTCAAACAGCGGTCCCCAATTCGCAATTTGAAAGTCAGTGGGCGAGCGTCTTGTCAGGGCCAACTTCGCGTGGCATATTCTGAATGCAAATGTTCGCGGAAAGTAAAACTAAAACCCGTTTGCTGCGGCGCATGGGCGAAGCCATCAAAGATTTTCAAATGATCGAAGATGGCGATCGCATCATGGTTTGTTTGTCAGGCGGCAAGGACAGTCACGCGCTGCTCGACCTTTTGCTCGACGTGCAGCAGCGCGCGCCGGTTAATTTTGATCTGCTGGCGGTGAATCTCGATCAGAAACAGCCGGGTTTCCCGGCGGAAGTCCTGCCGGAATATTTGACCAGGCGCGGCGTGCCGTTTCGGATTGTCGAGCGCGATACCTATTCGATCGTGAAGCGACTGGTGCCCGAAGGCAAAACTTCCTGCGCCGTCTGCTCGCGTTTGCGGCGCGGCATTCTTTACAACATCGCGGTTGAGGAAGGCTGCTCAAAGATCGCTTTGGGACATCACGCGGACGACATCATCACAACTTTTCTGCTGAACCTCTTTTATGTCGGAACCTTGAAAGCGATGCCGCCAGTGCTGCGATCTGATGATGGGCGCAACACCGTCATCCGGCCATTGTCGTACTGTCGCGAGAGCGACCTCGCGGACTTCGCGGCCGAAGCAAACTTTCCGATCATTCCCTGTGACTTGTGCGGCTCGCAGCCAAATCTGAAACGCGCGCGAATAAATCGCCTGATCGCAGATCTGGAAAAAGAAATTCCGCACGTACGCGCGTCGATGCTGACCGCGCTGGGTCATGCTGTTCCTACTCACCTGCTCGATCCCAATCTTTTCGACTTCCGGAAACTGACGGCGGGCAAAGGGAACATCGAAGCCGAACTTGATTTGGCTGTGGGCCATACAGACAGCGAACCGGCGCTGGTGGCGATAGCGTGAGATACAAAGTCAGTACCATCCTTAGCGGATGGGACAAGGAGCGCTATTAACCCACCCGCTGACGCGGGTGGTACTGACTTCGGGCCTGTGATTAAATCCACGGCATGGCGACGACCACAAAGCGCGAACTCGATCTAAAAGACTTTCCGCCCGGAACGGTCACTGAGTTCACCACGCTGGTTTGTCTCGCCTGCATCTTCGATATTTTCACCAAGCAACTCGGGCTGGCGCCGCGGACCGCGTTTTCGGAAATCAAACGACACACGCCGACAACCGAAGAACTCACCAGCCGCAACGCCATGCGGCCTTACTTCGACAGCGATGAAAAGCATCCGCACTGTCCCTATTGCGAGGCAGGCAAACGCTGGCTCGCGCGTTTTGACACTTTCTGCATCGAGGGTGGCCGCGCAACTGATGCGCCGCGCCGAGCTTTGATCAAGAAACTGCCGACGGCCGGCGATCAATTTGCGGTTGTGGAAAAGAAATCCGATTCCCGCGCCGTGCTGTTTGAGTGGCTGGACACGCTGGGGCTGAATCTCGATTTGAATGATGAACGTTGGTTGCTCGACGCGACCCGCAACTACTTGGAACGCCGCGAACCAAAAACGAACTGGGAAGAAGTCTTCGCCGAAGTGCGCGCGGTGCGCCGCTCAAACCGATTGAGCGAAGGCTGGGAGCGCGACGGCGCGCGTCTGTTTCTGGCGCCGAATATCTATGGCGAGGCGATCCTGATTCAATATCTCGTCAGCCGTTCGCACGCGCATGGAGGATTCACGCTCGAGGGCCGTCTGACTCTGATGGATCTGATCCGGCGTTTGCGCTACATCGGCTATCTCGATCGTATTGGCATAACCGAACGCGAGCCCGGCGAAGTTTTCGAAAAGCTGATCGATCATCTGGCATCGACTCATGATTGGTCGCGTGTTAGTACTGGAGTCAGTACCGGGAGCGGTAGCGACCGGGTTAGCAGTTCGAAAAAAACTGCTAAGAAGAGTTCAAAGAAAGCCTCGAAGTCTCACAAATCAAAACCGGCGCTGCCTGAGCCGGACGCGATCATCACCGAGCCCGTCAAACTCTATTACCTTATCGATCGCCGCGATTTTTTGGAGAAAGTTAAGAGCGTCTACGCAAGTTACGCAGGGTGATCCGTTTGTTTGCGCGATGCCGGGTGGGTGCTATACTGCGCGCCGCAGACGTCCCACGCCTGAATCCCTCTTAGAGGAAACGGCCATGTCAACACCAGACATCGCATCCGGCACACCCTAAACGGCTCCAGTGTCCGAGCGGCAACTGCGCTGGGCCGTCAACCGGCTGCAACCAAACCAGAGGTGACATGATGCGTTTTGAAAAGGATCTTTTCATCAGCTATGCCCACATCGACAACGAACCCTTGACCCCGCAACAACAGGGCTGGATCACGCGGTTTCACGCGTCGTTGGAGGCACTGCTGAGCATGCGTATGGGAGGAAGGGCCCGGATTTGGCGAGACGATAAGCTGCAAGGGAATGATGTTTTCGCTAACGAGATTGTCGATCAATTTGCACACACCGCAGTGCTGGTTTCCATCCTCACTCCCCGCTATCTAAATTCGGACTGGTGCACCAAGGAAGTCGTTGAATTCTGCAAACGCGCCGAACAAAGCGGCGGGATAGTGGTCGAGAACAAAGCCCGGATTTTCAAGGTGCTGAAGGCGCCGGTCGACACGCAGGAGTCGTTGCCTGCCGTGATGAAAGACATCCTGGGGTATGAGTTTTTCACGATTGAAGACGGGACGCCGCTGGAACTGGATTCGGCCTATGGAGAGAAGTTCGCCCACGACTACAACCGGAAAGTCGGGAAACTGGCATGGGATGTTTCGCAACTGCTCAAAGCATTGGAAACCCGCACCGGCGAAAACGGTCACGACGAAAAGGGCCCGACCAAACCGACCGTTTACCTGGCTGAATGCAGCTTTGACCGGAAGCAGGCCAGAGAGATTCTGGAAGGCGACTTGAAACGTCACGGCTATACCGTCTTGCCGGATCAAGAGTTGCCGCGTGACGAGGACGAGTATGTGGCGGCGGTGGAACGCTCGCTGAAACGCTGCCAGCTTTCCATCCATCTCATCGGCGGGACCTATGGCGGCGTGCCTGATGGTCCCAGCCAAAAATCTGTGGTGGTGCTGCAGAATGAACTGGCGGTCAAGCGGAGCAAGAGCGATGCATTGAAACGCGTGATCTGGGTGCCCGAGGGAACCGAATCCAAGCAAGCGCAACAGCAGGCGTTCATAGATGCGCTGCACGAGGATGCCGAGGCCCAAATCGGGGCGGACCTGATCACGGGGGACATCGAGAGTTTGAAAACCTTGATCCACGCCACCTTAGCAAAATTGGAAAGGCCCGACTCACAATTGCCTGCAGTGCAGACCGCCGCCGCGGACCAGGCCAAGCTGATCTACCTGATCTGTAATGAGAAGGATCGTAAAGCGACGGTTCCCCTCCGCAAGTATTGTCGCGGCCGGGGCTTTGAAGTGACGATTCCGGCCTTTGAAGGCGACGCCGCCGCGGTGCGCGAGGCCCACTTACAGCTCTTAACCACCTCTGACGCCATCGTTCTCTTTTACGGGGCCGGCGACGAACCGTGGAAGCGCACGATAGTCAATGACCTGAAAAAGATGCCGGGCTACCGCAGCGGGAAACTTCCGGCAGTCTATATCTACCTGGCTGATCCGAAGACGCCTGATAAAGAAGATCTGATCGATATGGGAGAGCCTAACGTGATTAATGGCCTGGGAGATTTTTCGGAGACGGTGATGGCCGCATTCGTGCAGGCCATGAACCCGAGCGGAGCTACAAGATGAGCACAGCACCAGCCGAAGATCAGAGAAATCCGTTTCCGGGGCTGAGGCCGTTCCGCGAAGATGAGGAGTACTTGTTCTTTGGCCGGGAGAACCAGGTCGATTCCATGGTCGACAAACTGGCGGCCACCCGATTCCTGGCAGTGGTAGGCACGTCGGGAAGCGGCAAGTCTTCTTTGGTCAATTGCGGGCTGCGCCCGGGCTTGCGCGGCGGATTGATGGCCAGCGCCGGCACAACCTGGCGAATGGCCCAGTTTCGCGCCGGCAGCGATCCCATGCGAGCAATGGCCCAGGCTCTGGCCGAGGAAGGTGTCCTGTTCAGTGATTATCAAGCCGCAGGCTTGACCCTGGCCGAGATCATCGACACCACTCTGCGGATGAGCAAACTCGGACTGATCGATATCTACGAGCAAGCTCAGTTGGCCGAGGACGCCAACTTGCTGGTAGTGGTGGACCAGTTTGAAGAGCTGTTTCGTTACCGGCAACCTGCGCCAGGCCAGCCACAGAATGTCGCGGGCGCGAGCGCGAGTGAAGATGCAATCGCTTTCGTGAATTTGCTGTTGGCGGCAAAGGAACAGACCAGGTATCCGATCCATGTCGTGCTGACGATGCGTTCAGACTTTCTCGGAGACTGTTCGCAGTTTCCAGGTCTGGCCGAGGCCATCAACGCGGGACAATATCTGGTGCCGCGGATGACCAGGGACGAACGCCGCGCTGCGATCAGCGGGCCTGTCGGAGTGGGCGGCGCGGAGATCTCTCCGGTGTTATTGACGCGCCTGGTGAACGACGTGGGCGATAATCCGGATCAACTCTCGATCCTGCAACACGCCTTAAACCGCACCTGGAATCAGTGGGAACGTTCGGGAGGCAAAGGGCCGCTGGATCTGCCACACTACCAGGCTATTGGCACGATGGCTCATGCGCTGGATCAGCATGCGGATAGGGCGTATGCCGAACTGGCAAGTGCCCGACAGCAGCAGATCTGCGAGCAGTTGTTTAAGGCGCTGACCGACAAGGCGACGGATCCGCGCGGCGTTCGACGCCCGACCAAACTGGACACCTTGTGCGCCCTGACCGAAGCGCCGCCGGCCGAAGTAGCCGCGGTAATTGATGTGTTCCGCAGACCGAGCCGTTCGTTTCTAATGCCCCCGGCTGAGGAGACGCTCGAAGCGGAGACAGTCGTCGACATCTCGCACGAAAGCTTGATGCGGGTGTGGGAGCGTTTGAAGACCTGGGCAGACAAGGAAGCGCAGTCAGCACAAATCTACAGCCGCCTCGCCGAGACTGCGGTGCTGCATGCGGCCGGCGAGGCCGGTCTCTGGCAAGACCCGGACTTGCAAGTGGCTTTGAAGTGGCAGGAACAGAATCAGCCGAACGAGGTTTGGGCGCAGCGCTATCATCCCGAATTTACCGGCGCCTTGGATTTCTTGAAAAAGAGCAAGACCGCGCGCGGACGCCGGCGCTGGACACTGCTAGCGATTACCGTCTTCGTCTTCGCGGCACTGTCAGGACTGCTGGTGTGGGCATTGCTGGCCAGGAGCGAAGCCAGGAAACAAACGATCATCACCACGGCCGTCGGTGCAAAGGATCTGCTCGATACCAGGCCCAGCGAGGGACTGATTGCGGCCATAGTCAGCGCCGACGATGCCAGACAGGCATACGCATCAGAGAAGCAGATCCCGCTTGCGATCCGAGCCAGCCTCATTGAAGCGATTCAGCTCTTGCGGGCGGGCGGCGTACCACGCAACAGTTGGGTGGCGCATACCGGAGAGATCGTCACCTCGGTCGCGATGAGCAGTGATGGGCAGACAATTGTCACCGGGGGCTGGGACAAGAAGATCAGGCTTTGGGACAAGGAAGGTAAAGCCATAGGGGAAGCTTTGGTAGGTCACACGAATGACGTCAGATCCGTCGCGATCAGCTCCGATGGGCAGACTATTGCCAGCGTCGACATCGACGGCATCCTGATATGGAACCGACAGGGCCGCGAACCGAAGCAGTTGGCACAAGGTTTCTTCTCGTCCGTAGATATGACCTCAGACGGTCAGACTTTCGCGGTAGCGGGACCTCTCGATGGATTTCTAATCAGCCGGAACGGGACGCTGCTTAAGCACAGAACGTTGGGCGACGTGTTGGGAAATAAGCCTACCATCTCTATTAGCGGCGACGGTCAGACCGTTGTCCGCGTTGAGCACGGCATGGTGCGGCTGAGTGATGCCAAGGGTGAAGACCTCTGGAAAATTAAGACTGAGGGGGAGAAAAACGAGGATCGGGCTCGCAGTAAGGGAGCCAGCGCCGCGGCCATCAGCCGGGACGGCCAGTTGATCGTCATTGGGTATACGAACGGTTATGTCCGACCGTGGAACCGGCAGGGCAAAGCTCTGGTCGAAGCCCCGGAGGAAGGCGAAGCGCACGAGGGAAGAGTCACCTGCGTTGCGGTGAGTGCAGATGGGCAAACGATTGTCAGTGGCGGCGAGGAGGGGACCGTACGCGTTTGGGATCGGCAGGCCAAACCCATGGGTCCCTCGTTGATCGGGCATGATGGGAAGGTCAACTCTGTCGCCGTGAGCGCCGACGGAACGCGAATTGTAAGCGTCGGCGACGACGGGATGGTGCGGCTCTGGGAGCGACGCATCCCGAGTGCGCCCGTCAAAGTTTATGACGGGAAAGTACATTCCATCGCGTTTAGCGGCGATGGCCAGACGATTCGGACCGCCGGCGCAGAGGCGCGAGTTTTACAGTGGGATCGGAACGGAGACCCGGCCCAGGCCACTGCAACTGCCCGGGATGATAATCAGGCTCCGGCTGGTGCGACTGTCACCGCGAGCGCCTGGAGTCGCGATGGCGAACTCCTAATAATTGGACGCTCTGACGGGAAGCTGCTGCGGCGGAATCTTCGGGACACGACCAGCGATAAGCCCTTCAGTGAAAATCATGCGGCCCGAATTACCGCAATCGCCGTCAGCGATAATGGGAATGTAATCGTTAGTGGTGATGAGGATGGGGTCGTGCGGCTTTGGGACCGGGAAGGCAGGCCGATTGGACCACCTGCCAAAGAACACTCCGGCCGGGTCGCGTCCGTTGCGATAAGTTCCAACGGACAGATAATCGTCAGTGGTGGCGCCTCTGATGGAAAGGTCCTGCGCTGGAGTCCTCGGGGTCTGGTTGTTTTACCGCCTCTAAGCATCTCTTACGCGACTGGCAGCGGCGAGGCGGTCGCCGTGAGCGCCGACGGACAGTTAATAGTCAGTGGCAGCGAGCGCGGGATGATGCGACTTTGGGATGGGCAGGGCAATCGCGTTCGGGTATTCAAGGCGCATGACGCAAACATAGACTGTCTCGCTTTTAGTCCTGACAGTGAGATGATCGTCAGCGGATCCGACGACGGCACCGTGCGGCTTTGGGACGCGCACGGCAGACCTGTCGGCAATCCATCGAAAGGGTATCTTGATAAGATCACTTCCGCCGCCATCAGTCCCGATGGAACCACTCTGGTCGTTGGTGACAAGGCGGGGAACGTCATCGTACGTCGATTCAGCATCGAGATCTTCCTTCGTGAAGCGTGCGACTGGATGCGTTACCATCGCGCCTTGACGTCGCCTGAAACTGATACGGAGAAGCGTGCCGCGAAAGTCGCCCAGGCGCTCTTGTCGGGCTAATCATGTTTCGAACTCGAATCGACACCTCGTATGAGAGAAAAACCTTTTCCGAACCAAGCTGAGAGGTCCACGAAAAAATCATCGAGTCGCGCAAAGGAAAGTCGCCCAACCCGAACCCGAAGTAATCATCATCGAACCGTCAAGCTTCATTAGCTCATCGACCGCCGCGGTTTTTTAGAGAAAGAAGCGTGTCTATGCGAGTTACGCCGGTTAACATGCCCCTGCTGGCGATTTCGGAGACGAGGTGTTGATAATCATTTCCGCCCTTGCAAAGGTAACCGTTGACTAAGTACGGAGTGTGTAATATCGTGCCTTCACTTCAAGAAGTAGCTGGTCCTCAGATCCGTATTTCACCGAGATTACTTGCCAGTCTACAATTGAGCGACATTAACCAAAACTAACGAGCTGGTACCACGGATCATGTTTCGTCTGGGAATCGTCGGTCACCGTTACTTGGCTAACAGCGAGACCGCTGCTTTTGTTGCCGCTCAGTCCCTGACTCTCTTGCGAGAAGCACAGTCACAGTATCGTGACGTGGTGGCACTTTCGGCAATTGCTGAAGGAGCAGACACGCTATTTGCGGAAGCGGCTTTGTCACTCAATATTCCACTCGAAATAGTCCGGCCTTTCACCCAATATGTTTCTGATTTCAAAACTGCAAATGTCAGAGAACGCTATGTAAAGTTACAAGCGGCTGCGCAGACTGAGACGATACTGGATCACGAGAACCGCTCCGATGCCGCCTATAGCGATGCCATGAATTGGATCGTAAACAAGTCCGATGTTCTGGTGGTGGCATGGGATGGGTTGCCCGCTAGTGGTTCGGGTGGGACTGGGGCTGCCGTTAAACGAGTCGTAGAGTTGAATCGTGCCTGGTGGTACCTGGACACCAAAGGTTTGTCGGTTTCCTTTCACCCAGGTAGTGGGAGGCCGGAGAGGTAACAATTGAATGTCAAAGCGGCGCAATATTCGCGAGCGTATTAAGCAGCTTCTGGTTCTTAATCAATACACGATTGCGCTTTTGATAGTGCTGATATGCGTGTCGATTATCGCGGTTGTCTACCTTTCGCAGATCTGGGTTGAGCGTGGGTCCCTACCTCCAATCAGCGTCACGAGCCCAAAAGAACAGTACGAAATCGCCAAGCTTGCCGCGGAAATTCGGCAGGTCCGAAGCGATACAACCGGGAGTCTCTTCTGGCTGAAGATGATCGCCTTGTTTGTAACAGTCGGGGGCGCGGTTGGCGGCTATCTGATCGGTCAAAGTCACGTAGCCAAAAGAAGAATTGATTTCGAGAATCGCATGAATATCGATGCGGCCTATCAAAGCATTGTGCAAGAGCTTTCTGACACAGCGCCCTTGCTTCGTGCGGCTGCCGCGGTAAAGCTGGGAGCGATTTTGAAATCATTTCCAACCGAATGGACAGTAAGCGACGCGAGGAAAGAACAAATAATCCAACTTACGAAACAGGTGTTGGCGGCGTCCCTGGCTATTGAGAATGATCCGAAGGTTTTGAAAACCCTTTCAATCGCATTGGTGTTGCACAAGAGATGGGAGAACGATCCCGAAGCAGTTGAGCGCAGTAAGTATGCCGACGTGCGTGAGTTGGACTTATCGGGCGCCAAGGCCGCCGAGGCATATTGGGCCTCGATCGACTTTTCCTATACCGACTTCTATAAGGCAAATCTGACCAACAGTTCATTCCGAAAATCGATATTGCGAGGTTCACAATTCTGCAATGTTCAGTTAAACAATGGCGTTCTGGTTGATGCCGATTGCGAAGCGGCAAACTTTAAGTTGGCCGACCTGCGCGGTGCTGATTTCACCGGCACCAACCTTACGAAAACCAACTTCGAACAGGCAAAAGTGCACCGCTGTAAAATCGCTGGAGCGACGATAGGAAAGAACCCCGAAACGGTTGTTGATGATTCGCCTGAAGGTGATGGATCTATGCTGCTAAACGTTCAGGATTGGCTCAAACGTGAGGTACACCTCGATGCATAGTCGAGAGTGATCGACGAGCGGAAATCGAACGAAGCTATTGGAGGACTATGATGGCACAAGCAGACGTCGTACTTGAACGACTTGAGGACCAGTTGAACTGGTACGACACAAAGAGCGCCGGTAACGGCCGGATTTTCAAAGGGCTAAAAATCGGAACGATGGTGATTTCGCTCTCCATTCCTCTATTTGCTGCGCTTTCCTCGCGTTCGGTGCTGTTGGGATCGGTGGTTGCCCTCGTCACCGGCGCGCTCGGAGCCACGATAGCTGTGCTGGAGGGAATCCAGCAAATCGGAAAGTATCAACAGAACTGGATTACTTATCGTACGACAGCAGAAGCTTTGAAGCGGGAGAAGTATCTCTTCCTGAGTGAGGCAGCACACTATAGGGGCGCCGAAGATCTGAGAGCTCTTTTGGCAGAACGTGTCGAGGCGATAATCTCCCAGGAACACCTACAGTGGCAGGAACACGCTGCGTGGGGTTCCAAGCAGGAGCCCAAAAAATCCGGGACTTGACATGTTCGACATCACGCCTGACGCTCGCGAATAAACAAAACGATTGAGATTAAGAGTCCGGACGGAAGTGAAATGCGCGCCGTTGCTTTGCACGCTAGCTTATGGGCAATGTCAGCTCGTTTGCGCGTGGCTTCAATCCCATACAAAGAAGGAAAAGTTGCTTTGCTGGCTCGCGCATCTTTGCCTGGCGTCTTACCTAAATCTTCCGCCGTCGCGGTCACATCAAGCAGATCGTCTGTGATCTGAAAAAGCAAGCCGAGGTTCGTCGCGTATTCGGTAATTGCCGCGAGGTCAGCTTCATTTGCTGCGGCGATCATTGCGCCACTGCGGGCGGCGGCGCGAATCAAAGCCCCCGTTTTATGATGATGAATGCGTTCGAGTTCTTCGGCTGAGACTTCGCGCGATTCGGCATCGAGATCGAGTGCCTGACCGGCGACCATTCCGGCGGGCGTTCCGGCCGCGCGAGCGATCTCGGCGATCAATTGAACGCGCAGCGCGGGCGCAAGCTTTTCATCGTCGGCGATAGTTTGAAATGCCAGCGCCTGCAACGCATCGCCGGCCAGGATCGCCGTCGCTTCATCAAACTTTACGTGACACGTGGCCCGGCCTCGTCGCAGTTGGTCGTCATCCATCGACGGCAAATCGTCGTGAATCAACGAATAGGTGTGAATCATCTCCAGCGCGCACGCCGTGCGCAGCAACTGATCGACGCCGGCGCCGAACGTTTGACCGACGGCGAGCAGCACCGCGGGCCGAAAGCGTTTGCCACCGGCAAAGACGCTCCAGCGAATTGCGGCATGCACGCGCTCGGGCGCGTCAGTGTCTTTTGGAATTAATCGATCGAGTTCCGCGTCGATTAGCAGGCGGCAAGAGGTAAGAAATTCGCGCGCGCCGGTTGCAATTGGATTGTTAACCACAGAGAAGAGGTGATTATGCTTCGTCGTCGTTGGATAAGGCGCTTTCGGGTTCGAAGGGGCGCGCCGACGGCCGGCCCTGGTTGTCGCGCATGAGAATCTCGATGCGGCGCTCCGCCTGATTCAAACGTTCCTGGCATTCGCGCGAGAGCTTCACGCCCTGCTCAAACAACTCGAGGCTTTTCTCCAAAGGCAGCTCGCCCTGCTCGAGGTCGCGCACAATGCGCTCGAGTGCTTCGAGAGACGATTCAAAAGATTTTGATTTCTCGTTCGGCATTGGTGGCACAGACTTTAATCTGTGAATATGTCCAGCGCAACACAGACTCTTTGAAACTGTGATCAAGTAACGCGACAGACTCTTGCAGTGGCTGTCAGAGAGCGTCGAGATTCGTTAACCAGTCCCGTAGGGACGAAATGTTTATAGCAAGGTAGCGTCCCTAAGCGTCAAGCTCCTTTAGGAGCGACCCCCCCTTTGTGCCGCCCATAAATGGGCTGAGAAATTCTTTGGTGGGCCATGGTCTATAAATATTTCGTCCCTACGGGACTCTTCTCGGCCCGAAAGGGTCTCTCTTACATCAGACGCCGCTAGATACATCATAGTCCGCTAGAGTCTGTGCTACTTCGGCAGCTTGTCCAATTGTTTACGAATCTCGTCCGGCAACTGCGAGCCCTTTCCGGGAAGATCTTGCATGACCGCGTCGGCCACTAACTTCGCCAGCTTCTCGTCCTGCACCGCCACGATTTGCCAGCGCTGGTCCGCCGCGGACTGCATTGTAATCTTGATCTGCTCGCCTTTGATATTGACGGTCGCGTGAGCGACGTTGTTTTCCTGTTTGATGTCGGCGAACCGGGGAATGGCCAGAGCGATCACAAACAACGGCTTGCCGGCCGCAACGTCGGTCAGGTCGCGCACTTCCTTAATCAACTGTTCGTGAATTGTATCTTTCAGTTTGGCTGAGAGGGTTGACGTGGCCGAATCAGCCTGCGATGGTGAGAAACGCGATGCCAGCGAGCCGGAAAGTTTTTCGCGAACCTGCGCCACAAAGTCGGCGCTGATCTTGTCCGTGTCGAGCATCTTGTCGACGCCCGGCGTGTCATCGCGTTGAACTGCGTCAACCAGCACGGCCAGTGAATAGGACGGACTGCTTTGGAAGTTCCGCCACCAGAAATATCCGCCGACTCCTAACCCGCCGGCGATCAGCACCAGAACAATTCCAATAATCAGGAGCAGCTTGCCCAATCTTCCGCGTTTCCTTGGCCGCGGGTGATTGGGATCATCCAGGTTGATAACGATACGATTGCGTTTCATTTGACGTTCGTTCCCTCGACACGGCAATCCAGGTTGCCGTTCCAAAGCCGTAAGCGCAGTTCATCGCCAACCGACATCGTACCCGCATCACGGACAACCTCACCACGTTCGTTGTGGGCGATCGAGTAACCGCGCTCCAAAACTTTCAAAGGCGACATCGCATCCAGCGCGGCCGCGGCCATTGCCAATTGTTGAGTGACAGCTTTCATCCGGTTCGAGACTGCCGCATCGCGCGCGCGGTTTAATGATTCGAAGCGGGTGCGCGAAGCGGTTGCAATCGAACGAAGCTGCGCCGGCGATAAACTGTGGGCCGCGGCCGCCAAACGCCGATTAGCGTTTTGAATTTCGCTCTTCATGGCGGTCGCCAGCCGATAGTCTGCCGTATCGATCGCATTCGCCGCGGCGCGCAGCCGCGCGGTGACTCCCTCAAACGCCGGCGAATGAATCAACTCCTGGACTTCGTTGCGCGCGCCGGCCACGCGATAACGCATCGCGCGAGCCAGCGTGCCGGTCAATGCTGCGAGCCGGGCGCATAACTCCGCTTCATGCGCCGCCACGATTTCGGCGGCCGCAGAAGGCGTCGGGGCGCGCAGGTCGGCAACAAAATCGGCAATCGTGAAATCAGTTTCGTGGCCCACGGCGGAAATCACCGGAATCGCCGAGTTGCGAATTGCGCGCGCGACCACCTCTTCATTAAAAGCCCAAAGGTCTTCAATCGGACCGCCGCCGCGCCCGACGATCATCACATCGATGCCGGCGTCGAGGTTAGCATCGCGCAGCGCGCGTTGATGATGTTCGTTCAGAAACCTGATGGCGCGGACGATCTCGTGCGGAGCGCCTTCGCCTTGCACCCGCGCGGATGCGATCAATATATGCACCGTGCGCGTGCGCCGCGAAATTACCTGAACAATGTCGCGAATCGCGGCGCCGTCCGCCGAAGTCACCACCGCGACGCGTCGCGGAAACATCGGAATAGCACGCTTCAGTTCCGGCGCGAACAGTCCTTCCTTTTGCAAGCGCGCTTTCGTCTGCTCGAACGCCAGTTGCAGCGCGCCGGCGCCGACCGGATCGAGCGATTCGACGATTAATTGGTATTCGCCTTTCGGCTCGTAGACGCTCAGACGACCGCGCGCGCGCACGAGCAATCCATCTTCCAGGCGAAATCGAATTCGCTGGTTGCTGCTGCGATAACAGGCGGAACGCAACTGCGCAAATTCGTCTTTGAGCGTGAAGTACCAATGGCCGGAATTGTGTGCGCGGAAATTCGAAATCTCTCCTTCGACCCAGACGCCGGCGAAACCTTTCTCGAGCGTGCCGCGGATTTGCGTCGTCAGTTCCGAGACGCTTACGGGGCGGCGTTCCGTTTCGTCGAACAGAGATGCGAATAAAGGTTGCGACATCTTTACGGAGGGCAATGCTACCACGGTTAATGGAACGCAAGCTGTTAGCGTGCGCACAAGCGTATCCCAATTTCAGTAGTGCTCCCAACTTAAATGACTTTTTTCTGTAGCCCGGGCGTTTACGCCTGGGGAATGAAAGAGGGATTAGTTTTAGAAGCCCCATTTAATGGGGCTTTAATAGCGCATTTGTTTTCTTACCCAGGCGTAAACGCCTGGGCTACAGAAAAACACGACAACTCAAAATCCCGGCGCTATCAAATTCACCATCCTGGCCGGGTTCTTTATCTGTTGCCGGTCCATCCACTCGTCGGCGCTTTGCAGAAGTTCCTGTCCGCGATCTCCGCCAATCATCTCGCCTAATCGGCGGCGCGCGGACACGGCATACAGTCGCATGTCGGCAGCTTCGAATTCTTTCAAAGCATTTTCCAGCAGCGCTATCGCAGATGCATCGTTGCCACGCAGGCGTGCGATTCCAGCCTGGATCAACTTTGCATACGGATTTGCGTAAGGCATGTTTTCATGTTCGATCCTGCGGGCAACGGTTTCCGCGATTCTCAAGCGGGTTTCCCGGTGTTTGCCGAACGCACTCGCAATCGCCACCCGGCCGCGCAACTGCATTGCATCGATGCGCAAACCCTGAATGCGCAGCAGCATCGATTTTTCGAGCGGCTTTAGCTGCCCATCGATGTGCTTCCAGGCCACTTCAGAATCGCCGGTGTATAGCTCGATCTGCGCCAGCGCGACGAGCGAAGTGTAATGCTGCAAATGAAAACCCTTGCGCGGCCAACTGGTCATCGCCGCGATCACTTCATCACGCGCGCGATCGGGATCATCGGCGGCGAGCCAAATTGCGTTCAGACGCGTGCGCAAATCGGTGGCGGCAAAAAGATTGCCCTGCTCCAGCGCCGCCGAAATCAGTTGCGGCACACGTCGCGATACCTCAACCACTTCACCCAAATACAGCAGCGAGGTCAGCATGAACCGGTTGGCGATCGTGATTTCCCACGTCATGCCCGTGCACTGATCGCGCAGGATTTCCGCGCCTCGCTCGCAATACTCCGCGGCTTCCTTCCATCTACCCAAAAGATATGAGCTCAGACCGCGCGCCCAAATAGCCATGCCGGTCGCGCGCGCATTGCCCGCGCGTTTTGCGAGGTCCTCAGTTTTTTCCAGCAGCTCGGCGACACGATCCTGAGCCGCTCCCCCGCGGGCGGCGGTCTGGCTCACTTCGAAGGCCATCGCGCGCGTCAGTCTGGAAATCTCGCCGGCGCGCAACGCCAGCAGCAGATGCAGGCTCTGGAAATCTGCGCCGCGAATCAAATCAACGACACCTAAGCCGGCGGCGACTGCCCAGCAGATATCGATACGCTGCAAATCAGTTTCCGGAATGTCGGCGGCGTCGCGCTCAACAAAATCCAGACCGCGAAAGTGAATCCACAGCCGGCGCCAGGCGACCGACAACAACGCGCGCTTTGGACCTTTGGCCAATTTCAATCCCACGGCTTCCAGCACCACGCGAAAAACTGCCAGCCCTTCTTCAATGTGCCCACCCATCAGCAACTGGGCGCCGGCGCGTTGACGTAATTCCAGCGCGCGCTGCGCCGAAGTTGCTTTGGCTGCCTCGAGAAATTCCGCCGCCGCTTCGGCAGGCCGTCCGGCGTTGGCCAGCGCATCGCCCATGCCGATCTGCAAATCCACCACATTCGCGGCGTCAGGTTTTAGATCGATCGCGCGACGGTAGAAAAGCGCGGCCCGATCAAAAGCCAAAGCGCTGGCAGCTTTCTGGGCCGCGGTTGAGGCGTGAATGACTGCGCGATCTGTTTCGCCGGCGCCCAGATAGTCTTCATAAAGGCTTTCAGGATCGTCGAGCCCGCGCGCTTCGATCGCCTGGGCCAGGCGTCGATGAATTTGCCGCCGCTCGTTGTCATCAAGCAACGAGGCGAGCGTCTCGCCGATCCGATCGTGATAGACCTCGACTCCATAGCCGGTGCCGCCGCTGCGCACAAACTGCGAAGTGCGAAGCGTCGTCAGAAGTTGCAGCGGATCGCCCTTGATGCCTGCCGCACCAAGCGCAACTTCTTCGTTCACCGGCCGGCGCGCCACAGCCAGCACATTCAGCAACGCTCGCGAGCCCGGCGGCAATTGTCTGATTCGTTCTTCCAGCATCGTCGGCAGCGAGATGCCCGCCGTCGCGGCGCGCTCATTCATCATTCCATAATGCGTCAGTTGCTCGAGCAGGAAAGGACTACCGGCGGCTTCGTGAACGACTGAGTCGATAAAGGACTCGCCGGAAAATCCCGCGGTCGCGAACAGTGAGCGGGTCATCTCGCGAGCTTCGCCGATGTCTAATGGTCCCAGCTCAAGTTCTCGACACTGTTCAGTGCCGGTCCGCGAGAGCATCTGTTTGAGGAAGGGTTCGTCGTCGATGTCTTCACTGCGGAAGCTGGCAATCAACAGCAAAGGCGGCGCGTCGGGCGGCTGCAAGAGATCTTCCAAAAGAAAAGTACTGTCGGCATCGGCCCATTGCAGATCGTCGATGTAGATGATCAGAGGTTTCTGTTGCGCCAGGCGACTGAGTAGTTCGCGCAGGGCGCCGAACGCCTGTCGCCGCATGGTGAAAAGATCGATCGTTTCGGGTTGCTTTGATCGCGCGTCGAAAATCGCATCGACTTGAAGCATTACCGGAAAGACTCGCGCCAGAGCTGCCCGATTGCGCGGCATCAGGCTTTCAACTTTGGTGCGACGCTGGGAGGCGAGATGTTTGCTCAGACTATCGACAACCCCGTCGAGTCCTTTGTAAGGAACTGACTCGCGTTCGTAACAGCGACCTTGCAACACCACGGCTTTGCGCGTGCTCTCTTTCACTTGATCGAGAAAGGTTCGCACCAGCGTTGACTTTCCCATGCCCGAATTTCCGTGGACGTAAACGGTCACGGTTTGACCCTCGCGCGTCGCACGGAAAGCATCATGAAGTTCAGCGAGCTGCTTTTCGCGACCGACGAATGAGGCTTCGGCGGTCGAGCCCGACGTCAAAGGAATTTGCGTCGCCGATCGCACGCCGAGCGCGCGCAGTATTTCGCGTCCGCTCGGTCTCGTTTCCGGCTTGCGACGCAGTAACCTTGTGCAGAGATCGTTCAAGTCGCGCGGAATGTCGGGATTTATCTCGCGCGCCTGAATTGGTTCGCGCGTCTGCTTGCGCATCATGATCTCGAAAAACTTGCCGCGAAATGGCAGACGACCGGTCAACGCCTGGTAGAGGATGACGCCGACACTGTACCAATCGCTGGCTTTCGAAATCCTGGTTTGCGCGCCTTGCTCGGGAGACATGTAATCAGGGGTGCCGGCCAAAAGCGTTTCATGCAACTCCGGATTGATATCTTCAACCAAACCAAAATCCAGTAGCACCACGCGGCCTTCATCAGTCACCAGCACGTTCGAAGGTTTGATGTCACGATGAAGCTTGCCCATCTCGTGAAGCGCATGCACTCCTTCCGCAAGTTGTCGCAAAGCCGCTCGCAAACGTGGTACGTCTAATTGATAATTCGATTCCAAAAATGGCGACTGATCGTCTAGGGCAGCCATCATGTTTCCGGTCTCGAGCGAGTCGCGCGCATACTCAAAAATCTCAGTGTCCGCGTCTGAGTCGTGCGTTCGGTGCTCAATTGTTCGCGGCGACGGCAAGGTGTTGTCCGCTGACGTGGGAGGCAGCCCGGCGCTTTCAGGCCGCACGTATTCAATGAAGGTCACGCCCTTGATCAGCTCCATGGTGAAGAACCAATCCTGGCCATCCGACATCAATTCATACAGGCTGATTAAGTTCGGATGAGACACATCGGCGAGCGAGCGAAACTCTCGTTTGAAGCGATAAATGTGGGCGGCTTCCGCGCGCGTTAAGGTTTTGAGCGCGACCACTCGATCCATCTTGCGGTCAAGCGCTTCGTACACCACGCCCATGCCGCCCGAGCCCAGACAGTTGAGCAGCGAGAAGCGTTCAGTGCCGATGAATTCTTTGGCGGGCTTGACCACGTGGGGTTACCTTTATGATCAAAAATAAGTTTTTTAGACAGGATTTACATGATTAACAAGATTAGGAAATACAGGTCATTTCTTGCTTCTAATCTTGTAAATCCTGTTAATCCTGTCTAGATGATCTGTCTCATGTAACGCAAACTGTTAGTTTGCGTGACCTGGTTCAGAGTTCAAGCTTGCGGCTTGTTCACTTATCGCAGCCTAAGGCTGAACTCTGAACTCAATTTTTGGGACCCACTTTGCGTTACATTTGTTGACAGATGCGCAATTGTGCCTTACATGAATTGCGCAATCAAATGTTTGACGATTCGCCGGCGGACAGAGTTCTTACAGTAAGAAGTTTCACCTCGAGACGTAATGCAAAGCGTTCGCAGAAGGGAGTGCCATGGACTGGCGCGTAACGTTGACGACATTTGGAATAATTTTTCTCGCTGAGTTGGGCGACAAGACTCAAATCGCGGCGATGACCATGGCCGCCCAGAAGAAACGCCCCTGGGAAGTTTTCATTGGCGCGGCGCTCGCGCTGGCAGCAGTCTCGGCCATTGGCGTCGCGGTCGGCGCCGCCTTCGGTCAGTACCTGCCGGTCGAATGGATTAAGCGCGTTGCCGGCGCAGCGTTTATTGTGATCGGAGTGTTGGTCTTGAGTGGGAAGTTCTAGCGTGTCAAAAGCCCGCGCGTAAGCAAGGGCTTGATTATGCAAGTGCAGCCCTTGCTTACGCGCGGGCTTCTGACAAGGAAACACGATGCCGCAAACCAAACACGTTGAACGACACTTCACCGCCGGGCCCACGGTGCGTGACATCGTGATCGGCATGGCTGATGGCTTGACGGTTCCGTTCGCTCTGGCGGCGGGCTTGACCGGCGCAATCGACAGCGCCGGAATTATCGTCACCGCCGGCCTCGCCGAGATTGCGGCCGGGGCGATCGCGATGGGCCTGGGCGGCTACCTCGCCGCCAAGAGCGACGCCGAGCATTACGCCAAAGAGCGCGAGCGCGAACATCGCGAAGTCATTGAAATCCCCGAAGAGGAAAAACGCGAAGTCGCGCAGGTGCTGCACAGCTACGGTCTGACCAAAGACGAGAGCGATCCGATCGTCGAGGCCTTGTCGAAGCATCCCAAAAAGTGGGTTGACTTCATGATGCGTTTCGAACTTGGCTTGGAGAAACCAGATCCGAAGCGCGCCTTTGTGAGCGCCTTTACCATCGCCTCTTCCTACATCGCTGGTGGATTGATTCCGCTGGCGCCTTACATCGTTACCGTCTATTTGAAGCACATGAGGGTTTCGACTGCACTGCTGTTCTCAGTCGCCCTAACTCTGATGGCCTTGTTCGTGTTTGGATTTATCAAAGGCCGCTTCACCGGCACGAAACCATTGCGCAGCGCTTTGCAGACGGCGCTGATTGGCAGCGTGGCGGCGGGTGCGGCGTTTTTGATTGCGCGGTTGATTTCGTGAAGACTAGAGAATTGCCTTGCTCTTAGTAAGTGACCAAGCGGAAAATACTTACAATGTTCACAGAGCTACCAGTTCAGTTGCCAAAGCATAAGATCGAAGCGTTCTGCCCCAAGTGGAAGATAGAGGAACTGGCAATCTTCGGGTCAGCTCTGCGCGACGATTTTCGACCAGATAGCGATCTGGATGTCTTGGCAACTTTTACGCGAGATTCAGAGTGGAGCGTGTTTGATCACTGGCGCATGAGTGAAGAACTCTCGACTTTGCTTGGCCGTCGAGTCGACATAGTAGAAAAAGCTGACCTAAATAATCCTTTTCGACGGAACGAGATCCTGGCTACCCGCCGAGTCATATATGCTGGCTGACAGGGTTTTTAAATGAAACTTCACGTCGGTACCAGCGGCTACAGCTACAAAGAATGGAAGGGCAATTTCTATCCGGAAGATCTGCCGGCGAAGGAAATGCTCTCGTACTACTCGACCCGTCTGCCCGCGGTTGAAATCAACAACACCTTCTATCGCCTGCCGCAGCCGAGCATGATCGAGAATTGGAGAGATCAGGTTCCGGCGGAATTTCGCTTTTCAATCAAAGCCACGCAGCGCATTACTCACATCAAGCGACTGAAGAACTGCGCCGAGGAAACAAAGTACCTGATCGAAACGGCGTCGTTAATGGGGGAACGGCTCGGGGTGATCTTGTTTCAGCTGCCGCCAAACTCAAAGAAGGACTCGGAAAGGCTGAAAGATTTTCTCGCCTCCCTGCCCGCAACTACGCGCGCTGCTTTTGAGTTTCGTCACGAGAGCTGGTTCGACGATGAAATTCTCACGCTGCTACGCGAAAAGGATTGCGCGCTCGTGGTTTCCGACACTGACGAAAAGCCTTTGACTGAAATCATCAGCACGGCAAGTTGGGGATACCTGCGCCTGCGTCGCGTCGTTTACGAAAAAGATGATTTGGCCGCGTGGATGCAGCGTGTGCGGGATCAGGAATGGAAAGACGCCTTCGTCTTTTTCAAGCATGAAGACGAAGGCACGGGCCCAAAACTAGCGGCGCAGTTTATTGAAATGTCAGAACCGCCTGCGGTAGCGGGCGGTTAATCTCTTGTCAGCGGGCCGGAGTGACAATAGATCAACCGCCCGCTATCGCAGGCGGTTCTGACTGGTTCTTCGTACTACTTAATCTTCACGCCCGCGCCGACCCGAAGATTATTCTGGTGCGTGCTGTTGAAGAAGCTCGGCAGATAATCCACCTGAATCGCGCGGATGTCGATATGCTCGCCGGCGTGGACGTCTAAGCCGCCGCCGAAAGCCATCGCAAACGCGGTGTCCGCTTTCCTCACCGGCGACAGACCATCGTCATAGCTGACTCGCATGTGCGTGATGCCGGCCATCGCGTGCACGAAAGGTGTCACGCCGGACAGTCGCCAGTTGTAGCGCGGTCCGATCATCAGATCATAGCGTTGCACCCTCGCGCCGAAGGTCCTGCCGGATTTCGTATCCAGGTAACCATCGTTGTTGTAGGTACCGGTAAAGCTGGTCACGATGCCCACGTGACGCGTGATGTTCTGATTGAACTCAGCATAAAAGCCGTTATAGGTCTGATCCTTTTCGGCAAAAGTCACCGTCGTGCCTTTGAAGGCGACGCGGCCGTTCTTGTCGAAAGTTGCGGCGTTGTTGCTGGCGCGCTCGTAAGCGTATCCGCCAACAAATTCATAGCGAGAATAATCCCGGTCCTGGGCCAATACCGCCGGGGCGGTGATCAAAGCCACCATGAGCAAGAGAAAAAATCGGGTCATCCGAGGAGCCTCCTTGTCGGTCACTGTGCAGGAAACTAAACGTTTACGGTTACATTAATACAACCAAAGCCTAAAAATTCCCAGATTTTTGAGGCGATTACGCCTTTTTTTGTTCCAGACCGCCATGCGCGGCAGTCGTTTTCTTATGACCGGTTTACGAAAAGCAATTATCGGCTCGATTTTGGGTTTGTGCCTCAGCTCGTTCGCGGTGGCCCAGTCCCTGAACGATCCGGTTAAGGAAGCCCAACGGCTTACCCGCGTGGCGCAGGTGGCGCAACAGCAGGGCCGTTATCTTGATGCGATCAAGGCTTACGAAACAATCGGGGTAATCGCAAAGACATTGCCAAAAATTGCCGGCCCGGCGCTCCTGAATGCCGGCAAGATCTACATGGGCGGCGGCAAGTTCCAGCAGGCCGTAGCTTCGTTTCGCGCCTCGTTAGCGATCGACCCAGGCTCGGCTGAGGCCCAGAATGATTTGGGAGAAGCGCTCGGTGAATTGAAGCAATATACGGCGGCGCTCGCAGCTTTTCAGCAGGCAGTCGCGCTCGACGGCGCCTTCGTGAGGGCGCGATACAACATCGGCGTCACTTACGAAAAACTCGGACAACTAAAGTATGCTGAGTTTGTCTACCGGATCCTGATCCGCGATTATCCAGACTTTCCCTTGGCCTATGACAGCATGGCGGTGACGCTTTCCAAATCAGGCCGGTCGCGTGAAGCAATTCCCTTTCATCAAAAAGCAGTCCTGCTCAACCCGAAAGACCCTTCGTTTCATTTCAACTTTGCGATCAGTTATCTGATGCTTGGAGATGTGAAGAACGCGCAGGAACAGCAGCAGCAACTTCGCGCCATCGATCCGGCGATGGCCCAGCACCTGGCCACTGCTATTGCCCGCCGGCGATAAATAGCAAGCCGGAAAAAGGCACAAAAAGCACAAAAGGAAAGCGTCGCTGGTACGACTCCTTTTGTGCTTTTTCGTGGCTAGAATTTTTAGAGTCTTAGAAGTTTCCCTGACACGCTTCGTGGCTACAATCGCAATCGAGTTCGATTGTGTTGCCGGCGCCTTCGCATGAAGCACTGCAATACTTTTGCCCGACTTCCGGTACGCACGTGCACGGCGGGTTCTTACATTTTCTTTCTTCGTCAGCCATGATTCCCTCCTGGCTCCAGATCGACAAATTATTGAATACGGCGCGAAGCTTAGCACAACCCGCGCGTGATTGGTATTCGCTATTTGCCGAAGCCGCAGCTTGCCCGCTACCATCTCTGACCTATTATTTTTCAATACAGGAGGACTCATGGAAGGACAGACAGCCGTGGCTAAAGAAACTCCGCCGCCGCTTCAAATGCTGCAAATCATTTCGGGCTTTTGGGTCGCCCGCTGCGTTTACGTGGCCGCTAAACTTGGAATTCCCGATCTGATCAAAGACACGCCCAAGACGGCGGAAGAACTTAGTGCCGCGACGGCGACGCATGCGCCATCGCTCTTTCGCGTGTTGCGAGCTTTGGCGGCGGTCGGCGTGATCACACAGGATAAAGACGGTCGCTTCGGCTCGACTCCTTTGTCGGAAACGCTTTGTGCGAATGTGCCGGGATCGATTCGCGCTTTCGCTATGACTGAGCTGGGCGAAGAGCACTATCCAGCCTGGGGCGAGTTGCTTTACAGCGTGCGCACCGGCGGCATTGCCTTTGACAAAGCTTTGGGCCAACCGATTTGGGAGTTCTTTGCGAAGAACCCCGAGAACGCACAGATCTTTAATGATGCGATGAGCGGGCTGACCGCGCAGGCCAACGAAGCGATTCATGGTAGTTACGAGTTTGCCGCCATCAATACGATCATGGACGTGGGCGGCGGGCACGGCGGCTTGATTACCGGAATCCTGAAAAAGAATCCGTCGACGCGCGGAATTCTTTTCGACGCTCCGCAAGTGATCGAAGGCGCGAAGGCGGCGGTCGCAGAATCTGGCGTCGGGGACCGTTGCCAAATCGTGGCCGGAGATTTTTTCAAAGCAGTTCCCGAAGGCGCCGACGCGATCGTGATGAAATGGATCATCCACGATTGGAACGACGAACAGTCCGTAACGATCATGAAGAACTGCCATCGGGCGCTGCCCGAGAATGGAAAGTTGATTCTGATCGAAGCGGTGATTCCCCCGGGCAGCGAACCGCACTTCGGCAAGTTCATGGATCTGAACATGCTGGTGATGACCGGCGGCCGTGAACGCACGGAAGAAGAATTTCGCAACCTTTATGAAGCAGCAGGATTTCGCTTGACGCGAATCGTCCCGACCGAATCGCCCTTCAGCGTGATCGAAGGGGTGAGGGCTTAACAAGTTAGGGCCAGGAAGTCTTCTGGCCCTCTTTGGAGGTGGGGTGAGAAATAAGTTTGAGTCAGGGCAGTCTTCACTTCACCACGAATCGCGCCGGCGCCACAACGGCACGCGCTTCGGGGTTGTAGTAGTCGTAAACCGTTGACGCGGCCGTCTGCGCGTTCAAGCCGAACCTTGGTCGAAAGCTGAAATCGAATTTGGCGCCGCCGGCCCGCGGCCACAGGTAAACGATCACTCGATCGGGAAGAACGTCGTATTGGCTGATGCTCCAATCCGGTCCTTTCATCGCTTTCTCAAGCGACGCGCGATCGACATCGGCGCCCGGAGGCAAGCCAATCTCAGCCAGCATCATGCCGTAGCCGAGAGAACCAGTGCGTTCGGCCTCGACGTGGCAGGTGATTTCATCGCTAATCCGGCTTTCGGTCTTACTGAATTTCGTAACCAGGCGCAGACCGCTGGAACTATTCGCGCGCGAGTTTGTTTCCCGGGTCGCGACCGATTCGCGCCACGGCAGATAGTAAGTCACGACCGCCTGGACCGAGGCCGGCGAACTTCCACGCGCACGCCGTAACTCAATCAGATTTGTCCCGTTGCGCACGTACTGAGAAAGAGCAATCGTAATCGGACTTACCAGCCGGTTCGCTGCCGGCATTTCAATCGTTCTTATCAATTGGCCATTCACCGCAATCTCAGTGCTCTGCGACGTGCTGGAGTCGTCGCGATCGCGGCTCAGCAACCCGAGCAACGCGTCGAGCACATTGATCGTGGCCTGCGTCGAATACCACACGCCATACCGATCCTTTAAGCGCACCAGAAAAAGTGTGCCGCGATCGATCAGTCGATCGTTGTCGGTCCAGCCGGCCACCTGTGATCTTTCACGCGCAAGGGCCTGCACCACTAACGCCGTAGTCTCCACGCGGCCGGCCAGTCCCCAGCCATAGAAAGGCGTGTTGGTTTCCAGCGACCAGTAGCTCGCGCCATCGTCTTCGCGCGCCAGCGCGCGAAGTCTGGCGGTCGCCTTTTGGGCGCGCAGTTGTTCATTTCCTGTGAACGCGGCCAACGCATAGGACGCAATCAGGTAAGGCTCGTCGATCTCTTCGACGCGCGGCGCCAAATAATCAAAGGCGCGTTTAAGGGCCGGCGCGGATCCATCGGTTTTTGTTTCCGAAGATTCGTCCGCTTTGGATGATTCGGGCTTCGGCTTAGTCGACGCCAGGACGCGGGCAATATAAGCGGTTAAGTTGGCTGCCTGGCGTTGGGTGACAATCTGGTTACCGTAGTCGTGGGCCACCCAACTGCCATCAGCTCGTTGCTGCTTAACGATCCAGTCGCGCGCCTCATCGATCACTTTGTCGTCAACGGCGATTAACTCACGCGCGTCAATCAAGAACTTCAGCGCATACGCGCTCAGCGCAAGATCCGGCTCGCCGCTGCCCCAATAAGTAAAGCCGCCGCTTTCATCACGATAATTCAATAAGCGAGCGTAGCCGGCGCGCAGGTATCGCTGGGCCCTCCCGTGCAAATCCGAATCTCCTGCCGGCGCGCCCATTCGCCGGTATTGTTTGAGCCAAAGCAAACTCGGATAAGTGGACGAAATGGTTTGCTCGCCGCACCCGTAAGGACGTTGCATGATTGCTTCGACGCTTTCAGTCAGGTGAGACAGGAGATTTGGATAGATCTTCAATTCCGCGCGCGCCGAATTCGGAATTGTGTTGGCCGGGATTTCGAGTGTCAGGCCGGTCTTGTCAGAAAAGACGTCACTCGCGGTGACTGATTTCTCTTCGCCGTCGGGATGCACCGTAATTGGCTTTTCGATCGCGTCGTTCGCCTCGGAAGCTGTGGCCGTGATTCGTTGCTTGGCGTCTGTTACTGAGGCGTTAGCCCGAAAATCAAACGTGCCGCGCTGCGCATCACCCGGGGCCACGTTAAGACTCTTTGTCGCCGGCCCCAGCAAAGCAAACCAGGGCTCCGGCTTGATTTCGAGATTTACCTTCTGTGCTCGATCGAGATAGTTCCGCACCACGACGGGCAAAGAAATCTCGTCACCTTCGGTGAGAATTCGCGGCGGATCATGTTCGACAAAAAAAGGTTGGAATGACTTGATGTCTTTTTCTACGGCACCAATTTGACCGTCTTCAGTCGAAGCTATCACCGACATTTTCCAGGTAGTGATGTTGTCGGCGAGCTTGAACTTTAGTTCAGCGCGGCCCTGCTTGTCGGTTTCCAGCGAAGGCTCCCAGACTAGTGTCTCGGGAAAGTATTCGCGCAGGCGCGGAGTGGAAAATGTTTGTGAGCTACCAGCTTTTGGAACAGCTATGCTGCCCCGTTTTAGCGATGACGCTCGTCTTTCGGTGACGGTACTAGCAACGCTTGCACTCGTTGTTTGCACGATCTCTGCCGAGGCGGTGACGTTCACGGTTTCCGCCGCGACCCCAAGTTGCAGTGAGACATTGACTTCGACCATGTTTGACGTACTGACTATCACACTAGTGACTGTGGTCTTCATGAACCCGCGAATTTCAAACCGGACGTCATAAACGCCGGGCGGGAGATTCGCCACAATGTATTTGCCGTCGTCGTTGCTGAGGGTCGAATAAGTCTGGGAATCTGCTTGTCGCGTAATTGTGATCTTAACGCCGGGAACAACTGCTCCGTTGGGATCGGTGACCACGCCGACGATTGCCCCGTTGCTTTGTGAAAGTACCACGGCCGAAATCGCAGTTCGCGGCTTCGCGTCGGTCGTGGCCGGTTCGTTCAAAATGCGCGCGAACTTTGCGACTTCAAAATCGTCCGCGTTGCCTATCTTGCCGTCCGGGCCCATGCTGCGCAGATTGATTGTGACCGCGATGGCCGTAATAGGAATTACTGGTGTCTGCTGGGTTAAGGCCGGGTTAAAGGTTACGCGACTCTCAAATTGAACGCGATTAGTAAAGAAAGGTTGTGAGACAAAAGTCGCGTAGTAAGAATGTCCCCAAGCGTCGATGAGACTTTCAAAAGACTGGTCTGTCCCGCGCAGGGTATCGACTAATTGCTGCTGGTTTTGGGGGAACCGGTTCTGACTCTCCAATTGTTGACTCAGGATTTCATTAATTCGGGTGCGGCGCTCGGCAAAGTAGTCAATCCGCGATGTCCAAATCATAAAGTCATCGCCGTAGTTGTACACGTTCGTCTGGAACTGTTTGTCCGGTCCACCGCTGACCACCTTGATGATGTAACTGACTTGATCGATCTCAAAAGTAATACGGTAAGGTTGATCCCAGCGGTCTCGCAGCGTATCGAGATTGATTCCGTCTCCCGACACTTCGGTTCGCAGCGCGTCCATATCGTGCAGGTAACGGCCGGTACGATCGTGATAACTACGCACCGCGCGATCGATTGCTTTGCCGACCGGGCGAAAGTATTCCCAACGGTTGCTCTCGATGAAAAGGTCATCGTCGGTATCCATTTGCTCGTCGGCGCCCGAACTGTGGAAGCTCAACACATCAGATTGTCGCTCGACAGAAAAGAATGGCAGGTACGCGTTGCCCCACGGATTGCGAATGCTCGACCAGTCAACACCTTCTTCAGTCAACAAAGTCCGCAATCGCGCCTCGTTGTCCGGATATTGACTTGTGACCAGGTATCGCACGGCCAGCGCCGTCGTGACTTTGGCGAGCTGTGATTTGGCGAGGCCGGTAAAGATTATTTGCGGGTCAGCCTCATAATTGTCCGCGCCAAAGAAAGTAGGCCGGTAAGTCGAATTCTGTTTCAATAACACTTCGGCCAACATTTCGAGGTCGGCGGCCACGGGTTTCGACATGTCCAAACGTTCGAGATCGCGAAGCGTAACGCCGGAAATCTCATCACCACCACCCAGAAGCTCAGCGATTGATCCGTTGGGCCCATACGAGCCGTGTCCAAAATCACGGTCGGTGCAAAATCTTTCATCAACCGCTTTGTCGACGATGGCCAGACCCAAAGCACTTGCAGCACTGCCTTCCGGTGTGCGCACGCGAAATCTGATCGAGGCTTCATCGCCGGGGCGGTAACTAACGGCTTCCGGTTGCGCTTCAATCCTCAAATCTCGATTGCGCGGGTACAGTACCGTCCGCGTGCCAACCATTCCGCTGGATTTGGGGAAATCGGCATAGGCCGCAATGGTGAGCCGATCTTTGAATTCCTTCTGATACGGAATCGTGATTGATGCCCGCCCGCCGAAGAGTCGCACGGTCTGCGAACTCAGCACCGCCGAGTCACGGCCGACATCAACTACGGCGGTCAGGTTGTCAACGCTGGATGTGATTGAGGCAACAATCCCCTCACCCGGGCGGTAGAGCGACTTGTCCGTTTCGACGCGCACTTCGTTTTCATCTTCGTCGAATCTGAAAGCTTCTTTGCGTTGACCGCGCCGGCCCCGAGAGTCTTGCGCAACCATCTCCAGTTCAACTTCCGAACCAAGCCAGGCGCGCGGCAAGCGCAGCGCACTTACCTTGGCGAGACCGTAACGATTGGTCCGCAGACTGAGTAATCGTTTCGACTCGTCGGGATCTTCACTTTTCCGTTGGACGTCCACACGGCAGGAGGCCGGAGCGCCGTCAGCATAGAAAGTCGAGAGGTAAAATGTAACCGGAAGTTTTGGGGTTTGACGGTAATACCCTTCGCTCCGGATGACATAGACGTGGATCGGATCTTTGGTGAGGCGAAGGTCAAAGCGTCTCTGTTCGGTCCGGTTAGTGGTCGGATCGGTGAAATACGCAACGTAAGTAATGTCCTTGAAGCGATGGTATTCTTCGTCTTCCAGATCATGTTCATCGGGCAGGTCGATCCGGACGGTGAAGACTCCAGTCGCATCCGTCTCGCCCTCATACGTCTCACCTTCTTCGATGTCCCATTTCTGTTCTCGATAGTTCCACTCGCGCTCTTCCTCGCGCACCACCCGCACATGCCCACGCGATACGGGCTGGCCAAACAGGTAGGCGCCACTTACTTTTACTTCCGCGTTCCGACCGGCCAGGTAATACGGGTGATCCGGCTGAACCTTGACCGAGAAATTTGGTAAGTCGTACCGGCTGATGCGCACTTTGATTGATTCCTGACTGGAATCTTCACCCGCGCCGAGCGAAACCTTGATCAAATAATCTCCGAGCCGCGCATTCTCCGGTATGGCCCAGTCAACATTCGCCACGCCGAAGCGAGAAGACTTAGCCTGATCGCGAAAGACAATTGTGTCTTCCGGATCTTCGATCCGAAAAGTCACGTCGTGATCAGTGAGCGCCTTCCGGGTTGGACTCAACGCGAGGACACGCATGTGCAATTGTTGGCCCGGTTGATATAGAGGCTTGTCAGTGGTGAGCAACATTCGGGGGAATTGATCGATCAATACGTCGTGCTCAGCTTCAGCGACAACGCCGGCCCGTTGAGCGCTCACTTTGATCGAGCCGCCGGCAGGTCTCAGATCATGAGGAAATGTGGGAAATTGCTTTGGCAAATCGAAATACAATAGCGAGTAACCTTTTGAATCGGTCACCCCGGCGGCCGGAAGCTTTATCCCGTCTCCGTCATCGTCGGTTTCGAGAGTGAGCACCGCGTCAACCCGCACTCCCGCTGCCGGCTTTTTGGTGATTGGATGAACTGCCTGCACACGCGCCTGGTAACGCATAGCTTCGCGAGCCATCTCAGAGGCGGCCACGCGAATCTCGAACATGTCGGGCGTGACTTTCGAAAGCGAAACGAACCCCTCGGTAACGAGATCGGTAGGCTGGCTGTTGGTTAATCGATAGTGGAGCCGGTACCAAAGCAGTTGGCGCCGATCTCTTTCCGGCAGTTTCGCAACGTCCAGCGGCAGAACAATCTGAAGTTTCTTAGTTCCCGGCTCGATTGATTCGATGCGGCTGGCAGTCGCTCGAACTTGATTCTCGGGATCGAGCAGTTGAATTTGCAGCTGCGGGTTGACCGCGCTGCCCAGCGAGTTCTCTACCGTCAGGAAGACTTCAACTTCGTGGTTTTCGAATGAAATCCTGATCGTTGATTCGTCTAAGCGCAGCGTACGCGCCGCGCGCGATAGCGGCGCCACAGTGATCAGAACTGAAAGGCAAAACAGGAAGAGAAGCCATTTGCGGCTCATCGTTGCCTCCTTGGAGAGTCGTTGTTTGGTCGGCTAAGAATCGTTCGTAGTCATCTTTGACACACTTCGACCTCTTGAAAACTTTTGGTTTTCAGCCTGGCCATTCAACTAGATAGATTTCAGTTCCGAGCCTGGGGAGGCGCCCGACTTAAGACCGCTTATTCATTTCAAATGAATCGCGAGCCCCGGAGAGATCAGCATCGTGATTTGCGCGTGAGATGAAAACGCACTCGTGTAGGTTGTTCAGTCGTGAAGAAAAATTTGTTTCGCGATCCAAAAATCCAGATCGGAAATTTTGGAAATAAGTGGCATAGACTTCAGTCTGTGTTTTCGGTACGCACGCCTCTGGCGTGCCGACATCGTTTCCGCAGCACGCCAGAGGCGTGCGTACCGATGCGAAGTCACAGACTGAAGTCTGGGCCACATTTTGAAGTTAACTTTGCCTTATCGATCCGGCCGCGGTTTCCAGAGCTTCGTCGAGTGCGGAAGCATTCTTTCCCCCGCCCTGGGCCATCTCAGGTTTGCCGCCACCGCGACCCTCGATCATTTCACAGGCTTTACGCATGAGCGCATTCATGTCGCCGGTTGCGTCGGGCGAGCGCGCGAAGACCAGACGGGCCGTGTCACCGTCGCGTGATCCCAGCAGCGCAACGACGTGCGGATTAGCGATCAAGGCGAGCGCGAGATGCTTAAGCGAGTCGGCGTCGCGATCCTCGAAAACGCGAGTGATGACGCGAATGCCCGCTTTTTCTTTGACCCCTTCAGGGTCAGAAATGTTTTTCGGATCTGATCCGAGGGTATCGCGCTCCGCGCTCAATCCCCGGCTACTATCTTCAACCGCTTCGCGGTCAAGAACGGCCAATAGTTCTTGAGCTTCCACGCGGCAGGCAATCGCATCCAGCTCGCGCACGCGCCGCGCGAGCTGCTTATTTTCATCAATCATCCTCGCGACCAGCACGGGCGAGTCTTCGCGGCCCGCGCTGAAAACTTCGGCCACTTCGCGCGCCGTCCGGTTTGCTTTTCGATAATCGGCAACTACGCGCAAGCCGGCCATGAATTGAATGCGCGCCAGGCCTTTCGCCCTTTCCCACGACGGGACGGCAATCACGCCGACTTCGCCGGTTGATCGCGCGTGCGTGCCGCCGCAAGGAGTCAGATCAAAATCTTCAATTTGAATTACACGCAGTTCGCCTTCACGCGCCGGTTCTTTGCGCAAAGGCATCGCCGCAGCTTCAGTGGAAGAGACATTTTGAATCTGGATGGGCCGGGCTTCCCAGATGATTTGATTGGCGAGATCGACCGCCTGCTCGATCTTTTCGTCGGACGGATCGTCGAGCGCGACATCAATCTCGCATTCGTGTTCGAGCACGCGAAAGCTGCGGGTCGGCGCATCGAACAACTTCACGAACGCCGCCGACAGAATGTGCTGGCCAGTGTGCTGTTGCATGTGATCGAGCCGCCGCCGCCGATCGATTTTGCCATGGACCGTTTCGCCAACTTGCGGCGCCGGACCCTGAATGACGTGCAACACGCCGTCGGCTTCAGCATCGATGCAATCAACCACACGCGCTTCACCCAGCGTGCCGGTGTCGTTCGGCTGGCCGCCGCCGGTCGGATAAAACGCCGTGCGATCGAGCCTGACCGCGATCGCGCCATCGTCGCGTTGGCTCAGATCGATGACCCGCGCGTCGAATTCGAGCAGGTGCGAGTCCGAGTAATAAAGTCGTTCGGTTGCGCTCATCGGAATGGGAATGTTATCAAATGCGAGAGCAAAAGAACGAGGAGAGCAATCGACAGGATTTACATGATTGACATAATTAAGAAAGAGGATTCGGTTTTCACTTTTATCACGTCAATCCTGTTAATCCATCTATTGACCGAGCGAAAGAAGGAGTAGAGGAATCGACAGGATTTACATGATTGACATAATTAAGGAAGAGGAATTCGGTTTTCACTTTTATCATGTCAATCCTGTTAATCCTGTCTATTAACCGGTTCATATACAACTCATGAACAGACTTAATCTTTTTGTTGTGCGAACGCTGACCGTGGGTTTGCTGCTTTTTACGGTGAGCGTCGCGGCTTCCGCTCAGGACCATTCGCTTCAGATCAAATACTGGCTGGCGATGTCGCAACCCAACTCTCATCTGTTCGAAGTCACGATCGAAGTCGGATTCCCGGCGGACGCAAGAACGACGTCGCTGGACTTTCAAATGCCCAAGTGGTCGCCCGGCCGCTATGCAGTATTTGATTTCGCGAAGAACGTGCAGGAAGTAAAAGCTCGCGTCGCGTGCCGCGCAGGCCTGGACTGCACTACGCCCGCGCTAATCGTTACGCGCGTGGACGACCAAACCTGGAGAGCGGAGTTAGGCAGCTTCCGCCCCTCGAACGCTTCGCTGATGTTCAGTTACAAAGTTTTCGCCAACGATCTGTCCGGCACCTTCTCGCAGCTTGATGCGCGTCATGCGAATTACAACGGCGGCAGCATCTTCATGTACGTTGTCAATCACAAAGAGAATTCGGTTGAGTTGTCGATCAACGCGCCGAAAGGTTGGCGCATCGTCAACGGGCGCACCGAAAAAAAGGATCAGAGTGAATTTGAGTTTGCGAATTGGGACATTCTGACCGACACGCCGACCGAAATTGCGCCGGACTGGACCGAGGATGTCTTCAAAGTTGATGGCAAGACCTATCACGTCGTAGTTCATTCCATGGGCAACGAAGGCGGCAAGCGTCCTGCGTTGGTGCGCGACCTCGAAAAGATCGTGCGCGCCGAAACGGCGATGTGGGGACCGCCCGAATTCGATTCGTACACCTTTCTATTTCACTACGCGAACGACGGACACTCCGGCGACGGCATGGAGCATTTGACCTCGACGCAAATCATCATGCCCGGGACGCTCGCTGACAAGGACATGTTCGAAGAGACGATTGACGCAGCCTCGCACGAATTCTTCCACGTTTGGAACGTAAAGCGTTTGCGGCCGATTGAGCTGGGGCCGTGGGATTTTACGCGGCCGGCAAAAACGCGCGGGCTTTGGATTGCCGAAGGCATCACAAATTATTACGGCCACTTGATGCAACGTCGCGCCGGCATTTGGAATGACGCCAAATTTTTCAAAGAGCTTAACGACCAAATTACCGGAGTGGAAAATGCTCCGGGCAGCAAGTTGATGAGCGCCGAAGAGTCTTCGCTGTCAGCGCCGTTCATGGATGACGCGCCGCACGCGCAGCAAACAAATCTCGCCAACACTTCAATCAGTTACTATCCGAAGGGTGAAGTGCTGGGCCTGGCCCTCGATCTCCTGATTCGCGGAAAGACCAAAGGCAAAGCCTCGCTCGACGACGTGATGCGAAGGCTGTATGAACAGCTTTATCTGAAAAGCCCGAATGCGACTTACTACCTGCGCGGCCGTGGATACACGCCTGAGGATTTTGAGCAGATGGTTTCGCGAGTTGCCGGAGAGGACATGAGCGATTTCTTCAAGCGTCACGTTCGCGGCGTTGAGCCGCCGCCGTACGAAGAGGCTTTCGCGGTAGTGGGCCTGCGCTTTATTGCTGAGGCGCGCCAACCGGTGAGCGTGGGAATCGCCTGGGATGAGACGGATGCGGCGAACATTAAAGTGTCGAGTGTGCGGTCTGGTTCGCCCGCCGCTGATGCCGGGCTGCAAGTTGGCGACTTGATCAACTCGTTCGATGGAGCCAGAGTGACGTCCACCAACTTTTTGAAAACGTTGTCTCGTTACAAACCGGGCGACCGCGTGCCGCTGGCCGTCATGCGCGACCGCCGCCGAATTTCTTTCACGATCACGCTGGGAGCACCGCAGCTTTTCGATTATCGAATTGAAGAGAATCCAAATGCCTCAGCGGAAGCGAAGGCGTGGCGGGCGGCGTGGCTGAATGGAAGATAATCAACAGATTTTTTTGGAGTGCGCCGGCAGAGCGAAGCGGCGACGGCGCTTTGGATTATGCTTGTGATACCAATCGCTCGTAATGCCTGGCCGGTGAATGTTTAGGTTCTTGCGCTCTTTCTTTGACTCACGGAGAAACCTTACCAAAGCGCCGTCGCCGCTTCGCGTTGCCGGCGCACTCCAAATTAACTTTTGCGTTGCGGGCGGCCCGCTGAATGGTAAGCCTTAGGATTGAGAGGAGGAGAGACATGCTGAGAGAAAAGCAAAGCCGTCTTCTGCTAATGGTCGTGGTTACCTTCTCACTTTGCGGTGGCACTGCGCTTGGCCAGGGCCCCACCCTTCATCAGGCTACGCTCTTCTCTCGAAATGGTCATAAGGAACGGGACTACGCCAAGTCTGCTTATAGCTTTTATGCGATGGCCCGGAGCGATCAGTGGCCCAAGCTGATTAAGGGCCGGGCTCATCTGATGTACGGAAGCGTCTCTTTGAATAATGACTCGGATTGGTTTTCAGTTTCGGGAGGAGGTCCCGAACTTACCCGGATCAAAGATCTGGGAGAGAAGCAATGGGCAGATTTCACGTCTACGCCGTTCGTTCCCGTCACCCCGCATTCCACCGAGGGCATCCCAGGACCGAAGCGAGGCCAGTCGTATGAAGATGTATCCGAGGGCCGGATTACCAAAGTGGTTGCCGGACACATGTACGTAATTCACGTCAAGGGTCCGCAGGAAGACTTCTACGTCATGTTGCGCGTCGATGAACTGGTCCCGAGCGATCGTTGCACGATCTCCTGGAGGGTGGTGCCGCCTCCGGACGAGGCGTGGTCGAAGTAATCAGCCCTTTAGACGCGACGCGATTACCTTGGCCGCGGTTGCGCCTCCGCCAACCGCGCCGGCGATTGTCGGCGCCAGCGGATTGGCCACGTCACCAATCGCAAACACATTTGCGACGCTCGTTTCCTGCTGTGAGCCAACAATCACGTAGCCGTGCTCGTCGATTTCCAACTGGCCGCTAATGAAATCTGAGTTGGGCTGAAATCCAATTCTGATGAGGACACCCTGGACGGCCATTTGAAAAGGCTTGATGGCGCCGGCGCGTTCGATCTCGACCGCTTCAACGCGATCGTTTCCGATAATGCGACGGACGATTGATTCGGGAAAAACTGTCACACAGTGGTTGGTGGGCAAAGCCTCGGTAAACTCTCGACGCGCGCGCAACTTTCTTCCCCGATGAACGAGGGTCACGGTCGGACAGACTTCGGCCAGCAGCAAAGCGTTCTCTGCGGCTGCGTCGCCGCCGCCAATCACGCAAACATCTTTGCCTTTGACCAGTTCGCGATCGCGGGTGCCCGATTCAATGATGCCGCGGCCTTCGAATTCAGTTTCACCGGGAACGCCCAGACGGCGCCGTCGCAAACCGGTGGCGATGATGATCGCAATTGACTGAAGCGCCTCGCCGCTTTTCAAAGTCACGCGCTTGGCTTTCAAGTCCACACTTTCGATCGCGACGTTCGTCCACAGATCAAAATCACTTTCCTTGGTTTGCTCGACAAAAAGATCGCGCAGCTGCCCGCCATTGTCCGCCTGGACACCGAGATAGTTTTCGATTGGGTTGTGAACCGAAAGTAGCTGGCCGCCAACTTCCTCGGCTTGGTCCAGCACGAGCGTGTCGAGACCCAACTCGTCACACCAGCGCGCCGCGGACAAACCCGCGGGACCAGCGCCAATAATCAAAACGTCATTCATAAAAAGAAGTTTATTAGACAGGATTAACAGGATTAAGAAGAAAGGCCGACGCAGGTGCTCACTAATTCATAATGATGTAAATCATGTCAATCCTGTCCATTTATCATTGCTCCGGCGGTTGATAGAGATTTGGAATGCCCGCAATTGCCGCTTCCGAGACCGGTCTCAGCTTCAACTGCTCAACCAAAAATTGAATCCGATCGCGGCGCGCCTCCGCGTTGAGCGCATGCTCAGCTTCGTAGAACTTAACCACTTTCGGTTCGCTGACGATGGCCGCATGTTTCTGCGTCAGCTCCGGAGTCAAAAAATTTTCGTGGTTGGCAAATTGAAGAAAGACAACCGCTGGCGCTGCGTGTGAAACGTACTTGCCTTGATCGAGATAAGAGTATTTCGCCACCAAAGCATCCAGTTTCTCAGGCCCAACCTTCTGCCGAAAATCCTGGTACGCCTTTGTCTGTGCGTTCACCTCGTCGGACATCGAGCCGGCCATCAACACAAAAGCCTTGAAGCGCCGGTCGAGGCCGCTCAACAACGCGCCGACGCTGGCATTACAGCTATGCCCGACATAAGCGATGCGCTTTCGGTCAATGTCTCTGCGCGCCGTCAGCAGATCGACTCCACGGCGCATGTCGATCACTTGCTGCAGAAATCTGGTGACGTTTCTTTCATCCAGCGGATCTTTGATTTCGGTTTGTCCCGGACGCGCAATGGGATGGTCTGTCAGGAGCGAAATCACTCCGCTCTGGGCCAGCACCAATGCTTCATCGAGAAATTGCCGGCGATTGCGCAGCGAAGAATTTTGCCAGCACCAATGACCCCAGATGATTGCCGCGAATGGCCCGCGCCCTTTCGGCACGACCAGATAAGCCGGCACCGCTCCACCCTTTGGGCTGGTGTAGGTGAGGTCGTAAACGGTCGCGTGCGCGCGCCGCTGCACGCCGAGCTGTTTGATTCCGAGCGGCGCTTTTTGATCGTAATCAAAGTGACGCAGCATCTCGGGATCCTGAGCAGCCGCCGAGATGGCGCTGATCAGGAGAATTCCGACCGGCAGAGCGTATCGAAAAATACGTCTCATGATTTACCTTCCTTACCGCAAATTCTTCCGATTGACAATACTACAGGCGTGGTGCGACGCTGACCGCGCCAAAGGGAATTGCGGTGTTGTAATTCACGGGTACTCTAACACCTGATTGATCCGGTGCGCTCGGCCATGTAGTAAGTTTCAGAAGCCCGACCGTAAGGGAGGGCCACGTTTGAGAATCACACAACCCGAATGCGAGCGTAGCCCTCGCTGACGCTCGGGCTTCTGACACATGATTATTTAGAAAGGAGGCAAACGATGCGTCTGACTGAAATGGTTTCGTGCTCTGGTTGAGCGGCCAAGCTGGCGCCTTCGGTCCTCGCTCAGGTGCTGAGCGGGCTTGAGAAACAACCTGACGATCCTAATCTGCTGGTCGGTTTCGACAAAGCGGATGACGCCGGAGTGTATCGTTTGCGCGACGACCTCGCGCTGGTGCAGACGCTCGATTTCTTCACGCCGATTGTCGATGACCCGTTCGACTATGGACGGATTGCGGCCTTGAACTCAATCAACGACGTCTGGGCCATGGGCGGCACGCCGGTGACCGCTTTGGCAATTACCTGCTTTCCGAAGAAGGGCGTCGACTTTGCAATTCTCAAAGAGATCATGCGCGGCGGTCTGTCGATTTTGATGGAAAACAAAGTCGCGCTGGTCGGCGGCCACAGCGTCGATAACGAACAGATCATGTTCGGCTATTCGGTGACCGGCGTGATCGATCCGAATCGCATAGCGACGAATGCCGGCGCGCGGCCGGGCGACGTGATTATTCTGACCAAGCCGATCGGCACCGGAGTTATCTCAACGGGAATCAAACGAGCAAAAGCTTCCGCTGAAGTGGTCGCCGAATCAATCGCGACCATGATGACACCGGGCAAATACGCCGCCGAAGCCATCCGCAAGTTCGAAATCAAAGGCGCTACCGATGTAACTGGTTTCTCGCTGCTGGGTCATGCGTGGGAGCTGGCTTGCGCCAGCAACGTCACCATCGAGATTGAATCGGCGCGCGTGCCTTTGATAAATGGCGCGCTGGATTTGGTGGCCGCGGGCATGCTTACCGGCGCGGACAAAACGAACCGGGAATACGTCGGCGAAGATATTTCGATCGAAAGCGATATCGATCCTAATCTGGTGAAGTTATTTTTCGATCCGCAGACCGCGGGCGGATTGTTGTTGGCGATTCAGGAAGAAAGATCTGATGAATTGTTCACAGAGTTGCGGCAGAGTTATCCGCGAGCGGAGATAATTGGACGAGTAGTCGAGCGGGGCGCGAAGGCGATTGAAGTGAAGTGAATGCTGGGAGCGCGGACGTCCTCGTCCGCATTTTCGGCTGAGGCGCCAGTACGAGAAAAGAAAGAGCGGACGAGGACGTCCGCGTTCCCATCATGAATCAATACGACGCCATCATCATCGGTTCCGGTCAGGGGGGGAAGCCTCTGGCCACGACGCTGGGCAAGGCCGGCTGGAAGACTGCGCTCATCGAGCGCGATCAGATCGGCGGCACCTGCATCAACTATGGCTGCACTCCCACCAAGACGATGTTCAATAGCGCCCGCGTCGCTTACCTGGCGCGGCGCGCGGCCGACTTTGGTGTGCATCACGGCGACGTCACCGTGAACATGAAAGAAGTTCGCGCGCGCAAACAGCTCATCGTCGATCAATTTCGCGAAGGCGGAACGAAAGGCGTCGAACGAACGCCCAATCTGGAACTGATAAAAGGAAACGCCAGCTTCACGGGCTCACATGAAATCGAAGTGAGATTGAATGACGGCAACACCAGAAGACTGACCTCAGAAAAAATCTTCATCAATACCGGCGGGCGGACATTCAAACCGCGTCTGGAAGGCATCGACAATGTTCCGATGCTGGACTCAACCTCAATCATGGAACTTGATGAAGTGCCGGAGCATTTGCTGGTGCTTGGCGGCGGCTACATCGGCCTCGAGTTCGGGCAGATGTTTCGCCGATTTGGTAGTCGCGTGACGATTATTCAAAGGGCCGGCCAGCTACTCGGCCGTGAAGATGAAGACGTCGCCGCGGCCGTGCTCGAAGTGATCGAGCAAGACGGGATCCGCGTGCTGCTCAGAAGCGAAGCAGTGCGCGTCAGCCAGAACGGCGCTCAGATTGAATTGGTCGTGCGAACTTCGGAAGGCGAGCAGACTCTTTCGGGATCGCATCTACTCGTCGCCGTTGGCCGCAAACCAAATATTGACGATCTGAATCTGGCCGCTGCCGGTATCGAAACCGACGCGCAAGGCAACATCAAGGTCAATAACAAACTCGAAACGAATGTTCCGGGAGTCTATGCGCTCGGCGACGTAAAGGGCGGCGCGCAATTCACGCATATCTCTTACGACGACTTTCGCATCATTCGCACGAACCTGCTGGAAGGCGGCGACGCTACCACGGACGCTCGGTTCATTCCTTATACGGTATTCATCGATCCGCAACTCGGTCGCATCGGACTCAGCGAAGCAGAAGCGAAAGGCCGCAACATTCGCATTGCGAAGCTGCCGATGGATCGCGCTGCGCGCGCAATCGAGATGAGCGAGACACGCGGCTTCATGAAGGCCATTGTCGATGCGGACACGAATCAAATTCTGGGCGCAACCATTCTCGGCGTTGAGGGCGGCGAGCTGATGTCAATGTTCGAGATCGCAATGATGGGCAAACTTCCTTACACCGTTTTGAAGGACGCGATTTTCGCGCATCCAACGCTGGCGGAATCGCTGAATAATTTGTTTATGGCGATGGATAAGTGAGTGAGTTGGCGCGGAGACTATCCACAGATTTCACAGATTAGTTCTAAGTCAACAAAGAGTCGTGATGGTAAAACAGAATCTGTGAAATCTGTGGATGGTTTTGTTCGAACCGCGTTGGCAAGTATCATTCTTAATAATGGCGTCACCGTTTCCACAATCAGTTAAGTCGAAAGGATCGATAGCTGAACTCTATCAATCTGTCCGCGCCCGCACGCTTGAGATCGTGGCGCCCCTTGAAATTGAAGACTACGTAATCCAAACCGCCGAGTTTATGAGCCCGCCGCGTTGGCACATCGGGCATACGTCCTGGTTCTTTGAGACGGTGCTGCGGAAATACAAAGCGGGATACAAGGTCTATTCAGACGAATTTCTTTTCTATTTCAACTCTTACTACGAAGGTTTCGGCGAGCGCATCGAGCGAACGAAACGCGGCACGCGTTCGCGGCCCACGGTCGCCGAGACAAAGAAGTATCGCGCACATATCGACGAGCAGATGTCACGCTTCCTGGAAGACCTTTCTGATCGTGATGATGCGGAAACGGTTCTTTCCATCGTACGGCTTGGCCTCGAACACGAGATGCAGCATCAGGAGCTTCTGGTTTACGACATCAAACATTTGCTTTGCGATCAGTTCGATGCGCCGATGAAGTCTTTGCCGCGTTCGCTGGAAACCGTGAGCGGCATGGCTGAGATTGCGGGTGGATTGTTTGAGTTGGGGTACGGAAATGAAAGCGGCGTCGAGCCGCCGCCCTCCAAAGAGTTCGCCTGGGACAATGAAAAGCCCGCGCACAAAGTATGGCTCGAAGACTTTTCCATCGATCGCGCGCTCGTCAGCAACGGTGATTACCTCGAGTTCATTAACGATGGAGGTTATCAGGATTTTCGTTGGTGGCATTCGGCCGGTTGGGAAAAGGTCAACACGGAAAACTGGCAGGCGCCGCTTTACTGGGAACAGCACGACGGCGAATGGATGATTCGCGATTTTGGAGGACTGCATCGCGCCGCCGATAAGACCAACGAACCGGTTTCGCATGTCAGTTTCCTCGAAGCTTCGGCCTATGCAAAGTGGGCCGGCAAGCGGCTGCCCACTGAAGCTGAATGGGAAAAGGCGGCGACGCTTTCTTCATCCGACAATCTCAAACAAAGATTTCCCTGGGGCGATTCAGACATGGACGAATCGAAAGGTAATCTTTTCGAAAATGGTCACTGGGGAGTCGCGCCGATTGGCGCCTTTCCTGGCGGCCAGAGCGCGAGCGGTTGTCAGCAGTTGATCGGCGACGTGTGGGAATGGACCACGTCGGACTATACGCCGTACCCGGGATTCAAATCAGAGTTTGATGAATACAACGACAAGTGGTTCGTGGGCCAGAAAGTTCTCCGCGGCGGATCGTTCGCGACGCCGCAAATACATGTCCGCGCCACCTATCGAAACTTTTTCTATCCGCACGAACGTTGGATGATTAGCGGCTTCAGGTGCGCGAAGTAAGTGGCACAGACTTCAGTCTGTGAAGCACCACTTGAATAACACAGACTAAAGTCTGGGCTACCTACAAACCTGGCTCGTTAGGTTTCTTTCCTAGTCCCGTAGGGACGAAATATTTATAGAACCCACTGCGGCGAAAAATTTATTGAGCCCATTTATGGGCGGCACAAGGTCGTTTCGCTCCTAAAGGAGCTTTAGTGTTTTAGTGTCGCTCAGCCTTCTATAAATATTTCGTCCCTACGGGACTCCGTCATACCACCTAACACTTTCTTAAGCACACCGGGAATGCCCTTTTATTCAGGAACTCCCTCAGTCTCTGATTACCGACTTCAAAGGCGATCACAGACTGAAGTCTGTGCTACCTACAAACTAACCAGCAGCTCCTGCCCTATTTCATCCCAGCGCCAGGGAGATTCTTTTCCTTTGAGATGAACACCGCCCAACCAGAGATCAATTCCATTTTGAATTACGAAGTCTTCGGCGCCCGCCATCACGGCTTCACCTTGTTTGGTGAGTTCAAATGAGGACAGAAGCATCTGCGCCGGATCATAGGCCGAGTTGCCGCCGTTTTTTTGGGTGAGCAGAGGGACCGGCGACGTCGCCATGCGTCGCAGCGCCAAATAAAATTGCGCGTCGCCGAAACCATACTCGGGCTCACGTCGCATGAAGGCGGGAAACAGCGATTTGAATTTCGCGTAGCCACCCGCCACCAGCTCCAGGCCGATGTTTTCAATCCGACCCAGACCGTTGCGGGTAGATGGAAAACGCAGCAGGTGTCTTCTGAGGGCCGCGTCCAAAAACGGCAGAACCGAAATATCCGCGGACAGTAACGAAATCAGCTTTGCCGGATTGGGAGAGGAATAGGCTTCCCAGGCGCGTGAGCCGACCTCCAACTGCGCCGGCGTGATTGGCTCACGCCGCGGGAGCAGCGACGTCAGTTGTTCTTCATTCAGTTGGCCCAGGCCATGGAAGATTTGCACGCTGGGAAACTCGTCGATGCAAATCAAACTTAACTTTGTTTCGCCCAGCTCTTCCTCGGCAAACCAGTTCAACAGATAGATCAAATTGATCTGACAGAAAAGATCGTGCTCAAACCAGAGCACGACTTCTTCATGGTCTGAGAAACTCGCGAGTGCCTGATGCTGCTCACGCAGATCAGATTCGCACTTTTCGATCGGAACCACATAGTCCTCTGAAAGATGGTGAGCGCGGGCCTTGATGAATTCGGGTTCCGACAAATGTCCGGGCGTCGGACCACACACCAGCGCCTCGCGCCAGACGGCATGTTCGCCCGGGATGCCGGCATTTTTCGCGATATCGGCGGTGGAATCGCCGTTGTAAATGTGAAGCATGGGGCCCAATTACTCTAAAACTGAGAATTGGCTCGGCATTCTATCATTGAGGATTAGAAAGTCACCCCGCGCGAAATACTCGCGGTGGGACAGTTTGATTCCCTCTCCCTTTGGGAGAGGGTTTGGGGTGAGGGCCTGAGCGCAAACAGCAACCATAAACTGCTGCGGGCTTCGGCCCGCAATCTGTTCAGGAATTCTTCGCCGCATCAACGGCGTTGAAGAATTGGCTCGTGGCTCGCCTCGATAGCGGGCTAAAGCCCGGTGAATTATTCGAGTCTGCGCACTAAGCCCTCACCCCGACCTTCTCCCAAAGGGAGAGGGCGGCAAAATGTACCACTCCCGAATACTCGCGACGAATAACAAGATCGAATACAATCAGCCCCGCCGCAGTGGCACGGGCGTGTCGCCCGTGAAATCACGCGCAAGATGCGCGTGGCACTTCTACAGCATGAGCATCGAACTTCTAGTTGATTTCCCGGAATTCTGGGCAAGATTGAGCACCGACATTCAGTCGGCGCGGACGTCGGTTTTCGTGCAGACCTTTGCGCTGGAAGGCGACAGCGTCGGGCAGAATCTTTCGGCGGCGCTGCTCACGTCGCCGGCAAAAGACAAGCGAATCCTGGCCGACTCGTTCACGCGCGTTGTGCTGAGCGATCGCTTTCGTTACTGGCCGGCAAATCTTTTCGATAAAGACTTGAAACGTGAAGCGCGTGAGACCGCGTCGATGATGGCCCGTCTCGAGTCGTCAGGAACGAAAATAAAGTACACCAATCCGTACGGCATCGCGCCGCGAAAACTCCTGAGCCGTAATCACAAGAAATTGATCGTACTCGACGACGCGACCGCCTATCTCGGCGGCATCAACTTCAGCGAGCACAACGCCGAATGGCACGACATGATGTTTCGCATTGAAGGCGCCGACGCAGTGTCTTTCCTGCGCGACGATTTCCTGGCCACCTGGAAAGATGATAATCGCGCGGCGAGCGAACATTTTGACGGGATTGAATTCTTCATTGCCGACGGCCGGAACAATCGCGCCGCCTTTCAGCGAGTCATCGATTTGATCGACGGCGCACACCGCTCGATCTTCGTCGAGAGTCCTTACATTACTTTTCCTTTTTATGAGCGTTTGCGCGCGGCGGCCCGCCGTGGCGTGCCGGTGTCGATCGTCACGCCCGCAGAAAATAATTGGCGACTGTTCGCGAACTACGCGCGGCTCGAATCGGCGAGATCGGAAATTGATCTGCGGCTCTTCAAAAAGGGAATGAGCCATTTGAAGGCGATGCTGATCGACGATGAATGTTTGATCGCCGGCTCTTCAAATTTCGATTATTTGAGTTACCGCATTCATCAGGAATTGATTGCCGTCATCACGCGACCGGAAGTCGTCGCTGACTTTCGCGAACGAGTGATGATTGCCGATCTGGCGAACTCACGCCCGGTCCCGTGCGACGCCAGCGCGATCAGCAAGCAGTGGCTCAGTTGGCAGACGAGACTTTTGGACGCGGCCATGGAAGTGCTGACCTAAGGCGTGCTTCGCAGCGGATATCGAAAGACATAGTCATTCCACGTCTGCGACGCATGACACTTCCGACATTTTCCGTCCGTCTCGCGCTTTTCGATTTTCTTTAAGTCGCCGCTCACCCGCAGAAATTCCCAGTCGTTAGCCTTACGATTAAATCCTGGCTCACGCTTGATCATCACTACGGCACTTCAGGTTTTGAGGCATTTCTGTGTGAGCAATTTTTCTCGGACCAGGATTGCGCCCGTGGGAAATTTTGCGGCTTTGATTGTCGCCATAGTTCCTCGGGCAAGTTGGTTCACGTACGCAAAGCCGAACGAATAATCGTGGGAAATATCGGGAGAGCTGGTTCGCCGCTGGGGTTCGGCAGAGATTTCACCTGGCCGCGGATAACGAATCCTGATCGTGCCATTTGAGACAGTGATTCTCGGTATGCCAGTCCCCAATCCCGGAGAATAAATGTTCCAAGCGCCACCGGCGCTAAATGAGCTAATTCAAAGTGCTATCCCATCATTGACGGGAACCACGACCGGTTGTTCGTTGACGCGCGTCCACAGACGATAACCGGCAATCTGTTTGAGTGTCGTTTCGTCGTCGATTGTTTGCGCCGGTGTCAGAAATGCGCTTGCGCAGATGGTCGCCAGAGTCAGGAGCTTGAAGGAAATCTTTCTCATCGGGGCCCTCCTAATTGTCCTGTCTGGGGTTTGGGTTGTGGGTCTTGAGATGCGTGAACTTGACGGCGGGCGGCTTCGCAAAGGCATATAGTTGCCTTCCCAAAGCCAATCATGGAGCTTTGCCTCGAAAGCCCTCTGACGTCTTATTCACACCGGGCTTGAGCCCGGTGATGAACCGTCAGGAGACGCAGAACCGTTTTTAACGGTTTTCTCCGCCGCGAGAAGAGGTCGCACTTTCAGGCCACTGGGACAAAGCTTATTTGTCACATTCCCAGCGATGATAGAATGTGCGGCCGAATAGAAGGAGGAAGTGAAAATGAACGCATCATTCATCAAGCCACGTTTGGCGTCACTGATTGGATTTATTTTGCTAAGCAGCGGAATGTTGTACTCGGTCGTTGCTCAGGACACCAAGCAAACGCCGCTTCAACAAACCAGCGCATCGCTTCCCTCCTATCCTTTAAAATTCGGCGCCTTTACTGCGCGCTTCGATCCCGGCGGGACCTTTACGCTTCAGGGCCAGGGCTGGCCGGCCTTAAACGGCAATTGGAAAAGCACCGGCAACGAGATCGCTTTGACGATGTCCGGCGGCCCGGGTGGTTGCGATGGCACTGGCCGGTATCAGTTTCGGATGAACGGAAAGCACCTCAATCTTTCGCTCGTCGCGGATGACTGTAAGGTGCGCCAGATAATTCTGGATCAAAGTGACTGGGCGCCTAACGACGAGCCGAAGGTAATTCCAACTCGGAATCTCAAATTAACCGCGGGTGCGCGCGCGCCGCGGCCGGCCGCAATTTCAAGTAAAGGAAGCTGGCCTTCGTTTCGCGGCCCGCTGGCTTCGGGAGTCGCCGACGGCCAGAACCTTCCCGATCAATGGAACGGCAAGACCGGCGAGAATATTTTGTGGCGCACACCGGTGCCCGGACTCGCGCATTCAAGTCCCGTCGTTTGGGGGGACCGCGTTTTTGTGACCAGCGCCGTCAGCAGTGATCCGAAAGCTACTTTCCGTCCCGGCCTGTACGGCGACGGCGACGCCTCAAAAGATCGTTCTCCACAGCGCTGGATGATTTATGCGATCGACAAGGCCAGCGGCAAGATCGTCTGGGAAAAAACGGCGCATCAGGGCGAGCCGCTCGAGAAGCGTCACATTAAATCAACCTATGCCAACTCAACGCCGGCCACCGACGGCAAGATCGTGGTGACCTGGTTCGGATCGCAGGGCGTACACGCCTACGATTTCAACGGAAAATTTCTTTGGAAGGTTGATCTGGGCCGCGTCAACATGGGCGCGTATGACATTCCGTCGGTCGAATGGGGGCCGGCCAGCTCTCCGATAATCTGGAACGATCTGGTAATTGTTCAATGCGACACGCAGGCTGATTCATTCCTGCTGGCGCTCGATGCGGCGACGGGCAAAACGGTTTGGAAAACGGATCGCGATGAACTGCCGTCGTGGGGCACGCCCACCGTGATGACGACCTCAAGCGGGTCGCAACTGGTAACAAACGCGTCCAACTTCATTCGGGCTTACGATCCGCGCACGGGCAAAGAGTTGTGGCGGATCGGACGCAGTTCAAAGATCACAGCGCCCACGCCGATCATCGCCGACGATCTAATCGTCGTGGTCAGCGGCCGGGGACCGGAGCGGCCAATTTTTGTCGTGCGGCCCAACGCTCGCGGAGATGTCACTCTGGAGGAGGGAAAGACCAGCAACGAGTCGATCGTCTGGAGCCGCACCGGCCGCGGTTCGTACATGCCGACGCCGCTTATCTACAACGGAATTCTCTACGTGCTGGGAAACAACGGACTGTTCGACGCCTACAATTTGAAAACCGGCGAAGAGGTTTATCGACAACGTCTGCCCACGATCGGCAGTGGCTACAGCGCATCACCGGTGGCGGCGGACGGCAAGATTTATCTTTCGAATGAAGATGGGGAAATTTTGGTGATCGGCGCCGGAGATAAATTCACGCACATCGCGACGAACTCAATGGGTGAATTGTTGATGGCGACACCGGCGTTATCTGAAGGAGTGATGTACGTGCGTTCGGCGAACAGTCTGTTTGCGATTGGAAAGAAGCGATGACGGACCACACATCCTGAGTGTGGTAGGGCATCTTGCTGCTGGCGGTATTTGATTGGTTTCCGTAGCCCAGGCGTTTACGCCTGGGAACATAGTAGTTGAACTTGAAAAGCCCATTAATGGGCTTAACTGATGGTCTTCTTTGGATTACCCAGGCGTAAACGCCTGGGCTACAGAAAAACTCATACCGATGTCGGACTACTGCTCTTCACTCCCATTTGCTTGCTCCCGCGCGTGATAAGACGAGCGCGTGAGCGGGCTCGACTGCACATGCTTGAATCCCATCGACATGCCGACATCTCGCCAGCGATCGAATTCTGCGGGAGTAACGTACCGCTCAACGGGTAAACGCCGCGCGTGCGGCTGAAGGTATTGCCCGATCGTCATGATGTCGCACGAGACGCTGCGGAGATCCTTCATCAACTCGACAACTTCATCGAACGTCTCGCCCAGGCCAACCATGATGCCGCTCTTCGTAAGCATGTCGCTTTGATCGCGATCGCGACGCTCGGCTGCGCGCCTGAGCAGAGTCATTGACTGCTGATAAACGGCATCCGGACGAACACGTCGATACAGCCGCGCAATCGTTTCCGTGTTGTGATTGAGCACGTCAGGCTTGGCGTCGAGCACGGTGTTGAGCGCGTCTTCATCGCCATTGAAATCCGGAATCAGCACTTCAACTTTGCACTCCGGATTGACGGCGCGGACCTGGCGAATCGTTTCGGCCCAATGCGCGGCGCCGCCGTCCGGCAAGTCGTCTCGATTAACCGAAGTGATGACCGTGTGCGCCAGGTTCAGGTGCTTGACGGCTTCGGCAACGTGGCGCGGCTCTTCCCTGTCGAGCGCTTCGGGCGCGCCTTTCCCGACGGCACAGAAGCCGCAATGGCGCGTGCAAATATCGCCGCCCAGCATGAACGTTGCCGTGCGATCCGACCAGCATTCAAAGATGTTTGGGCACTTTGCTTCCTGACAGACGGTGTGCAGGTTCAGGCCCTCAATCAGCTTCAAAAGATGATTTTGGTTCGTCGGATCACCCAGACGAATGCGCAGCCATTCAGGTTTCGGCTGACGGGGTTTGGTGTTCAGGACTGTCAGTTGACGCGACAACGATTGACCTCTCGTAAGTAAGATCATTCTAGCATTCGTCGACCGGAGCGCAAGCGACGTCGCTGGCAAGGTGGCGGCTTGATTGGAATGAACCTGAAAAAACCACGAAGCCAAAGCCGCGGAGCGGTGACCAGAGCTAAGCCCAGGGCGAGTCTGCGAGCCCTGGGTCAAGTACGGAAAAACAGATAAAGCTGCGGAGCAGCGACAGAGTAATGTTTCCACGGCCAATTATTATCTGTCGCCGCTTTGCGGCTTCGACTGATTTGCTGCGGTGGTCCCAAGGCTCGCAAAGCCTCGCCTTGGGCTTAGCTCTGAGCGCTGCTTCGCAGCTCACGCAAGGTGTTTACCCATGTCATGATACTCAACACGAAGCGGCGAGCTTGGGCTGTTCTATTAACCGCTTCGCGGTATCCGTGCGTGACGCCAGCAACCGGGACGGTTGCGCTCCAGTCGCTCCGGCTTTTACTCACGAGTGCTTATAATCTGAAACGTAATGACGCCGGCCGGAATTTACATTCACATTCCTTTCTGCCGTTCGCAATGCTCTTATTGCGACTTTGCGACGGGAATGTACGAGAGTGCGCTCGCCGAACGTTACGTCGGCGCGCTCTGTTCAGAAATCAAAGTGTGGCGCGAGGTCGAGCAGCCTCATGTCGTTGATACGATCTATTTTGGCGGCGGCACACCGTCTTTGCTTTCGTCGGAACAGATCGATCAAATTGTGACGGCGGTGCGGCGCCGTTTTGAGATTGCGGGTGACGTCGAGATCACTCTGGAAATAAATCCGGGTGATGGCCGCACAAGTGCGGCCTCTAAACAAAACAACCGATCTTCCAGTTTAGACGCCGCACTTGTGCGGCGAGATTCCCACGACGACTTTTTTCCCGAGTTGCGCCGACTCGGCGTTAATCGTGCCAGCTTCGGCGCGCAGACATTCAATGATCACGATCTGAAGCAACTTGGCCGCACGCATGATGCAGCGGACATCGCCGCTACTTTTCAGCAACTGCGCGCGGCTGGATTTGCAAACATTAACTTTGATCTGATCGCCGGCTTGCCGGGACAGACACTTGCAGGTTGGAAACGAAATCTCACAGAAGCTTTGAAGTTGCGGCCGGAGCATATGTCGCTTTATCTGCTCGACGTGCATGAAGGCACGCCGTTGGCCGATCAGATTCGAAGTGGCATGCGTCCAAAACCTGATGACGATCTCGCGGCGGAAATGTATCGGACTATGATTGATGAAGTATGCGCCGCGGGCTACGAGCATTATGAGATTTCTAATTTCTGTTTGCCGGGATTTGAATCGCGTCACAACACGAAATATTGGGCCGGCGCGCCCTATTACGGATTTGGTTGTTCGGCGCATTCATACGACGGCGCGCGGCGACGTTGGGCTAACGAGCGTGACGTAATGAAGTATGTTGGATTAATCGAAGGCGACCAGTCGACGATTGTCGAGCGAACAGAACTGAGCGAAGCAGACACGCGGTCGGAATCAATCTTTCTCGGCCTGCGCCTGATGCGCGGAGTCAGTCTTCACAATTATCGTTCTCGTTTTGGCAGGGACTTTCAGAAAGAACACAACGGCGAAGTGACGCGACTGATTGAGGCAGGCTTGATCGAAATCGATGACGACCTGATCAGGCTGACAAAGCGCGGCGCGCTTCTGTCGAATGAAGTGTTCGCGGCGCTGGCTTAACGTGTCAGAAGCCCGACCGTGAGGGAGGGCACCTCGCGTTGCACGAGCCGGGGCCTTTATCGAAACGGTTCCTCACCTTGGCCATTGAGCACGTAATCGATAGCTCGTTGGAGCTCTTCCTCCGTCCACAAGTACGGCGTACTGCCATGTCTTGCCCAAGGTTTGACATCGTCAGAAATCAGACTGGCCTCACGCAGTTTTCTCGTTGCGTACGACTTGAACGCATTCATGACCTTCTCTGGCTTACAATCAGCGCCTACAACTGAATGAACGTGATTTGTCCGGGCGTTCGCGGCATAAAGCGTATAAGCTCGATAGTCACACACTTCCCGAATAGCGGATTCAACAACCGCTCTTTGCTGTCGATTAAGGATAAACTCTGAGTGTTTAAGACCGGCCCGCTCATCTTCAAGTATCTTCATGTTCGGAGGCATGTCAGGTGTGCCGACTCGATTGTAAGGCGCCGATCTACAGAACCACGTTCCTCGCCGTGTAGCCAAGTACCGTAACAACGAAACGTAATCAGGTAGCCCAAAGGCTGAGTTCTAGCCTGAAAATCAATATAATCGCGCTTTTCCATGGTCTGGAAGGTCTGACGTGGCCCTCCCTCACGGTCGGGCTTCTGACACCTGCCACTAAATCTCGTGGCTCAGCAATCCATCTCTCAGCTTGGGCTCGAACCAGGTTGATTTCGGCGGCATGATCTGGCCGGCGTCAGAAACTTTCAGCAAGTCGTCAATCGTTGTCGGGTACAGAGAAAAGGCCACGGCCGCTTTCTCTTCGTTCACCAGATTCTCGAGCTCCTTCGTTCCGCGAATACCGCCGACAAAATCAATGCGCTTGTCGGTGCGCACGTCCTTAATGCCAAGAATCGGATCGAGCACGCGATCCTGAAGGATGCTGACGTCGAGCGATTCGACCACGCCCGCGGGTTTGTCGCCGTCGCGTCGCAACTCGAGGCCGTACCAGCGTCCTTCGAGATACATGCTCCAGGCGCCGCGCTGTGCGGGCGACGGCGGAGCATTTTCGCGAATCACAAAGCTCTCTTTCAGTGCCGCGAGGAAATCGACCTTCGACAATCCGTTCAGGTCGCGCACGATCCGGTTGTAGGGCAGAATCCTTAACTGATTATCGGGAAATAAAACGCATTGAAAAAAGTTGTATTCCTCGTTGCCGATGAACGAGAAGCCCTGCTCTTTCAACTCAGCCCGGGCGCGACTGGCGCTGGCCGCGCGATGATGACCGTCGGCAATGTATAGATAAGGAACTTCCTTGAACGCTTCGACCAGCGGATCGTAAGTAGGCACGCGCCAGATCGTGTGATGGATGTCGTCATTGGCTAAGAAGTCATAAAGCGGCGGATTCTTTTCCAACGCCTCAGCAACCAACGAATCAATCTTTTGGTCGTTGCGATATGTGAGAAACACCGGCCCGGTTTGCGCGCGCAGGACGAGAATGTGACGCGTGCGATCGTCTTCTTTGTCGGGTCGGGTGCGCTCATGCTTGCGAATCAGGCCCTGATCGTATTCATCGACTGAGCAGCAGGCGACAATTCCGGTCTGTTCATGATCGCCCATCCGCAAACGATAGAGGTAAAGACTCGGGGTCTCTTCGATCTCGAGCGGACATTCCTTTTTCAATTTGTCAAAATTCGAAGCAGCTTTCGCGTAAACGTCATCGCCGTAAATTGGCGTGCCGTCCGGCAAATCGATTTCGGGACGCGATACATGCAAGAAGCTCCACGGATTTCCCGTGGCCAGGGCGCGGGCCTCGGCGGTGTTGACGACGTCGTAAGGAACCGCGGCGACTTGCGGTGCGCGTTCCTCCGGCGGACGAAGGGCGTTAAAGGGACGAATGGTAGCCATGCGATCTCCTGAACACTGAACTATTTTGGATTGGTTAAGACTAACTGCCGAGCGTATGATTTTGCAAAGCGATTTTGTGCGCTACGGAAGTCAGTACCATTCGCGTCAGCGAATGGGATAAAGAAGCGGCTTCAAGTACCTCCTGATCCCATCCGCTCACGCGGATGGTACTGACTCGAATGCTGCCTTTGAGAGGAATCAAAAATGACCGAGATTGAAAGAATTCAGGATCAACTGAAACGTGCCTTTGAAGCGAACGCCTGGCACGGACCGGCGGTGCTCGAAGCGCTGGCCGGAGTTACTGCCGAACAAGCGCATGCGCGGCCACTCGGAAACGCGCACAGCATTTGGGAACTGGTGCAGCACATCGCTGTTTGGGAAGACGTGGGCCGAAGACGTCTGTCAGGCGATCGCGCGCCGATCGCAATTTCAACTCCCGAAGATTGGCCGCCGCCGGAAGATACCAGCGCGGAAGCATGGGAACAGGCCAAGGCCGCGCTCCATCGCGGGCACCAGGCTTTGGTCGAAGCGATAGCGCGGACGCCGGAGGCTCGTTTGGACGAACCAGTCTTTGAAGGGATGTCGACGGTTTATGTGACTCTGCACGGAGTCATCCAGCACGATATTTATCACGCCGGACAGATTGCGATGCTGAAGAAGGCGATCTAGTTCCCTCTCCCTTTGGGAGAGGGTTAGGGTGAGGGATTAGCGAGGAACCCCCTAACACTTCCGTTCTAAGTCAGATTCCGACGAGGGGTAAAAAGAAGGTGGGGGTATCGTCGCTAGGCCCTCACCCCGACCCTCTCACAGAGTGAGAGGGAGAATCAGTCACACCTGCTCGCGCCCAAACTCTCGCAGCAGCGGTTTGAGATTTTCAATTACCAGCTCATGCGCGGCGCCGTTCGTCGCGACGATGCCGTTTCGATTGTCGATCCGCACGCCGTTATAACGCAGCGGTTGTCCAAACAGATCAGTCAATCGCCCGCCCGCTTCAACCAAAATTATTTCCGGCGCGCACGTGTCCCATTGCTTCGTGCTGGGCGAGAGGTGCATATAAAGATCGGCCTGCTGTTCTGTGATCAAGCCGATTTTTACGCCGACCGATCCGCGGCGCACTTCGTCTTTGAATCCAAAAGTCTTGACCACCAGCTCCATGCGCGGGCTGCGATGCGAACGGCTGGACGCCAGGACCATTTCGGCCGGATCGGTTCGCGAAGAAACCGACATGAGCTGCGATGAACCGTCGTGTTCGATCCACGAGCCCGCGCCACGCGCCGCGCGATAGAGCACATCACGCACGGGTTGATAAACCACGCCGAAGACGCTCTCGCCGTTGATGGCCAATCCGATTTGAACGGCGAAGTCGCCATCTCTTTGAATGAAATTCTTCGTGCCGTCCATCGGATCGATCAGCCAGACGCGGTTTTTGTCGAGCCGGTGCTCAGTGTCGGTCGATTCTTCCGCGAGTATCCCGTCGTCAGGAAACTCTCGGCGCAGACAATCAACAATCAATTCATTGGCTTCACGATCGGCCGCAGTAACTTCCTCGGTTTCCTTAAGAGCGTTGACCTTTTGTTCGACCAGGAAGGGACTGTGATAATGCCGCAGCAGGATTGCACCCGCGTCACGCGCGAGTTTAGTCACGACTTCAATTTCGCGTTGATAATTAGTTGTCACGCTCACCTAAGAGTCAGGCCGATAGATTCGAATGCGGCCACGCTCCACAATCCAAAGCTGCGCATCGATTGACTCGGATTCAACAGCCCTGACCAGGGTTCTGACGGCGTTTAGCAAGTCGTCATGAGAAGGTTTCGAGGGAAGCTTCAAAACGGCTATGCCGGAATAATCTGATGGATTGAAGCGAAGCGGATTTCCAAAATCAAGATCCAGGGTTACCAGGCAACGACCTTCTTCATGACAAGCTTTAATCACCTGCGGGTCTTCGGCGTGGGTAAGGTTCTGATCGTAGATAGTCGCTACATCGTGACCGGCTGCTGCCAGTAAGTCTTTCCCTCGTCGTCCCAGGTTTTCATCGAGCTTGAATTTCATGCAGGCAAAGCCAGCGGAATATCAACAAAGCGTTCGCGCGACATCTCCGCGCCATACGCAATGCATGCCTGAATGTCTTCAGGAGCCAGGCCCGGGTACTCTTCGAGGATTTCCTCCGTGGTCATCCCGGATGCCAACAGGTCGAGAATTAGCGAAACCCAAATCCTATGGCCACGGATACACGGCTTCCCGAAACAGATGTTGGGATTGATGGAAATCCGATCCAATAATTCTTCTCGAGTTGCCATAGGTTTTGCTCCTTGCAAACCGATTCTAACACGCACCTCCTTCCTGACTACTACTGGACTGACTTATACCTCCTTGCGATGCGCAAGTACCGCCGCGTATAGTCGTGAGCGCAAATTCAGCCACAGAGTCCGGAGCGGCACGGAGAAGCTGAAACTCAGTTTCGCCAGGCTCGGTTCTAAGCAGAATGCGACGTGGATTGATCGTTTTCCGCTTCTCGATGACGCGTGTCTCTGCGGCAGACTTTATGGAAACACAAACATCAGTCAACGGTTGCGCGACGTCCGCCGGAACGTTGCGCTATCAACAGCGCTTTCCGGAAGTGGCTGATGGTCATTTTCGACAGGCACAGAATCTTTGGCTTTCGTCAGTGGGCATCGGCACTTACCTTGGCGATGCGGACGAAGAAACTGATCGACGTTACGCGGAAGCAGTCGTGCGCGCGGTTGAGCTGGGCGCGAACGTCATCGATACGGCAGCGAACTATCGCTTTCAAAGAAGCGAGCGATCGATTGGCGCGGCGCTGGGTGAATTGAATTCGCGGGGCTTCGCGCGGGAAGAGATCGTCATCTGCACGAAGGGTGGTTATCTCCCTTTCGACGGCGCACCGCCTCGCGACGTGCGGCAGTATGTCGAAGAGAATTTCATCAAGACGGGCCTTGCCGGCTGGGGCGACATCGCCGGTGGCTCGCACTGCATGACGCCGGGGTATCTTGAAAATCAATTACAGCAGTCGCTGCGCAACATGAACCTGGACTGCGTTGATGTTTATTACGTTCACAATCCGGAATCGCAATTGTCAGCCGTGTCGCAGAGCGAGTTTTGGAAACGTCTGCGCGCGGCCTTCGAATTTCTCGAGCAGTGCGTCGCCGGAGGAACGATAAAGAATTATGGCGTGGCGACATGGAACGGATTTCGTGATGAGCCCGACGGCCGTTCGTATCATTCTTTGGAGACGATGGTCGAGACGGCGCGTGAACTCTCAGGTGACGAACATCATTTTCGTTTTATTCAATTGCCGGTGAACCTGGCGATGCCGGAAGCGCTCTTCTTTCAAAATCAGAAGCTGGGCGATGAGTACGTGAGCCTGGTCGAGGCGGCGCAGGCCCTCGGCGTAAATGTGATCGCCAGCGGTTCGATTCTGCAGGGACAGGTTGCCCGCGGCTTGCCCGAAGCGATCCGCGACACGCTGGGTTCGCTTGCCACCGATGCGCAAACGGGTATTCAATTTGTGCGCTCCGCGCCGGGAGTTACGACGGCGCTGGTCGGCATGAGCCGGGTAGCCCACGTTGAAGAAAATTTGCAGCTCGCCGGCGTTTTACCAGCACAGCCTGACGATCTAATAAGGGTGTTTGATCAAGAGGAGTGACTGTCCCGCTGCAAAGCTGAGACGAGCGATCTTAGGAATGCAAGCGAGGACGCTTGCGCTCCAGTCGAAACCTAACGATGAAGATTCTTATCGCTGACAAATTCGAACAGTCGGGCCGCGAAGGTTTGCAATCGATCGGCTGCGACATTTCATTTCAGCCGGATCTGAAAGATGACGCACTGGTCGCGGCGATCGGAAACGAACGGCCGGACGTGCTGGTCGTACGCGGCACCAAGGTCACCGAGCCGATGCTGGCGGCGGGAGCCTTGAAATTGATCGTGCGTGCCGGCGCCGGCTACAACACGATTGACGTGGCTGCGGCATCGCGGCGCGGAATTTATGTCTCGAACTGTCCGGGAAAGAATTCGATCGCGGTGGCCGAACTTGCCTTCGCTTTGATTCTCGCTTTGGATCGCCGCATCGCCGACAACGTGATTGCTTTGCGTTCGGGCGAATGGAACAAGAAAGAATTTTCAAAGGCGCGCGGCTTGTTTGGCAGGACATTGGGTTTGGTTGGCGTAGGCAAAATTGGACAGGAGATGATTCCACGCGCAAAGGCTTTCGGCATGCCCGTCATCGCCTGGAGCCGCAGCCTTACGCCGGAAAAAGCCGAAAGCCTGGGCGTCCAACGTATGGAGTCGCCGCTCGACGTAGCGCGCGCGGCCGACATAGTCAGCGTTCACGTGGCGCTCAAACCTGATACGCGAAATATGATTGGGCCGGAGTTCTTCGGCGCGATGAGAGATGGCGCTTACTTCATCAACACGTCGCGCGGCGAAACGGTGGATCAGTCGGCGCTGGTTGAAGCTATTCATGCAAAAGGTATTCGCGCGGGACTGGACGTGTTTGAGATGGAACCCACGTCGGCAGTTGCGGACTTTGAGGATCCGATTTCGAATGAGACGCGCGTTTACGGCACGCATCACATCGGGGCTTCGACCGATCAGGCCCAGGAAGCCATCGCCGCGGAAACAGTGCGCATCATCAAGTCGTTCAAAGAAACCGGTCAGGTGCCGAACGTCGTGAATCTTGCGCAGCGCACGCCGGCCACACATCGACTGGTGGTGCGTCACCGCGATCGGCCGGGTGTGCTGGCCCAGGTGCTTGACGCCATCAAGGCCGAACAGATCAACGTGCAGGAGATGGAAAACATCGTCTTCGAAGGCGCCGAGGCCGCCGTCGCGCGGATCAATCTGGATAAGGCCCCGGCAAATGCGACGCTGGATCGTCTGCGAGCGGGGAATGAAGACATAATTGAGCTGAATGTACTCGAAATTGCCTAGAGAGGTCATTCGATGAAAAACTTTTCCTACATTCTAACTGCACTTGCCTTTGGGCTGGCGTTGGCGACGGTGCATCCGACGGCCAAGTCGCAGGCGTCAGCGCAGACAAGCTGTCACGAAATCGCGGTCGTTGGCGCGGTCAATTTACCTGGTCGATTCAAACTTAAGGAGGGCAGGCGACTACTTGAAGTATTGGCGTACGCCGGCGGCCCCAGCGAGCGCGCCGGAAAAACCGTTCGAGTCGTGCGGACCTGCGACTGTCAGCCATGCCCCAACAAGGAAACTAAAAAAGGCGAGAGTTCTGATTACGAACTGGCGGCTGTGCTTCATGGAAGAGAAGGTGCTAATCCCGATCTCGCGCCTGGTGACGTCGTGATCATTCCGGAACGTGAATTGGTCTTTGTCTATATCCAGAGCCAACGCAGTGTTGCCTACGTCGAGGGACTGAGATTAACCAAAGTCCTCGCTGCTGTTGGTATCGCCGTGAATGGCGACCTTCAAAACGTCAAGATTCACCACCCGCGTACGTCACAACGACAGTACAGTTTCGATATCGTAAATTTGAGAGCCATCCGCGAAGGCCGAATTGAAGATCCCTTGATGCGACCGTGGGATATTCTGGAACCCTCCGATGAACAGGGGCAATTCCCCTGGCCTCCTTTTAGGCTTAATCCAATACTCGATCCGCCGTTGTTTCCGCGCAACTCACCGAACTGCTAATGAGCACCACTCTCATCACCGGCGCATCTTCGGGAATCGGCGAAGCCTTCGCTCGCAAGTTGGCTGAGCGGGGACACAACCTTCTGCTCGTGGCGCGCTCAGAAGAGAAGTTGGTGATGGTGTGCAATGAAGTCGGCCGCAGCCAGGCCATCCGCGCGGAATACATCGCGATGGACATTTCCGCGCCGGACGCCCCGGCCCGTCTGTTTGAAGAGACGCGCAAGCGCGGACTCGAAATCGATTTGCTGATTAACAATGCGGGTTTTGGATCGATGGGCGAATTCGCTGGGGCGGATCTCACGCGACAGTTGAACATGATCGATCTGAACATCCGCTCGCTGGTAGAATTGACGCATCGCTTTTTGCAGCCGATGCGAGAAAAAAAGCGCGGCGAGATCATCAACGTCGCTTCGACGGCGGGGTTTCAGCCGGTGCCGTTCATGGGTGTTTATGCGGCGACGAAAGCGTTCGTGCTCTCGTTCTCGGAAGCTTTGTGGGAAGAGAACCGGCCTTACGGAATCAAGGTGATGGCGCTTTGTCCGGGCGTGACTGAGACAAACTTTTTCGAAGCATCGCAAATGCAACGCCCACCGGCGCGGACTTCGCAAACGCCAGATGAGGTTGTGGAAGTTGCCTTGCGGGCCCTGGCGCGTGGCAAGAGTGCCGTGATTTCCGGTTGGGCAAATAAGCTGTTAGTCGAGACGGAACGGCTGGTGCCGCGTTCCTTTATCGTGCGCACGGCGGGAGCGGTGATGAGATCGCATAATGAGAAAGGATAATTTGGAGTGCGCCGGCAGAGCGAAGCGGCGACGACGCTTTGGATGTCTGAGTCAGCAGTCCCGAATGGAAGAGAAAAATTAGTAACGAGAGACGTGGACTAAACAGATCCAAAGCGCCGTCGCCGCTTCGCTCTGCCGGCGCACTCCAAAGAAATAGTCATGACTGAACGAATCTTTAATTTTAGCGCGGGGCCGGCCGTCATTCCGGTCCCGGTGCTGGAAGAAGCACAACGCGACATGCTTTCGCTGCCGGGCGTTGGCATGTCGGTGATGGAGATGAGCCACCGCTCGAAAACTTTCGATGAAATCATTCAAGGCGCCGAAGCCGGTCTGCGCGAGTTGCTTGATATTCCGAAAGATTACGCTGTGCTGTTTCTGCAAGGCGGCGCGAGCCTGCAATTCTCGATGGTGCCGATGAATTTTCTCTCGCTTGATTCGAGCGCCGACTACATCGTCACCGGCAGTTGGGGCAAGAAGGCCGTGAAGGAAGCGCTGAAGTTCGGCAACGCCGATCTCGCCGCCAACATGGCTGATGGCGGATTCACGCGCGTGCCCAAACAGGATGAGCTGCAACTCAACCCCAGCGCGGCGTACGTGCACATGACTTCGAATGAAACGATCGAAGGCGTGCAATTCAAATCCGAACCGGAAGTCGGCGACGTGCCGCTGGTGTGCGATTCGTCTTCAGACATTCTTTCGCGGCCCATCCCGATTGAGAAGTACGGCCTCATCTACGCGGGCGCGCAGAAAAACATGGGCCCGAGCGGCGTGACGCTGGTGATCTTGCGCGAAGACCTTTTGCCGCGAATTCGCGAAGGCCTGGCGACGATGCTCGACTACAACACGCACGTGAAAGACAAGTCGCTGCACAACACGCCGAACACGTGGGGCATCTACATTTTGAATCTTGTCTGCAAGTGGCTGAAGGATAAAGGCGGGCTCGCGGGCATGCAGCAGGAAAACGAAGCCAAGGCGCAATTGATTTACGACGCCATCGACGCGACCGATTTTTATCGCGGCCACGCGGATCCCGATTCACGCTCGCCCATGAACGTCACGTTTCGCTTGCCGTCTGAAGATCTGGAAAAGAAATTCGCGAACGAAGCGACGGCGGCCGGTCTCGATGGTCTGAAGGGCCATCGATCAGTTGGCGGCATCCGCGCGTCAATCTACAATGCGTTTCCGCGCGAGGGCTGCGAGGCGCTGGTTGCGTTCATGAAGGAGTTTGAAAACAAGAATGGATAGTGCGAGGACATCGTTGATTCATGGCTTATCGGTTTGAATAGGACGAACACAAGGCCAGGTCAAATCGCATCAAACATGGCGTTAGCTTCGATGAAGCATCGAGTGTGTTCGATGATTCGCTAGCCAGGATCTTCGACGATAAACTCCATTCCAAAGAAGAGCATCGTGAGATTATCGTGGGCCATTCAATAAAGCGTCGACTACTGGTTGTTTGTTTCACCGAGCGGGCAAATGAGAGAATTCGGATAGTGAGCGCTCGATTGCCTACCGGTCACGAGAAGAAAAGCTTATGAAGAAAACATCTGAAAGAAAGGTTCGCGCCAGACGGTCGGACGATATGAAGGCGGAGTATGATTTTGATTATTCGAAAGCTAAACCCAACCGCTTTGCTGGACATATCGCGAGTGATCAAACGGTCGTACTTCTCGATCCCGAAATATCCGAGATCTTTACCGATTCCGAATCCGTGAATGCCGCTCTGCGTGCGTTAATTGCTGCTTTGCCTAAACGCATTAAGGGTGAAGCTCGCAAATGACTCTTATAGGACTGGTCGCTTGATTCGACTGAGGAATTGATGATGAAGTTTGTAGTAGTGCTTGCGTTGCTTGGACTCGCACTCGTAAGCCCTGCCTTACGAACAGGCTTAAGCCGCACGACTTCGAGTGCGGTTAATCAAACTCCCGACCTGGCGCTGCCCCAGGAAAAACATCTCCGCAACATCAAACAACTAACCTTCGGTGGCGAAAACGCCGAAGCTTATTTCTCTGCTGACGGCAGGAAGCTAATCTTTCAATCGACGCGCGACGGGCGTGAGTGCGATCAGATTTACACGATGAACATCGACGGATCCGAAGTGAAGATGGTTTCGACCGGCGAAGGGCGCACCACCTGCTCGTACTTTCTGCCGAGCGGCAAAAGCATTCTGTATTCATCGACTCATCTGGGAGCAAAACAATGCCCGCCGCGGCCTGATTTCTCGCAGGGCTACGTTTGGGCTGTTTACGATACGTTCGACATCTTCACAGCGAAGCCGGATGGCTCCGATTTGAAGCGACTTACAGACGTGGACGGTTACGATGCCGAAACAACCATCTCGCGTAAAGGTAAACTGGTATTTACCTCAAAGCGGAGCGGAGACCTCGACATTTACAGCATGGACGCAGATGGAAGGAACGTGAAGCGACTGACGAATGAACTCGGTTACGACGGTGGTCCGTTCTGGTCTTATGACGGCAAGCAGATTGTCTATCGCGCCTTTCATCCGCAAACAGAAAAAGAGAAAGCGGATTACACGTCGTTGCTGAAACAGAATTTGATCCGGCCGACCGTGCTGGACATTTGGGTGATGAACGCGGACGGATCGAACAAGCGGCAGGTAACGAAACTAAACAAGGCCAGCTTCGCGCCCTACTTTTTTCCCGACGGCAAGCGCATCATTTTTTCCTCGAACAATGCGGATCCGAAGGGCCGGGATTTCGATCTCTACATGATCAAAGTAGACGGCGCCGGTATGGAGCGCATCACATACAACAACACGTTCGACGGCTTTCCGATGTTTTCGCCGGACGGCAAGAAACTGGTGTTCGCATCGAATCGCAACGCCGCGAAACAAGGCGACACGAATATTTTTATTGCCGATTGGGTTGAGTAAGAATTCCCAGATGAACTTGAAAAGAAGACTTAGCGTCGCCACGATTGTTCTGGTCCTGGCTTTCGGTGTAACGGGAGCCACTTCGCAGCATCGGCGAATGTTCGACGAGTTTGGGGACATAAAGTGCGAGGACGAATACGCGCGGCTGGACAATGTTGCCCTCCAATTTGGAAACCAACCCAACGCGAAAATAGTGATCGTCTTTTATGGTGGCCGGCGCTTCCGAGGACGCTTACCGAAACAAGGTGAGGCAGCGGCGCGAGCGGCTCGCTTGAAGCCATATTTGGTTGAAACGCGCGGGATTCCAGCGGAGCGGGTCGTTGTAATAAGTGGCGGTTATCGAGAGGAGTTTCAAGTAGACGTTTGGGTGATTCCAATAGATTTAGCGCCCTCGGAACCCAATCCTACGATTCCCGCCAAGGACATCAAGTTTCAAAAAGGCAGCAAAGGAAATCCTCGTAACTATCGATGTCAAATCTAGGTAGGTTTTTATGATTACCAAACGACGACAACTCTTAAGCCTGGTTTGGTTGCTTGCGCTCGTCGCCAGCGGGCTCGCGCAACAGCCGCAACAAACGACTGCCGATCGGCTGAGACAGGCGGTCGCTTATCTTGCTTCTGATTCGCTCGAAGGCCGGCGCACCGGCACGCCGGGCGCAACCGGCGCGGCGCATTACATTGCCGGAGAATTCAATCGCTTCGGCTTGCGACCGGGAATGCAGATAGCGCGCGCGGCGCGCACGCGCGGCGAAAACCAGGCGCGCTTTCTGCAACCGTTTCCTTATGTCGCAACCGTCGAGCTGGGCAGGAACAACTCGTTCATGGTGAATCCGGGTAGCGCGGACACCAGCCAGTTCATGGTCGGCGAAGACTGGATGCCATTTGGATTTTCTTCAAATGGTTCGATCGCGAAATCGGAAATAGTGTTTGCGGGTTATGGCATCTCCTCGGCGGAATTGAAATACGACGATTATGCAGTCTCGAACGCGAAGGATCGTGTCGCGATCGTTTTTGCCGGAACTCCCGACGGCGACAATCCACATGGACAATTCACCCAGGCAGGCCAAATTCGCTTCAAAACGGCCGCCGCCCGCGCGGCCGGTGTTCGTGCGCTTTTGATCATCGCTAACGAAGAGTTGAAGGACGATCGGATGGCGCGCCTCTCGTACGACAATTCGGGCGAAGCCGGAATTCCGGTGATAGTGGTTTCGCGCAAGCTGGCGGCGAAAATTTTGGGAACGACCGACCTGGTGCTCTCGGAATACACAAAAGTTGCCGACGCCCGCACCGCGGCAGATAGTCCACTCAGAACTCCGACCAAAAACCAAACTCTTTCGTTCGATGTAAACGTGGTTCGTCGAGAGTCACCTTCATTCAACGTCATCGGCATCCTGCCCGGCAGCGATCCAAAACTAAAAGACGAAGCCATCGTGCTCGGCGCTCATTACGATCACCTCGGCCGCGGTGGCGCCGGCAGTCTGGCGCCACGCGAAGGCGACATCCACCATGGCGCGGACGATAACGCTTCCGGCACCGCCGCCTTAATCGAACTCGCGCGCAGGCTTTCCGCGCCGGGTCAAAAGCCACGGCGCACGATCGTCTTCATCGCTTTCAGTGGTGAAGAAGAAGGGCTGATCGGATCGAGTTACTACGTCAATCATCCGGTCGTGCCGCTCGCGAATACGATCGCGATGATCAATATGGATATGATCGGCCGTTTGCAGGATCAGAAGTTGGTTATCGGCGGCATGGGCACCGCTTCTGAATGGAAAGCGATGATCGAAGCGCAGAACACGGTTGATAACATGCGCACCGCCGCGCTCAGCGAAGCGATTAACGATCCGAAATCACCAAACCTGCGCGTAAACATGGATCCAAAAGTTTCGCCGGCCGGCTATCCGATTGTGATGGGCGCTAACGGTAAGCCGGTGGTGACGGCGGAGTTTCCGAAGCCGGCAGTCGAGCTGGCCACGCCATTCACCTTGACTCTGAACGAAGACGGCTACGGCCCGAGCGATCATTCCTCGTTTTATGGCAAGCAGGTTCCGGTGCTCTTTTTCTGGACCGGCACGCACAACGATTATCACAAGCCTTCCGACACCGCTGAGAAGATCAACTATGAAGGCGAGGCCCGCATCGTTTCATTCGTCGAGCGCATCGTGCGGAACATCGACAAGACTGACAAACGGCCGACGTACACCGTCGCGAAATCGCCGCAACAGTCAGGACGATCCAGCGGCTTCCGCGTTTACCTCGGGACAATTCCGAATTACGCCGACTCAAGCGATGGTTTGTTGTTGGACGGCGTGCGCGACGAATCGCCGGCAGCGAAAGCGGGATTAAAACCCGGCGATAAGATCGTGAAGATTGCCGGGCGCGACGTGAAGAACGTTTATGATTACACACAGGCTCTCGGCGAGTTGAAGGGCGGACAAGAATACGAGATTGAAGTTGTGCGCGGGACTGAAAGACTGAAACTCAAGATTACGCCCGAAGTGCGGAAGTAAGACTGGAGCGCAAGCGTCCTCGCTTGCTGCCGCGGTAGACAAAGCAATAAAGCAACCGGGACGGTTGCGCTCCAGTCACTCCAAAACAAAAAGGCAAAGTTCGAAATCGACGCTTATGCGCCATTCGAACTTTGCCTTTCTCAATTTGAAAAGCGAAAACGCGGGCTAGCGAACCGGGTTAGCCTTTACCACCGGGGCTCGCGGTCATTGCGGCTGCCACCGCGACTACCACCACGATCTTTGTCACGACGTCCACCGCCGTAACCACCCCCACCGCCGCCGCCGTAGCCGCCGCCGCCACCACGGTTACCGCCGTAGCCGCCGCCGCCGCCGGGTCCGCGATCGGTGCGGGGCCTGGCTTCATTGACGGTCAAATTTCGGCCGGCGAACTCTTTTCCGTTTAGTTGTTCAATTGCCGCCGCGGCTTCTTCGGGAGTTGCCATCTCCACAAAGCCAAAACCGCGTGAGCGGCCCGTCATGCGATCTTCCACGACTGAAGCTGATTCCACAGTACCTGCTTGCGCAAAGTGATCTCGCAGCTCGTCGCTGGTTGTCTGGAACGAGAGGTTCCCGACGTATAATTTCGTAGCCATTTCCTGATTCTAACCTCGTATGCTATGGGAAGCTCGGAAGGATCATTCACTGAAGGCAAAACCTTCGTGGTGGAACGCGACGCATCCGGTGCTCTAGCTTCGGCGAGAGCGGCTCCTTACGTTGACAACTAACCTAACTCTCTCTTCAGCCGAACATCGTCGCCTTCCAGCGCGGACCGGCGCCATCAGCAGTGTGGCGCGAGAGCAGGGACTAAACGGCGCAAGTATGAAGGCAAGCGCCGACAAAGGCAAGCAGTTTTATAACGTTGTGAAAACTTCGAACCCTCGGTGGGGCGAACCCCCGCCCGGCCGGAACTCTCCGCAAAATGTCAGGGAAAACGAGTAATTTCAGAAGCGCCGCCGCCGCCGCTCCTTGCGTTGAAAAGCGGCGGTGAAGAGTTTGGGGATGCTCAGAATGGCGATTTTCTCACCGCCATGCCGGGAAATTCCTATGATTGGCGCCCGCTCAGATTCACTTTCGGAGGGCGCCTCAATATCGGTCCCGGCGATAGTTATGGTGCTGCCGAATGATTCCGCGGCGAGGGCCAATTGCTCATCGCCTCGTAGGGCGACGACGCAAGGCAATTCAGGCGGCCAGTTCAGACGCTCACCAGTCATAAGGGCGAACGGATCGAGCGCGGTCAGCATGCGGCCCCGCACGCACAAAACGCCGATAACTGCGGGCGGCGAATGTGGCAGCGCGGCAACGTGTTTCGCGTCGGCGGTACCTTCGACTTCTTCCGCGAAGACGGCAAAAGTCCGGCCACCCGCGTGAAACGAAAACAGGTCGCACAGTTGGGCTTCGTCTGGCAGCGCGGTCGAGGGGTCGAGTTGAGAAATGCTCATTGGGTGTCCGAGCGTTGGCTCGCTGAATGAAAACATGAGCGCGAGAGGCTGTCAATCAAGTTGTCCGATACGCACGCCTCTGGCGTGCTCAAATAGCGTGATGAGTCCCAAGGCACGCCGGGAGCGTGCGTACCGCAACGGTTATGATACATTTCAAGCAAACTCGATCGGTGTCAGAAGCCCGACCGTAAGGGAGGGCCACGTCGAACCATACGTGCCCTCCCTGACGGTCGGGCTTCGGACACGAATACTTGAAGGGACGACTGTAATGGACGAATTTGATCGTTATCGCGCAGAGATGAACGAGAAACTTCTTGGTTCGGGTCATCTCGGCATCAAAAGATTCTTCGCCCTGGATACTCAAGCCTATGAAGACGGCGCGCTCGACAAGAAGACGAAAGAGCTGATGGGTTTGACCGGGTCAATCGTCCTCCGTTGCGACGATTGCATCACTTATCACATCAAACAGTGCGCTGATGCCGGCGTGACCCGCGAGCAGTTTATGGATGCGTTTAATGTAGCGCTGGTGGTCGGTGGTTCGATTACCATTCCGCATCTGAGAAGAGCGGTCGATCGGTTGGATCAGGTTCTGGCGAATTAAGAAATGAGAGTTGTTGATGGCTGCGGCTTTGCCGCCTCACATTGCGGAAAGGCCCAGCCTTTCCGTCGCCAATCAGATAAGAGCCAGGGAGAGGCTGCGCCTCGACTCGGAGGCGTAGCCTCCGGTTTCATTAACAGATCCGCCGGCAAGGCAAAGCCTTACCGCAATGTGCTGCGCCAAAGCCGCAAGCTCGCTGCTGCTGCCGTATTCTTGCTGCTGGTCGTTATTGCATTCGGTGTCCGCATTCATTCTCAATCCGCGTCTTCATCGAAAGGTTTTCTCATGCCGGTACAGGAACGTGCAAAGATTCGCGCGCCGGAGCTCACCGGCGATCGCGGTTGGTTGAATACCGACAAGCCGCTCTCGCTCGCGGCGCTCAAGGGCAAGGTCGTGCTGCTCGACTTCTGGACTTACGGCTGTATCAACTGTATTCACATCATTCCCGATTTGAAAAAGCTCGAGAAGAAATATCCGAACGAGCTGGTCGTCATCGGCGTGCACTCCGCCAAATTCGCAAACGAGAAGGACACCGAAAATATTCGCCGCATCATTCTGCGTTACGAGATCGAACATCCGATCGTCAACGATGCCGACTTCAAAATCTGGAATGCTTACGCGGTTGATGCCTGGCCGACCAGGTACTTGATCGATCCCGCGGGTTACGTCCTCGGGAAGTTGTCAGGCGAAGGCGGCTATGAAGCGCTTGATAAAGTCATTGGCGACACCATCGCCGACTTTCGCAAGCGCGGCGAATTGAACGAAGCGCCTCTGAAATTGGTTTTGGAAAAGGCCAAGGTCGGCGACCTGCCGCTGGCGTTTCCTGGCAAAATTCTCGCCGATGAAAAAACGGATCGGCTCTTCATCGCAGATTCCGATCACAACCGGATTGTCATTGCCAGGACTGACGGCACGCTTTTGGAAACCATCGGCACCGGAGCTCACGGTGCAGTCGACGGCCAGTTCGATCGCGCCACATTTTTTCGCCCGCAGGGCCTGGCGCTCGACGGCGATACGCTCTACGTCGCCGACACCGAAAACCATTTGATTCGTCAGATTGATCTGAAATCGAAAACGGTGAAGACGGCAGCCGGCACGGGACAGCAATCGCACGCTTACGGCGAAAGAGGACCAGCGCGCAACATCGCGCTGAATTCGCCGTGGGATTTACAGTTGGTGGGACGCACGCTTTACATGGCCATGGCGGGCCCGCACCAGATTTGGCAATTGGATTTGGATAAGCAGGAAGTTTCGACCTTTGCCGGTTCGGGACGAGAAGCTCGCGTCGATGGTCCTGCCGGCGAAGCGGGATTCGCGCAGCCGTCGGCGCTCGCTACGGACGGAAAGAGCTTGTACGTGTCCGACGCGGAATCAAACATCATCCGCGCCATCAGTCTGGGTGCGAATCCACAAGTTCTCACGCTGGTCGGCGGCGACTTATTTGATTTCGGTGATCGTGACGGATTTGATAACGACGTGCGGCTGCAACATCCGCTGGGCCTGGCGCGCTGGAATGACAAGCTCCTCATCGCTGATACCTACAATCACAAAATCAAAGTGCTGGATCCGGGAAGACGATCGGTGAATGGTTTTGCGGGTTCAGGAAAACCGGGACAAATGGACGGCAGTAAACCATCGTTCTACGAGCCGGGCGGCCTGGCCGTTGCCAAAAACAAATTGTACGTCGCCGACACGAACAATCATGCGATTCGCGTGGTCGATCTAAAAACGAAAGACACGAAGACGCTTCCGATCAAAGGACTCAAGCCGCCGCCATCGAATCAAACAACGGCCGACAATCAGGTTGCGCCAAATGCGGAACGAATGGAATTACCGGCGCAGAAACTTCGCGTGGGTGATTCGACCGTCGTGATTGATGTTGAGTTGCCGCCCGGATATCACCTTAATCCGAATGCGCCACAGCGTTATGCAGTTTCAATCCAACAGGGTGCTGAAGAACCGAAGACGCCTTCCGTAAACGCGAACCAGACCGGCCAGGGCGTGGCGCTTCCCATTCGCGTACCCGTGGGAGTGGGCGCAGGACCCGCGGTCATTCGTGCTTCGTTCAGCCTGGTGTATTGCCGTGAAGACAACACGGGAGTATGCCGCATCAAGACCCTGCAGTGGCAAGCGCCGGTCGAAGCAGTCAACGACGCTTCCGCTCCCAACGAAATCAAATTGAGCGCGAAGGTTGGCGGCGATTGAAAACGTGTCAGAAGCCCGACCGTCAGGGAGGGCAAGCTTAGTTTTGTGCGAGTTAATTCCAAACGTGCCCTCCCTGACGGTCGGGCTTCGGACACTCCACTTGCCCTGCCCGCCCCGCCGCAGTAACATCATGCTTTCCCTCGAAAAACTCATATACCGAAGGAGTCACCTGTGGCTGATAAACCGTTTTTGACTGATATCAAAACTCTGCGCGAGCGCGCGCGCAAACATATTGAGCAGGGCGCCGTTACCGAAGGCTATAGCGCCGATCGTGAAACTGTCATCAAAGTTCTTAACGAAGCGCTGGCGACGGAGATCGTCTGCGTGCTGCGTTACCGCCGCCATTACTTTATGGCGTCGGGAATTAATGCCGAGGGCGTCGCCGCTGAGTTTTTGCAGCACTCCAACGACGAACAGGGACACGCCGATCAAATCGCCCAGCGAATCGTGCAGCTCGGCGGCGCGCCAAACTTCAATCCCGAGGGATTGTTGATGCGCAGCCACGCTGAATATGTCGAAGGCGAAACCTTGACCGATATGATCAAGGAAGATTTGGTCGCTGAGCGTATTGCGATCGACAGCTATCGCGACATCATTCAGTATCTCGGCAATGATGATCCGACCAGCCGTCGCCTGATGGAGACCATTCTGGCCGTGGAAGAAGAACACGCTGATGATTTGGTCAGCCTGCTGAACGAGTTGGGAAAATAATGCTTCAATCACCGAACGGTAGCGAAGGGTTCAAACGCAAGCGGACCCGGTCGCTACCGCTCCCGGTTCTGACCCTTGCCTGATACTCCAAATTATTCCGGCCGTCCGAGCATCTGTCGTAACTGTGGCGCGTTGATTGGCGCGGGCGAAACCAGTTGTCTCGTCTGCGGTGCGGCGCCGGCGGCTGAAGCTCCGCGCCAGATGCCGCTGCGCGAGCGATACAATCTGAGCTATGCGCGGGCGGTACTCTCACGGCCGTACATCTTTACGATCGTATTTCTGGTATTGAATTTTTTCGTCTTCCTGCTGATGTGGAAGGCGAGCGGAATGGCGACGTCGGTACTGTGGATTGGATTTGATCCTGATCAAGTCTTGTTGCCCTTTGGCGCCAAAACAAATTACTTGATCCGTCATGGGCATGAGTACTGGCGCTTCTTAATGCCGGTTTTCATCCATGTGAACCTGCCGCACCTGCTGATTAACATGTACAGCCTTTGGGTGATTGGCCCCTGGGTTGAGAAGCTTTACGGCTCGTCAAAGTTTGTCGTGTTCTGGGTGGTCACGGGAATTGCGGGCGTGGTCGCGAGTTACCTGACGGTGATTGAAGGCTCGCATCCGGGCACCTTCGCCAGTTTCCTGATCAAGCGGAGCGACGAACCGTCCGCCGGGGCTTCCGGCGCCTTGTTCGGTTTGGTTGGAGTGCTTTTCATTTTCGGTATTAAGTATCGTCGCGAGCTGCCGGAAGGATTCAAGCGCGCATTCGGCACCGGACTATTGCCGGTGATTCTGCTTAACCTGGCAATCGGATTTGTCGGCCGCGGCATCATCGATAACGCGGCGCACCTGGGAGGTTTAGTTTCCGGAGCGGCGCTGGCGGCGGTCGTGAGTTACAAACGTCCGGGTCAATCAGCCGGCGTGACCATAGCCTGGCGGGTGCTTCAGATAATGGCGTTGGTCTTGATTGCAGCCGCCTTTTTTATGGTGGCCAGGAATTTTGATATTACGTTGTGAAGATACAACCGTGACGGTGTCACTGAGGTCAGTACCATCCGCGTGAGCGGATGGATCGACGAGCTTCTTTATCCCACCCGCTGACGCGGGCGGTACTGACCTAATCAACGAGGAGAGAATATGGAAATCAAAAAAGTTGGCGTACTTGGTTGCGGCCTGATGGGCTCAGGTATCGCGCAGACCGCGGCGATGGCCGGATTCGAAACCACTGTGCGCGAAGTATCAGAAGAACTGTTGCAGAAAGGCTTTGCCTCAATCGAGAAATCGCTGGAAAGATTTGCCGAAAAAGGCACGCTCACCGCGGAACAGCAGAAACAGGCGCGCGATCGTTTGTTCGGCACGACGACTTTCGACGACCTGGCAGATTGCGACATCATCATCGAAGCGATCATCGAAAATCTTGACGAGAAACAAAAGACCTATCGCGCTCTGGACGAGCTTTGCAAACCGGAAACAATTTTTGCGTCGAACACTTCTTCGCTTTCCATCACGCAGATGATGGTGGCCGCCTCGCCCGAGCGGCAGCAACGCTTTATCGGGATGCATTTCTTCAATCCGGTGCCAATCATGAAATTGGTGGAGGTCGTGCGCACGATTCTCACCGATACGGATGTTTACGAGGACGCGGTTGCCTTCGGCAAGAAACTGGGCAAGGTCCCCGTGCGCGCCAGCGACAAGACCGGCTTCATCGTGAATCGGCTGCTGGTTCCCTACATGCTTGATTCGATTCGCGCGTTGGAAGAGGGCGTAGGCTCGATTGTCGATATCGACAACGCGATGAAACTGGGCTGCGGCTATCCGATGGGCCCGTTGACGCTCGGAGATTTCGTCGGGCTCGACACGACCTATTACATCGCTGAAATCATGTTCAATGAATTTCGCGAGAAGCGTTTTGCGCCGCCGCCGCTTTTGAAACGCATGGTCCTGGCCGGATTGTACGGGCGGAAATCAGGTCGAGGATTTTACGACTACACGAAGGACCCGAAGAATCCGACGCCGATGAATCTGGTGTGAGAATTAGCCGCGGATGAACGCAGATAGACGCGGATACGAAAAAGAAAACAAGCCACGAAAAGGCACAAAACGCAGAACCGATTATTCACTCGGAGTCTTTTGTGCTTTTTGTGCCTTCTTTTTATCCGCGTCTATCTGCGTTCATCCGCGGCCAATTCATTTCGTCTGCTTGAACTCTGACATTCCGTGGCTGTTGAGAAACGCCAGCAGCTCGGACCGCGTCTGATCGCTTGCCTCGCCGGCCGTAAACGAGAAGAAGAACTTTGTGCCCGCCGGAAATTGCGCAAGCTTCGCTTTCAAATCATCCATCGACTGAAAGTCGTACTGCGCAACCCGCGCATGAAATCTATTCTGCGACGAGTAGTCGAACGAGAGAGTCAGCGCCTCATGCTCCCAATCTTTAAGATAGTTGTTTAGTTGCTGTTGCAATCGTTTGACCTTCGTCATTTGAGAGAGGCGTTGCAGCTTGGCCTTGTCCGTCAGCCATGATTTGCCCGTAGCCAATGCTTGCATCAGGTTCTGGCCAAGTCCCACTTGATATTGCCGATCCTCACCCTTGCCCGACATGCTGTCGGCTGACATCAAATCCAACTCTGATTCGTGTCCTTCCCAACGCGCGGTCCAACGCGTGTAGCGCTGCCAGAGAACAGATTCCGCGTTCGCCGATCCAAATTTTCCCAGCATCGTGGCCGCCGTCATGGCTACTTCCGGATCGGGATCGTCAAGGCTGCGAATGCCAATCTCTTCGAGCAAGGGATCGTAGTGGATCTCGGAAATGTTTTGGAATAACTCAGTGTTGCACGCAGAGAATTTCGCGCCGCGAAGGGCGATGGCCTGCTCGATTCGCGGGCGGGCGGCCGCGGGATTTACTCGCAGGAGATAAGCGAGCAATGGATTCTGAATCGCGCAGGCCCATTTGCCGATCAGAGGATCAAGTTTGTCCGTGACTTGCGAGAGGATGGCATCGCTTGAATAGCGAGCGATGAGCGACGCGAGATTCGAAGAACCATCCAGGTCCTGACTGGCCGCCAGATGTTCCGCGAGCGCCGTGTCGACCTCGGGAAGTGTCTTGTCCGGCAAGAGTCCCAAAACCTTCGCGCCATAACGAGGGCGCGGTCGAGTGATCTCAGTAATGATCGCCGGGCGCGCGCCTGCCGGGTCAAGTTCGTACCAATGTTTGAGTGCGCTCGCGCTCAGCTGCAGCGATTCATACGCGTTGGACTCGCGCATCTCTGTAAAGTCAGCGTACGACTCGGCGTACCGCTTCAGCAGCGGGATCATTGCCGGGCTTGCGATCCTGTTCCAGTTATAGTTCAGCAAAGAGTTCTTTACACTGTCCGGCAGCAGGCCGAATTTAGAGAGCAACTGGTCCACCAGCTTGTCGGTCGTTTCCTTCGGAACCTCGAGACCACTCCAGGCCTCGGTCACCGCGGTGTTCAGACTAATCGTCAAAGCCTTTCCGCGTTTTATCGGCAAGGCGGCAATCAACTTTTCGACAATGGTTTGTCGCGCGCGCTGCCAACTCGGGTCAAGCGGGCTGGCTTCGAACGAAACCATCCGCAGCACGTAGAGGAAAGAACTATCGATCGGGTGATCCGGATCGGCGAGCTCTGCTTCGAGCGCGGCGCGAGCAACTTCGCGTTCAGGCGAAGAGATCAAACCGAGCGTGCAAATGTTATCGAGCCCGCCGGGATCCTCGCCCCGCAGGCGTTTGGCCAGTTCTCGGGTCGAATCAGCGGTCCCCAAAAAGCGAAGCGTCAGCATGGCCTGCACGCGTGAAGCCTCGTGCTGCTCGATCTCAGACGATCTCTTTGGCGCCGGCGCGTCCAGCGCGGCTGATGCGTCGCCGAGGACCTTCTTCTGCCATGCAGAATCTGCCGGAATTATCTTCAACGCAATCTCGTTTGATCTGACTATGATCGGAGTAGCTCCAAACGCGTTCGACGGATCGCGCACGGATACGCGGTCGCTGTTAATGACGATTCGATACTCACCCGGTTGCGTGAAACGGAGCCATTCGTTGAGGTTCAGATTGATCGTCCAGGGAGTTGGCGATAGAAATTTAAAGCTTGTCAGCCCACCCATGTTTCCGCGGTGAGTCGGCAACGGATCGACCGCCCCTTCCGAAGGCGTCACGGTAAAGTGCTCATAGTTCATGCGCCCAATGCGATCATACTGAGCTGCATTAATCTGGTAACGATCCTTAACTTTGCTGCTAAAGGCGAGTTGCAGGGGAATTGTCTCGCCAATTTGGAATTCTTTTTGTTTAGTGGCGATTGTCGCTTCCAGCACCACCGCGCGATCGATTGAAGGCAGAGACTGCGCCCCGGCGCGCCACGCGCTGGCGACAACCAGCAGGAGCAGGATGGAAGCGCGCTTATTCTTGATGGGTGAATTCATTTCGCTTGCTCGACAAAATCCTTCGTGCGGGGATCTCGCGGTGAATTCAGAATCTGGCCGGTAACTCCGTATTCGACTACTTCACCGGCTTCCATGTAAAGCAGATTGTCCGCGAGCCCTTCCAGAAAGCCGATCGAGTGCGACACGATCACCATCGTGTGGCCTCGTTCGACAAAGCCGCGGAGCAACGAACGCAAACTGGCGCTGCGTTTTGGATCGAGTGCGCTTGTCGGTTCGTCAAACAACAAAAACGCCGGATGCATTGCCAGCGCGCGGGCGATGGCGACGCGCTGCTGCTCGCCGCCCGAAAGCGATTCCGGATAACGACGGGCTTTTTCTTTCAAGCCGACTGATTCAAGCAACTGGAGGGCTTCAGTCTCAGCTTCCTTTCGCGCTCGCGCCAGCACGTGCGTCGGGGCTTCGATGATGTTGCCCAGCACGCTGAGATGCGGAAACAGATAGAGATGTTGAAAGACTGTGCCTACTTTTCTTCTCAGCTCGGTGACGCGTCGCGCGTATTCATGTTTCGAAAGACTCGCTTCCAGCTTCACCTCATCGCACTCAATCGTGCCGCCGTCAATTCGTTCCAGTCCGTTCAGACAACGCAGGAGGGTCGTCTTGCCGCTGCCGGAAGCGCCAATAATTCCGAGCACCGTTTGCGGCGCGACCTCCAACGACACGCCGCGCAGGATGCGCGTGCCGTTGGCGTTCTTGATGAGATCGGTGACTCGAATCATTGGTCTAACATGCAGTCTGGGCGGGCGGTAGCCCGGCTCTAAACATTTCAGTCTGTGATCTCCACCGACGCAGCACAGACTGAAGTCTGTGCCACTTGCTACACCACTTCCGCTTCCACCGCTTCGATCGCGTCTCGTCTTTGCAGACGCCGTTCAAGCCTGCGCGCCAGATGCGCCATCGGCAGACTCATTGCCAGGTAATACAAAGACACCGCAACGCCCAGCAACAGAAATTGGCCCGACGCGTTTGCCAATTCGCGATACGCGGTCGCCAATTCCCAAACTGAGATGGCATAAGCCGTCGAAGTGTCTTTGAAAAGCGAAACAAAATCATTCGTCATCGGCGGCAGAGCGATGCGAAATGCCTGTGGCATGATGATGCGACGGAAAGCGAGCAGAGGGCTCATGCCCAGCAAGTACGAAGCTTCCCACTGGCCGCGCGGGATTGCTTCGAGCGCGGCGCGGTAAACCTGCGACTCGTACGCCGCATAATTCAATCCCAAACCAATCAGCGCCGTCAGCCATCCGGGCATCGCCAGCCCGATTGTCGGCAATCCAAAATAAAGAAAAAGCAGTTGCACCAGAACCGGCGTGCCCCGAAAGAATTCCACATAAATCGTGCACAGCCATTGAATTAAACGCGGTCCCTTCCATTGCCCGATGGCTACCGGCATGCCGAGCACGAGCGCGATGAACATCGAACCAAAAGCAATCAGCACCGTGACGACCGCCGCACGCGCCAGACGCCAAATCGCTTCGCGCCAGTTGAAGGTGGACGAAGTTATGTCGTATGCAGCTTCGTTAGTTTTCTGATCAGATTGGTTCGGCGTTTTCAGTTCAAGCTGAGCGTCGTTCCACAATCCCCATTTGCGCAGGATCTTTTCCAGCGAGCCGTCCTGAATAATCTTGTCGATCGCCGCATCAACTTCGGTCTTCAACGCCTCGTCGCCTTTGCGCAAGCCGATGTTGTAAGTACCGCGAAAGAACGGCTCGGTCGCGCGTTTCAAGGTAGTGCTCTTGCTGACGTAAAAAACTTCGGCCGGCACGTCCATGATCACCGCGTCGATGCGTTTCAATTCGAGATCGCGATACGCCGCGACCGGATCGGCATAGCCCTTCATCGGAATTCGTTCTTTTTCCAGCAGCCGCGATGCGGCCGTGTTTCCCAGAGTTCCGACAACCCGGTTCTTACAGTCGGCCAGCGAATGAATCTGTTGCTCGTCATTGCGAACGGTTAAGGCGAGCTGAAAAATGTAGTAAGGCTTGCTGAATAGAATCTGCCTTTGACGATCGGCAGTCGGCTCGAGGCCGTTAACGATCACATCAAACGATTTGCGTTGCAGCGCCGAAACCAGCGTCTCCCAATCAGACGGCACGAACTCAGCCTTACGGCCCATGGCCGCAGCCAGGACGTCCACCATCTCTTTCTCGTACCCGATGTATTGGTCAGGATGATTTGGATCGTTGAAGACGTACGGCGCGCCGCCGCTGGGATCAGCGCCCCAGCGCAGAGGTTTTTGGGCAAGGACCGAAATCGAACCGAAAAAGATCGCGGTCAACGCCAGAGTCATTAAACTGAATGACCTTCGCACTATCTGTGTGACTCAACCAGACGGACTGAATTCGCGCCCGCATTGTATCTTGAGAAAGAAAAATTGTAAGGGCTGATACGCGAGCTTGGCCGACAAAGAGGGAGTGTTTAGAAGCCGCCGCCCAAAGGATTCAAATCAATGGATTGCCTTTATGTAGCCCAGGCGTTTACGCCTGGGTAAGAAAAAGAGGATGTCCGGGAAGCCCCATTAATGGGGCTTCGATAGAATCACCTTCGAAATCTCCCAGGCGTTAACGCCTGGGCTACAGAAAAGAATCAGTCAGATGGGTAGAAGGCGATGATTGATACGTCAGCGGCGGTACATTGGTGACAGCAACGATCTTATGTTTCGCCCCTCTGGGGCTACGTTATTCGGGTTGACGTAGTCCCATGGCTCGCGCCATGGGCTACAGATCTTCCGCCGCTCCGCGGCTGCTGCGATTGCTGAGCGACGTACACCCTGGGAATACAGCGAAAATCTTGTTGACGTGTGCAAGCTCGTGTAGCATGTCGCTGCTCTAATTCAAACTTTTGCGCTCGCTGCGGACAACGATGTCCGCGTTCTAAGAACCATGTGCACAGACAGAAGAGATTTCTTGCGCGCCACGGCCGGCGTGGTTGGCGCCTCGCTCATTGGAAGCAAATTCGCTTTCGCTGACACGACCGACGTCGATTCAATTCAACAACCGCAACAGGTTCCCGAACTGATCAGACGCCTGCCGCGGATGACTCAGGGCATAGTCCCCATCTCTGAAGATGAACGGAAGGCGCGCATCGCCAAGGCCCAACGTCTGATGGGCGAGCACAAGATCGACGCCATCTACCTTGAGCCCGGCACTACCATGTCTTATTTCACGAACGTGCGCTGGAGCACCAGCGAGCGCATGTTTGCGGTGGTGATTCCGCGGCGCGGCGAGCTTGCCTGGATTTGCCCCAAGTTCGAAGAAGAGCGCGCCCGTGAGTTGATCACTCTCGGCACCGACATTCGCACGTGGGAAGAAGACGAGAGTCCCTATCGGCGCGTCGCAGAAATCTTTCGCGATCGCGGGGTGAGCACCGGGCGCGTCGGGATCGAAGAGCGCGTCCGCTTTTTCCTGTATGACGGAATTCGAATGGCGGCGCCGCGGGTGGAATTCGTCAACGCGATGCCAGTGACCGCCGGGTGTCGCATGTACAAGTCGCCCGCGGAAATTGCCCTCATGCAAAAGGCGAACGACCTGACGATACTCGCCTATCGCGCGACCTGGGCCACGATGCGTGAGGGCATGCCGCAGGCTGAATTTTCCGGGAACTGCGCCACTGCGTTTCGCAATCTCGGCGTCACGGGCGGTGTCTTTTGCAGCTTTGGCAAATACACCGCGTTTCCGCATGGCAGCAGCACGCCGCAAACTTTGCAGGAAGGCGATGTCGTGCTGATGGACGGCGGCTGCAATGTCGAAGGCTACCAGTCAGACATCACGCGCACGTTTGTATTCGGCAAACCAACGCAGCGCCAGCGCGACATCTGGAACCTCGAACGCAAGTCGCAGGACGCCGGTTTCGCCGCTGCTAAAGTCGGTGCGCCCTGCGAAGCCGTTGATGCCGCCGCGCGCAAAGTGATCACCGATGCCGGGTTCGGACCAGACTACAAAGTTCCCGGCTTGCCGCATCGCACCGGTCACGGCATTGGCATGGACGGTCATGAATGGACGAACTTTGTGCGGGGCAACAAGACCCCGATTAAACCAGGAATGTGTTTCAGCGACGAACCAACCGTGGTGATTTACGGCGAGTTCGGAATTCGTCTGGAAGATTGTCTTTACATCACCGAGAACGGACCGAAGTTCTTTACCGAACAGAGCGAATCAATCGAGAAGCCATTTCCTGACCGCGCACCTGGCCAGTAGTGTCTTACTTTGACTTTGCGCGTCTCTGCGTCTTTGCGTGAGATTTCTCTTGCCAGGTGATCTCACGCAAAGGCGCAAAGCCGCAAAGAAAAACCGCAAAGTAAGACACAACTATCCAACAGCGACCACCAACGGAGGCACTCAAAATGGGTCAATACGTGCTGCAACAGCTTGGCTACGCCACGCCAATGCTCATCGTCTGTTTGGTCGGAATTATTCTCGCGGCAGTTTTCGTCCGCAAGTTTCCCTTTCCGGCGATGCTGACCCTGGCTGGGTGCGTCATCCTGTTCCTCAACATCTTCGCGATCACTATGACGCAGGGGTATTTCATTCAGGCTCGAGTAGAGTCCGGATGGTCCGCAGCGCAATTCAGTCAACTGACCATGATCGTCTCGGCGATCGGCGCCATCGTTCGAGCGTTAGGCACCGCGCTGCTGGTGGCCGCCATTTTCATTGGCCGGAAAACCAAACCCGCCAGCGAACCGCTTTAGTTCCCTTGTCACCTCCAAATTTTCTGGAAAATCCTTCCGATTTGCTTTTGGAAGGCTGATTTCTTTCGGCATTTTCTTAAGCACGCGAGAAAGATCTCGCCAACTTCTAAAGTTAGTCGCCGAAGGAGCGTACGGGAAATATGAAATTGTTTTCGAAAACATTACTTGGTTGCGCGGTGCTGGCAATCATTGCTTGCGCGAGCGGGAGTGCTAATGCGGATGGAATCATGTTGGTCAGTCCGCAGATTTCCAAGCTGGTGCCACCGATATCCGCGCTGAACTTTGAACATCATGGTGCGCGCCGGACTGAGTCGGGTGGCGTGCGTTGGAATGGGACGTCGGACGTCTCGTTTGGCGACATCAGTGCCGGGCCTCATCAACACACGGTGTCACTTACGGAACTGGGGATTGGTCGCGCGAGTGATCTGCGCGTGCTGTTGAATATCAACGAAGCCAACGGCGGCGCGAAAATGCCCATCACTGTTGACTCGTTGGTTTTGACGGCTTATGACAGCAACGGAAATAGCGTATTCAGCGCATCGCTGGTGAATGGACCGGTGTCACTGGAGCAGTTCAAAAAGGGACAAGGTTCACAATCGGATTATCTCTTTGGTTTGGACAGCGAAGCGGCGGCCCGACTGCAAGCGGCTGTTGACCAGAATCCCAACTTGCGGCTGGGTCTCACGGCAGCGTTGAGCAACGTCGATGGCGGGCCGGAAAGATTTTATTTCGCGGCCGGCGCACAACCGACCCCTGAACCGGCAACTCTCGTTTTGCTTGGGACCGGCCTGGCCGGCATCGCCGGCGCGGCGCGTCGTCGACGCAAAGCCAAAGCAGCGGCAGCGGTAAGCGAAACGACCAACGCCTAAAATTTTTCTAAAACGATTTAGTTCCTGCGAGCCGGACGCTGTGAAGCGCTCCGGCTCGTTTTGTTTTTCTGGGGAAAGCGCGCTTAACGCTTCGGGCTGTCCGACTCTCGCCATTTCCGAAATCAACGTAAGGCTATTGACAGAACCGCCTCAGGGGCATACTCCCTGGTTAGACAAGCGCGTCACCACCGCTTCTCAAATTCCCTGAACTGTTCCTCGAGCTTCCACTGCAACTTTGCTTTCTCGCTGCCTTCAACGAATTGGCGGCACGCGCTGGTCGTCAGACTCATCGACGCTATGTCTTGTCGGCATTGCGTTACCGGAACGAACCGCCGCCCGTCGCTCCACAAGCCGCCGCCGGAAATAAACGAATACTGGAGGCTGTTGCGGGCCATGGCTTTCAACTGTACGTAATCGAGCCCCTGATCCTGCACGGCGCGCAAATATTCACGCGAGATTTCTGAACGCGAGACGCCTTCATCATCCGTGGCCAGGGCCACTGCAACTCCGTATTTCAAATAAGTCTTGAGCGGGTGGCGCGGTCCGCTAATGCCAAGAATCGAATCGTTGCTCGACAGGCATATTTCGACCATCACGTTTCGGCGCGCCATTTCTTTCAAAAGGTTGTAGGGCGCAGTCTCGTGCAAAAGATCCACGCCGTGACCGATGCGATCGGCGCGAGCCTTCATCACCGAGTCGCGTATGTGAAACGTCAAATCATTGGGTGGAACCATGCCCGGCGCCAGTTCGCCCGCGTGCAGACTGAGGTGCGCGCGCGGATAGATCGGTCGAAGAAACTGGAGCATTTGCATGTGCACGGCGAAGTTCTGCATCGACGCCTTACCGTCTTCCGCCTGCACCAGGTTCAGCGCGACTACTTTTGAATTCGGATCGTTAGCCAGCGCAAAACCTGTCACCATTTGCGCGAACACCGGCCCCAGGTCCGAGCCGCGGGCGACTTGCGCGATATAACGAATCACGACTCCGCAACCTGCGTCGGCCTGCGGCGTACCGCACTTCAGGATGCTGTCCTTTTCAGCTTCAGCATCGCTCAGGTTCTTAATTGCCAGCGGTACTGCCGCGTCGATTCCATTAGTTTTCAATTTGCTCAGCGTGCTTGCCGCGTTTCCATCCCACCCGACTTTGTTGCCGATCTGACTTGAGAGCACGCCCGTCGATGTGCCGTCCGGAGTCAGCATCAATTCGAGATACAGCACGTGACCGTGGGCAGCTCGGGTGACTGCTTCCGCGAGCATCTTTCCATTTTGGTTGTAAGTAGCCACGCCGAACTTGGCGAACGTGTCAAAGAAATGATCGTGACCACTTTCACCCGACAACTGCCAGTTGCGCATGGACCACGCGTCGATGATCTGCTGGAAGAGGACCGAATTCGTGAGGGCGTCCGCTATGGGAACCTGACCTGTCGTGCATGGCGCCAGCGACGCGACCCACGTCGTGGTGTTCACACAATCGCCGGCGGCCGCAGCCCATTGAATATAAGACTCGGCATAAATCGCGCCCGAAAGGTGACTATGCAGGTCTGCGCCTTTGGGCATTTCCAGAAGAAACGCGAACAGTTTGGGCGGGGAGCTGCGGATGGAGGCAAAGTATTTAGCCGCACGTGCGGTCGGCCCGGTGGCCTGAGCCGCGATTGTTACTGCGTAAAAAAGAATCGCGGCCAAAGCTGCGGTGGAATTTTTGAGCCACGAATGTCGTTGACGTTGTTTTCGCAATGGTCCTCTCCTGTGCTCCGGATTGTGAGGTCGCGCCATTCTATGCGACAGCGTTACTACAGTCTATGTGCATCGATTCAACTAGTAAGGTAAATGTGTTGCTCGAACACCGTTGCTGGCAGTCCCGGAGGGACCGAATGTTTATAGAAGCCCGACCATAATGGAAATCAAGCTCCGGAGGAGCGAAACAATCCAGGGTCAACTGGTTTCAGTTACGCTCCTCCGGAGCTAAAGACATCGTCGACGTCAGCTCTATAAACATTTGGCCGCTCCGCGGCCAGTTCCGTAATCTCTCATGCTCACACCGCCAGAATTACCACTACCTGGTTCCAATTGACAAAGCCGCGGATGCGCATAGAAGATGTCGCTATTTTCCACTCAAGGAGACGTCATGCGCATCAAGCTAACTATTTTTCTTTTGATATTGATGTTTACTGTCCTCACTTTTCAGCCATCCCGCGCATCCCGCGCGAATGCACCCAGCAAATCATTCACCGCCTACCTTTACGTCGAAGTCGAAACCAAGGTCTATCGCAAAGGCATCGAGATCAGCAGCGAGAATCCCGAAGAGCGGCGTTGGTATTTTTCAAACGTCGTCGAGCAGCCGGAAGACGTGCCTTCGTACTCGCTCGTCAAACAGAAATTCATGCCGTACTTCAGTCGTAACGTAATGGATCCCTTCGAAGCGCGCGGCTTTTCGCTTGATTACGGTGAACAGGACGTGAAGGTCTGTGGCGAGACTTCGCGGGCGAATTACGAAACCAGAGAGGAAGCTGTGGCTGAGCGCGAGAAAGAGATCGAATACCGCAAGGGCCAGAGCGGAAACATCTATTCGTTTGAACTGGTTTGGGGCCCGGCCAAAGGCGAAGAGACGAGCAAGCCCAAACTGATCTATCGCGACAAGGAACAGCCGAACTACGGGGCGCCGAAATAGGCCGTGTCAGAAGCCCGACCGTTAGGGAGGGCAAGATTAGCAAAACGAACTTTCCTTCATCGCAATCCCTAGAGGCACGCGTGAGCAAGGGAAACGCCCGGCAATCTTGCCCTCCCTGACGGTCGGGCTTCTGACACGCATCAGCGTCCTCTGTGTGACTCGGTGTCCTCTGTGGTAAAAGAGAATCATTAACCACTGAGGACACAGAGGACTCCTTGCTCAACTTTGCAATTCAAACCGCGCGCGATGCCGGGCGCGTTCTGGCAGAGCGCTTCGGGCGGAAGATCGAAATCTCAAACAAGAGTGAGATCGATCTGGTAACCGAATCCGATCTTGCGTCCGAACGCCTGATCATTGATCGCATCAAAACTCACCACCCTCGTCACGCAATCCTGGCTGAAGAATCCGGCGCGAGCGAACCAGTCGATCGCGAAAAGCAGAGCGACTGGCGCTGGATCATCGATCCTCTCGACGGCACGACTAACTACGCGCACGGCTATCCCTGCTTCTGTGTTTCGATTGGATTGGAATGCAAAGGCCGCCTCGAACTCGGAGTGGTTTACGATCCGATTCGCGACGAGATGTTTACCGCTGAGCGCGGCCAGGGCGCGTCGCTGAACGGCCGGCGTATTCGAGTGTCGCCGACGCCGACGTTGGCTAGCGCGCTTTTGTGCACCGGATTTCCATACGACGTACGCGAGCGCAGCGAGTTCGCGCGGCATTTCTCAAATTTTATTATGGCTGCGCAAGGCGTGCGTCGCGACGGCGCCGCGGCGCTCGATCTCGCTTACGTGGCGGCCGGCCGGTTTGATGGATTCTGGGAAGAAGGATTGAAGCCCTGGGACGTTGCGGCCGGCGCGCTGATGATCGAGGAAGCCGGCGGGCGCATCTCAGATTATGACAATGGGCCTCTGAACATCTTCACGCCGCCCGTACTCGCCAGCAATGGCTTGATTCATGAAGAGATGATGAGCGTGCTGAAAGCTTAAGACAATTCGGATAGTGTTTAGAGGCGGGCTACTGCCCGCCCGTCTTAAGATGAAAAGGCGGGCCGTAGCCCGCCTCTAAACGTTTCAAAGAGTTAACATTTCAAAGAGTAAACATCTCAAAGCTCTGACTGGACAATCTCAGCCAGCCGCGCTGTCTCGCGGCGCGCGCATTGACGCGTGTCTTCATCTTCACAAGGAGCAACATGAATGGGCGGGTGATAGGTGATCTCAACCGGCCGGCGCAGGCGCGGGAAGCGATATGTATTAGGCCAAACTTTTTCGCCGCCGCGAATCGTAACCGGCAGAATCGGAACCCCGGCCTCCAAAGCCATGCGCACGGCGCCGGCTTTGAATTTTCTGGTTGAGCCGTCCGCGTTGCCACGCCCGCCTTCGGGAAAAATTACGACGGCGCCGCCTTCGCGGATCCACTGCAAGGAACGTCGAATCGGAGCGGGATCGGTCCCTTCCAACTGTAAAGGCCAGGCGCCAAACCCACGCAGACACACGCCAACTATTGGCCAGTTGAAGGCCGCATCCCACGCAAGAAATCTGACCGGTCGCTTGACCAGACAACAAATCCAGAACGGGTCAATGTAGGTCTGATGATTCGCCGCAATGATGAGACCGCCGTCCATGGGAATGTGTTCAAGATTGCGCCAGCGCATGCGCCAGAATACGCGACTGAGAAAAGCGACAATGGGGCGCAGGAGGCTGAGCACCCACTCAGGTAGCGCCCGGGGGTACGGACGCGAGCCGTTGCGCGGCGGAGTTTCTTCGATGCTGGTAGGAACGCTCACTAAAAGTAAGCCATTGGCACTCAATTCAAATAAGGAGTGCCGCGATTAATTTTCGTATGATTGGTGAAATTCCATCTCGTTGAGCCACGACTCCGGCATTTCCTTTTGGCTCAACCGGTCGTCATTCCATTGTTCGCAGTGTGTACAGTCAAAGCCACGGTACTCAAAAGCTTCCGTCTTCGTCAAACCGATTTGATTCTTACCGCCACATTCGGCAAAGGTACAGCGCCGCTCAATTTCGATGAGCAAAGTTTCGCGCGGAAACTTGAAGGTGGACTCAGTTCTGGTCTTCATCGCTACTCAGTGGCACAGCCTTCAGTCTGTGATTTGCACTCTCAAAATCACAAACTGAGGTAATCGCTGATAAGGTGGTGACGCTCACAAAACACTCTACTTAAGTCCCGTAGGGACGAAATATTTATAGCACGGTGAATAGGCTCAAACCCTAAAGCTCCTTTAGGAGCGACATCAGCTTCTGCCGCCCATAAATGGGCTGAGGAATTCATTGGGTGCCGCCGTTTTCTATAAATATTTCGTCCCTACGGGACTGACCAAAGTCGAACCCAGCGCGTGGGCCGGTTTGAATGGTGGTTGATCAGAGCTTCCTTCAGTACTTAGTGCGCTCATAGATCACAGACTGAAGTCTGTGCCACTCTGCTTCAATCCTATAGAGGCCATTCTCCGCCCACAAATTGCAAGTGGAGTCGCGCAATGCCTTCAGCTCCGACGCGCCGGCTACGGATCACGGCCACAAGGGAAGCTCCTGTCTGAGGGCTGCTGACTCTGACAAAACGGCCGGGCCGAAGCGCCAGCGTGGTGAAAACAGAGGCGCCCGTTGCGCTGATGTTTTCCGTGACTGTGCTTTCGCTTTCCGAAAAAGTTCCATTGTCGGCAAACACTTCCAGGGTGATTTCGATCGGAATCGTGTGCCGGGTCTCTTTGCGCTTATCTGTAACCTCGATCTGCGAAAGCTGTTCGTCAGACTCTTCCTGAACCGTCCAAAGACCGGCATTCCCCGCGCTCGCAATCTCATAGCGACGCGCCGGATCGCTCGCAAATGTGCGCGGCGGATGCTTGCCCACAAAGGCGACGCCGAATTCAACCAGCGCGCCATGTTCCTTTGCCGGATCGAGCACCTGAACGTTTCTTACCAGCGACCAGACGCGATACTGATCTTCAACGTGATCGAAACAACGGAGCTGTCGTGGCATCGCCAGAGTCAGCAGTAAGAGACGACCAGTTTCAGTCGGGCGTTTGAGACGCAAACGAGCGCCGAATGGAGTCACATCCACCAGGCGAGACATCTCGCTCCATTCATAATCTACGGTCTCACGACAATGAACTCGCACCGGCAAAGCCAGCGCAAATCGCTCGCGCAACCGCTTGGATTTTTCGTCAGATTTGGCGACTTCGTCCGACACGAGATTACCCTGCCAAACTATTTACTCGACGCGCCGGCTAATTTCAACGAAAGCCGCATATTTATTGGCTTTCTGGTCGATTTTGCGCTTGGTAATTATGCTGTTTCGCGCTAAAATATCATCGAAATTTGACCGCGTGAATTACGGCTGCCCCGAAGTCGGAAACATAATCCAAAGCAATCAAGAATTCGTGCCAATTAATTCAGTCGAAGAGGGCTACTCAGTCGTTTCTTCTTTGCAGAACTATGGGAGTAGCGCGGATTGTATCGGAAAGGTTTGATTAATGGAAACAGCAGAGCGACAACACGTAAGTATCGAAGACGAGATGCGGCGGTCATACCTGGACTATGCAATGTCGGTGATCATCGGCCGCGCGTTGCCCGACGTGCGCGACGGTTTGAAGCCGGTGCATCGCCGCGTGCTGTGGGCCATGCATGAACTCGGCAACGCTTACAACAAAGCCTACAAGAAAAGCGCGCGTGTCGTCGGCGACGTCATCGGTAAATACCATCCGCATGGCGACACCGCCGTTTACGATACGATCGTTCGCATGGCGCAGGATTTTTCCATGCGCTATCCGCTAATCGACGGGCAGGGAAATTTTGGATCTATCGATGGCGACGCGCCCGCCGCGATGCGTTACACGGAAGTGCGCATGGCCAGGTTGACCAACGAAGTGCTGGCCGACATCGAAAAAGAGACGGTTAACTTTCAGCCGAACTACGACGAAAGTTTAAGCGAGCCCACCGTCATGCCAACCCGGCTTCCTAATCTGTTACTAAACGGATCAGAAGGCATCGCCGTCGGCATGGCGACCAAGATTCCGCCGCATAATCTCACCGAAGTCGTCGACGCTACAATTACCGTCCTGAAAGATCCGGCGATCGGCATCGAAGACCTGCTCAAGATCGTGAAGGGTCCGGATTTTCCCACGAGCGGCTTTATCTGTGGCCGCGAAGAAATCAAAGAGTCCTATCGCACCGGTCGCGGCATCCTGCAAATGCGCGCCCGGGCTTCAATTGATCGCATCGGTCGCGGTTCGCATGAGCGAGACGCGGTGATCATCTCTGAACTGCCATTCCAGGTTAACAAGGCCAAACTGATCGAGCGCATCGCCGAACTGGCAAATGAAAAGAAGTTGGAAGGCATTGCCGAAGTGCGCGACGAGTCCGACCGCCACGGCATGCGCATCGTCGTCGAGCTCAAACGCGACGCCGTGCCGCAGGTCGTACAAAACAAACTGTTCAAGCTTACGCCGATGCAAACCTCGTTCGGCGTAATCTATCTGGCCATCGTTAACGGTCAGCCGCGCGTCCTGAATCTAAAAGAGATCCTGGAACACTTCATCGACTTTCGTCGCGAAGTTGTGCGTCGCCGGACTGAATATGAACTGCGCAAAGCGAAAGCCCGGGCGCACATCCTCGAAGGTTTGACCAAAGCGATCGACGCGCTCGACTACATCGTCACGTTGATTCGGAACTCGCGCTCCGTTGACGAAGCGCGCACGTGGCTGACGGGGGATCTGAAAACAACCAGCGAAGTGAAATCATGGAAGGGTATTCCCTCGAATGAACCACTGAATAAATACCTGCCGAAGCTTCGGAAAGCGATGGAGGGTCTGGCGTTTTCCGAGATTCAGGCGCAGGCGATTTTGGATTTGCAGCTGCGCCGGCTGTCGGCTCTCGAGCGGCAAAAAATCATCGACGAATACGAGTCGATCATTAAATTGATTGCCGAACTGGAAGAGATTCTGGGCAATGAAAAATCCCTGCGCCGGGTAATCATTAACGAACTCGAAGAAGTTAAGAAGGAATTCGGCGATGCACGCCGCACAGAGATCACTGAAGCCGGGACCGACTATTCGATCGAAGACTTAATCGCCGACGAAGAAGTAGCGATTACTGTGACCAAGAACGGGTACATCAAGCGCACGCCGGTAACGACCTATCAACGGCAGGGACGCGGCGGCAAGGGCCGGTTCGGCGCGATGGCCAAGAACGACGACTATGTCGAGCATCTTTTCATAGCTTCGACCCACGCGTACCTGATGGTTTTCACCGACGATGGGCTGGTTTACAAGATGAAGGTCCACGAAGTTCCCGACGCGGCGGCTGCTTCGCGCGGTAAGGCAGTCGTGAATCTGATTCAGATTTCATCCGATCGCAAATTGGCGGGCGTCGTCCCGGTGCGCGAATTTGCCGAAGGACGTTACGTCTTGATGGTTACGCGCAAGGGCGTGATCAAGAAAACGTCGCTGGCCGATTTTCAGAACATTCGTTCAAACGGCATCATCGCCATCAATATCGACGAAGGTGACGAGCTGCTGGACGTGGTGCTTACTGACGGCACGAAACGAATCTTCATTGCGACGCACAACGGTTTTGCGATTCGCTTTGACGAGAAGAACGCGCGGCCGATGGGACGCGCTACGCGCGGCACGCGCGGCATCGATCTACGCAAGGACGATTTCGTGGTCTCGTTGTGCGCGGTATCGTCAGACGACAATGAAAAGATGCTGTCGGTTTCCGAGCAGGGTTACGGCAAGCAAACTCCGATTTCGACTTACCGTCTGCAATCGCGCGGCGGCAAGGGCGTCATCAACATGAAGACGACCGACAAGACCGGCAAGGTTGTCGCCGTATTTCCTGTCGATGAAGAGTCTGAAATCATGATCATCACTCAGCAGGCGAAGTTGATTCGTCTGGAAGCCGGGCATATCCGTAAGACCGGCCGCAGCGCCCAGGGTGTACGGCTGATTAAGACTGACGAAGGCGATATGGTGACCAGTGCGTCGTTGGTCCAGGCGGCGGCTGAGGACGAGACGGAGGAGGTTCAGGGTTAAACGCGAGCCTGACTAAACGTGAGTGAGATTTCATCGCGGCAGGAAAGACAGTTTTCCCAGTCTTCCGCCTCTGTGTTCGATCACACTTGCAGGAGTCCTTCAATCGCCATGCGGTAGGACAAGTCTTGCGAAATCAAAATGACGCCGGGGCTGGGCTGTCTTTGAATGAACTGAGAGAACGCGTCTGGCATTGTTGTCACGTCATGCGACACCAGCACTCGACCTCTCGGAGCGGCAAGAGCCAGGACGGAACGATCGTCTAACCCAGCACGTCCAGCGTCGTGTGCGGTAGCGAAATCAACAGTCGGCTCGAGCCGTTTTAGTCCTTTGATAATCGGGACGCGAAGGTCAGCGTCGGCTTGGAACCGAATCTTCAAGTAAGAGCCTCTTGCATCTCGTCGAGCTTGCGATAGAGAAGAGGGTTAGATTCGCGAGCCTGCATACGCAGGCCTCGAACTTGCTCCGATTCCGCATCAGATGACGATCCACTTCATCGCGGTGTGAAAGATAGAATGTGATTGCGCCATAGACCTGCTCAAGTGAGAGCGTGTCGAAGTTATCAGCGATGCTTTCCGGAGACAGGCCGCTCAGATAGTCGTCGACAATGGAATCCAGGGAGACACGGGTTCCGGCGACTCGATAAGAATCGCCATCGACGTCGACATAATTGTGATTCGTTACCTGGCTCCTGGACTGATTCTAGTCACTAACCTTAGCGATCATCCAGAGTGATGCTTCGAAATCGCCGCTCCCTCGCCTTCCACCCAAATCTCGCCGTCCTCAAAAACTTCCTTCTTCCAAATCGGCACTGTGCGTTTGAGTTCGCGAATTGCCCATTCGCAGGCTTTAAAGGCGGCGCCACGATGCGGCGCGCTCACAGCAATTACGACGCTGGTTTCCCCAATCTCCAAACGGCCGGTGCGGTGAACGATGCCGATGTGTGCGATGTCGAACTGCGCATGGGCCTGATCACCCAGTCGCTTCATCTCACTCAAAGCCATCGGTTCATAAGCTTCATACACGAGGTAAAGCGTGCGTCGCCCCTTCGTCCATTCGCGCGCGTAGCCGTCAAGTGTTAACGTCGCGCCGCATTCCGGAAGTATGACGCGACGCGCGACCGCGCCGACGTTGATCGTCTCGGTGGTAAGTTCGAAGAAATCGAATGAACCGGGTTCACAGACTGAGGTCTGTGCTACTTCGCCGCCGCTTACGGGCGGAAACAGAGCAAGTTCGTCGCCGTCTCGAATTTCTCGATGGGCTTCGGCGTATTCCTGGTTCACCGCGAACAACAAAGAGTTCCCAAAGCGTTGCAAGTCGGGATAGGCCGAAAGGATTTCCGAACGGGCGCTGTCGGTTGTCGTCGGTGAAGTTAGATGGAACTCGATTTCTTCCTGACCGACAGCGTCTCGGGCGGCGCCGAAGAAAAGAATGCGTACCGAGATATTTGAGTCGCTTTGTGACACAGACTTCAGGAAACTCTGATCAAGTACCGCTACAGACTCTTGCAGGGGCTGGTCACAGAACGGCGGCGATTCATTAACCAGTCCCGTAGGGACGAAATATTTATAGAACACGGAGCGCCAAAGAATCTCTTAGCTCATTTATGGGCGGCACAAGCGCGATGTCGCTCCTAAAGGAGCTTAGCGTCTTAGTGCCGGGTCATGCGGCTATGAATATTTCGTCCCTACGTGACTCTGTTAGACGCTTCAACGTAATGTGCGAACTCTCAGGATCACAGACTTCAGTCTGGCATCCGTGGCCATGGGCTTTGAATCACAGACTGAAGTCTATGTTACTCGAGCTCGATCTTTTTTCCGCCGTGCCCGTTTCCTTTGGCGACTGAATGAAGGCGTGCCCGCTCTTCATAACCGGTCACCACGCGCGCCAGCAAATCACGCAGTCGATCAAGACGCTCGGACGTCGAACGCAGCTCGAGCAATTCCTGTTTTGTCTCTACTTCGATTTCCAGAGCCGCCGCGACCAGGAAAGACAACCTCTGGGGATCGGTATCGCTGATGTCCGGCAGGTTCCCGCGTTCGTCGTTCATAACGCGGATCGAATTGGCGACGCGCATAAACATCTTCGCGACATCATGCGAGTTCGAGCTGAGCGCCGATTCGTTTTCAACTTCGTCCTCGAAGTAATTCGCGCGCACCACCAGATACGAATCGCCGCGCTCGACATACGATTCCACCTCAAAGCGAACAACACCGATGGCCAGAATATTCGAGCGGCCGTCGGGCAGAGCCTGTGTCTCGGTAACTTCGGCGACGCAGCCGATATGGCCCGCCGGCGGCGTCTCTTTGTCAGAAGCGCTGGCGTCGAAATAGGACAAGCCGAAGAGATTGTCGCTGGCGCGAATGTCTGCGAGCATTTTCCGGTAACGGTCTTCGAAGATATGCAGCGGCATGGGCATGCCCGGAAACAACACTACCGGCAGAGGAAAGATCGGCAATTCCCTCACACCGCGCACTTTGTCCATGGCTTCGCTCATAGCTGCTGTTTTTATTCGAAAAGGGTTCTGGTATTAAGGTCACATTATCGCAGACGAATTATCAGAAGTCAGCAACGCGGAGGGCGGGCGCCGCGCGCGGCATCGGAAATCGAGGTGTGATACTCTGAACAGCACCCAAATCCGTCGGATTATTTTGCGGAGGAATTATGTCAGGCCTGGCCGAACGTGAGTGCGTCCCTTGTCGAGGCGGCGTCCCGCCTTTGAAGGGCGACGAGATTAAGCAATTCTCGACGCAGTTGCAGGATTGGCAAGTCGTCAACGAGCATCATCTGCAAAAAACCTACGAGTTTAAGAATTTTCGCGAAACGCTGGATTTCGTGAATCGAGTTGGTGAGCTGGCCGAAACGCAGGGCCATCATCCTGATATTTGTTTTGGCTGGGGTAAAGCTGACGTCACGATTTGGACACATAAGATTGACGGCCTGACCGAAAGCGATTTTGTCCTGGCGGCCAAGATTGACAGGCTCTAATTGGTACGCACGCCTCTGGCGTGCTGTTTATGTGTTCCGCCGACAGCACGCCAGAGGCGTGCGTACCGAACCTGACTTTGCAACAATCAGAAGGGGCAACTGACCGAAGTCGCGAGGGCATCGAATCGACTGTCGGGCAGCAAAGCCTCAGCTACAGACTTCAAATGCAATTTAACCAGACCAAATACTTCCTGCTGATCACGACTTTGCTGTTGTCGGTGGGGTTCGCTTACGGTCAGCAGCCGAAGCCCAGCCCCACGCCGGCGCCGGATCCCGGACAAGAAAAACCCGAGATTATTAACATTCGCCGCGTGCGTCTGCCAATCACGGTTACCGATAAGAAGGGCCAATTTGTTTCGGGATTAACGCAAGCCGACTTTCAGGTCACCGAGGACAAGACCCCGCAGCAGATCGAGTCGTTTACCAGCGAAGAGGCCGGCCGTCTGCCGCTCTACGTCGGCGTGTTGATGGATACGTCGCCCTCTACCGCGGGGAAATTGAAGTTCGAACAAGAGTCGGCGATGAATTTCATCCAGACGGTTGTGCGTCCGCGCCGCGATCGCGTGCTTTTTGCCACGTTCGATCATCAGATTACTCTGCGTCAGGATTTTACCGATCGTCTGGAGTTGCTGGACCGTGCGGTCTTCGCGGTGAAAAAGACGGGCGACAAGACGGCGTTGTACGACGCCATCTGGCAGTTTTGCGATGAGAAGATGCGCTCAGTGCCAGGACGCCGCGCGCTCGTGATCATTACTGACGGCGATGATACCTACAGTCGCGCCGATATTAATGACGCAATCGACATTGCCCAGCGAACCGAAACCACCATTTTTGCAATCTCAACCAAGGCGGGCTTTTCGGCAGTCGTGCCCGGCGTCGATGCCGGTCAGGTTCAGGATCATGGCGACAAGACGCTTGAGCGTTTATGTGAGGAGACCGGCGGCCGGGCGTTTTTTACCGGTGACATGCTGGCGCTGGAACGTTCGTTTACCAAGATCGCTACGGAGCTGCGTTCGCAATATCTGATTACGTATAGACCGACGAACGATCAATATGACGGCAGTTATCGCCGAGTCGAGGTGAAACTAGCGAACGGAAATGACAAGTTCAGGCTGCGCACAAAGCGCGGTTACAAAGCGGTAAGGGATAGTGTGACGCCCAGATGAAGGTTAGAAAGCCAACAGCTCGAGTTTTATTGGCAGCATGCGCTTTGCTGGCGATTGTGCTGGGCCTAAGTTTTTCCAGAGTCTCAAGCGACGGCAATGCTCAAACGATGCAGTCTGCGCAGCGACCGGATAATGTGGCTCAACCCAGTCCAACTCCTCCCAAAAAAGAAGACGAAGTCACGCTCAACTCGGACGATGTGGTGAAGGTTGAAACCAATCTTACGAATGTCTTTTTTACTGCCGCCGACAAGAACAAGCGTTTCGTGAGTACGCTCAAACGTGAAGACATCCGCATCCTCGAGGACGGCGTGCCCCAGGAGATCTTCGCGTTTCAGCCCAACACCGACCTGCCCCTGTCTCTGGCCATCCTGATCGATTGCAGCGGATCGGAGGAGCGTACTCTGCCGGAAGAAAAAGTCGCCGCCCTCGCATTTCTCGAAACAGTCCTGCGCCCGGATAAAGACGAAGCTGCGGTCATCACGTTTACCGGTGAGGTTACTTTGGAGCAGGGGTTGACCGGTAATATCAGTCGCTTGCGTCGGGCCATCGACAACGTCCGGTTTGTTCCGCCATCCGGCTATATCGGAGGCGGGGTGGTAGTAAGCGGAACGCCACCAATTTCCGGATCACAACAGATGCTTGCCGGGTCCACGGCGATTTGGGACGCCATCTGGGCCACGTCGAATGAACTACTGTCAGCATCGGCGGAACATACGCGCCGAGCTATTATTCTGCTGACCGACGGCCAGGATACTATTAGCCAGGTGAAGATGCAGGAGGCCATCAACCGCGCTCTGAAAGCTGATGCCCTAATCTATGCCATAGGAATTGGCGATCGATACGAGCCCGGAATTAACGAGCCCGCGCTGAAGAAACTAACGGACCAAACCGGCGGCCGCGCCTTTTTCCCGGATAATGAGCGCGATCTGCACCAAGCATTCGCCCAAATCGAACGCGACTTAAGAGAGCGCTACCTGATCGCCTATTCGTCGTCGAATAAGATGCGCGACGGTTCTTATCGCAAAGTCTCCATTGAAGTCGTGAACCCCACGGTCCGCCGCGAAAACCTCAAATTGAACTACCGCCCGGGTTATTTTGCCAAGACCGCCGTGCCAGAAGGCTCGCCAACCACGAAAAAGCCTTGATTTTGCGCCAATTTAGCTGGTGACAAGCTAGTTTTGGCTTGCTATACTGTGTTGAACTCACGGCCCGAGTGGTCGGTTTGAGTTCTGATAGTTCTCACCGAGATCCCAAGCCTCCTCGATTCTCGATCTCGAAATTCCATCCTTTCGGTTTGCAAAACCTGCCCATGAAGCGATTTTCGGAGAACCCTGCGACAGTGCTGATTGTCAACGACGATCAGGTGCACCTTGATCTGTTGCGGGAGCTCCTGGAGCCCGAGGGCTACAAGACCTTTGTTGCTCCCAGCGGGCAACGCGCGCTCGCAATTACGGCCTCTGTGAGGATGGACATAATCATCAGCGACGTGGTGATGCCCGAGATGAGCGGAATGGAACTGTGCCGCCAGCTCAAGAAAGATACACATACGGCCAGCATTCCTATCCTGCTGGTAAGCGCCATCCGCAAGGAAGACGCGGCCTTGTTGGAAGGCTTCGAGGCCGGCGCCGATGACTATCTGGAAATTCCCTTTCGTCACGAAGAGTTACTAATAAAGGTAGCCCGCCTCGTTGAGCGTCATCGAGTTGAACGCCGTTACCGGGAGATCGTCGAACAGGCAGCCGACATCATCTACACACGCGATATGGATGGCTGCATCAGGAGCATTAACGAAGCAGGGGCGAGATTCTTTGGGCGCCCCGCCGGCGAGTTGATCGGGCTGCCGTTGAGTTTTTTGATCGGCGAAGAAGCTGCCGCGCGTGACATCGCCGCGCTCAAAGAAGTCAGATCCTTTGAACCAATCCGTTTCACCCAATGCCTGAAGAACGCGTTGGGAGAACCGCGCCACCTTGAAGGCATAGTCACACTGGAACGCGATTCGCACGGAGAGTATGTCGGAGTGCGCGGAGTTGTTCGCGACGTTTCTGAACGCCGGCGCGCCGAATTGGCTTTGCAAAAACAGAACGAAGAGTACCGGCTCTTGTTCGATTCGAATCCGTGCCCAATGTATGTGTGCGATGAAAAGATGCTCGGGTTCCTCGCAGTCAATCAGGCCGCCATCGATCATTACGGCTATTCGCGAGAAGAGTTTTTGAATATGACTACGCTGGCGCTGCGGCCGGTTGATGGCACTCCCGCGTTCGTCGCGTATGCCGCGGACGACTCGCAGCAACCGCTGGTCGCCGGTCCATCGAAGCATAAGAAGAAGGACGGCACAGTTATCGACGTCGACGCGAACTGGCACAAATTGGATTTTGTGGGCCGGCCTGCTTACCTGGTGATGGTAAATGACATCACCGAGAAAAAGCGCGCCGAGGTCGCCGTGCTGGAAAGCGAGGAGCGCTATCGCGAATTATTCGAGAACGCTAACGACATCATCTACACGCACGATTTGAGAGGCAACTTTACGTCGCTCAACAAGACCGGTGAAAGAGTGACGGGCTACAGTCGTGATGAAGCGCTGCAGATGAATATCGCGGATGTGCTCGCGCCCGAATCGGTCGAAACTGCGAAACAGATGCTGGTGCGCAAGGCCGAAGAGAGGGTTTCCACGGTTTACGAATTGGAGATCCTGTCCAAAGACGGGCGCCGCGTAGGACTGGAAGTCAGCACGCGCCTGATTTATGGCGAAGGCAAACCTGTCGGGGTTCAGGGTATCGCCCGCGATATCAGTGAGCGCAAATCAACCCAACTGGCCATCTCTCAACAAGCCGAGCGTGCTGCTTTAATCAATCGTATTTCACAGGCCGTTCGTCGCACTCTGGATGTTTCCGAAGTGTTTCAAACGGCGGTGCGTGAATTGGGCCAGCATCTCGGCGTCGATCGCTGTTCGCTGTACATGAAGGACGAAAAGGCCGGGCGAGTGACCAACGCGGCGGAGTTCCATGTGCCTGACGTTGAGCCGGCGGGGACAGATTTTGATTTGCCGCGGGTCAAGAGTCTGACTGAATCGATGGAAAAGCACGGCGTGATGGCCTTTAACGACATTGCCGGCGACGAACGAAGTCGAGCGCTGTACGAAGGGGTGGTGAAGCGTGACGTCAAATCAATTATGTACGTCGGCGTCACCGTCGGGAACGAATTACTGGGAGCGTTCGCGCTATCCACTACAAAGCAGATTCGCCAGTGGAGCGAGGCGGATATTGAGGTGGCGAAGGCTGCCGCCGATCAGACCGGCATCGCGATTCGGCAAGCGCGTTTGTATCAAAAGGCTGAAACGACATCGTTGCGCGAAGCCCTGGTCAACAAACTAGGCGTCGCGATTCGTGCTTCACTCAGTCTCACGTCGGTGCTGAATACGGCGACGCGCGAGCTGGGCCACGCGCTCAATGCCTCTGGCGTGGAGGTTCGTCTTTACAACTCAAGCGGCGATCAGTCCGCCACTCGTGGCAAGTACGTTGCCGAGGGAGCTCAGGACCTCGACTCAGACACTTCGTATGACAACCGGTTGCGCGAGCAGTTCTCGAGATCTCAATCTCCGGTCGTCATCCCCGACGCGCAGCAGTATTCGGGAGATTCACCGGAATTCGCGCGCTGTGTTCGCGAACGCGCGATCGCGTCCGGAATACGTTCCCAAATCGATTATCCGCTCACCGTTAACGCCGAGTTCCGCGCGGTCATCTCCATTCATCAGACCGACACCATTCGTCGCTGGTCGGAAGACGAAATGCTTCTGGTCGAAGCCGTGGCTTCCCAATTGGCGACCGGTATTGCTCAGGCTGAGCTTTTTGAAATGGTCGCCCGCGCCAAGCAGGAATGGGAATCAACCTTTGACGCGATGTCTGACGGCATTTTCATTTTTGACAAAGACGGCCTGCTGGTTCGAGTTAATCGCGCCGGCGCCGCGATGGATAACACGCCGCCGGAGACGCTGCTCGGCCAACAGTGCTGCAACATTCTCCGCACCAGTTCTGATGGCGCGGCGTGCATCGTCGAAGAGTCGCTGAAGAATTCAAGCAGCATAAATCTCGAGATAGTCCCACAGTCCCTGAATCGCCCGGTCCTGGTAACGGTCGAACCGGTGCTGGATGAGCTCAGTCAAACAGTGGGTGCGGTTTGCACTGCGCGCGATCTCTCGGAATTGCGCAAGGTAGAAGCCGTCGCGCGCGAGCGGCAGTCGCTGCTGAAGAACATCATGGAAAGCGCCCGCGAAGCGATCTACGCGCTGGATCTCGAAGGCCGCTATAAGTGGTGCAACCAGGCCATGCTCGACATGACCGGTTACACACTCGAGGAAATTATCGGCCACAGCTATCTCGAGCGCACGCACGAAGACGATCGTGAGATGCGCAGCGAAAAATTTGTTCAGGCCCTGAGCGGCGAGCCGATGAGTTTTGAATCGCGCTATGTTGCCCGGGACGGCAGTGTGCGGTTTGCCCTGGTGAATTCGGCGCCGATCATCGTCGATGGCCAGACTACGGGCGTCCTGGGTATCGCGCACGATATCACTGAACAGAAGCAGGAGCGTGACCGCGCGGCGCGTGCAGACAAATTGCGGGCCCTGGGTCAGCTCGCGTCCGGCGTGGCCCATGACTTCAATAATTCGCTGGCGGCGATTCTCGGCCGGGCTCAATTGATTCTTCGTCGCGTGCAGGACGAAGAACTGATTCGCAGTTTGGGAATCATCGTGACTGCGGCTGAAGACGCCGCCGCCACGGTGCGACGCATCCAGACCTTCGCGCGCAAGTCGTTGGGAGCCGAACAAGAGTTGTTGGATGTGGGCAATTTGCTGCGCGACGCGATCGAAATAACTCGCACTCGCTGGGAAAATGAAGCGCGCGCCGCAGGTATGAATATTGACGTGACGCTGAGTGCTGAGGACGAGTCATTCGCTCTCGGAAACGCGTCTGAGTTACGCGAAGTGTTCGTTAACCTGATCGTAAATGCGGTTGACGCGATGCCCAAAGGTGGCAGCCTCAAAATCTGCTGCAAGCGAAAGGGCAACCGTTTGCGGCTGCGTCTCGCGGATACCGGCACAGGCATGAAGGAAGAAGTTCGTGAGCGCGTCTTTGAGCCTTTCTATACGACTAAAGGCGTACATGGCACCGGTCTTGGTCTGGCGGTAAGTTACGGAATTATCGAGCGTCACCAGGGAACGATCAGCGTCGAATCGAAGCTCGGAGAGGGTACGGCTTTCATTATTGACCTACCCATCGCGGACAACCATGTCGCCACCACGACCACGACCGAGACTATTGAACAGACCGAGCCTCTTTCCATCCTGGTAATCGACGACGAAGAATTTGTCAGGGAAACGCTGGCCGAAATGTTGGCCGATCTCGATCACCGGGTGGTCACGGCGGATAGTGGCAAGGCAGCTTTGGAGAAAGTAGCGACCGACGAATTTGATGTCGTGTTCACGGATCTGGCAATGCCGGAAATGGACGGTTGGGAAACGGCGCGGGCCATTCGCAAGAATCGACCCGACCTTCCCGTGGTTCTGGTGACGGGTTACGGCGCGACGGCCCAACCCCCTTCAGGTGAACTCGATCTGGTAGCCGGAATAATCGGCAAGCCGTTTGATTTTGATCAGGTTACGCTGACCCTGACTCGGGTCCTTGGTAAGTCGGAAAATGCGGAAGTTCAGACTGCTCCGGAAGCCGTGCTGGCACAGTAAGCAATTCGCGGATTCCTGCCTTCAGGGAAATCCCAATTCGCCCCGGGTGCCCCCTTCCCAGACCAGTCGTCTGCCGAGCTGATCGTTCAGGTGATTCAAGTTTGCGGCTACGAGAATTAGGGCTGATTGCAAAGCCTGGATGGAATCATGTCCGCGAGCTGTCTGGGTGTGCTGGCTGCCCAGGCCAATCAATTGAAAGAGGCATTGGTATTCTGAGGAATCTGGTGTGGGTTCGGGCTTCCCCACGATGACCCTAACGGATTTCTTTTGCTGATATTCATCGAGGTAATAAAGTTGTCGTGTGGCTATGACCTCGCCAATGTTTCCGCCGCTCATCGCGCTCTCCTAATCGGGATGTTGCAGGTTACTTAGAACAAGTCTCGCTGCGTAAGAGAGAACCACGCGCTGCTAAATGCTGAGCTTATCTCGCGGGCGCATGAAGCCGAGTGGGAATGATCCAACCTTTCATTTCTGCTTTTGCCTCGCCGACATCGATCCAACCGGACAGGCGGTTGATTACCATCGGGGCCGCGTCTGATGATTTGCGGTCAGCGCGCGCAAAACTCTGAGTTGATTTGGCTGTGGATGTTGTCGTTGCGTTAGTCATGATCTTGTTCCTTTCGAATTAGGTCTGTCGATTAAGTTGAATTAGTTGACGCTCATCAAACCTGCGCTGGCGGTGAAGCCAACTCCGAAACCAACCACCATTGCCGGCCCGGCCCATTCCTTTTTGTTGGCCAGCATGAATCCGGTCGAGGCGCTCGAAAGATTGCCGTAGTTTTCGAGCACGTCGTAGGACTTCTCAACCTTGGTGGAATCCGTGTCCAGGTGTAGTTGCGAGCAAACGCCGTCGAGAATCTTTTTGCTGCCGGTGTGAATCAGGCAATCGTCAACCTGGCTCAAATCGGAAACCGGCGAACTGGGATTGTCCAGCACGTTGTTCACGGTGGTCACTGCGTAGTGCGCGCCGCGGGCCGGAACTGCCGGACGCATGAAGTACTGCGGCTTGCCATTGAGCGCCGGGTGGTCACTGTGGCTCACCATCGTCAGCAGGTTCACATCTTCCGGCGAATCGTTGGTCAGGTGCGAAATCGGACCGAACGCGGGCTTGCCAGAGACGTCCTGGCCCAGCAGCAACGCCACGGCGCCGTCGCCAAACAGCATCGACTGAATCGCCAGAGTGGTTTCGGTGCGCTGTGATTCGAACTCGGCGTCGGTGAACTTGTTGCTCTTGCGCATGCGGGCGATTTCGCGGAAGCCCCAGTATTCGTTGCGCACGAGCGGAGCAACAAACGGCGTGTGGGCTTCGGACATCAGCACGATGGCCATTTTGCCGGGGTTCGCGGCCAGATACCATTGGGCAACTTCAACCGACTTCAACATCACTGAGCAACCCTGCGACTGCATGCTGACCGTGCTCATCGAGCGGGGCAGCAGGCCGTGGGTGCGTCCCATTACTTCAGAAGCGAGACAAGGAAGCATCTGATCCGGAGTGTTCGTGGCTGCCACCAGCAAACCGATCTGCGACGGGTCGCCGCCCCATTCCTCGATGCACTTGCGGGTGGCATTGACGCCGAGGTCGGTGGTCGAGCTCGTCATATTCGCCGGCGCGCCGCTCAAAAAGTCAGAGTAGTTGTTCATCGCTGAATACCGATTCTCAACGCCCAGCGTGCAAATCGAGTTGATAAGTTCGGGCGAGAGCTTGTGCATCATCGAGGCAACCAGTTCAGTGGTGCTGACTTTGTTTTCGGGGGTCGCGGTGCTTGCTTGTACCAGGCTAATCATTGTCTTTTCCTCTTTCTGAGAACTGTCTGAGTGACCTTTCTCTTAACAACAGTTGTGCCACGGATGGCTAAGCACTCTGCGAACACAGTTAACCTCAAATATTTATTCAGTTAGAAGAGCTGTGAGCAGGTAAGTTAGAGCCCGTAAGTTATGATCACAGAAATGGTTACTGAATATCCATCTAGCGATGAATCGGTACCGCAGTACTCACTACCGTAGAGCTTATCGGCGCGTTCATTGAATAAATGGCCGGAAATTGGGCATGTCGGCGAGAGTGGATACTGAATGCAGACTGTTACATCAAGTGGCACCAAGGTATCCAGTGTGCACGGAGTATCCGAGGGCGCGGCTTTGCCTAAAAAGTCCCGTTTGCCCAAAAAGTGATGAGGTTGCCCAAGAAGTCTTCGGGAAAACGAAAAGAGCAGCGATATGCTCGCTGCTCTTCCGTAGAAACACTCAAGGCCGCCTCGCGTTGGCTTTGAACTATTTGGAGTCCGTCTGGTTATTGCTATTACACTTCACAGTTTTTAGATCCGAACTCGATTCGGTGTCGGAAACGCTAACGGCTCTTTCAAGCACAGACTGTTTCCAAGAAGGCCACGAGTTGACCACCTCCGTTGCCTCTTCAAGATGCCGCCTGTAGTCCTCTCGAAGCTCAGCAGTATCTATTACATCTTCAAACATATTAGTTCTCCTTGTTGGAAAGTTCATCAAATTCCTTGGTTGCTGCAAGCTCCAAGTCCAGATAAGATCCTGGAAGCATCTGCAACCGCAATTGAGCCGTTTCTGGCCGCCAACCAACTACTTTTCCAAGATTGTTCTTTCGGACGAGCGGAGACCCTGCGCCGAGTTGCATGGAAAACAAGTCTAGAAATCGCCTTGGTCCTAACCCAACAAAGGGTTCAAATTGGACCTTATTCTTGTCTTTTGAAAAACCGAGTGAAATTGCGTCTTTATGAAACTCTTCTGCCTTACTTTTCTCGTAAGGCTGAATGTAAACTACGCGGTCTATTCCGGCGGCGATAATATGTTTTGCGCAATTATGACAAGGGAATGTTGTTGAAAAGAGTGTTGCCTTACGGGTGCTTACGCCATTCCTCGCGCAAGCTAAGAGCGCCTCCATTTCAGCGTGAACCATGCGACCAAACTCGGTTAAATCCCCTATCCTGCTGTCATCTAAAACGTCCTTTAGAATTAGCGGATCTAACCCTTTTTTCGTTGCGGCCTTAATAATCTGCTGGATTATTTTTTGCTGCTCCGCTTTGTTTACGTCTTTGCCCCTCGTATAGTCCCGACCGTAAGGCGTATCCACGATCTTTTTCGTTTCATCGTTGTATTCAGGCCAATAAAGCCCGCCCCCAGCCTTTGGACAATCATTTGCTCCCGTGGCTAGAATTTCATGCTCCCGAGAAATCACCGCTCCAACCTGGCGTGAAAGATCAGCAGAGCGCAACGACGACACGAATGCTAAAAACATCGCATATTCATCCAATGTGGGAGTCTTATAAGGATGGCCGAAAAGTATGTCGAGGAACCTCCAAAGACTATTCTTGAAACGATCGGAATCCGTACCAAGCCGCACGAAAAAATCTGATAGATGGAAAGTATCTGAAACGTGTTGTCCCCAGGGATCAGTCTCCTCTTTATCACGGCGCATTAACGTGCGCGCTTCTACCCGATTCATTCGACGCTCTTCTCTAAGAAAATTGAGACGCCGTTTTTCGTCTGAATAAACTCCGACAAGATAGAAACCAAGCGGGTAAATCTTCCGAAGCCTTAACACTTCGGCGGGATGTTTTAACGAATTGATTATGTACGCTCTGCGAGGAGTGTACATGCGTTCGCGCTGTCCTTGCTTTTGGCGGCGGGTTGAAATCCGTTGCGCCGCACCTAGAGCAAGAATTCCGTTGTCGCCAGACTGTTCGCGAACGTGATCGCCGTCATTCATTCCACGCGTTACGCGTTCGAATTCTGTTTCACGATCAATTGCTCGCGGTGGAACGAGTAGAGGGATGATTTCCTTCGAAACCCTTACTTCTTGGACCGAATATTTGTACACGTTCAGACGTTCAGTTAATACCGTAACAACCTTTTGCAGTTCTGTGCCTACCGCGCCGACCAAACCCAAAACAAGTTCTCCGTCAAGGGAAGCGGGAACCGGTCCAACAATATTGGATTCTTTTGAGATACGCTCTGCCTTCTGAAGACGGTGTGGTTCTTCGGCTGCCATGCTCTATCTCGTCAGTCCGACGATTGTATTGGGGCCGTAAATCTATGAATCAAGCAATTTATTGTCAAACAAAATCGGGAAATTACTTGATTTATTTATTCAATTAACTTTGCTCCTCTTTTTCAAAAATTATTACGTCACTCGTTTGACAATTTAATGCTTTGCAAATTGCATTCAACGTTGGAAAATCGATTCCGTTTGTTTCGCCTCGGAAAAGTTTTGTGATCGTGAGTGGGGTTAACCCAGTTTCTTTCGCCAGCCAGTAGCGACTTTTTCCCTTCTCTTCGAGGAGTTCCGCTAAGCGCACCCTTATCACGCGATACGTATATCATGACCAGCCTAACCGTAGGATACCTACAGCATGATATATGTATTTTATAGATCACCTATTGTTTAGAATAGATATTGTGTACAATACCTATGCTAAAGAATAGCTATACCCAGCAATACGTATTGCACGCGATACGTAGTAAGGCCAATGGGCGGGCCCTAGCGAGTTGAGTTGTTGGGATATTGTATCACCCATGAAACGCGAGTCGCAAGAGATTTGAGTGATGCCAGATCGGTTGGTATATGTGGAGTGGGAAGACTCGTGCGGAGCAATCGCCCGCTGGCAATACCTTGACGAAAGCAAACCGGAATACATATTATGCCGGTCCGTTGGTTGGTTAATTTACGACGGGCAGGACTGTAAACGGATCGTTCCCCACTTAGGCCGACACGATACAGATGATTCCCGCGAACAAGGGTGTGGAGATATGACAATCCCCACGCCCGCCATTCGGAAGATGGTTAACGTGAGGATCGTCGGGCCTTCAACTAAGAAGGGTTAGGTTATTTCTTTTTGGGTTGCGGTTTGGCCTGGGCGAGCGCGGACGCGATAGGGCCGCGATCTTGCCTGGGCGTATTCGGATTACGTAAGTCACGTCCAGCTTGAGATGCGACTCTCGGGGACGTTTGCTTCGTATTCGGTTTACTAGGCATTTTGCTTTGCTCCTTTCCTCGTATGATTGGTAGAACGTTGTTGCATGCGTGAAATTCTATCACGCAATCCCTGAATCTTCATTCCAAAAGTTAGGTGTAATATTTAATTCAAACATTGACTGAATCAGGCAACAAAGATTGTGGGCCAGAATCTTGCAAAGGGCTTCGTTAATCTGCGCCGTTTTGGTTTTGCTGCGGAGCGAAGAGCCGAATTTCGACTTGATCATGTGGAAAGTCGTTTCGACGTTTGACCGCTTGTGATAGCTCGCCATGAAGTGAGACTGATTGTAAGTGTAATACGCATACATGCGACGCCACAGGGTATTCTTGCTGCCTTTGGCTGGCGCACTGTTGGCCTTGAACGGGATATAAGGCATCGCATTATGATCAATTGCCGTTTGAAGGTTCGCGGCCGATAGGTAAGCCTTGTCCGCTGATATCTGTGACATCGTGAAGTTTTGTCCGGTCGCCTCGACTAACGCCTTGAACTGAGGCGAATCGTTGGCAAAGCGATCAGTGATTTCGACGGCGGTGACTACGTTTGTTTTGACTCCGCACATTATGTGGACCTTAATCCATTCGCGTGCGGTCAGGAGTTTCGGATCATGATGCTTGGCTTGCACCCACTGGACAAAACGACAGGTCGAGAAGCCGGACGAATCAACCGCGAAATCCGATTCGATTGCCTGCAACGGCAAACTGCTTTCTTCGATCAGCATCTTGAGATACGCCGTCAGAGTTTCGTCTTCAAAGTAATTGAAAATCGAGTTGTAGCAGGGAAGCTTTGAGATGTAGCCCTTCGCGTGAGCATCGCGTAGATCGCTCATGAAGCGCCGACCGCTTACCGTGCTGTACACTTTGAACGCGGCCGCGAAAATCATATCTTCAAACGGCAAGCGCGGACGCCCGATCCGCTGCGATGGCTCGCCAACACCCTTGACCAATTCGGCAAGCAACTTCTGGAATTCTTCTTTCTCGTTTACCTGGGCCGCGTTGTAGGCTGGCCATTCCTGGCGGTAAGTTTTCTTGACAACGGTGGTTTCGGTGAAGGTTTCCGTCTCGCCGTCGTTGCGGTATTCACGTTTGACGACGATCTCGACCGCGTAAAGATGTTTGCAAGTGCGTTGTCGGGCTGTGAAGTCCGGGCAACTACAAAACGGCCTAACCGGGTCAGGTCTGACGGAATAGTAATGATCCCCGCTCTTGTTAGTTTGAGAAGGGACAAACCATCTCTTGCCGTCTTCGGCGCGTTGGAGTTTGGAGGTTGCGGCGATTATGAGGCCGCGCTGTTCGCGTTCTTGTTGTTCGTCCATTGTTTTACTTGCCTTTCGTTGGGCGATTGGCTCACAATGGCTTTGCTTGAAGGCCGGATGCGAGCAATCGCGTTTGGTTTTTCAAATGTCTCGCGGGCTGTTAACGCAGCCTGCGGGACAGACTAGAGGCGGGGACCGGAGTCGAACCGGCTTCTCGTGATTTGCCAAGCACGCGCCTGAACCGTTTCGGCGTCCCCGCCATGAAAAGAAAGCCCTGCTAGAACATAACCGTTCTGGCAGGGCTTAATCGTACCACCATTGTCAAGATATTGTTGGAATAGCGTCAACATGTGTACAAGTTTACGACAACATGGGCTCCAAGTCAAGACAAAATATCGCTTGACTTCTGCGGAACTAATGCGTAAAATCATTAACCCGAAAGGGGGAATTCCGACAAACAACAACCAAAGGAGATTAGACATGGCAGAACCAGCACGAAGCTTCCCGGTCATCGACCCGAACGTGAAGCACGTTGGTGTTAGTAAGCTCAGGGAGCTAAACGCCACCAAGCTTCGTGACTTAGATAAGACGCTCGTCATTCAGGATGACGACACACCATTAGCGGTAGTCTTGAGTTACGAACAGTTCCTAGAAATGCAACAGGAGAGAGAAAACATCCTTGCCACGCTTGAGGCGCTTTTCCAGAAGGACGGGCAGATCACCGATCTGAAAACTGCGCTAGAGCAAACTCGGAATGGCAATGTGAAGCCTTTCTCTTTGGTAAGCAGAACGTTGAAGAAGGGACAGCAAGAAAAAGAAAAGGAGCGTTAGTCGCCGATGCTCTACAAGGTTGCACTGACGATAGAGGCGGAAGAAGCCTATATCGCGCTAAACGAACAAGCCCAATATCTTTGCGATCTCGGCCAGGAAGATCATCCGGCGGTCACCGCTTTTGAAGAACTTCACGGCGCTCTGACAGAAACACTGCCGACTGGTTTACCTATGTTGGCGTGGCCGATGGCAGGGAGGGTCCTATCAGATTATTGGGTCTTAAACCTGAACAGCGTGACCATTATCTACGTGGTTGACGAGACGAAACCCGCAAAAACTACCGTAATCGTTCAGACAATTACTAGGCGGAAAAAGGATGGTGCTATGCGGCGTTGGCTCTCTTCAACCCTTGATAGCGGCGAAATGGACCCTGTTCTACACAAACTTGGCATTGAGCCGCCGTTATACAAGGTTGCGGTCAACTCGCAACGCGTTCATTAACACCCTTTCAACTCGATTTCATCCGGGGCGATTTCTAACGAAGTCGCCCCCCTTTTTTCTTTGATAAACTCTCTTACTTGATCGGCCTGCTACTCTGTTTCTATGGAAACTGAGGCGGGACAGCTTGCCCGATTGCCCTGACGGCCAACCAGTCAGGGATAGAAATAATCCACGACGATGGTTATGCGACCGTCAGGCACACGAGCGGAGAATGGTCAGGCAGAATCGCTGTCTGCGCGATCTCTAAGCTTGAGCCTGACTCCGTTGGAATTCGGGAGGAATTTGATCCTGACTCTCCACGGCTTAATGGTGATTGACTCGACTCTATGAATCAGTATCAGAAGAGCAACGACGGAAAAACCTACGCCTACGCTTAGCCACATAGCGATGATCCCTTTCTAATTTGTGTGTTGTTTTAGGAAGCGTGAGGGCGGGTCAGCGTAGGCAAAACGCCGTGTTGACCCGGATGGCGAATGCCCGATCGCTTCCTAACAGCGAAAGCGTAGGTTGATTTAACCGCGTGCAGGTTCAGACTGTCAAGACCATTTTGGCCGGTCTGCCCAAAAACCAACCCGGCTGCCCAAAAAGTCTGCCCAAGAAGTCACTTATTAGGCAAAGCCCGAGGGCGCGAGGGCGCGAGGGCGCGGCTTTGCCTACAAAGTCGAGTTTTGGGTAGTTTATGGGCAGACTGATCACAAAGCGTTAAACCTGCCCATAAAGTCCTTGAGCTTGGGCTGTACTTGATTCCGCTCCGATAAGTTTTAAAATGGATTAGGAGGAATCTGTTAGCAACTCAGCTTAGCCGATGTGGAAGTATTTTGCTGGAGGGCGGCTTCGGCGCGGTGCGGGATTTTTTGTGATATTTGATAATTCTCCTGCAAAGCCTGATTTCTTCACGTCCCGCCTTGGTCTGCCAGTTTACCTGCCCGAAACGCCCGCCCAGAGGATGTTAAAGGCGGCTTCGCTCACAGGTAGACCCATTCTTATGCAATCGGAGCCGATTATTGGCTCGGCGGACGAAGCTTAGAGCGAAACGAATGATGTGAATACGCGCCTCGCGATTGTCTTTGAAAGAGGGTTAGGCCGGTAATGGTTGCTCTCTATTGATTGCCTTATGATCGCCGAAGTTCGCAGCAAGGGCCGTAATTGGTACTGGAGCCGAATACGGGTTGTTAATAATATCGGCCAATTGCTCGTTAGCGATTGCGTTCACTCTTGCGATTGCCTTTCGCCTCTCTGCCTCAACGATTGCTAAATAGTCGGTTGCCGGCATCAGGAGAACTAAAGCTATCGGTAAACCCTCAACCAGTATGAACAGCAGTCTGATAGCCCAAACCATGGAAGAAGCGGTAAAGGATACCGTCTGGAGTTGTCCTAAAGCCTCACGCCTCGCTAATAAGTCGCTTGGCATGCTTTGAGTTCGCGCACTGGCGTGCTTCATAACTATGCTCATTTGCGCATCCCTTTGA